>Ga0070714_100000631_pt1 | contig 25103 bp, 22 predicted proteins | sample LARL83metaG_FD_65450 | JGI IMG/M metagenome (GOLD analysis project Ga0070714, IMG submission 65450) | Corn, switchgrass and miscanthus rhizosphere microbial communities from Kellogg Biological Station, Michigan, USA - LAR L8-3 metaG | ecosystem: Host-associated > Plants > Roots > Rhizosphere ... | reverse complement strand
TGCCGGGTGAAGACGACCGGGACCTCCGCCTCCCGGGCCCGCGCGACCGCGACGGCCGCGTTGCGCACCGCCTCGTCCGCACCCTCGAGCCCCATCCCGAGCCGCGGGAACGACCCGTCCGGGCGACAGAACCCGTTCTGCATATCGATAACCAGCAGCGCCCGACTCATCACACGCTCCACGCTAACGTGCCGATGGCGCCAACGGCACCCCGTGACCCCCACCCGCTGGCGCCATCGGCAGAGTCTTTACCGGCCCGTTGGCGCCATCGGCATGTTGCGCGTCAGGCTCGGGGCTGGGCCGGGGGGAGCTGGCGTGGCTGAGTGCCGGGGAGCTGGGCGGGCGGCGGGCCGCCGGGCATCGGGATCGCGGCGCGGCGGGCGCCGGGCAGCTGGGCGGCTTCGGGCGCGGGGCCGCGGGCGACGTCGGCGCGCGGCGGCTCGGGCTGCTCGGGCTGCTCGGGCTGCTCGTCGTCGATCGGGGGCGACTCGGCGACCGCCTTCTCGTAGGCTTCGCGCAGCCGGGACGCCTCGCCCTCCGGGTCGTGGAACCAGTTGGTGGACCACAGCCGCCGGTACCGCCAGCCGAGCCGCTCCAGGTGCTCCTTGCGCAGCCGGTCCCGGTCCCGCACGGACCCGGAGTCCCGGTACGACGCCCCGTCCGCCTCCACCGCGAGGATCATCCGGCTCGGGTCGTCCGGGTGCGCGAACGCGAAGTCCACCCGGTATCCGCCGACGCCGTAGGACGGCACGACGGTGATCCCGTAGTCCGCGAGCCGCGTCCGTACCGACTCCGCGAACGAGTCCAGGTCGCCGGAAGACCCGGAGGCCGAGACCGGCACGCCGCCGGACCCGGCGTAGTCCAGGTATTCGGCGAGCATCCGCGCGCCCGCCTTGGTCACCCGCGACGGGTCCACGTCGTGCGCGGAGAACGAGCTGACCAGCGTCAGGCGGTGCTTGGCCCGCGTCGCCGCCACGTTCAGCCGCCGCTCGCCGCCATCGCGCAGCAGCGGACCCCACTGGTACCGCATCCGGCCGTCCGAATGCTTCCCGTAGCCGACGGAAAGGATGATCGCATCCCGCTCGTCCCCCTGGACCCGCTCGAGGTTCTTTATGAAGAACGGACTCGGTGCGTCCTCCGCGAAGAACGACTCGACCGCGAGGGGGGCCTTGGCGAGGGCGGCACGGAGCGCGACATCGATGCGTTCCGCGTGCCGCATCCCGAGCGCGATCACGCCGAGCGACTCCGAAGGCCGCTTCCTGGCGTGCTCCAGGATCAGCTCGACCACGCGCGTGACCTCGTCGTCCACCGACGCGACGACCTCGTGCACCAGGCAGTCGCCGGTCAGCACGCCGGGGAACGTGGTCAGCGCGCCGCCGTAGATCCGGTCGTTGGAGAACGCCACCAGGCGCTCGTCGCGGGACCGGTAGTGCCAGTTCAGCGGCGCCGTCGGCAGCAGCGGCCGGAGCGCGTCGAGCACGGACTCGAAGCCGGTGTCGAACGAGACCAGCTCGTCGTCCTCGTCCTCCTCGTCGGAGGCCACAGATTGCCGGAAGAAACTGGTCGGCGGGAGCTGGTGGTCGTCCCCCGCGACCACCACCTGATGGGCCCGGATCACCGAGGGAATCGCGTCGGCCGGCACGATCTGGCTGGCCTCGTCGAAGATCACCACGTCGAACAGCCGGGCCGCAGGGAGCACCTGGCTCACCATCAGCGGGGACATCGCCCAGCACGGCTTCATGGCGAACAGCACGTCGCCCGTCTGGTCGAGCAGGCGGCGCAGCGGGAGGTGCCCCCGGCGCAGCGCCGCCTGCTTGCGCAGCACCCGCGCTTGCAGCGGATGCCGGTCCTCCGCGTCCCTGGTCATCGACGCCCACGCCCGGCGTACCCGGACCCGGTTGGCGGTTAGGTGCTCCACGTCGCGTTCCCTGAAGTCGGACGCGATCTCGTCCAGTGCGCCGCCCCGCTCGGCCGCGTAGTCGGGGTCGCGCTCCCTGATCCGGTCCAGGATCGACGCGTACCACGCGTGGTCGAAGGTCTGCGTGGCGAGATCCGCGGAGGCTTGGGCGCGGGCCAGCTCGTCGAGCAGCGGGTGCAGGCCGAGCCGTTCGAACTGCTGCGCCAGGTCGTACAGCCGGGGCAGCTTCCACGGCGTGTCCTGATCTTCGGCGAGCGCCTTGACCGAGGCCTCGAGGTTGGCGTCCAGCTCACCCGGCAAAACCGCGCGCAGCCCGCCGAGCTGCCGGTTCGCCTCCGCGAACAGCTCCGTGAGCTGCTCGTATCCCGTGGGCAAGCAGGGTTTGCCACCGCCTAGCTCGTGCCACTGCTTCAGCTGGGCGTCCGCCGCGGCCAGCGCCGCATAGAGATCTTCCGTGGACGGCTTGTCTGACCCGAGCCAGAGCTCGCGCGCTCTCCCGCGTAGCCGACGGCGCTCGAGCATGCCGATCGAGCTGGCCGTCGAGCATGCCTTCGCGAGTTCCGCGGGCGAGGAATCCCATACCGCCGCGTCGAGTACCCGGGACGTCTGGCTGACCGCGGCGAACAGCCGCATGACGGCCGCCTGGCCGGCGTAATCGTTCTGCCGTCGCAGGCCCGCTTCGGCGCAGGCCTTGCCCATCCGGTGGGTCAGCCGCGGCAGCGTGTCGGACGCGAGCTTGGCCGCCAGCGCGCCCGCCTGCCGCGCCTCCGAGGAATCCCTGATCAGCGCGCCGAACCACGGCGTGCTCGACGGCCGCAGCGTGAACCCGCCGAGGTGCGCGAACACCCGCAGGTCGTCGCGGACCAGTTCGGCCGTGCTCGCGCCGATCCGCTCGACACCCGGCAGCCGCACCGAGGTCCGCGCCTGGTCTGGGATGCCGAGCAGCGCGGACTGCACGTCGTACGCGGACAGCTCCCACGGCTCGTGCGTCTCGTGCAGCGCGTCGGCGTGCCGCCGCAGCCGCTGGACGCGGTCCGCGAGCCTTCGGCGGACCCGGGTGGTCTCGGCCGGCACGGACTGGCGGGCCAGGTCCAGCGTCGCGCCGAGATCCTTGGCGATCCGCATCCGGTCCCTGGTGCCCTCGTGGATGTCGAGCACGATGTCGCCGAGTTCGGCCAGCGTCAGCCGGGACAGCACCGCGTCGATCGCGGCGCGCTTCTCCGCGACGAACAGCACCTTGCGGCCGCGCGCGACCAGCGCCGCGATCAGGTTCGCGATCGTCTGCGACTTCCCGGTGCCGGGCGGGCCGTGGATCACCAGGCTCTGCCCGGCCAGCACGGTGTCGATCGCGGCCCGCTGCGAGGAGTCCGCGTCCAGCACCGAGTAGTCCTCGTCCGGCGTGTCGGTGACGTCGGCGATCAGCGGCCCGTCCCCCGACACGAGTTCCTGCGCGTCCGGGTCGCCGGCGATGGCCGCGACCAGGTCACATTCCGCGAGCAGGTCGCTCGCGGCCTCCATGTCACGCACCATCGGGAGTTTGGCGTAGGTGAACGTGCCGATGACCCGGCGGTCGAGCACCTCGAAACCTGGGATTTCGGCCGAAACAGCGGCTTTGGTTAGTTGAGCCACCGCTCGTTCGGGAGAAATGTTCTCTAGCTGAGCCCCGAAGACCGCGGAAAGCTTGTGCAGCAGGACCGGGTTGACCTCCTCCTCGTCCTCGAGGGCCAGGTCGAAGTCGTCGTAGCGGGCGCGGGTCGGCGTTATCGACAGGCCGCGCAGCAGCACCGGCGCGGCGGGTTCCAGGAACAGCTCGTCCCAGCGGGCCAGTCCGGTCGCCAGGTAGCCCGCCCGGATGCCGCGCTCCTCTAGCAGTTCGCGCGCCTTGCGGTAGATGGCCTGCATCCGCCTGATCGCGTCCGCGCGGATGTCGGCGTCCTTGAACAGCCTGGTCAGCTTGATGTTTCCGGTGCGGAGGAACTTCTCCAGCGCTTCGGGGTCGGCGTCGGCCAGGTCGAGCGTGCCCGCCCGGCGGTCCTTGTAGTACAGCAACGTGTTGCGCCCGCCGAGATCGGTCAGCGCAGCGATCCACTGCTGCTGTGCCGCCGCGACGAGCGCGAGCCGTCTGCCGTCCGTGGTCTCCGTCATACCGTGGACCTCCTATGGGCGAACGCCCGCCAGGCCCACACGACTTCCCCGGGTACCGTGTTTTAGTCCTCCCTGAGGGCTACACTACCCGTCAGTAGCTACCGGACGACTGAGGCGATCAGATGCGTTCCCTGCCGAGCTTGGCGACAGCGGTCCTCGCCGCGGCACTGACGGTCGGCGTGCAGGTCCCCGCGTTCGCGAGCCCGGCCGTCGCCGCCGCCCAGTGCCAGCGGCTCCAAGGCCTGACCGATGCCGACCTGTGCGTGAGCGTGCAGGCCAGTTCGCCGAGCGTGCAGCCGGGACATGCGGCGGGCTTCGTGGTCGGCGTGTCGGTGCAGGGCGGTTCCGCCGCGAGCGTGACCGTCAAGCTCAGCGCGTCATCCGGCGCGGCGGACATCACCGACGGGTGCCCGGGCGGCAACGGGACCGCGAGCTGCTGGATCCTCACGATGAATGTCCTGGGCACGCCGTCCAGCTACAGCCTGGACGTTTCCGCGCCGGGTGGTCCGGCCGGCTCGGCCGTGTCGCTGAGCGCGTCCGCCAGCGTGCCCACGCTGCTGCCGTGGACGCCGCCGAGCGCGGGAACGAGCGTCCCGGTCGCCTCGCCGTCGCGGCCGTCGCCGTCGCGGTCTCGGCCGTCGTCATCCTCGCCGTCCACCGGGCCTGGCCGGTCTTCCGCCGCGCCGTCGCCCGCGCCGGGCAAGTCGTCCCCGGCCAACGCGCCATCACCGGTTTCGACGTTCTCCTTGGGTGCGGTGGGCGCCGTCGGGTTCACCGGGTCGTTCCCGCCGGCCGACACCGGCACCGGCACGTCGGTGGTGCAGCCGGGAAGCGCGTCCGGGATCTTCCCGACGATCGGGCCTTCGGGGGCTTCGGGCCCGGCGCCGCGGCTGGGGGCGGTACCGGACGCCTACCGCAGCGGGATGCCGCTCGCGCCGGTTGGGCTGGTAGTGGCGCTGGTCATGGGCGCGGCGTGGTTCGCGCTCGCCGGACGGGAGCCGTTGCGGCGGTGGCGGGCCCGCGGGCAATAGTCTCTTCTGATGCAAACAGATGACGAGCGCGGCCGGATCCGGGCGCGGCAGCTGGCCGCTTCGGCCGCGGCCGAGGGCGACGGTACCGGCTGGTTCGAGAAGCTGTACAGCGAGGCCGAGGCGGGGCTCACCGTGGTGCCGTGGGCGGATGGCGAGCCGAACCCGCACTTGGTGGACTGGCTCGATGCCGGGGCCGTTGCGGCGGGCTCGGCCCTGGTCGTGGGATGCGGCATGGGCTGCGACGCGGAACTGCTGGCCCGGCACGGCTTCACGGTGACCGCGTTCGACGTCGCGCCGAGCGCGGTCGCCGCGGCCAAGCGGGGCAATCCCGGTTCGCCGGTGACATACGTGACCGCCGACCTGCTGGACCTGCCTGATTCGTGGACTGGCGCGTTTGACCTGGTCGTGGAGATCTACACGATTCAGCCGCTGTTCGGCGAGGTGCGTTCCCGGGCGATCGCCGCGGTGCACGAGCCGGTGGCGCCGGGCGGGACGCTGCTGGTGATCGCCCGCGCCACCAATGAGGAAGACCCGGTGCGGGATCCGGCGCAGATGCCGTGGGCGCTCACCCGAGGCGAGCTCATGGCCGCCGGCGGGTTTTTGCGCGCGGTGCGGGTCGAGCAGTTCTCGGACAACGAGGACCCGCCGAAGCTGCGCTGGCGCGCGGAGTTCCGCCGCGACTGACTTCCATGCTTTCTGACTTCCGGCCGGCCGCCAACCAGGGCACCAGGCCGGACCTGTACGAGCTGGAGAACCGGGCTGCGGATCCGGACGGACTCGTGCTCGACGCGATGCGTCATCTGGCGCCATGGGGCGGCAAGACGCTCGTGGATCTGGGCTGCGGCAGCGGGTACTGGCTGCCGGGCTACGCGGATGAGGCCGCGGCCGTCGTCGGCATCGAACCCGATCCCGCGCTGCTCCCGCTCGCCGAAGCCCGGGACCCGCGCGTGCGGGTGCTGCACGGGTCGGCGGAGCACATACCGCTGCCTGACGGCAGCGCGGACGTGGTGCACGCCAGATTCGCCTACTTCTTCCCGCCGGGCCGCGACGCCGGGCTGGCCGAGGTCCGGCGAGTGCTGCGCCCGGGTGGTGCCCTCGTCGTCGTGGACAACGATCAGCGGTCTGGTGAATTCGCGGACCTGCTTCGGATCGCCGCCAACTCGGCTCAAGGGCTGGCTGACGTCACCGACCAGTGGTGGGCCGAGCGAGGTGCGAGCCGTACCGAGGTGATGAGCCGGTGGGCCTTCGGCTCGCGTGCGGACTTCGAGGACGTGCTCCGGTTGGAGTTCGGTCCAGCGATCGCGGATCCCTGGCTGGCCGCGCATCCAAGCGGGCTCGGTCTCAGCTACGGGTACGTGCTGTTCCGGTGCCCGCGGGTCGTTGGTCCGGGCCCCGTCGTTTGACGGGGCGGGACGCGTGCCCACGGTGGGGGCGGTGGGGGCGTGAGCTGGACAAGGGCTCGTCACCAGGCAGCTGGCCGGGCGCGGCGTGCTGTACCGGACCTCGGGACTGGGCGTCGCGATCCACAACGGTAGCCTTGGATAACATGCGCATCTTTGTTGCCGGGGCCAGCGGCCTCATCGGCGTGCGCCTGGTCCCGCTGCTGACCGGTACCGGGCACGTGGTGGCCGGCATGACACGGTCGCCGGAGAAGGCCGGGATGCTCGCCGACCTCGGCGCCGAACCGGTCGTCGTCGACGTTTACGACGCGCCGGCGCTCACCGAGGCCGTCGGCAAGTTCGCGCCCGATGTCGTGTTTCACCAGCTCACCGACCTGCCGGACAACCTCGCGGAGCTGGCGAGCGCTGGCCCCCGCAACTCCCGGATGCGGACCGAGGGCACCGGCAACCTCCTCAAAGTCGCAAGAGCAGCGAACGCCAGGGTGATCGCGCAGAGCATCTCCTGGGAGCAGGAGGCCGAGCCGGCTCGCGCGCAGACCGCCGAACACGAGCGGCTGATCCTCCAGAGCAACGGCGTCGTGATCAGGTACGGCCAGTTCTACGGGCCGGGCACCTATTACCCGCGGACACCGCCGGACCGCCCGCGCGTCCACATCGACGACGCGGCAAGGCTCACGCTGGCGTCTCTCGAAGCGCCCGCGGGCGTCACGATGGTGATCGACGACAGAGCCATATAACCAGCGCTTCAGCCCGACCGCGGTTCCACGACATGGGAGTTACGAAAGCCGCGCGGCCAGCCAGTCCGTCATCGTGGACCGCGATTCGAAGGCGTTGCTGGTCAGCCCGTGGTTACCGTCCGGGTACAGGAGAAGCTCGGCGTTCTCCGCCTCGCGGGCAAGTTTCTCGGCGTGGTACGCGGGGATGAGCCGGTCCTTGCCGCCGTGCGCGACCAGCAGCGGGATCGTGATCTTGCGCGCCGCCTCCTCGAGGGTGAGCGCGCTCGCGTTATGCCGTTCCTCCTCCGCCGAAGTCGCGCCGGAGCGCTGCCGGAACGTGGCGCGGGTCTGCGGCGGCAGGTCGTCCCAGTCCAGGTCGAACCGGTACGGCCCGGCGAGCGCGACGACGGCTTGCAGGCCCTGCGTGAACGCCGCGGAACGCGCCGCGTAGTAGCCGCCCAGGCTGACGCCGAACACGCCGATGCGCCCGGCATCCACATCCTCGCGGCCGCGCAGGTACTCGACGACGGCGTCGGTGACCTGCTCGTACGCGGGCTCGATCCGCAGCCCGGCGTACTCCGCCTCGCCCTGGCCAGGGCCGTCCACCGCGATGACCGCCAGGCCGCGCTGCAGCAGGTACTCGGCGGTGGCCTGGAGCTCCTCCTTCACCGAGTCGAGCCCGGGGATCATGATCACGACCGGCCGGCGCCCCGCCGGCGCCCGCAGGTAGGCGGCCAGCGTCGCGTCGCCGTACGGCACCGCGACCAGCTCGGCCGGCGGCGTCAGCGTCGCGGCCCCGCGCCGGTAGTCCGCGATCGTGTGCTCGTGCGCCTCCCGCTGCTGGTCCGGGTGCTCGGCGAACACGAACTTGCCCCAGTGCCAGCACAGCGCGGCGCGCCGCCACGCCTCCCCCGCGGTTATCTCGCGGCCTTCCGCCGCCGCCCGCGAGGCCAGCGCCTCGTACCGCCGGCCGGTCACGCCCCACTCGCGGCACCAGTCGTCCCAGTCCTTGATCCGGCTCAACGTCTCGGTGAAGTCGCCCGCGTCGGTGCCGTTCGCGGTGAACCGCGCGGCCCAGTGGGCGCTGGCCGTCGCTACCCTCGAGCCCGACGTGCGCAGCCGGGCGTACAGCTCCGGCCGCCTGTCCTTGAACAGGTCGTTGCCGTCGCTGATCCGCTTGTCCCGCGCCAGCGGCAGGTTGACGGTCGCGGTGAGCACGGCGGGCTGGTCCGCGCAGACCGGCCCGGCGAGCGGGTAGCCGCCGCGCCGCAAGATGACCGAACCGCCTACCCACGCCACGCCGCGCTCGGCGCGGCACCGGTCCGCGATCGCGATGAACACGCCGTTGTTCGCCGCCGCGGCCTGCGCCAAGACGACCTCGCCGGATCGCTCGCCCGGCGGTGGCGGCGTGCCGTCCGCGGGCCAGTTGACCGGCGCGGCGATCAGGTCCGCGCCGCCGAGCGCGGCGAGCCGCACCCATTCGGGGAACTCCAGGTCGTAGCAGATCATGAGGCCGACATTGCCGAACGGCAGCTCGACCACCGGCGGCGGACCGTCGCCCGGCGTGAAGATCTTCTTCTCGGTGTCCCACAGGTGCGCCTTGCGGTACACGGCTTTGGTGCCGGTTTTGTCCACGATGGCCGCGCTGTTGTACAGCTTCCCGTCCGCGCCCAGCTCGCAGAACCCGCCCGCGATCGTCAGGTTGTAGGCGTCCGCGAGCGATCGCCACTCGCGCAGCGTCACATTGTTCGCGGCCGGCGCCGCGAGCGACCGCGCCTCGTCGGGGCCGGCGAGCACGTACCCCGAGTCCGACAGCTCCGGCAGCACGACCAGCCGCGCGTCGGCGACCGCCGCCTCCGCGACGGCCGCGGCCGCCGCTTTCCGGTTGGCGTCGAGCTCTCCCACGCTCAGCCCGAGCTGCGCGACGGCGATGGTTACTTCCGGATCTGGCATAACGACAATACTTCCACGCCCGCGCCTTGCAAAGAAAGCTTTGCAAAGATACGTTGGCATGTATGGCTGAACGCGGTTTGGGCGAGGCGCCGGGGGCGGTTAGCTGGCTGAAGGATCCGCGGGCGCTGCGCGCGTACGCACACCCGGTGCGGATGGCGCTGGTAGGACTGCTGCGCACCGAGGGGCCGCTGACCGCGACGAAAGCGGCCGAACTGCTCGGCGAATCCTCCGGGACGTGCTCGTTCCACCTGCGGCAGCTCGCGAAGTACGGGCTGGTCGAGGAAGCCGGCGGCGGCACCGGGCGGGAGAAGCCGTGGCGGGCGACCGCGCCGCTGACGTCATGGCGGGACAGCAGTGACGACCCCGAGATGGTCGCCGCGACCGGGATGCTCGGCGCGGTCCAGGTGGAGCACTACTTCGAGGGGGTCACGCGCTGGCTGGACCGCAGCGCGGCCGAAACGCCGCAGTGGCGGGACGCCGCCATGCTGGGCGACCGGGTCCTGTACGTCACCGCGGACGAGCTCAAGGACCTCAGCTACCGGATCATGCACCTGGTCGACGAGTACTTCGACCGGACGCAGGATCCCGCGCTGCGGCCTGAGGGCGCGCGCCAGGTCACCTACCTGCACCTCGCGTTCCCGTCGCGATAATGCTGGCTCTCCCGCCGCTGCTGCGCGAGCGCTCGTTCCGCCGGTACTGGAGCGCGTCGACGATCTCCATGTTCGGCGACCAGATCTCCGGCATCGCGCTGCCGCTGACCGCGGTGCTCGTGCTACACGCGACCGCGACGCAGATGGGCTACCTGACCGCGCTTGAATGGCTGCCGAGCCTGCTGTTCGGCCTGCACCTGGGCGTGCTGGTGGACCGGCGCGGGCACCGGCGCATGACGATGATCGCCGCCGACCTGGGGCGGGCCCTGGTATACGGCAGCATCCCGGTGTGCTTCGCGCTGAATGTGCTGGCGCTGCCGCAGCTGTACTCGGTCATGTTCGCCGCCGGCACGCTGAGCGTGCTGTTCGGCGTGGCGGACGGGACGCTGTTCGTGTCGGTGGTGCCCCCGGACCGGTACGTGGACGGGCAGTCGCTGATCTACGGCAGCCGCGCGCTGTCGTTCACCGGCGGGCCGAGCGTCGGCGGCGTCCTCGTGCAGCTGCTGTCCGCGCCGGTCACCGTGGTGTGCGACGCGCTGTCCTACCTCGGCTCGGCGTTCTTCCTCGCGCGCATCCGCCCCGGCGAGCCGCCCACCGACGGCTCCGCCAAGGGGGCGGTGTCGGCGGGCGTCAAGTTCATGATCCACGACCCGATCGCGCGTTCCTCGCTGCTCGCCGCCGCGGTCATCAACTTCTTCAACCTCATGTTCGGCGCGCTGTACATGCTGTACGCGGTGCGCGTGCTGCACATCCAGCCGGGCGTGCTCGGCGTGCTGCTCGGCATCGCCGCGGGCGGCGGTATCGTCGGCGCGGCGGTCACCAAGCCGATCGCCGCCCGGATCGGCATCGGCTGGACGTTCACGCTCGGCTGCCTGCTGTTCTCCGCGCCGCTGATCGGCTGGCCGCTGGCCGGCGGCCCGCACGCGCTGGTGCTCGCGACGCTGTTCCTCGCCGAGCTGGGCTGCGGCTTCGGCGTGATGATGCTGGACATCAGCATCGGCGCGATCTTCGCCGCGGCGATCCCCGACCACCTCCGGTCGCGCGTCATCGGCGCGTTCTCCGCCGTCAACTACGGCACCCGTCCGCTCGGCGCCGTGCTCGGCGGCGTGCTGGCCAGCCAGATCGGGCTGCGGCCCGCCCTGTGGATCGCTACCGTGGGCGGCCTGGCGGGCTTCTTCCTGCTCCTCCCCACCCCGATCCCCCGCTACCGGATGCCGGCCGTCAGATGATCAGCAGGGTCTTGCCGACGGTGGCGCGGCTTTCTATGGCGGCGTGGGCGTCGGCGGCGCGAGCCAGGGGGAAGGTCTGGCCGATCACGGGGCGGAGGCGGCCGGCGGCCGCCTCGGCGAGCGCTGACTCGGTGAGCTCGCGCAGCTGCCCGGGGGTCACCTGGACGCCGCGGACCAGCGTGATGCCGCGGCGCGCGGCCTCGTCGTCCGGGATCCGCGCGAACGCGCCGCTGGCGGCACCGTAGGAGGACATCCGGCCGCCCTCCCGCAGCAGGCCGAACGCGGCGCTCGCCACGTCACCGCCGACGCCGTCGAACACGACGTCCACCGCGGGTACGCCGGCGTCCCAACCGGGTTCGGTGTAGTCGACGGCGACGTCCGCCCCGAGTTCGGTGGCCAGGGCGGTCTTGCGCGCGCCGCTGGCCAGGCCGATCACGCGGGCGCCGGCGTTGCGGGCGAGCTGGATGAGCAGGCTGCCCACTCCACCGGCGGCGGCCTCGATCAGGACCGTTTCGCCAGGTCGTGGCCCGGTCGCCCGGATCAACGCGGTCGCTGTTCGCCCGTCCGCGAGCAACGCCACCGCGTCCTGGAGCGGCACGCCCTCGGGCACCGGGATGAGATCGTGGCGTGACACCACTGCTCGTTCCGCGTAACCGCCTTTTCCACCGGTCGTGGTGACCACCGGCAGGCCATCGAGACGCCCGCCCACGCCGTTGCCGAGGATGACGGGGAGCGCGGGTGCCATGCCCGGGAACGGCGCGCGGCCGGCCCTGAGCTGGGTCTCGATGAACGTGATGTTCGCGATTTCTACGTCGATCCGCATTTCGTCCGGGCCGGGCACCGGATCGGGGACCTCGGTCAGGCTCAGGTTCTCCGGCGGCCCGAACTCCGTCAATACCACTGCTCTCATGATGGCGAGTTTATCGGAACATATTGCTCCGGAATAACCGGGGGCTACGCTTCTCGCATGGCGGATGCTGAGCGGCCGTTCACCCGGCCGCGGCCGGTGCGTACGCGGCGCGGGCGGCAGGCCGAGGCGGCGCGCAACGACCTGGTCGTGCTCGCCGCGGCGCGCGAGGTGTTCGCCACGATGGGCGCCGACGCGCCGGTCGCCGCGGTGGCCGAGCGGGCCGGCGTCGGCATCGGCAGCCTGTACCGCCGGTACGGCAGCAAGGACGACCTGCTGCGGCACCTGTGCCTGCTGGCCATGCGGCAGTCGATCGAGGCCGCCGAGGCCGCGCTCGAGGTCGCGGATCCGTGGGCGGCGCTGGCCGGGTTCGTGCGCGCGTCGGTCGCCGCGGGAACCGGGTCGCTCGGGCCGCTGGCCGGCGCGATCGAGTCGACGCCGGAGATGTGGCAGGCCAGCAGGCGCGGCCGGGAACTGCTAGGGCAGCTGGTATCGCGGGCGCGGACCGCCGGAGTGGTGCGGGCGGACGTCACGCCGCTGGACGTCGCGCACCTGATCGAGCTGTTCGGGCGTCTCGGTCCCGCGGACGCGGCGGCCCGTGGCGAACAGGAGTCGATCAGGCAACGGCTGCTGGCTGTCGCACTGGACGGGCTGCGGGCCGGGCAGGCGTTCGGGCCGCTGCCGGAGCCGGCGCCCAGCGTCGCCTACTACGAGGGCCGCTGGGCCAAGTCGTGACACCATGGCTACCATGACCCACTACAGCCGTCTGCTGAAGGTCGTCATCGACGCGCCACCCGAGTCCCACGACCGGGAGCTGGCGTTCTGGGCGGGTGCCCTCGGGCAGGAGCTGCCCGGGATCTACTCCGACGAATATCACGGCGCCTTCCTGCGCGGGCACGACCTGATGCTGCTCATGCAGCGCCTGGACTCCGGCGCGGCGCGCGTCCACCTGGACATGCACACCGATGATGTGAACGCCGAGGTCACCCGGCTGGAGCGGCTCGGCGCCGAGCGCGTCGAGAAGGTGCAGAGCTGGTGGATCATGCGGGACCCCGCCGGCCTGCCGTTCTGCGTGCTGCCGATCCGGCCAGGTTCGCTGAACGACGGGAACGCCCAGCGCTGGGAGTAAACGCCGGAGTTGTGTATGGTCATGGTCCATGATCCGGAAGTTCGCCGCACTCGGCGCGGCCGCGACCGCCGCGCTCCTGCTCACCGCCCTGGCCTCGCCCGGCGCCGCGGCGGACGACACGACCGGTACGCCGGTCAGCGACATCAGCCACGCGTGCAAGGGCCAGAACGCCGAAGTGGAGCAGGCGACCTGGCATAACTTCGCGTACGAGGCGTGGATGGGCTGCGACAACAGCATCGGGTTCGCCCGGTCCGCGGACGGCGGCCGCACCTGGAGCAAGCCGGTGGTGATGGCCGGATCGGCCGGCGGCTCCTGGGACCCGGCGGTCTCCGTGTCGGCCGACGGCGTGCTCTACGTGTCGTTCATGAACTCCGACAGCACCTACACGTTCCCGGTCGTGGACACCTCGTTCAACCACGGCCGGACGTTCAGCCAGTCCGCGACGCTGACGCCACCGGATCAGAACAATTGGGGTGACCGCGACTTCACCGCTGCAGGCCCGCACGGCGTGGTGTACCTGACCTGGGATTACGGCCCGAGCACGTCGCTGGTTACGGACATCTGCTCGTCCGGCGGCAGCTGCGCGTTCGCCACCGGTGACCTGAACGTCGTCGTCCAGAAGTCCACCGACTACGGCCGGACCTGGGGCCCGATCGTGCACGTCAGCCCCGGTTTCCCGGCCAGCGGCGGCGACAGCGCGCCGATGGTGGTCGAGCCGGACGGCCGCGTCGACCTGGCGTACCAGGGCTACAACATCTACAACTTGCAGACGTACGCGATGAGCCCGGCGACCATGTACTTCACCTCGTCCAGCAACGGCGGCAAGACCTGGTCTCCGCCGGTTCAGGTGGGCGCCTCGGCCGGCACGATGTCCCTCGCGGAATGGTGGATCGACGGCGCGCTCGGGGCCGACGCCGCCGGGAACCTGTACATCACCTGGGATACCCAGGGGGTCAGCAACGACGTCGGCTGGGTCGCCTACTCCACCGATCACGGGGCGAAGTGGTCCGCGCCGGTCCGGGTGACACCGGACAACGACAACGCGACGCACATCGTCGAGGTCGCGGGCAGCGGCACGCCGGGAGTCGCGTACGTCGGCTGGCTGGCGGACAACGCGCCGGGAGGGTACGCCGAGTACCTGCGGACGTTCTCGGTCCACCGCGGCTGGCTGAGCGGCCCGCGGCGGATCTCCGTCAAGTACGGCAACTCGTCGGTCTGGCCTGGCGACACGTTCGGCATCTCGGCGTGGGCGGACAATCCGCGACAGCTGATGCTGAGCTGGGGCAGCGCGATCGGCGGCTCACCGAACTCGGAGATCTTCACCGCTTCGGTGCCGGTGACGGGGTGATGGGTGCCAGTTCCAGCTCGTGATCTAACTGCGCGGATCGGGAGCCTTCGTCGGCTGGTGACGGCTGGGGCTGCGGCGACGCGACGCGGGACCGGGACCGGGGCCGGGACCGGGGTCGGGGGTCGGGGTCGGGGTCGGCTCCCTGGTCGGCTCCCTGGTCACACCGGCACCTTCCGTTACCTTACAGGTGTCTTCTTATCGCTACGGAGGGGTTTCGTGACGGGTTTGTCGCGTTTTGCGGCCGCCGTCGCGATAAGAAGACACACGTAGCCTTAATGGCCGGGGCGGCCCCGCGAGCGGCGGCGAGTGTGGGTAAGCGGCCGTCGCGGGGACCGAAGGCCGCGAGGGCCTCGGCGTCGGTGGCGCGGGCGTGCAGGAAGTAATCGGCCCATTCCGCCACGTCAGGGTACGAGGAACTGTCGCTGACCTGGGCGCACGCGACCACGGGGTCATAGGGGGTGCGGCGCATCTGGACCGTGCCGCCGGACAGGATCGCCCAGTGCGCACCCTGGCGGCCGTAGGGCATGCCGACGCTGCCGGGGTTGATGATCTGGCGGGTGTTCGCCAGCCTGGTGAACGGCATGTGGGTGTGCCCGCAGACGACCGTCATGACTTCGGGCGGCAGGTCGCCGAGCACCTCGGCCCAGCGCTCCAGGCGGGTGTCGACCACGACGACTTCCTCGTCATCGCGAGGTGTGGCGTGGCAGAACAGCACCTCGCCGAAGCCGTCCACGGTCAGCGTCACCGGGTGCGGCAGGCTGGCCAGCCAGTCGACGTGGTCGGCGCTGAGCTGCCGTGCGGCCCAGGGCGCGATCGGGTCGCCGACGTCGTCGACCTCGCCGCGGGCCAGCTGCACCAGCTCGCGGTCCGCGTTGCCGCGGACCCAGACCACCCTGTCGCCCAGGCCGAGCAGCCGGTCCAGCACTTCGGTCGGCTGCGGTCCGGCGGCGATGTCCCCGGTGAGCACGATCTGGTCGGCGCGCTGAAGATCCGGCTCGGCCAGCACGGCCTCGAGCGCGGGCAGGACCGCGTGGATGTCTGACAGCACCGCGACTGAGGTGACCATTGCCACAGGATGCCAGAGCTGACCGCTCCGAGCCATCCGGCGCTGCTGTCAGCAGCGCGGTCCGCTTCCGCCTGACTACTGCTGACTACTCTTCGAGGGCCGCGGCGTCGGCGGGGACGTCGACTGAGTACTGGCGGAGCACGGCGAGCGGGACGATCTCCAGCGCGCGCTCGTGCGTCGAGGCCAGAACCACCGGCGCGGCGGCGCCGTCGTGATGCGCCCGGAGCCAGTTCATCGCCGTCACGCACCACCGGTCCCCCGGCACCAGCCCGGGGAACCGGAACTGCGGCATCGGCGTCGACAGGTCGTTGCCGATCTTCCTCTGGTGCTCGAGGAACTCGGCGGTGACGACGGCGCAGATCGTGTGACTACCGAGGTCTTCCGGGCCTGTTGTGCAGCACCCGTCCCGGTAGAAGCCGGTGAGCGGGTCGATGCCACACGGCTCTAGTTCCCCGCCAAGAACGTTACGGTCGCCCATGCCAGAAGTATCGGTTTGGCGGCACTACCGGCGCAAGCATGCGCGGCTGGCTCAGACCCCGGTGGCGCCGTCGATGTGCTCGCGGAGCAGATCGGCATGGCCGTTGTGCCGGGCGTACTCCTCGATCATGTGCAAGTAGATCCAGCGCAGGTTCACCGAGCCGTGCCTTAGCTGGTACGTCTCGTCTAGCCCCCGGCCGGCGTAAACCGCGCGCGCCGCCGCGATCTCGGCCACGTACGCCGCCAGGTCGCGCTCCGCGGTATCCGCGCTCGCGTCCTCGAAGTCGCCGTCCGGGCTTTCTTCGGTGCAATACACGGTGCCCAGCTGCCCCCCGAAGTAGCGGCCCCTGAGCCAGCCGCGCTCGACCTCGGTCATGTGCCTGATCAGGCCGATGAGCGACAGGTTCGATGGGCTGGCAGCCCGCTCCGCGAGCTGGTCCGCGGTCAGCCCCGCGCACTTGCCCTGGAGGGTCTGCCGGTGGAACTCAAGCCAGGCGTCGAGCTGGGTGCGCTCATCGGCGTCCCTCGGGACGAGATCGCGAGCGACCTCGGGTGCTGTCCATGTCATTGGTTCATCATGGCCTGTCCCCGGCCGCTTAACGCGGACTTCATAGGGGCTAAAGCCGGCGCGCTTATGTTCAGGTCGTGGGGCGGGGCGTCGGGAACGGCGGACAGCGAACTGCCGCAAGCTGTCTGCCGGTCCCGACGAAAGAAGCCGAGAGCGCGCCGGGGGGCCGTGAGTGCTAAAAAGGCGCGCCGGGGGGCCTCCGGTGCGCTTGCGGGCGACCCGGGGGCCTCGGCTGATTCAACGGCCAGGCTGGGCACCCTGGTACGTGCTGAACCAGTGCAGATGGCGTCCCACGCCTGGGAGTAGCCCGACCCGGTGACCCTGCATACCGCCTCGCGATCCGGGAAAGCACCGCCGGTTGACACGCTCTAGTGGGCTCGATTGCGCGATTGACACGGTCGCGCGGGCGGCGGCATGCTGACTGTATGGTCAGTCAAACTTTCACGGGAAACCCCGCGCCGCTGGACGCGGGTGAGCTGGCACGAGCGCTGCTGCCGTTCGGGGAAAGCCGGATGCTGCCGCCCGCGGCCTACACCGACGAGGCGGTGTTCGGCTGGGAGCGGCGGAATTTCTTCGGCGACTGGGTGTGCCTCGGGCTCGGCGCAGAGCTGCCGCGGCCCGGCGACCAGCGGGCGGAGGCCTACGGCGACGGCAGCGTGCTGCTGGTGCGCGGGTCAGACGGCGCGTTGCGCGCGTTCGCGAACACGTGCCGGCACCGCGGCCACGAACTGCTCCCCTGCGGCGGGCAGGCCAGCCAGAAGTCGGTCAGCTGCCCGTATCACGGGTGGACCTACGACCTGTCCGGCCGGCTGCGCGGCGCGGCCGGCTACCGCGACCTGGACAAGAGCCAGTGGGGCCTGACCGAACTGCCGGTGACCGAGTGGCACGGGCTGATCTTCACCGGCAGGCCACCCGCCGCACTCGGCGCGTTGGACGAACTCGTCAAGCCCTACGAGCCGGAGCGCCTGGCGATCGCCGGCCGGCACACCTACGACGCGGCCGCCAACTGGAAGATCCTCACCGAGAACTACCACGAGTGCTACCACTGCCCGTCCATCCACCCCGAACTCTGCCGCGTCAGCCCGCCGAAGAGCGGCGCGAACTACCCGGCGGCCGGCGCCTGGATCGGCGGCCGGATGGACCTCCGCGACGGCATGGCGACGATGTCACTGGACGGGGAAAGCCGCGCGGTGCCGCTGCGGGGGTTGTCCGGCGAGCAGCTGCGAACCGTCATTTACGTGAATATTTTCCCGAACGTCCTGTGGTCGCTCCATCCGGACTACGTGATGACGCACCGCATGGTGCCGCTCACGGCGAACCGGACCCGGATCGAGTGCCGCTGGGCGTTCGCGCCCGAGGCCGTGGCGAAGCCGGGTTTCGACCCGGCGTACGCGGTGGAGTTCTGGGACCTGACGAACCGGCAGGACTGGGCCGCCTGCGAGTCCGTGCAGCGCGGGCTGTCGTCGCCGTTCGCCTCACCAGGGCCGCTCTCGCCGGCCGAAGACGCGGTGTACTCGTTCGTGACCACCGTCGCGCGGGGCTATCTGGGCGGGCAAGCCGCGGGGGTCCGGGGGACGGCTTCCCCCGGTCGGTACTGTAGGCGGGTGACCCTCTTCGACATCCCGGTAAAGACCCTTTCCGGGCAGGAGTCTTCGCTCGGCTCCCTGGCCGGCCAGACGCTGCTCGTGGTGAACGTCGCGTCCAAGTGCGGGCTGACGCCGCAGTACACCGCGCTCGAAGCGCTGCACGAGCGGCTGGCGCCGCGCGGCTTCTCGGTGGCCGGCTTCCCGTGCAATCAGTTCGGGTCTCAAGAGCCCGGCACCGCCGAGGAGATCGCCGAGTTCTGCTCGGCGACCTATGGCGTCACGTTCCCGATGTTCGAGAAGATCGACGTCAACGGTCCCGGGCGGCACCCCGTCTACGACGTGCTGACCGCATTTCCCGACGCGGACGGGGAGGCGGGCGACATCCAGTGGAACTTCGAGAAGTTCGTGCTCGCGCCCGACGGCTCCGTGGTGGCCAGGTTCCGGCCGCGGACGGAGCCAGACGACCCCGCCGTTCTCGCCGCGATCGAGGAGACGCTCCCCGCGTAGCAAGGCCCGGGTTCGCCCGGGCTCGGCCGGACGGCCCTGATCCCGATCCGGGAGGGTAAGGACGGAGCCCGGTCGGAAAGGACCCATTCGTCCTAACTGGGAAGCTCGGCGCGGGCCAGCGCGGCCTCCTCGATGCTGGCCAGGTAGAGCACGCCGTCGTGTTCGCGGACCGAGGTCACCTCGTGATAGCCGACGTGCCAGCCGCGCAGGTCGTGCACCACCCGGCCGGCGGCATCTATGGCGAGCGCCCAGGCCATGTCCTTCGGCGCGGGCTTGAGACGGTCGGGCAGCGCCCAGACCGCTGCGCGCAGCCATGACGGCCGGGGCAGCAGCAGGTCGAGCGTGGCGTCTCGCGGGCTGGCCATGGCGATCCAGATCAGTCCGCTCGGGCCGGCGGTCAGGTTGTCAGGGAACCCGGGCAGGTTCTCGATGACCGGTTCGGTAGCGGCCGGGCCGGCCGCGCCATCCAGGTGCACCCGGGTGACGCGGTAACCGCCGGTCTCCGCGACGATCAAGCTCGATTCGTCGGGGGTGAGCAGCAGGCCGTTGGCGAACTGGAGCCCCTCCGCGACGACGTCCACCTGCCCGTCGGCACAGCCGACCCCGCTAGCGCCGTGCCGGTACCGGAGGACCCGGCCCGTTCCGGAGTGCTCCAGCAGGTCGCCCTTGTAATGCGCGAGGTCGTATCGCCGGGACGACTGGCTGAAGTAGATGGTGCCGTCGGCGGCGATCGCGGGGCAGCTGCAGAACACCAGCCGCTCACCGTCAACGACGTCGCACAGCACCTCCACGTTCGCGCCCGGTTCCACGGGCCGCACCCGGAGCAGGCCACGCTCGGCGTCGCCGACCACCAGCGTGTCCTCACCGGCCAGCTCCATGCCGAGCGGCCGGCCGCCGGTATTCGCGATCGTCTCCGTGCCGCCGTCCGGGCTGACGCGGACGATCTTGCCGTCCGCCAGGCCGGTCAGCAGCCTGCCGCTCCCGTCGACGACCACGTGCTCCGGGCCGTGACCGGGCATCGGCAGGAACGTGAGCGGCGGCAGCGTACGCTTGTCCGACCGCCGCGGTACCGGGAAGCCCGGCGCGGGCGGGCGCCACCGCTCGCCACGGAATCCTCGTGTCACACGGGTGGTTTTCTCGCCAGCACCAGGAACTGCTTGCCGAGCAGCCGCCAGGCCGCGGGCGTGTGGAGGTAAGCCCGGGTCAGCATCGGCGAGGCCGGCAGTATGCTACGGAACGAGTACGGCAGGAAGCGCGGGATGACGGTGCGGACATCGAAACCGGCCGCGTGCAGGTGCTCGGCCACCGCGATGTGCGTCAGCGCAAGCGTATGGTCAGCACAGTCAAAATACTCGCCCGCGCAATACCGGAAGTTCGGGCCGAGCACGGCCAGCGTGCCGCCCGGCTCCATCCACCCGTGCACCCGGCCGAGCACCGTGCCCACCACCTCCTGGCTCGGCAAGTGCTCCAGCATGTTGGAGACGAAGACGCCGTCGAAATGACCGGTCGGCAGCTGCGCGTCCAGCACGCTGCCGATCACCGCCTTTACCCCGGAATCCCGGAAGTCCTCGTTGTCCATCATGTCGACGCCCCAGCGCTCTGCCGCCGGGATCGCGTTGATGAACTCGCACCGGCCGGCCCCCGGGTCAAGCACCCGGGCGGGTGAGCCCATGCGACGGTACACATAGGCCGCGATCTCGTTCCACACCGCCTGCCTGCGGTCCTGATCCACATGTCGCAGGCGGTACGCGTACAGTCGCTCGTAGTCGATGCCTGTCACTAGTACGTCTCCTCGATCGGCAAGCATGTCCTTACAGACACTCTGGCCCTTACAGATTGGTTGCTCAGTCTATTGCCCGCGATTTCGCATTAAGTTCCGAGGCGAATCAGAGCCGCCGAGGAAAGCGCGGACCAGAGGGCCTCAGGGACCGTTGCCGCGAAGTCGGCGACGTTGGCGTGGACCTCTTCGGCAGAGCGCATCCCGACCACGATGCCAGCCACCACAGGATGACGCAACGGGAACGCCATTGCCGCCTGGGGTAGCGTCACGCCGTGCGCCTCGCAGATGTCCGCGATCGCTCGCGCCCGGGCCAGCACCTCCGCGGTGGCGGGTTCATAGTCATAGGTCACGTCCGCCGCTGGCCGTGGCGTCGCGGTCACTCCTGAGTTGAACACCGAAACCGACAGTACCTGCACGCCGCGTGTGGTGCAGGCCGGGAGCAGGTCGTCCAGGGCACGCTGGTTCATCAGCGTGTACCGGCCCGCCAGCATGACCACGTCCGCGTCAGTCTCGGTGACCAGCCTGGTCAGCAGCGCCGAGTCAAACATGCCGGCGCCGATGGCCCCGACCGTGCCCTCGGCCCGCAGTTCGGCGAGGGCGGGGAAGCCGTCGCGCAGCGCCTCCTCGAAATGCTTTTCCGCATCGTGCAGGAACAGCATGTCGAAGCGGTCTGCGCCCATCCGGGCCAGCGAATCCTCGACGCTGCGGCGGATCCCGTCGCGCGAGAAATCCCACACGCGCCGGTAGGCCGCCGGCACCTGGAACGCCTCGTCCATCCGGCCCGCCGCGTCCTGCGGCACCAGGATGCGACCGACCTTGGTGGACAGCGTGTACTCGGCCCGCGCCTTGCCCCGCAGCAGCTCGCCGATTCTTCGCTCGGACTGGCCGATGCCGTAGTGCGGGGAGGTGTCGTAATACCGGATTCCGGATGCCCAGGCGGCATCGAGCGTCGCCTGGGCATCCTTGTCGGTCACGGCGGCGAACAGCCCGCCGAGCGGTCCGCCACCGAAGCCGAACGGCGGGATCGCGACCGAACCGCGGCCGAGCGTTCGCCATTGGCTCGGAGCATGGTCGCGGGAGACCACCATTGTCGTTATGAGAAAAGAGGGTTATCGGTCTTTGCCACGGCGGCACGCCAGGCCGGATTAGTTTCCACCGCCTCGGAGATGGACGGGTACATGGCGAATGCGCTGTTCAGGCCCGTGATCTTGAAGATCTCGAGGATGCGGGCGGAGCTGGTGACGAGCATCAGCGAGCCGTCGTGCACCCGGACCCGGCGCAGGCTGCCGACCAGTGCGCCAATGCCGGTCGAATCGAGGAACTCCACGTCGCGCAGGTCCGCGATCAGGTGGATGAACCCGTTGCCAACCAGTTCGACGACACGCTCGCGCAGTTGCGGGGCCGTGTAGACGTCGACCTCGCCAGTGATCTGGATGATGGCGCAGTCATCGCCAGCCGTGACAGATTCCAGGTTGAAGCGTGGCATTTCAGGCTCCGTTGTCATCATGGATATTGACGACGAACTGTGTATAATTACACTAGTCGAGCGGGGTATCCATTGTCGAGGAGCTATGCGTGCGTGTCGAGGAGGCAGTCGGCCGGCAGGTCGCGCGGCTCCGCGAGGCGCGCGGCATGTCGCTGACCCAGCTCGGCGAGGCGCTCGGACGCTACCTGGACCGGCCGTGGAGCCGGCAGGCGGTGCACCAGGCCGAGCGCGGGCGGCGCGCTTTCACCGCCTGCGAGCTGACCGCGTTCGCGTTCGCGCTCGACACCTCGGTGCCCGCACTGTTCCTGACCGACGCCGCGCAGGTGGAGCTGCCAGGACAGACGGTGACCGCCGAGGATTACCGGGCAATTTTGCTGGCCGCGCGGGAGGACGCGCCGCTGGACGGAGTGGAGGAACTGATGGCGGCGCTGCACGACATCGGGGCGGTGCTGGCGAGACCATCGCTGGCGCGGCTCGCGCGGATCGCCGCTGTGGCGGAACAGGTGGCGCGTGACGATGCTGGGTGATCTGCTTCCCTCGGGCAGCGAGCCGGATGAGGTCTACGAGGCGTTCGCCGGGTGGGCGAAGGACCAGGGCTACGACCTGTATTCGCACCAGGAAGAGGCGCTGATCGAGCTGGTCTCCGGCGGGAACGTGATCCTGTCCACGCCGACCGGGTCGGGCAAGTCGCTGGTCGCGGTGGGGGCCGCGTTCGCCGCGCTCGCGCGGGACGAGGTCACGTTCTATACGGCGCCGGTGAAGGCGCTGGTTTCGGAGAAGTTCTTCGCGCTGTGCGACATCTTCGGCGCGCAGGACGTCGGGATGATGACCGGCGACGCGAGCGTCAACGCGGACGCGGCGATCATCTGCTGCACCGCGGAAGTGCTGGCGAACCTGGCGTTGCGGGATGGTGCTTCGGCGGACGTCGGCCTGGTGGTGATGGACGAGTTCCACTACTACGCGGACCCGGACCGCGGGTGGGCGTGGCAGGTGCCGCTGATCGAGCTGCCGCGTGCGCAGTTCCTGCTGATGTCGGCAACTTTGGGAGACGTTTCGCGCTTCTCCCGGGATCTGGAGCGGCGGACCGGGCGGTCATGCGGAGTCGTGACCGGGACGGAGCGGCCGGTGCCGCTGGCGTACTCGTACGTGACCACCCCGCTGCACGAGACCGTTGCGTCGTTGCTGGAGGACCGCAAGGCGCCGGTGTATATCGTGCACTTCACCCAAGCGGCGGCGATCGAGCAGGCCCAGGCGCTGATGTCGGTCAACGTGTGCTCGCGGGCGGAGAAGGACGAGATCGCTTCGCTGATCGGGCGGTTCCGGTTCACCGCGGGGTTCGGCGCGACCTTGTCACGGCTGGTGCGGCACGGGATCGGCGTGCACCATGCCGGCATGCTGCCGCGGTACCGGCGGCTGGTCGAGACGCTGGCGCAGGCCGGGCTGCTGAAGGTCATCTGCGGGACCGACACGCTCGGGGTCGGCATCAACGTGCCGATCCGGACCGTGCTGTTCACCGGGCTGTCCAAGTACGACGGGTCCCGGGTCCGGCTGCTCCAGGCGCGGGAGTTCCACCAGATCGCCGGGCGGGCCGGGCGGGCCGGGTTCGACACCATGGGGTACGTGGTGGCGCAGGCGCCCGAGCACGTCGTCGAGAACGAGAAGGCGCTGGCCAAGGCCGGTGACGATCCGAAGAAGCGGCGCAAGGTCGTGCGTCGCAAGCCGCCGGAGGGCACGGTCGGGTGGGCCGAGCCGACGTTTTCCCGGCTGGTGTCGTCACCGCCGGAGCCGCTCCGGTCGAGCTTTCGGGTGAGCAACGCGATGTTGCTGAACGTGATAGCCCGCCCTGGTGATGCCTTTCTTGCCATGAAGCATCTGCTGCTGGACAACGATGAGGAGCCTTCGGCCCAGCGGCGGCATATCCGGCGAGCGTTCGCGATCTACCGTGCTCTGGTCGCCGGCGGCGTGGTGGAACGGCTGGCTGTGCCGGATTCCGAGGGGCGGCGGTGGCGGCTTACCGTCGAGCTGCAGGACGACTTCGCGCTGAACCAGCCGCTGTCGCCGCTGGCGCTGGCCGCGATCTCACTGCTGGATCCGCTGTCCGAGACGTACGCGCTGGATGTCGTGTCGGTGATCGAGGCGACGCTGGAGGATCCTCGGCAGGTGCTGTCCGCGCAGCTCAAGCGGGCGCGCGGCGAGGCGGTCGCGGCGATGAAGGCAGAAGGCATCGAGTACGAGGAGCGGATGGAGCTGCTCGAATCCGTTTCCTATCCGCAACCGCTCGCGGAGATGCTCGACGGGGCCTACGAGATCTACCGCCGCGGGCATCCGTGGGTGGCGGACTACTCGCTGTCCCCCAAAGCGGTGGTGCGGGAGATGTACTCGCAGGCCATGTCGTTCGCCGAGTACGTGTCGTTTTACGGGCTGTCGCGGGCCGAGGGAATCGTGCTGCGCTACCTGGCGGACGCGTACAAGGCGTTGCGGCAGACGGTGCCGGAGGAGGCGCGGAACTCCGAGCTGGAGGATCTGATCGAGTGGCTCGGTGAGATGGTGCGGCAGGTCGACTCCAGCCTCATCGACGAGTGGGAGAAGCTGCGAGACCCGTCGTCCGTCGCGGAAGCGGTGGCCGGTTCGGATGCGGCTCCGCCGGCGGTAACGCGTAATACGCGGGCTTTCCGGGTGATGGTGCGGAATGCGCTGTTCCGGCGGGTGGAGCTGGCGGCGCTCGGGCGGTACGCGGCGCTCGGGGAGCTTGACGGTGCGTCGGGGTGGGACGCGGCGGCCTGGGACGCGGCGCTTGCCGGGTACTGGGAGCTCTACGACGAGATCGGGACCGGGGCTTCGGCGCGGGGGCCTGGCCTTTTGATTATCTCCGAGGGGTCCGGGAGCTGGGAGGTCCGGCAGATCTTCGAGGATCCGGCTGGAGACCACGACTGGGGTATCAGCGCGGTCGTGGACCTGGCGGCTTCGGATGAGGCCGGGACCGCGGTCGTGCGGGTAACCGACGTCGGGCAGTTGTAACCGCCGGGCACCGCGTCGCGAAGCCTGGCTGTGACCGGCCGCTCGCGCCCCTATCGGGACATCTCGTCCCATTCCGAGCGCGCCGAACAACGACGTGGAAGATTACCGCCTCGTGGTGGATTGACCCTCGTACACAAGGGGCCGGCTACCACGAAGCGGGAAACTGCCACGTTATCGCGGGCCCAGCGA
>Ga0070714_100000630_pt1 | contig 25127 bp, 21 predicted proteins | sample LARL83metaG_FD_65450 | JGI IMG/M metagenome (GOLD analysis project Ga0070714, IMG submission 65450) | Corn, switchgrass and miscanthus rhizosphere microbial communities from Kellogg Biological Station, Michigan, USA - LAR L8-3 metaG | ecosystem: Host-associated > Plants > Roots > Rhizosphere ... | reverse complement strand
GTCGGCACCACGACCGTCGCGGGCGCCCAGGGGGTGCACGTCATCCCCGCCCGGCAGCTGTCGCAGGTGGTTGGCCTGGTGGCCGCCACGGCGCTGCGGCCGGGGACGTTGCTGGCCCCGTCCGAGCTGACCAGCAAGCTGACGCCCGGGGCCGGCCAGGAGCTGGTCCCGGTCGCGGTCAAGCCGTCGGGCATACCCGCCAGCGGCCTGGTGCCGGGGGACCAGGTGCTCGCGGTGGCGACCCCCGCCACCGGCGGGAGCAACGGGTCCGCCGCCGCGCCCGCGCTGACCCAGCCGGTTCCCGCGGTCGTCCAGGCCGTGGACACCGTGGCCGACCAGGACGGCTTTGACGTGGTGGACCTGCTGGTCTCGGCCAGCGACGGGCCCGCCGTGGCCCAGCAGGCGGCGACCGGCCAGATCGCCCTGGTCATCACCCACCGGACCTCGCCGTGAGCCTGTACGCCCTGGTGTCACCCGGCGGGTCGCCCGGCGTGACCACCGCGGCGCTGGCGCTGTCCCTGGGCTGGCCCGGGCAGGTGATCCTGGCCGAATGCGACCCGAGCGGCGGCGACATCCTGGCCGGGCTGTTCGCCGGGCACCTGCCGGCCAGGAGCGGCCTGCTCGCGCTGGCCATGGAGGCCGGGCAGAGCCCGGACGCCGCCGCGGCGGCGCTGTGGCCGCAGCTGATCGAGCTGGACGACGAACGGGGCAGGCTGCTGCTCGCCGGGATGTCCGACCCGCGCCAGGGCACCGCGCTCGCCCCCGCCTGGCCGGTGCTGGCCGCCACGCTTGCGGCCCAGCCCGCGGACGTCATCGCCGACTGCGGGCGGCTCGACGCCAGGGGCGGCCCGGAGCCGGTCCTGACCGCCGCCCGCCTGGTGGTGCTGGTGCTGCGGCCGTCGCTGCGCCAGGTCAGCAAGGCCAGGGCCCGGGTCGAGATGCTCGCCGACCTGCTCGGCGGCTCCCGCCTGGGCTTGCTCCTGGTGGGCGAGGGGACACACTCCCCCCGGGAGATCACCCGGGCCCTGGGCGTCTCCGTCGTGGCCACGCTGCCGTATGACCAGAAGGCCGCGGCGGTGCTGGCGGACGGCGCGGGCAGCCGCCGCGGCCTGCAGTCCCGGCCGCTGATCCGCGCGGCCGGCCCGGCGGGCCGCGCGCTGCGCGAGGCGAGCGCGGCCTGGCCCGGGCCGCCGCCGCGAACCGGGCCGGCGGCGCGGGAGGCGAGCGCGAGCCTATGACACGCCAAGACCCGCCCCCCAGGCACTCGGCTGGCCCGCCATTCCCGCCCTCCCAGCCCGCGGCCTCCCGGCCCTCGCCGTCCCAGCTCCCGCCTCTCCAGCCCGCGCCGGTCGCGGGCACCACTTTGCCGCCCCGGGCGGCCCCGTCCGGGCCGCGGCCGCTGCCGCCGCACCCGGGGCCCAGGCACCAGCGGCCGCCCGCCGGGCTCGGGGACTCCAGGCTGCGCCGCGGTGTGGCCGAGATACTCGACGCGGTGGCCGACCGGCTGCCTGACGGCGCCAGCCAGGAGGAGGCGCTGCCGCTGATCAGCGACGCGGTCCGGGCCTGGGCCGAGCGGCAAGTCAGGACCGGGGCGCCGGTGCCAACCGCTCCCGAGCGGGAGGCCCTGGCCCAGGCGGTGTACGACCAGCGGTACGGGCTCGGCCCGCTGGCCAGGTACCTGCGGGACCCGCAGGTCGAGAACGTCGACGTCAACGGCTGCGACCAGGTGTGGGTCACCTACGCCACCGGCGAGCGGGCCGCCGGGCCCCCGGTCGCGGTCAGCGACGACGCGCTGGTCGCGATGATCCGCAACTGGGCGGCCCGGGGCGGCCAGACCGCCCGGGACTTCTCCGCGGCCTCGCCGCTGGTCAGCGTGGCCCTCGCGGGCGGCGCCCGGCTCACCGCGACGATGTCGGTGACCCCGAGGCCGTGCGTGTCGCTGCGCCGGCACGGGCAGCTCGACGTCAGCCTGGCCCGGCTGGTCCAGCTCGGCACCGTGGACGTGACGCTGGCCAGCTTCCTGGCCGCCGCGGTGAGGAGCCGGTGCAACATCATCGTCACCGGCGGCGTGAACGCGGGCAAGACCACGTTGCTGCGCGGGCTGGCCTCGGAGATCCCGCCGGGCGAGCGGGTGGCCACCCTGGAGTCGGAGTACGAGCTGTTCCTGCACGGGACCGCGCAGCACCCGGACGTGATCGCGTTCGAGGCGCGGGAGCCGAACTCTGAAGGCGCGGGCGGCATCTCGCTGCACGACCTGATCGCGCACGCGCTGCGGCACAACCCGCAGCGCATCCTGGTCGGCGAGGTCAGGCGCAGCGAGATCATGCCGATGCTGGAGGCGATGAACTCGGGCCAGGAAGGCTCGATGTGCACCCTGCACGCGAACTCGCCGCGGGAGGCGTTCGACCGGATTCTGATCCTCGGCCTGCGCGGCGGCCTGACCCTGGCCGAGCGGGCCATCCACATCCTGGTCGGGATGGCCATCGACCTGGTCGTGCACGTGCGTAAACGGCACGACGGCAAGCGGACGGTGCGGTACGTCTCCGAGGTGCTCGAGGTCATGCCGCCGGGCGACACCGAGCGCCCGGCCGTCAACCGGCTGTTCCTGCCCGAGGGACCCGGCGGGCGGGCGATGGCCGCGCACACGCCCTCGCCCCAGCTGCTCGGCCGGCTGGTGGCCGCGGGCTTCGACCCGGCGATGCTGGACCGGCAGCGGGCGATGCAGAACGGGGGTGGCCGGTTATGACGCTGCTGGCCGCCCTGGCGGGCGCGGCCATCGCCGGTGGCCTGGCCCTGCTCATCAGGGAGATCATCGGCCGGGTGCCGCAGCCCGGCGTCCCGCGGTCCCGGCGGCGGCTGGCCGCGCCGTCCTCGCGGGGGCGCCAGGCCCTCCTGGCCGTGTCCGCGTGCCTGCTGACCCTGGCCATCACCCGGTGGCCGGTGGCGGGCCTGGCGGCGGCCCTGGCGGTGATCTTCCTGCCCCGCGTGCTGACCACGGCGGGCCAGCGGCAGCGCACCGCGCGCCTGGAGGCGCTGGAGCAGTGGACCCGGCGGCTCGGGGACATGCTCACCGCCAGCCGCGGGCTGGAGGAGGCGCTCGAGGCCAGTGCGCGCTCGGCCCCCGCCGCCATCAAGGAGCCGGTGTCGGCGCTGGCCGCGCGGCTGGGCTCGCGCACCGGCACCGAGGCCGCGCTGCGGGCGTTCGCGGCCGACATCGCCGACCCGGCGGGCGACCGGATCGCGGCCGCGCTGATCATCGCGACCGGGCGCCGCGGCGGGGCCGTGCGCGACGTGCTGAACGCGCTGGCCGTGATGATCGCCAGAGACGTGGCCGCCCGGCGCGAGATCGAGGCCGAGCGGGCGCAGCACCGCACCACGCTGCGCTGGATCGCGGTGTTCATCGGCGGGTTCACGGTCTTCGCCGTGCTGAACCGGGCTTACTCGAGCCCCTACGGCACCGTGGCCGGTGAGGTGGTGCTGGCCATCGTCACCGGGCTGTACGCGGGCGGCCTGGCCTGGCTGTACCGGCTCGGCACCATGCCCGTCCCCGGGCGGTTCCTGGTCCGGGAGGACCTGCCCGCTAACAGCCTGGTCACGGCCGGGAACGGGGGCCAGCGGTGAATCTGTGGGCCCTCGCCACGGGCGTGCTCTGCGGTCTCGGCATCTTTGTGGCCGTGCGCGAGATCGTGCCCGCGCCCACCCGGCTGGACGCGGCCCTGGCCCGGCTGGACCCGGGCCAGGACTGGCTCCCGTCGGCCACGCCCCGCGCGCCCCGGGCCGGGCCGCTGGCGCGGCGCATCGCCGCGGAGCTGCCCTGGCTGCCGGTGCCCGCCACCGACCTGGCCCTGCTGGGGAAGGACAGGGAGAGCTGGATCGCCAGCAAGGTCGCCTGCGGCCTGCTCGGGCTGGTGTTCCCGCCGCTGCTGGCCGGCCTGGCCATGCTGGCCGGGACCAGCCTGCCCTGGACCTTCTCCGTGGTCGCGTCGCTGGTCTTCGGCGCGGCGCTGTTCTTCGCCCCCGACCTGGTCACCCGCGTCAACGCCGCCGAGCGGCGGAACGACTTCCGGCACGCGCTGACCAGCTACCTCGACCTGGTCGCCCTGGAACGGGGCGCGGGCGCGGGTCCCACCGAGGCGCTGGAGGCGGCCGCCGAGATCGGCGACGGCTGGGCGTTCCAGCGCATCTCCGGTGCGCTCGCGGCGGCCCGCCGGTCCGGCGCCGCGCCCTGGACCGCGCTGGCCGGGCTCGCCCGCGAGACCGGGGTCAGCGAGCTCGCGGACGTGGCCGACATCGCCGAGGTGGCGGGCCACGAAGGAGCCAAGATCCTGGAGACCCTCACCGCGCGGGCCGCCTCCATGCGCTCCCAGGCGCTGGCCAGCGACCGGGCCAAGGCTGGCTCCAGGAGCACGACCATGGTGGTCCCGATCGCGCTGCTCGGTGCCGGATTCCTGCTGCTGCTGATCTTCCCGATTGTCTACCGCACGTTCGGCCCGGGATAGGGCCGGGAGGGAGGTGCCCGATGGACCCGATGTGGATGGCCGTCAGATACCTGCTTGATCTTGCCCGTTATCGCGCCCGCGTGGTGCTCGACGGGGATTCCGGCGCGCTCACGCTGGAGTGGCTGGTGATCGCCGCGATCCTGGTCGCCGCGGCCGGCGCTACCGCCGCCATCTTCAAGAGCAAGGTGGTGGCCTATGCGAACTCGCTGCCCTGAGCGATGAGGCGCAGACGCGGCCGGGGCGGTCCAGGGCGCGACGCCGGGGCGCTGATCCTCAGCTATCTGATCATCGTCCCGGTGTTCATGCTGGCCGTCATGGTGATCGTCCAGGGGGCCCTGTGGTACCTGGCCAGGGAGGCGGCGCTGGCCGCGGCCCGGCAGGGCGCGGACGCCGCGCGCGTGCCCGGTGCCTCGGCCGGCGCCGGGGCGCAGGCCGCGCTGGCGTTCGCCCGCACGGCATCCTCCGGGTACCTGATCGGCCCGTCGGCGTCCAGCGGCGGCAGCTCGGCGACCACGGTCCAGATCAGGGTCACCGGTCACGTGCCCACGTTCGTGCCCGGCCTGGCCATCAGCGTGAGCCAGGTCGTCCAGGCACCCACAGAGAAGTTCACCGCCCCCAGCGGTCCCTAGAAACGGAGCATCGTGCCTGCTCGCCGCGGACCACGAGACGAGGGCAACGCCCCGCTGGAGCTGGTCGTCCTCGCGCCCGTGGTCTTCCTGCTGATCGCGTTCGTGGTGGCCGCCGGGCGGACCTCGATCGCGCAGGGCTCGGTGTCCGCCGCCGCCCGCGACGCGGCCAGGCAGGCCTCGATCTCGCTGACCCCGGGCCGGGCGCAGACCGCCGCGCTGTCCAGCGCCATGACCGCGCTCAGCCAGAACGGCCTGGATTGCCGTCCCGTGGTCACCGTGGACACGTCGGGGTTCGGGGTTCCCGTCGGACAGCCCGCGACGGTGAGCGCCACGGTCACCTGCACGGTCTCGCTTTCCGACCTGCTGGTCCCCGGGCTGCCGGGCAGCAGGACCCTCACGGCGACGTTCACGTCGCCGCTCGACCCGTTCAGGGAACGGTGATGTCACAGTGACTGTCACACCCCAGGCGCAGGCTACTGAGCAGCCGGGCAAGATGCGGGCCAGGGACGAGGGCTCGCTCACCCTGATGCTGGCCGTCATGTTCGTCGCCCTGCTCGCGCTGGCCGGGATCGTGATCGATGGAGGCGCCAAGCTGAACCAGGCAGAGAACGCGGCGGCCATCGCCCAGGAGGCAGCCCGGGCCGGCGCGGGCATGGTGAACCAGGCCAACGCGTACGCCAGCGGGTCGTTCACCGTGGACCAGGCTCAGGCTCTGGCCGCGGCGCGCAGGTACCTGGCCAACGCCGGCTACCACGGCAGCGCGCTGCCGGTGGGCACGCAGTCGATCGAGGTCACGGTCACCGTGACCGGGCCGACCCGGGTGCTGTCGATCGTCGGCATCGACTCGATGACCTCCACCGCATCGGCGACCGCGTCGCTGGTCACCGGCGTGACGGGACCGCAGGCATGATGGGCCGCCTGCTCCGCGGCAGTGCCGCGCTGGTCACGCTGATCGCGCTGGTCGCCGGGCTCCCGGTGGCCCTGTTCCTGCTGGCAGGCAACCCGCTGCCCAGCCACATCCCGTCCTGGCACGAGGCCACCTCGCTGCTGCTGCACCGGGACAACGGAAGCGTGTTCCTGGGCGCGGTCCGTGATCTCAGCTGGCTGGCCTGGGCCGCGTTCACCGCGGCGGCGGTCGTCGAGGTCCAGGCCGCGCTGCGGGGGCGGCGCCCACCGCGGCTGCGGCTCGGCGGCCTGCAGAACGCGGCGGGCTGGCTGGTCACCCTCACCACCCTGGCCTTCAGCAGCCAGCCCGCCGTCGCCCTGGCCAGCACGCCGCCCGCGCCGGTCGCGGCGGTCAGCGCGGTGCATCCGGAGACCGGCGTGCGGGATCCTCAGGTGACCGGCCCGCCAGCGTCGCAGGTGATGAGCATGGGCTTCTACCAGATGGTGACGGTGCACCGGGGCGAGTGTCTCTGGACGATCGCCCAGCGGTACCTCGGCGACGGGGACCGCTTCCGCGAGATCGTCAAGCTCAACCTCGGGCATCACATGGCCGGCGGCCAGGTGTTCACCGATCCGGCCGTGATCTGGGCGGGCTGGGTGCTGCAGCTGCCGGCCAGCGGCGGCAGCACCACCGCGGCGCCGGGGTCGGCCACGCCATCCGCCCCGGCCGCGCACAGCGGCCACGCCTCCGCCGATCCGCAGTTCAGCAGCCCGCATCCGGGCGCCTCCGCCGCTGGAGCGCCCGTGCCCGCCCAGCCGTCCGCGCCCGCCCAGGAGGCCACGGCACCGCCGTCCGCCCCGGCCCAGGCCGCACCCGCCCACGCGGCCAGCGCTCCGGCCACGGCCAGCCACCCGGCCGCTGCGGCCGAGATCCCGCCGGCCGTCGTGTTCGGGGCGGGCGTGCTGGTGGGCGGGGCGGCCATGGCCCTGGCCCGGATGCGCCGTCGCCAGCGGCAGGCGCGCCGGTTCGGCCGGCGGATCCCGGTGCCGGCGAGCGCGCCGGTGATCACGGCCGAGCGGCGCCTGCGCGCGGCCGAGGAATTCGACCCGGAGTCCGCCCCGCTGCTGCTCGCGGACGCGGAGTACGGGTCGTTCTATGAGGCGGACGAGCCGCCGCGTCCCGACGGGGACCTGCCGTTCTATGCGGACGACGCCGACGAGCCGGCCTGGCACCCTGCGTACCACCATCCCGGCGGCGGGGAGGATCATGCCCTCCGCCAGGTCTACCCCAGCGCGGAACCTGCGCCGGCGCACTCGGCGCGGGGCGGCCGCGGCCAGGTAACGGCGCTGCGGGCCGCGCTCAGCCAGCTCGGCTCCGGCCTGGTGGCCGCGGGGCAGCCGATCCCCGGGATCAGCGGGGTTCGCGTGCACCGGTCCAGCCTGGAGCTGCTGCTCGACAGCCCGGCCGGGGAGCCTCCGCCGCTGCCGTTCGTGGTGCCCGGGGGGCGGCAGGGCATGGCCTGGCAGCTCGAGCTGCCGCGGCAGGTGCCGCTGGAGCTCGCCGAGACCGGGGACCTGCTGCCCGGCCTGCTGACCGCGGGTACGGACCCGGACGGCGGGTACCTGCTGATCGATCTGGAACAGCTGCGGGTGACCACCGTGGACGGCCCGCCCGACCTGGCGGATCGGGTGCTGGCCACCGCGGCGATGGAGCTGACCACCAGCCAGCTGGCGGGCTGGTACGACCTGATCCTGGCCGGATTCCCCGAGCTCGAGGCCGTGGACGGGCGGGCCACGAGCTGCGACAGCCTGGGCGAGGCCCTGGACCTGCTGGCCACGAAGGCCGTGGCCCTGCGGCGCAGACTCGGTGACACAGAGCGCGCCGACCTCCGCCGCCGCCGGCTGGCCGATCCCGGCGACGAGGACTGGGCGCTGACGCTGCTGGTCAGCCGCACCGCCCCGAGCATCGGGCAGATGGCCATGCTGCTCGACCTGGCCAGCGAGCCCGGCGGGGTCGCCGCTCTGGTGGCGGGGGGCACGGCCATCCCGAACGGGCACCCCGCGCCCGCGAGCTTCCGGCTGGCCGACGACCCGGCCCGGCCCGGCGAGATGGTGGGGCATCTCTTCCCGCTCCGCCTGGACGTCACGCCCCAGCCGCTCAGCCGCGCCGACTACGAGGCCCTGGCCAGCCTGTTCGCCACCGCGGCGGACCTGCAGGACGTCCCGCCCGACGAGCCGCCCTACGGCCGCTGGTCGTGGCCGCCCGCGCCCGGCCTGGCCGGCCTGCAGGAGCCGCCGGACGGGGCGGGCGAGCCCGGCTTGGCCGGAGTGCAGGAAGAAGCCTCTGAGTTGCTCGGCCACGAAGACCCGCCAGAAGCCGCCGCGGATGCCCCGCCCATCCTCAGGATCGGGGTCATGGGGGCGTTCACGATCAACGGCGCCCCGGCCGCGCTGCAGCCCGCGCAGAGCCAGCTGGTCCTGGCCCTGGCCCTGAACGGGCAGGAGGGGCTGTCCAACGGCCAGCTCTGCTACCTGCTCGGGCCGGACCCCGACCATCCGAAGCCGAGCGACTCGCTGCGCCAGCTGATCGTGCGCACCCGCAGGCAGCTGGGCCGGACCGGGGACGGCCGGGAGTGGATCGAGCATCTTGGCGCGGGCCAGTACGCGCTGCACCCGGACGCGAAGCTCGACTGGGCCGAGTTCGAGGACCTGAGCGAGCAGGGCCTGCGCGGCCGCGACCGCGGCTGCCTGCGCGACGCGCTGGCGCTGATCCGCGGCAAGCCGTTCACCGGCTGCTATCACTGGTGGCTGGACCTGGCCTTCACCGAGACCGTGCGGGCCCAGATCGTCGACACGGCCGAGCTCCTGGCTGAGCTGGAGCTCGCGGCCGGCGACCCGTCCGCCTCGGCCCGGGCGGCGCGGACCGGCCTGGCCGGCGACGCGTCCGCCGAACAGCTCTGGCGGGCGCTGATGAGCGCCGAGCACGCGGCCGGGAACCTCGCCGGGGTACGCGAGGCCTGGAGCCGGTGCCTGGACACGATGGCGGACATCTCCGCGGACGGAGAGCCTCATCCCGACACGGCCGCGCTGTACCAGCGGCTCATCAGCGGTGACCGGGTACGCAGCTACCCCTAAGCGGCTTTTGCGGCCCATGGGTAGCGAACGTGGCGTACTGGGTATTCCTGGCGGGAGTGGGATAACATCCACGAGCGGCCCGGAGGTGCGGGCAAACGGCCAGGTGAAACGATCGTACTGTGACGCTGCCGCAGAAGGATCCGCCCTCGGCGGGGCCCACGGGCTCGGCTCCCGCCAGCCCGGCGGCGATCCACGTCGAGGATCACCTGGAATCGCGGATCCGGATCCCCGCTGACCTGCTCCGCTGCGTCATCGCGCTGATCGAGATCGCCCTGCTGGCCGGGCTCGGCCTGCTGGCCAGGGCGACCGCGGGCGGAGCCGAGTTCGACATCGTGCTGGCCAGCAGGCGGCTGCCCAAGGTGCTGCTCTCGGCCCTCGGCTTTTCCGCGCACGTGGTCCTGCTGCTCCTGCCCGCCGCCCTCGCGGTCCGGCTGCTGATCCGCCGCCAGCCGCGGCGGCTGGCCGAGGCGGTGCTGGCCGGCGGGATCACGGTCGGCGTGGTGCTGGCCGCCAACTACGTGCTCAAACTCCCGGTCGCCGCGGGCATGCACGACGTGCTCACGCCGTCCGGGTCGCGGAACATCCCGCCGCTCGACGGGTACCTGTCCGGCTTGGCCGCCTACGTCACGGTCATCGGCCTGTCCGGCCGGCCCCGGTGGCGGACCGTGTTCTGGCTGGCCATCGGCTTCTATGCGGTCGCCAGCCTCGCGGACGCGCAGACCACCGTGTTCTCGCTGCTGATCACCCTGCTGCTCGGGCTGGCCTGCGGGGCCGGGCTGCGGTACGCGGTCGGGTCGATGTCGGAGCGGCCGTCCGCCGCCCAGATCGCCGAGGCGCTCGGCACCGTGGGCGAGCCGGTGGTGGGCATGCGCCGGATCTGGGACCCCAGCGCGGAGACGCGCAGGTACGCGGCGACCCTCCGGGGCGGCGGGCGGCTGGACGTCACCGTGTTCGACCGGGACCAGCAGGCGGCCGACGTGTTCTACCGGCTGTACCGCAGGCTGCGGCTGCGGACGCAGGTCTCGCGCAGCGCCCCGCTCACGGTCGAGCGCGCCATGGAGCGGCGGGCCCTGCTGACCTACGCGGCGGAGGACGCGGGCGTGCCCACGCCACGGCTGCGCGCCCTGATCAGGGTGGGTCCCGAGGCCGCCGTGCTGGCCAACGAGAGCCACGGCGGGACGACCCTGGCCGAGCTGAAGGAGGTGCCGACCGACGCGCAGCTCGCGTCCGTCTGGGACACCGTGCTCCGGCTGCACAGCCGGCGGGTCACCCACCGGGCGCTCACCGCCGACCGCATCCTGCTGCTGGGCGCCGACGACCATAACCACGCCCGCGACGGCAGCCCGCCGCTGGGCGCGGTCATGCTGCTCGAGCCGGGCAACGGCGACGTGGCCGCGAGCGACATCCAGCTGCGCCTGGACCTGGCCCAGCTGCTGGCCGAGCTGGCGCTGCTGGTCGGGCCGGACCGGGCCGCCCGCAGCGCCCGCGACAAGGTGAGCACGGCCGACCTGGCCGCCGTGGCCACGTTGCTCCAGCCGGTCGTGCTGTACCGCTCGACCAGAACCGCCGTGCGGCGTCACAAAGACGTGCTGCCCGCGCTCAGGAAGCGGCTGCTGGCCAGCGCCTCGCCGGCCCGCGACGCCTCCCCGGTCCAGCTTGAGCGCATCCGGCTGCGCACCCTGCTCACGCTGGTCGCCAGCGTGGTCGCGGCCTATATCCTCGCGGGCGAGCTGACCAAGACCAGCTTCAGCGACCTGTTCAGGAACGCCAACTGGCTCTGGACGATCGCGGCGGTCGGCCTGTCCGTGCTGACCTACGTCGGGGCCGCGTGGTCGCTGTCCGGCTTCGTGCTGGAGCGGCTCAACCCGGTGCGCACGTTCCTGGCCCAGATCGCCGCGTCGTTCGTCACCCTGGTCACGCCCGCCGCCGTCGGCGGCGCGGCGCTCAACATCCGCTACCTGCGCCAGTCCAAGGTCTCGCCCGCCGACTCGGTGGCCAGCGTGGGCGTGTCGCAGGTCATCGCGTTCGCGCTGCACGTGGTGCTGCTGGTGATCTTCGCCGCGCTCACCGGCGCGGTGTCCTCCACCTCGCTGAAGCCGCCGGACTGGGCGTACATCGGCGTGGGCGTCCTGGTCGGCGTGATCCTGATCGTTCTCGCCGTGCCGCGCACCCGCCGGCTGCTGCTGTCCCGGGTGGCGCCGACCCTGGGCCAGGTAATCCCGCGGCTGCTCGACATCGCGCAGCGGCCGGCCAAGCTCGCCGAGGGCATCGGCGGCGCGCTGCTGGTGACCGCCGCCTACATCGCCTGCCTGGCCGTGTCGGTCCTGGCCCTGGGCGGCTCACTGCCGATCATCAGCATCGCGGTGGTCTACCTGACCGGCAGCGCGATCGGCTCGGCCGTGCCCACGCCCGGCGGGCTCGGCGCGGTCGAGGCGGCTCTGTCCGCTGGCCTCACCGCGGCCGGCCTCCCCGGCGCCACGGCGATCAGCGCGGTGCTGCTGTACCGCCTGGTCACGTTCTGGCTCCCGGTGCCGGTCGGCTGGGCCGCCCTCAACTACCTGCAACGCCACGACTGGCTGTGACATTCGGGGGGGCGAGTCAGATCAGGCGGGCTACGGCTAGGGAGGCGGCGAGGAGGATCAGGCCCCAGGACATCGCCCGGAGCGCGCTTTCCAGCGGGGCCAGCATCATCTGCTGGTCAACGACGGTCACCTGGCCGTCGGCCAGCGTGACGCTGCCCTGCACCGAGACCGACCGGCGCCGCAGCATCCTGGCCGGCGTGCTGAGCTTGCGCTGCGCCGCGGACATGGCCAGCGCCCCGGCCGCGGCGAGCACCGCCGCCGGGGCCAGGCGCCCGGTCTGCGCCGTGTAGGCGACCAGCACGGGGAACGCGCCCCACGCGGTCGCGAAGCCGAGGTCGGTGTGGATGATCCCGCCGAACAGCTCGGCGTTGTAGGCCAGGACCAGGATCGGGCCCACGATCAGGTACGGCAGCAGGGCCCAGCCGACCCTGACCACCCCGACGGCGCCCAGCGCCACCGCGCCGGCCAGGCCCACGACCGTGACCGCGATCAGGATCGGGGCCGAGATGCGGGTCTGCAGCGGGCGGCCGTTCAGCTCGTCGAGCGCGTGCGCGGCCAGCCCGACCGCGAGGAAGAAGGCGATCAGCGTGGCCAGCAGCGGTTCCAGGGTGACCTGCGGCGCCAGCGCCGCGCCGATGACCACGTACGACAGATGCCAGGCCGTGTACGGGGGATGCAGCAGAGTCCACCAGTCCCGCCACCCGCCCGGGCTCGCGGCGTAATACGCGGGTCTGGCTCCCGGCCCAGGCTCAGTGCTGGGCGCGCCAGGCTCCGGGTGGCTGGCGGCGACCCCGTCAGCCACCTGCGCGCGTTCCCCACATCACGAGCCCGCCACCCAGGCTCATCACCCGCACCCCGACGTCCACGAAGCCCGCCTCGCGCCAGGCGTCGACGGTCCAGGAAACCGGGTAGCGGCGGTAGTGCCCGGAGATGTTCGGGCCCAGGAACCGGCCGACCTCGAACCACTCGCGCCCGCCGGTGATGAACCCCCCGGCGGGCAGCACCAGCCGGGTGTACAGCCACCACCAGGGCCGCCAGAAGCGCGAGGGCGGGACCAGGAACTCCAGGCTCGCCACCCGGCCGCCCGGCTTGACCACGCGGGCGAGCTCACGCAGCGTGGCCTGCGGATCGACCACGTACCTGAGCAGGTAGGTGAAGGTCAGGGCGTCGAAGGCCGCGTCGGGGAACGGGAGCTGCTCGGCGCGGCCCGCCACCAGCCTGATCCGGTCGCCGTCGGCCGCCGCGGCCACGTTGCGCTGGCCCTGTCTGAGCATCTGCTCGGTCAGGTCCACGCCGACCACGCGGGCCCTGGTCCGGCCGGCCAGCTGCAGGGCCACCCCGGCGGTCCCTGATGCGACGTCGAGCACCACCTGGCCCGCGGCCGGGACGATGTGGTCGACCATCGCGCGCCGCCAGCGGCCGTTCTGCCCGAACGAGAGAACCTCGGCCAGCCGGTCATACCGCACCGGGAGCGGAGCGAACAGCTGCTGCGCGAAGCGATTGCGCTCGGCGGCGACGGGAAGCGGCACGGCGTCTCCTCGGGGCTCGCGGAATTTCACCGTACGCCCCTCTTGCCGCTATCGCGCAAGCCAAGATTGCCATGGTTTTTCCGGCCGCGGGGCCGCGGGCCCGGCCGGCCCCGGCCGGTTCGCCTGGTGGGACGGGGGCGGCAGGGACCTCGCGGACAGCTGTGGCGTAAGGGAATTTGGGCGTCGCAATGACCGGCGATAATTCGGTGAGGGCCGGCCTGGATAATGGTCACCGGTGCTGGAATCGGGCCCGGACTGAATGGTTATTTGATGCGCGCCGCGCTGGTCAGCGATGATTTTCGAAAAGACAATGAGGGTGGGGCAATGTTCTCAACTCCAGCCTGCCGGCACGCCGTTACTTACATGCCAAGTCTTTACCGTTCTTTGGTTTAACAATTAATCGCGGCCAATGTACGTTCCTTCCGACGCCCCCCAGGTATGACGAAATATACCGTTACCTTGCGGTATGTCGCTGTCATGCCTCCGTACGCAGGTCGAAGGAGCCCGTATGGTACGTCGCTGGTGCATCCCCTTCACCACGATGGCTCTGGTCATCGGAACATGGCTGGCGGCCGCCGGTGCCTCGGCGGCGCCCCGCGCGACACATCCCGCGGTGTCGCAGCCTCCCGCCACGCAAGGCTTCGTCCCGGGCGGCCGCATGGTCAGGCCCGCGGCCGGGCAGCGGCCGAGCGCCGGGCGCGCTAACGCCACGGTGACGAGCACGAACTGGTCCGGCTACGCCGCCACCGGAGCGAACGGCTCGTTCACCAGCGTGTCGGCGAGCTGGACCGAGCCGACCGCGTCGTGCTCGTCGAACAGCAGGCGCACCGACCAGTACGCGGCGTTCTGGGTTGGGCTGGACGGTTACAGCAGCAGCTCTGTGGAGCAGACAGGAACGGACTCCGACTGCGTCGGCACCACGGCGGACTACTACGGCTGGTACGAGATGTACCCGGCCGCCCCGGTGTACTTCAGCAACACCGTTCGGGCCGGTGACCACATCAGCGCGTCGGTGACGTTCAGCGGCACCCGGACCTACACGCTGGTGCTCAAGGACACCACCCGGGGCTGGACCCAGACCGTCACCAAGAACGAGTCCGGCCTGGCCCGGTCCTCGGCCGAAGTGATCACCGAGGCCCCGTCGTCGTCGAGCGGCGTGCTGCCGCTGGCCGACTTCGGAACGGTCAGCTACACCGGTTCCACCACCAACGGCACGTCGCTGGCCAGCCACAGCCCGACCGAGATCGTCATGGTCGACAGCGGCGGCAACGCCGAGGACTCCACCAGCGCGATCAGCAGTGCGGGTGCGTTCAGCAATACCTGGCTCAGGAGCACCTAGCCTTACTCCTGTCCCGGCGAGCCACGCACTGCCCCGGCTGCTCCGGCAGCCGGGGCAGTGCGCATTCGGACCAGTGCTTCATTCGGACCAGGGCCTCCCCGGCCGTGTGATCTAATGCTGGATCCCTGGCCGGCCCGGAAGGAGCGCGATGGCACGGTGCATGTCCCTCATGATCCTCGCCGCGCTGGCCGTGCCGGTGCTCTCGGCGGGGTTACCGGCCCCTGGCGTGGCTCGCTCCATCCGCCCGGGCGGACCCATGAGTCCGGCCCAGGCCACCGGGCCCGACGCCGCCCGCCGAACAGTGAGCGCGAACTGGTCCGGCTACGCGGCGGCCGGCCGCGCGTTCCGCAGCGTGTCGGCGAGCTGGACCCAGCCCGCCGCGCACTGCCGGCACGGTGCCGCCTACGCGTCGTTCTGGGTCGGGCTGGACGGTTACCGCAGCCGGTCTGTCGAGCAGATAGGGACCGACGCCGACTGCCGCGGCCGGACCGCGCGCTACTACGGCTGGTACGAGATGTATCCGGCGCCGCCGGTCAGGCTCGGCCGCAAGGTCAGGCCGGGTGACAAGCTGAGCGCCTCGGTGACGTTCGGGACGGCCAGCACCTACACGCTGGTGCTCAGGGACAGGACGAGGGGCTGGAAGCACACGGTCACCAGGAAACGGGCGGGCCTGGCCCGGTCTTCGGCCGAAGTGATCACCGAGGCGCCGTCCTCGGCGGGTGGCGTGGTGCCGCTGGCCGACTTCGGCACCGTCAGGTTCACCGCCGCCCGGGTGAACGGGATCCTGCTCCGCAGGCATTCACCCACCAAGATCGTCATGGTCGACCGCCAGAGCCGCCGCAAGGACACCACAAGCGCGCTCAGCCGGGCCGGCTCGTTCCGTAACACCTGGCTGAGGAGCGGCTGACCGCCCGCGGGGCGGGCGCGGTGGCCGCAGTAGCGATGAAACCAGCCCAGAAACGGTTACGCTCTCGTAATGATGCGCGACAGCTACGACCGGCTGGTTACGGTGCAGGCGCCCGGCGGCCGCATGCTCGACGTGCTCGTCTCAGGCCCGGGAAACGGGCTTCCCCTCGTCTTTCATACCGGCACCCCGGGCGGGCTGGTTGGGTACGGGCCCATGGTCGAAGCGGCCGCCGTCCGCGGCCTGCGCACGGTGCTGTACTCGCGGCCCGGGTACGGGGGCTCGACACCGAAGCCGGGCAGGCTGGTCGCGGACGCTGCCGCGGATGTGTCGGCCATTCTGGACCAGGTGGGCGGAGACCAGTTCGTCACCGCCGGCTGGTCTGGCGGCGGCCCGCACGCGCTGGCCTGTGCCGCGCTGCTGCCCGGCCGGTGCCTGGCGGCCGCGTCGATCGCCGGGGCCGCGCCCTACGACACCAAGGCCCTGGACTGGCTGGACGGCATGGCCGAGGAGAACGTGGCCGAGTTCCGCGCCGCCGCCGCGGGGGAAGAGGACCTGACCAGGTTCCTGGAGCAGGCGGCCGGGCCGCTGCGCGACGTGGGCGCTGCCGAGGTGACCAAGGGCATGGGCGGCCTGGTCTCCGAAGCCGACAAGGCGGTGCTCAACGGCGACTTCGCCGAGTACATGGCCGCATCGCTGCGGGCCGCGCTGCGCTCGGGTATCGACGGCTGGCGCGACGACGACCTGGCCTTCACCCGCAACTGGGGGTTCGGCGTGGCCGCGCTGGGCGGCGCGGCGATCGCGATCTGGCAGGGCGACGAGGACCGGATGGTGCCGCGCGCGCACGGCGACTGGCTGGCCGCGAACATCTCCATGGCCCGGGCCTGGCTGCTGCCCGGTGACGGCCACCTCACGCTCGTCGCGGAAAAGTTCGGCCAGATCCTCGACGACCTGCTGGATATGGCCGGGATGACCCGGTAGTGCTAACACCAATTCCCGCCGGTAGCTGACCACCTTGGCCGGATGCGGCCCGGGGCGCGAGACTGCACCCACGAGCGACACCGGGGGAGGCTGCCATGGGGGTCATGGTGCTGCGCGCCAGGCTCCGGCAGCACTGGAAGGCCTGGCTGGCGCTGAGCGGGCTGGTCGCCCTGGTGGGCGGCCTGGTCATCGCGGCCGCCGCGGCCGGGAAGCGGACCGCCGCGGCCTTCCCCGGCTTTGTGGCCAGGCACGGCTACGACGCCGTGGTCTACAGCGGGCGCCCGCACCCGGAACTGGCCAGGCTGCCTCAGGTCGCGCACCTGACGCCGTCGCTCCTGCCGTTCGTCGTGGCGCCCAGCTGCGCGTCCTGCCGCAAGAAGATCGACTACGGTTCCTTCGCGATCTTCGAGGTGGCGCCCCGCGAGCTGCCCCGGATGGTGAAGCTGGTCTCCGGCCGGATGCCCGACCAGTCCAACCCGCACGAGGTGCTGGCCTCGTACACGCTGGCCAGGGACAACGGCGTCCGGCTCGGCTCGGTCATCAAGACCGCATCGCTCTCCAAGGCTCAGTCGCCGCAGACGGCCAACCCGCAAATGCGCCCGGCGGGCCCGCATCTGAGCCTGCGGGTGGTCGGCTTCGTGGTGACCGAGGATGAGTTCCCGGCCGGCAACGGGTCGCGCTACGACCTGTTCCCCACGGCGGCGTTCGCCAGGACCGTGAACCCGCGCGTGCCGCTGCTGCCGGTGTACTTCGTGCGTCTCAGGCACGGGGCCGCCGACCTGAACGCGTTTGACGCCAAGGCCCGCTCGCTGCAGGTGCTCGGCACCGACGGGCTGGACAGCGACGCCGCCGCCGTGCAGGGCTCGATCAGGCCGCAGGCCATCGGCTGGTGGGTACTCGCCGCCCTGGCCGCGCTGGCCGGGCTGGCGGTGCTGGGCCAGGCCGTGGCCAGGCAGGTGGCCAGTGAGCGCACCGATCAGCGGCCGCTGTCCGCGGTGGGGGTGCGGCCCAGGGACTTCGTGGTGCTGGGCCTGGCCGGCGCGCTCGTCGTCGGCCTGGCCGGTGCCGCGGGGGCCATCGCGCTGGCCACGCTGCTGTCCCCGCTGGCGCCCGCGGGGGAGGCGCGGCTGGCCGACCTCACGGCCGGGTCTGTGCTCTTCGACCCGGTCATTCTCCCGCTGGGCGCGCTGATCACGGTGGTGGCAGTGGTCGCGCTAGCCGTTGTGCCGGTAATCCGCCAGGCCAGGCTGCTGGCCCGGCACCCGCCGGCGCGGCCGGGCCCGCCCGGGCTGGTCCGGGCGGCCGCCTCGGCCGGCGCGCCGCCCAGCGTCCTGATCGGGATCCGCAGCGCGCTGGAACGCAGGCGCGGCGGCCAGCCCGTGCCGGTGGCCACGGCCCTGCTCGGTACCGTGATGGCGGTGGCCGCGCTATGCGCGACCGCCGTGTTCGGGGCCAGCCTGACGCATCTGGTCTCGTCACCGGCGCTCTACGGCGTGCCGTACCAGGTGTACTTCACCAACCAGGGGACCGGCTCGGGCGCCGAGATCACCGGGTCGCTGCTCACCGGCCTGCGGCGGGACCCCGACATCGGGCGGATCACCCTGGCCACCGTCGAGGAGATCACCGTCAACGGGCGGCACGTCCGGGTCCTCGCCGTGACCCCGGTTCGCGGCCGGACGCTGGTCTCGACCGTGGACGGGCGGCTGCCGCGCGGCGGCCGGGAGATCATGCTGGGCGCGGCGACCATGCGCGCCACCGGCGCCAGACCCGGCGGCGTGGTCAAGGTCATGGTCACCGGCCCGGGCGGGACCCGGCGGCTGGAGCGGTTCCTGGTGACCGGGCGCGCGGCCTTCCCACCCAGCTTCGGCACCGGGGGCATCGGGACCGGGGCGGTGATGACCATCGGCGCGCTGATCGACGCGCAGTGCCCGGCGGGCCCGGGCCGGCCCGCCTGCGAGCAGGGAGCGCGGCGGGGCATCGTCTACGCGGTGCTGACCCGCTCCGTGGCCGGTCCCGCGGGTCACGCGGCGCTGGCCCGGCACATCCGCCAGTACCGCGCCGACGTGGCTGTGCCGGTCAAGCCCATCGAGCTGGTCAACTTCGGCGAGTCGGTCAACTTCCCGCTGCTGTTCGGCGCGATGCTGTCCCTGTTCGGCGCGGCGACCCTGGTGCATCTGCTGCTGGTCAGCGTGACCAGGAGGCGCAAGGAGACCGGGCTGCTGAGGGTGATCGGGTTCGTCAGGAACCAGATCGCGGCCGCGGTCTGCTGGCAGGCGACCACGGTGGCGCTGGCCGGGCTCGTCGTGGGCGTGCCGCTGGGCGTGGTGGCCGGCCGGCTGGTCTGGCGCACGTTCGCCACGACCTTCGGCGTGGTGCCGGTCCCCGTGGTCCAGCCGTGGCCGCTGGCCGTGCTCGCGGTCGCGGTGCTGGCCGCGGCGAACCTGCTCGCCGTAGGGCCCGCGCTGCTGGCCGCGAGATCGCGGCCGGGCGAGCTGCTCCGGGCGGAGTAACCTACCCCAGGTCGTACACGGTCTCGCCGCCCACGGTCCGCGCGGTGAAGTGCTGCTGTACCCACGCGCTGATCTTCGCGGCGTCGCCCGTGCCCCCGCCGAAGCTGTCCCGGTTGTCGCCGATGAAGTAGTGGATCTCATGATCAGCGACGTAGCGCTGGAACTGGGCCAGCGTCGGGGCCGGGTCGGTGCCGTTGAACCCGCCGATCGCCATGACCGGCTCACCGCTGGCCAGCTGGAGCGGTGCGGCGCCGTCGGAACTCACCGTGGCGGCGGTCCACCGGTACCCGGACGCGCCGTTCCTGAGCAGCGTGGTGAGGGCGCTGCTGACCTGGGTGTTGCCGCCCAGACCGCCGCCGCCCCTGAACCCGCCCCGCCCGGCCGCGCCACCCGGGAAGCCGCCAGGCCGCGTGCCTGCGCCTGGCCCGCCGAAGCCTTGCCCGCCACGCCCGAACCCGCCGCCGCCACCTGCGCCGCCAAAGCCACCGCCGCCCCTGAAGCCGCGCCCGAACGGGCCGCGTCCGGCCGGCCCGCCGGCCCGGCCGCCCGGCCCGAACGCCGTTGCCGCCGGCCCGGCCGTGGGCAGCGCCCCGGTGTGCGGCGTGGCCGCCGAGTTCAGGCTGTACGCGGCCGGGCCGGCCAGCGCCGCGGCCAGGGCCAGCGAGCAGGGCATGACCGCGAGAGCGAGCCTGCTCGCCCTCGGCCGCGCCGCGTCGGCCTGCCACCACCGCCCGGCGATCAGGGCGGCGGCCCCGCCGAACCCGGCGAGCAGGATGAGCAGCCGCAGCCACGGGTACCAGCCCGGTGACCGGCCGAGCAGCACGTAGGACCACAGCGCGGTGACGATCGCCCCGGCCGCGAGCGTGCCCCGGCCGAACCAGTTGCCCTCGTGCCCGGGCCAGCCGTCGCGCACCTTCCACAGCTGGACGGCGCCGATGCCGACCAGCCCGCCAATGGCCGGGGCCAGCGCGACCGTGTAATAGGAGTGGATGATGCCGGCCATGTAGCTGAACACCGCGCCGGTCACCAGCAGCCAGCCGCCCCAGACCAGGGCCGCGGCGCGGTTCCTGTCGGTCCTGGGCGCGTGCCTGGTGCCCCACAGCAGCGCCGCGAGCGCGATCAGCGCGGCCGGGAGCAGCCAGCCGACCTGGCCGCCCATGTCGGCCGCGAAGAGCCTGGTCAGCCCCGCCGAGCCGCCGGTCGCGGCCACGCCGCCGCCGACCGAGCCGGTCTCGTTGCCGTTCAGCCGGCCGAAGCCGTTGTAGCCGAACGTGAGCTGCAGGATGTTGTTGGTCGTGGAGCCGCCGATGTAGGGCCGGTTGGCGGCCGGGATCAGGAGCGCCGCCGCCACCCACCAGCCCGCGGCGGCCAGCAGCGCCGCGCCGCCCGCGAGCAGCTGGACCAGCCGCCGGCCCAGACCGCCCGGGCCGGCCACCAGGTAGGCCACGGCGAAGCCGGGCACGACCAGGAACGCCTGCAGCATCTTGGCCAGGAACCCGAAGCCAACCGCGGCGCCGGCCAGCACCAGCCAGCGCGTCTTCCCGGCCTCGATGGCCCGGGTCACCGCGTAGGCGGCCACGGTCAGCAGCAGGGTCAGCAGTGCGTCGGGGTTGTTGTACCTGAACATCAGCGTGGCCACCGGGGTGAGCGCCATGGCCGCCCCGGCCAGGAGGCCCGCCGCCGGGCCAAACCAGCGGCGCACGGTGGCGTACAGCACCCCGACCGTGGCCACGCCCTCGAGCGCCTGCGGGACCAGCAGGCTCCAGTAGTTCACGCCGAAGATCCGCGCGGAGACGTCCATGACCCACAGGAACGCGGGCGTCTTGTCCACGGTGATGAAGTTCGACGAGTCGGACGAGCCGAAGAAGAGCGCCGTCCAGCTCTTGGTGCTGGCCTGGACCGCGGCGGCGTAGAAGTCGTTGGCCCAGCCGCTGCGGCTGAGGCCGATCGTGTAGAGCAGCGTGGTCGCCGCGAGGAGCGCCAGCAGGGCGGGCCTGGCCCACCGCGGGTCGCCGGCCGGGCCACGGAGCAGCCGGGCGGCCCAGGCCCGCGCGGCCGGCCCTTCGCCACCCCCGCCCTGGGCCGCGCGGGTCGAGACCGCGGTCACCGGGCGCCTCCGCCCGGCTGGCCTGCCCCGCCTGACCGGGGGAGTACGGTCCCGACCAGCGGCGCGGCCTGAGGCGGCGGGACGGCCCTTGCCGGGTCAGGCGGAGGCGGGAACACCCAGCGCCGGTAGAGCGCGAACCTCAGCCCGGTGGCCAGCAGGTTGGCGATCACCAGCACGGTCACCTCGGCGCCGACCCCGGGGCTGGGCGACATCGCGGTCAGCGCGAGCAGCGCCGCCGACGTCAGCAGCAGCGCGGCGGCGAACGCGAGCAGCCCCCGGGCCTGATGGCGCGCGGCATGCTGGCGCCCGCGGACGCCGAACGTGAAGCGCCGGTTGAGCGCCGTGTTGGCCACCGCGGTGGCGAGCAGGCTCACCGCGTTCGCCTCCAGCGCGCCCATGGTGCCGCGCAGAACCAGGTAGAGCAGGATGTAGGCGATCGTGCTGACCAGCCCGACGGCGACGAAGCTGAGCAGCTGCAGCCGCAGGCCGGGCCGCTGCCGCCCGCCGTCACCGGGCGGCGGGCCGCCCGCGTCACCGAGGACCGGGACCGTGAGCCGGCCCCGCAGCAGGCCGTAGTCCAGGCGGGCGATGCCGCGCAGGTCGGCCAGCGCGGTAGAGATTACATCCACCCGCGAGTCGGTGTCGTCGATCCAGTCGACAGGTATTTCGTGGATGCGCAGGCCGGCCCGCTCGGCCAGCACCAGCAGCTCGGTGTCGAAAAACCAGGCCGTGTCCTGGGCCAGCGGCAGCAGCGCCCGTGCCTTGTCGGCGCGGATCGCCTTGAACCCGCACTGCGCGTCGGAGAAGCCCACCTGCAGGGTGGCGTGCAGGATCAGGTTGTAGCAGCGGGAGATGATCTCACGGCGCGGGCCCCTGATCACCCGGGCCCCCGGCGCGAGCCTGGTGCCGATGGCCACGTCGCTGTGGCCGGACAGCAGCGGGGCCACGAGCGGGAGCAGTGCGTTCAGGTCGGTGGACAGGTCCACGTCCATGTAGGCGAGCACGTCGGCGTCGCTCGCCGACCAGATCGCGCGCAGCGCCCGGCCCCGCCCCGGCTGATCGAGATGGACGGCACGGACCAGGCTGAGCTCGCGTTCCAGCGTGAGCGCCTCCACCCAGGTGCCGTCGGTGCTGCCGTTGTCCGCGATCGTGATGCGCGCGGTGAACGGGAAGCGGTCGTTCAGGTAGGTGTGCAGCCGCCGGATGCTCGGAGCGAGGTCTCGCTCCTCGTTGCGCACGGGGACGACGATCTCGACCTCCGGCGCCCTCGCGCCGCCAGGCTCGCGGAGTCCGTCAGGCGATGTCATGGCCACTACGATGTGTGACCACGCTGCGCCTGGACTGCAGCCGGTCTCTACGTTGCCTGTGAGAACGGCGCCGCCGTGATCACGGTCTGGCGTTCTCCAGCGGCAGCGTGATCGTGAACCGGGTACGCCCGGGCTCGCTGCTCACGGCCACGGTGCCGTGGTGGGCGGCGATGACCGCCGCCACGATCGACAGGCCCAGGCCGGTGCTGCCGACCGCACGCGACCTGGAGCTGTCGCCCCTGACGAACCGCTCGAAGATGTCGGGCTGGAGCTGGGGCGGTATGCCGGGGCCGTCGTCGCTCACGGTCAGCTCGGCGGTGCCGTCGGCGGACCGCAGGGCGACGGTGACCGTGGTCCCCGCGGGCGTGTGCGTGCGGGCGTTGCTGAGCAGGTTGGCCAGCACCTGGTGCAGCCGCTGCTCGTCCCCGCGCACCTGCACCGGGCCGTCGGGCAGCTCGAGCTGCCACCGGTGGCCGGGGCCGGCCACCCGGGCGTCGCTGGTGGCGTCGATCGCGAGCCGGCTCAGGTCGACCGGCCCGGACTGCAGCGGCCGGCCTGCGTCCAGCCGGGCCAGCAGCAGCAGGTCCTCGACCAGCTCGCTCATCCGGGCCGACTCCGACGCGACCCGGCTGAGGGCGTGCTCCACCTCGGGCGGAAGCGTGCCCTGGTACCGCTGGGCCAGCTCGGCGTAGCCGCGGATCGCGGCCAGCGGGGTGCGCAGCTCGTGGCTCGCGTCCGCGGCGAAGCTGCGCAGCCGGGCCTCGCTGGCGTGCCGCCGCGCGAGCGCGGACTCGACGTGGCCGAGCATCCGGTTGAACGCGGCGCCGAGCTGGCCGACCTCGGTGCGCGGGTCGGCGTCGGGCACCCGGTGCGGCAGGTCAACCCGGCCGCTGGCCAGCGGCAGCTCGGTCACCTCGCCCGCGGTGGCGGTTACCCGCCGCAGCGGGCGCAGCGAGAGCCGGACCCACCCGGTGCCGATCAGCCCGGTGAGCAGCAGCGCGGCCGAGAACACCGCTAGCTCGGTCAGCTCCACCTGCCGCATGGTGCTGCTCACCGTGGCCAGGGGCAGGCCGCTGACGTACACGGTGTTGTCCGCGTCCCTGACCGCGAGCAGGCGGTAGGTGCCCAGGGTGGGCAGGTTACGGGTGTACGGCTTCGAGTTGGCGGGCAGCGTGCGCAGCGCCGCGGTTTCCGCGGGGGTCATCTCGCAGCGGCCGCTGGGGGTAGCCGCGGTCAGCCGCATGCCGGTGATGGCCGCGCTGAGCGTGTACTCCGCCGTGCCCGGCGCGTGCGCGCAGTTCAGCGGCTGCCCGGGCGGAGGGCCGTGGTCGTCGTCAGCTTCGGGCCGCGGCGGTGGGTTCACGCAGTTGACGTACCGGCTGCTGGCCGAGCGCAGCTGGTCGTCCAGCTGGTTCAGCAGGGCCTTGTGCATAGCGACGTAGGTGACAATGCCCACCGTGGCACAGGCCAGGAACAGCAGCGTGACCAGGCCGGCGATGAGGCGCGCGCGCAGCGTCCGGCCCGCCAGCCAGCGCTGGGGGCCGCCGACCGACGGCAGGGCCCCGCCCCGTGCGGGCGGTCCCAGTCCGGAGGCCGCGTGACTCATCTGCCCGTCCAATCGGCTGGACTCGTCAGGTGGCCGGCTTCAGCACGTAGCCCACGCCGCGGACGGTGTGGATCAGCGGCTCGCGGCCCGCGTCGATCTTCTTGCGCAGGTAGCTGATGTACAGCTCCACCACGTGCGCCTGGCCGCCGAAGTCGTAGTTCCACACCCGGTCCAGAATCTGCGCCTTGGACAGGACCCGCCGCGGGTTGCGCATCAGATACCGCAGCAGCTCGAACTCGGTGACGGTCAGCTCGATCAGGTCGCCGTCCCTGCGCACCTCCCTGGCGTCCTCGTCCATGGTCAGGTCGGCCACGGCCAGCTCGGTCCCGGCCCTGGCCCGGGCCACGCCGGCCCGCCGGAGCAGGCCGCGCAGCCTGGCCAGCACCTCTTCCAGGCTGAACGGCTTGGTCACGTAGTCGTCACCGCCGGCCGTGATGCCGGCGATCCGGTCCTCGACCGCGTCACGCGCGGTCAGGAAGAGCACGCAGACGTGCGGCAGCTCCGCCCGCATTCGCCGGAGCACCTCCAGCCCGCTGAAGTCGGGCAGCATCACGTCAAGCACCACGGCGTCCGGCTGGAACTCGCGAGCCGTCCGCACCGCGCCGGCGCCGTCGGCGGCGGTCCTGATGTCCCAGCCCTCGTACCGCAGCACGCTGGCCAGCAACTCGGCCAGGCTGGGCTCGTCGTCCACGACCATGACCCGGATGGGAGTGCCGTCCGGGCGGGTCTCGACCTTGCCGTCGGCAGGATCGGCGGGTGGGTTCTGTATCGCGCTCATCATTACTCCAGGATGATCCGCTGCCCTCGGCCGCCCGTATGCATTACCTCTGAATTTGCTCTGTTTCTTCTGCGGTGTCGCTCAGGACGCGTTGAAGAGCTTCAGTGCGAGCGCCGGACAGTCGGTCACCGCCCGCCTGGCCTTCCGGCCCAGGCCGGCGGGCACCGGCTGGTCGCTGACGATCGGGTACCCCCACTCGTCCAGCGTTATCAGCTCGGGCAGCAGTTCAGCGCACAGCCCGTGGCCCGAGCAGGCGATCGGGTTCACCCGCAACTTGCCCGTCATCGGTCAGCTCCAGTCCGCGTTGTCTGATGGCCCGGCCGGAATCGGCAGGAA
>Ga0070714_100000629_pt1 | contig 25135 bp, 25 predicted proteins | sample LARL83metaG_FD_65450 | JGI IMG/M metagenome (GOLD analysis project Ga0070714, IMG submission 65450) | Corn, switchgrass and miscanthus rhizosphere microbial communities from Kellogg Biological Station, Michigan, USA - LAR L8-3 metaG | ecosystem: Host-associated > Plants > Roots > Rhizosphere ... | reverse complement strand
CGTCAGCGGAATCGTCGCGCCGACGTGCGTGCCTTTATCGTACGGTCCGGTTTGCGCCACGGCAAAGCGAAGTTTCTTCTGACCGCCGTGCTCTTCCACGAGCAGCAAGCTGCCGGCGTCGGCTTTCGTCAGCTCCCGCGCACGCCGCAGTATGAGCTGCTGGAGTTGCAACATATCGCGCTGCGCTCCCAGCGCGCGACCGACTTCCAGGAGCGTTTCACTGGCCTGCGCATCGCGATACGCGGCTGCTAAATGCGCCGCGCCTTGGATGGCGGTGAGCAATTCCAGCGCGTCGAGCGGACGCCGCACCAGTGCTACCGTCGTTCGCTTTGGGCCTGTAACGGCGATCGAGTTGCCGGTGCTGTGCAGGAACACGTTGAGTTTTTCGGGATCGGGCCGCGAACCGCAGAGGATTCCCTCGGCCGCCAGCAGCTCGACGGCATCGTCGGCATGCGCGTCGGGGTTTACGACGCACATGACGTGCAGCGGAATCGCAGCGTTGCCGATCATGCCGGTGCTTGCGCTTTCTGCACGGGCGAAGCCGCCGCGCCTTTGCGGCCGAGCACCTCGAACGTTCGCAGTGGCGCGCTCTTGCCTTTGACGCTCACCGGGTCGAGCTCGCGGAAGTCGAATTGGTCCTTCGTCTCTGCCCACGTCGACTCCGAGACGATGATCTGACCGCCTTTTGCGACGTTGTAGAGGCGCGCCGCGGTGTTGACCGCATCGCCGATCACCGTGTAATTCATGCGTTTTTGCGAGCCTAAATTGCCCATGACGACGTAGCCGGTGTTGATGCCCATGCCGACTGCGAGCGGCGGTTTGCCGGCCTCGCGCCAGCGCTGCGCCATGATCTCGATGAGTTCTTGCTGCTCGAGCGCGGCGTGCACCGCTTTGAGCGCGTCGCCCGGTGTCGGATTGGGAGCGGAGAAGATCGCCATGATACAGTCGCCGATAAACTTGTCGACGTAACCGCCGTATTTGAAGATGACCTCGCACATCGCTTCGAAATACTCGTTGAGCTGGTCGTAGACGGCCTCGGCTGAGAGCTTTTCCGACATCGAGGTGAAGCCGCGGATGTCTGAATAGAAAATTGTAACGAGTGCGCGCTTGCCGGCGAGCGCGTCGGATGCGCTGCCCTCGTGTTTGAGTAATTCCGTTACGACCTCAGGGCTTACGTGCAAGCCGAACGCAGCCGTCACGGCGCGTTTTTGCGCCGCTTCTCCGATCGCGCGATAAGCGATGACGCCCAGTGCCGTAAGGAACATCGCTGCGGCGACGTGCAGAATGTCGAGCCAATAGAGGCGATAGACGAAAAGCGCGACGGCGATTTCGAGATATGCCGCAATTGCAACTGCCGCCAGCGGAGCGGCGAGGATGGGGCGCAGGCGCATGACCATCGCCATGAGCAGCAGCGGGAGCAGCACCAGAAGCGCCGCGTTGAGCGCGTCGGGCGCCGGCGTAACGTACATGCCGCGCAGCATCTGGTCGATGAGCCTGGCATGCACGAAGACGCCCGGAACGCGAAAATCCGTACCTAACGCGGCCGTGACGTCGCCTTCGGCCTGCGCCGTCATCCCGATAAGCACGATGCGTCCTTTTGCAAGGGTAGCGAGATCGGCGATCGGCGCGTTGAGCGCATCGGAGAATGAAAGACTCTGGCTGACGTACGGCGCGTTCCAGATGACGTTGCCCAAACGCGACGGATCCGGCTGCCCGTGCACGTCTATGGGTACGAGCAGCGTTTCGCCGTTCAAGCTCGGCAGATGCGCGAGGTCGAGGGGCGAGCCGCGGTAGGCTTCCACAGCGGAGAGCGCGAGCGACTTTGCCACGCCTCCGGGAACCGGCATCGGCGAGATCGCGAGCGGCTGTCCGATGATGATGCCCGCGGGCGAATCGACCGTCGTATAGCCGGTCCGCAGTGCGTTGCGAAGCACCGGCGGAGGAAGCTGCGTGCCGCCGATCCCGCCGGTTGTCGTGGAAACGGTATAGCCGATCGCCGCGGGCAATGCGCGCCCGCCTGCTGCAAACGCGGTATCTTGCGCCGGATCTGCCGCCGGCGCGAGAAAATCGATATCGAAGGCAGCGGCCTTAGCGCCCGCCGCTGCGAGCCGCTTGAGCAGCCTGCCGTAGATGCTGCGCGGAAACGGAAACGGCGGCAGCCCGGAATGCGGATCCAGGGTTGCCTCGTCGATCTGTATCAGTGCGAGCGAGTCGTCCGGCTCTTCGTACGACGGCGCATTACGTAGGCCAAAGGTCCCGGCGTTCTTGAGAGCGTCCGCGTGGACGCGCAAATCGGCGATGCGGTTGCCGAACGTGAGCGAGTCGAGCGGCGCGCGATAAAAGACCGCAGCTACCGCTATAGCGCACAGAGCGAGGGCTAAGGGGATTCCAGCCTTGCGTAAGAGGCGCAGCGCCATAGACGACCATTCTTTGGGCAGGATGGCCTCTCATGCTGAGTAGGGCTCGGCTGGTAACAAAACAAACCAGTAACGGAAGCACGGGACTACTCGACGACGCTAAGAGAGGATATTTAATGCGCCGTTTTATTGCTTCGTTTTTGTGCGCGACGTTCATGACGCTGCTCGTCCCGTCCGCTCCCAGCATCGCTGCGGCGGACAAGCAGCTGCAAAACATGAAAGGCAGCGTTTCCTATCAGACCTCGAACGGCGCTACCCGTCCGCTGGGCACGCATGCCACCGTTGCGCTGAACGACAGCGATTCGGCGATAACCAGCGCAAATTCGCTCGGCGGCATCATTTTGCCCGACAGCTCGCGCGTCATATTGGGGGCGAACAGCAAAGTGACGCTCGTATCGTTCAACCAAAGCGCGGTCGCGAGCGCAAACTTCGTCGTCGTCGGCAAAGTGCGATTCAAAGTCGAGCATCCGAGCGGCGCTCGCGCGAACTACACCTTCCAGACGCCGACTGCGCAGATCGCCGTGCGCGGCACCGAAGGCGACATCTCGAGCGATCCGGTTTCCGGCAACGTCCAGATCAACGTCTATCAGCTCAGCAATCCGCAGCTGCCAGTGCAAGTGACGTTATCGAACGGCCAGGTATTTACGCTGGCAGCCGGACAGTCGTTGACGGTCAGCGCGGCTGCCGGCGTGATTAGCGGGACGGTTTCCACCGTGAGCCAAACCGCGTTCCAGCCGTTTCAGGAATTCGGCGCGCCCTCGAACGCGACGTCGTTCGGGATCACCTCGACGGTGGGTGACGTTACGACGACCGCGGTAACCGCGACCGGCGCGGCCGCCGCGGGCACGCTTACAACGATAGCCGGAGCAATTCTCGGGACGTTCGTCGTGAACACGATCGTGCATACGGTGCAGAGCATCACGAGCCACTCCAGCGCGCCTCCGCCGCCGGGTCCCTCGCCCAGCCCGTCGCCTGGCGTGCCGATCGTCATCCACTAAGCGACCAACGACTCAGCTATAAATCGCGCAAACGCGGGGACGATACTCTATAAAGGAGTCCCCGCGTTGATGCATGCCTTTCCCCAGCCCCTCGGCCAGCCGGACCCGCTCTCGATGGCAGTCCTCGGTGACAGCCTCGCGTACGGACTGGGCGCATCGACGACAGAAGCGGGGCTCGCCCATCTCTTGCACGCGCAGCTGCGAGCGCAGCGGCCGGGCAGCGCGCTCTTTTCCTTCGCCGTCCCCCATTCCACGATGGGGGACGTTTTACGTCATCAGGTGCCGCAGCTGCACGGCGTGCGAACGAATGTGGTGCTGGTGATTGCCGGCGCGAACGATTTGCGCTATACGCGCGACGTGGTGGTAATCTTGCGGCGCTTCCGCAACCTGCTCGATGCGATTCACGATGCGGCGCCCGATGCGCAACTCATCGCGGGCGGCATGCCCGACGTCACGCAGACGGTCGGCGTGCCCCGCCTGCTCAAAGCGCCGATCCAGCGCCTGTGCGAACGATTGAACGAACGCATGCGCCGGATCGCGATTTCGCGCGGTGACGGCTTCCTCGATATGTTCGCGTTTACGAATGCGCCGCTATGCGCAGGCGCCGAGTATCTGTGCGAGGACGGGTACCACCCGAACGATTTCGGCTATGCCGAGATTGCGCAGCGCGCGTTCCCGGAGATCGCCGCTGCCGTCGAACGCCTGCTCAGTGCTTAGCGCTCTGCTGCGCCGGTAGTTCCTCGGTCGCCTGATAGAGCGACCACGGTTTGTCCTCGTGGTGGTTCGGCGGGAACGTAGCGCCGCGTTCGAATTTCTCGCGGTGCCCGCAGTCCGAGCATTCATAGTAGCCGGCCACCGGCACGGTCTCTCCGCCTTTACCGAATATTTCAGCCATGGGCTGTTCGTACCCATCACGCCGAGGGGGCCCGGCGGGAGGGCAAGCGAAGGCACGTCGATGATCATTCGAGCATTGGCGGGCTGCGCTATCCTGGCGTTTGCATGCATAGCGGGTGCCGCGGCCGCAACGAGCGTTCCGACGTACGATCAGGCGCAGAAGCTGGTCGACAAAAACGATTTTAAGGGCGCCATTGCCCTGCTCGATCGGCTGTTGAAAGCCGATCCGAAGAACGCAAAGGCGTTGGTTCTCCGCGGCGATGCGAAAGACGATCTCGGCGATCCGACCGCAGCACTCGCGGACTATGACGCGGCCATTGCGATCAATCCGGATTACGCGTACGCCTACGCGACGCGCTGCGACACGCAAGCGGAACTGGAGCATTACGACGCCGCGGTAAGCGACTGCACCAAGGCGTTGACGCTTAATTCCAGCTCCGAACTGGCTCTGCGCGCGCGATCGAAAGCCTATTACTTCCGCGGAGACTACCAACTCGCGCTTGCCGACGCGCAGCAGGTCGTCGCGCTCGACCCGACGGATTCGCGCTCGCAGATGGCCGCTTGCCGTGCGGATTTTGGCGCCAAGCAGTACGACGCGGCGCGAGATTCCTGCTCGAAAACGATCGCGTACGCTCCGGACGAGGAGAATGCGTATTTCTACCGCGGCCGCAGTGCGCTCGAGCAGAAGAACTACGAGCCGGCGATCGCCGATCTGCGCAAAGCCGTCAGCATCGATTCCGACTTCACCGGCGCGCATTATTGGCTGGGCGATGCGGAATATAGTGCGCAAAAGTACGGCGATGCGCTCAGCGAGGTAGACGCGTACATGCTCAAGTATCCGCACGATCCCGATGCGCTGCTCTTACGCGCGCAAATCAACCAAAAGCTGGGTAAGGCGGATCAGGCCAAGTACGACGCGCAGGAAGCGTTGCGGCAGTATAAGATCGACAACGACGACGACGGGATGAAGGCGGCTCAGGCGTTCATCGATGCCCTGAAGCCTTAGGGCGCAGACGGTAGATCGCCCCGGTCTCATCGTCGGCAAGAAAAAGATCGCCGCGTGAATCCGCCGTTATTCCGGTGGGACGCCCGCTGCGGTCGATCGTCTCGCCGCTTTGATAGCCGCCGATGAACGTGGTCCATTGCTTGGCGGGATCGCTCCAATCCACCGCATGCAGCGGTTTGCCGTTGCGCATCGGAACGAACACGACGCGCGGAGGAACGTAACCCGACAGCCCCTGGCGCGGTCCATGCCACGAACCGTGGAGCGTAACGAAGGCACCCCCGTGAGCGAACACCGCGCCGATCGGCGTTTCATACGCGGGAAAGACGACCTGCGGTATCGCTGCCCTGGAGCAGTTTTCATTCGTCCCCGGCTTACGCTTGCGGTTCTCGAAGCAGAACGGCCAGCCGTAATCGACGGGAGCCGTATGCGCGGTAACGTCGTCGAAGAACTCGTACGGATGCCCGGCCGGAAGTTCGTCTTGTCCGGCATTGGAAACCCACAAGTGGTGCGTTGAAGGATCGACGGCGAGCGCGATCGCGTTCCTGATGCGTGTGGCGATAGGAACGTAACGGCCGTTTTCCACTTTACCGACGGTCGCGCGCGTCGGGTCGGTTTCCACGCAACTATTGCACGACGATCCGACGCTTGCGTACAGGACGCTTCCGTCGAGCACGACGGAGGTCGAGCGGTGCACGTCGCCGTCGCTGCCCGCCGGGGGGCTGCCGGTTCGGACGGAGGCAATCTTCTCGGGATGCCCGCCGCGGACGCGCCAGATCGCGTTCTGCGTGCCGACGTACAACGCTCCGTTGCCGTATGCAACGCCGGCAGCGGGCGCGTCGTCGAAGGAGACGTAGACGGCGGCGGTCTCCGGATGAGTGCTTTGCGCGCGACGGATAACGTAGACGTTTTGTCCGCCGGTGCCGACGTACAAATCACCGCCCGGAGAAAGCGCGAGCTCCCGTGCATCGGAGACGGTGGCTATTTGCGTGACTGTATAGCTTGCTGGAACGGTAATCATGAGTGTTTACACCAGAGCCACGTCTTCGAAGCCCTTGCGGAAATCCGCCGCCGAAAGATTCGTGTGCGCGGCGAGACGCGATAGATATGGTTCCCGGAAATCCGTGGGTTCAAGGCGCGTCATGTAGCTTCGAGCGACGCGATAGGACTCGGTGGTCACATCCACCATGCGTACGCGAACGCGGCTCGTCGAGGGATCTTGCAGTTCGGTGAGCTGCACGGGCACAACGCGTCCTCCCGAGAGTGCGATGAGCGCACCGCTGCCGCCTTCGAGCAGATAGCGCACCGCGCCGTAGCCGAGCGTTCTGGTATATTCGACGTCGAACGGCACGGGTTTGGCGCAGCGCAGTTCGTAGCCGATGTCTTTGGTGACGACCGTCGCCTCCACGCCGATCTCTCCGAGGCGCTTACGCACGGCATCGCGCAGCACCGCGCCGATTGGGATGTCGGCCAAACGGATATGTCCGTACGCATCTCGCGGGGCGTTTTCAAATGCGGCGAGCTGCTTCTCGGAAAGACGCTCGGCGATGCCTTCTGCAATGACCGCCACACCGTTGCCGTGATTGGATGCCTTGCGTTTGACGATCGCGCCCACGATGGTATTGACGACGGCGTCCAAGTCGAGCTCTTCCCCGGAAAACTCTTCGGGAATGACGGCGAGATCGGCTCCGGCCGCTTTGCACATCCCCAGCGCCAGCGCGCCGGACTTGCGTCCCATGCTCACGACGAGATACCAGCGAGCGGTCGTGCGCGCGTCCTCCATGAGCGACTCGATGATTCCCGTGCCGACCGATCGAGCGGTCTCGAAGCCGAACGTCGGCGCGTTGTCCGGCAGCGGGAGATCGTTGTCGATCGTTTTTGGAACGGTTGCAACGCCGATCCGCCCTTGCGTCATCTGCGCAATGCGGGTTGCGCCGTACGTCGTATCGTCGCCGCCGATCGCGATGAGATACCGTACGCCCATGAGCGTGAGCGCGCGAACGCAGTTTCCCAGCGTCGCGTCGTCTTTCGCGGGGTTGGTACGGGACGTGCGCAGGATCGAGCCGCCGGTCGTGTGGATCAGCGAAACGTCGTCGATGCCGAGTTCGACGATATGTGAGGTGTCATTCTGTGCGAGATGGTAATAGCCGTCGTAGATGCCGACGACGCGAAGGCCGTTGTTGATTGCTTCGATGGTGGCCGAGGCAATGACCCCGTTGATGCCCGGTGCCGGGCCGCCGCCCACGAGTATTGCAAGAGTGTCGCCGCTCGTCATGCGGCAAGTCATTTGCAGCCATCGCCGAAGTGCCTTTTTGCGATGGCTCTCGAGGTCTTTGACGCGGTTCTGTTCGACCTGTTCGGTACGCTGGTGACCGACCGCGCCGAGGCCATCGAGGGCGCAGCCGAGATCCTTGGTACGATGCCGCAGGGGCGCTGGGCGATCGTCACGTCGTGCCCCCGCGGTCTCGCGGAGGCGCTCATTCGGCAGGCGCGCTTGCCGGCGCCGCCGCTGATCGTATCGTCGGACGACGTCGACCGCGGCAAGCCGGCGCCGGACTGCTATACATTGGCGGCGGAGCGCCTTGGAACGTCGCCCGAGCGGTGCCTGGTCGTGGAAGACAGCCGCCAGGGCGTGTCGGCCGGCGTGGCAGCCGGAATGACCGTCATAGCGGTCGCGCGGGGCCGTTCCTTCGCGCTCGAGCGCGGGGACGTCCGCGTAGTGCAGGCGCTGCGCGACGTGCAGTTCGAGATACAAGAAAATGGGGCCATCGCACTGCGATAGCCCCGTTGTCCGCTTTAGCCTTGCGGCTGCGCCGTCGGCTGCTCCGACGGCTCGTTTTGTCCGTCATGGCGCTGCTGCCGGCGCTCGCGCATCTGCTGCATGTTCTGCTGAACCTGCGTGCGCTGCGCAGGCGTAAGCACGTTCAACATCTGCTCGCGCAGCTGCTCGTGCGCCTGACGGCGTGCCTGCGGGTCCATCCGGGTGCCGCGCGGATGCGCCTGGCGGAACTGCTGCATGATCTGCTTGAGCTGCGTTTTTTGCTGATCGCTCAAATTTACGCCGCGAAGCATGCCCATGAAGCCGTGCCGTCCGCCGTGGCGGTGGCCTTGCCACTGGCCGTGCCGGGTCTGGGTGGTGCCTTGCGCAGGCGCCTGCCCGGCTTGCTGCGCAAACACCGTGACGGGGGCAATCAAAGCGCCGCACAGCGCGGCGGGAAGAAGAAGGGAACGAAGGGATTTCACTGGGTTTTCAACTCCGTCGTAAAGAGGTTGCTTTCAATCTAACGCACGATGCCGGAGAATTGGCTTAGAAACCGATGAAAGAACTAATTGCGTTCACCGAGCACCAGACAATCACGACGAAGACGCGCTACGAAATCCTCGACCTCACCGATCGGGTCGAGGACGTACGCAAGCGAGCGCAGCTCCTCGACGGGTTCATCCTGGTAAGCACGATGCATATCACGGCTTCGATATTCGTGAACGACCACGAATCCGGTCTATGGCAAGACATCATGGCGTGGCTCGAAGATCTCGCGCCGCGCAAACCCGAGTACAAGCATCACTTAACGGGCGAGGATAACGCGGATGCGCATCTCAAACGCATGCTGCTCGGGCATCAAGTGATCGTTCCCGTTACCGGCGGAAAACTCGATTTGGGAACCTGGGAGCGCGTTCATTACGGCGAATTCGACGGGCAGCGGCCCAAGCGAATTCTCTTTAAAGCAGTGGGTATCGGTGAGAAGCGATGATCGAATCCTGCGAAACGCTCGTCGTTGGCGCCGGGCCGTCGGGACTCTTCTTAGCGGCGGAGCTTTACCGGCGCGGCCGGCATTGCGTGCTGGTCGAGCGCGCGAATGCGCCGTCGTCGTTTTCGAAAGCGCTGGCCATCATGCCGGGCACGATGGAACTCTTCGAGCGCGCCGGCATCGCGCAAGCATTCGCCGCCGCGGCAAATCGCATCGACGGCGTTCGTTTCGTCACGCCGCGCGGCTCCGCGTTCGTGCCGTTCGCCGGCATTCGCAGCACGTACAATTACGTGTCGATTCTGCCGCAGTGGAAAACGCAGCAGTTACTCGCGGCGCGCCTTACCGAGCTCGGCGGCGCAGTGCGATACGGCTGGACGCTCACCGCTCTGCGCGGTCGCGGCAACGGCGTGGACGCGACGCTGGAAAGCCCCCAGGGCACGCGCACGATTCGCGCGCGGTACCTCGCCGGATGCGACGGCATACACAGCACCGTGAGACAGCAAGCCGGCATCGCATTCGACGGCGGCAGTTATCCGGGCACTGCGCTGCTCGCGGATAGCGTCGTGCGCACGCGCGTGCCTGCGAACGAAGCGCGCGTCCACGTGAGCGGCGGCGCGGTCGTAACGATGTTTCCGATAAGCGACTCGCTGCGCCGCATCGTCGTGATCGCTCCGCGCGAGCAGCTTCCCGAGCGCGCGGAGCGCGAATGGCTGGAGGAACGGCTGCGGCTCGCCGGCTACCCCGACGCGTGTGTCGAGCAAACGGTGTGGAGCAATGGATTTCAGGTGCATCGGCGGATTGCGGCTGCGATGCGTTGCGGCGCCGTTTTCCTGGCCGGCGACAGCGTGCACACGCACAGCCCCGTCGGCGGACAGGGCATGAACGTCGGCTTGCGCGACGCATTCGATCTGGCCTCGAAGCTCGCGCCCGTGCTCGCGGGCGAGGCGCCGGTTTCGCTGCTGGACGAGTACGAGCGCAAGCGCCTGCCGGTGGCGCGAGCCGTGCTCGCGCGCACGCACCTTCTCACGCGCGCGCTTGCGCATCCGAATCCGATGATGCGTGCCGTACGCGAAAGACTAGCCCCGGCGATCGCGGGACTGCCGATGGTTTACGGACCGGTGATTCGCCGGCTCTCGCTTACGGCTTAATTGCGGCCGCGCGCACCGCGGGTGCGGCGTGCGATTCGAACTTCTCGAAGTTCTTTGCGAAGAGCGCTGCGAGCTTCTTGGCTTGCGCGTCGTACGCGACGCCGTCGAGCCACATGTTGCGCGGATTGAGCACTTCGCTCGGCACGCCCGGAACGCGCAGCGGAATCGAGAGCCCGAAAAAGGGCTCCATCTCGAACTCGACGTCCGCGAGCGCTCCTTCGATGGCCGCATTCACCATGGCGCGCGTGTAGCCGATCGCCATGCGTTTTCCCACGCCGTAGGGCCCGCCGCTCCAGCCGGTATTGACGAGCCAGCACTGCACGCCGTGCTCGTCGATGCGCTGGCCGAGCAGGCGCGAGTATACGGTCGGATGATGCACCATGAACGGCGCGCCGAAGCACGTCGAGAAGGTGGCCTGCGGCTCGGTGATGCCGCGTTCGGTGCCGGCGACCTTCGCGGTGTAGCCGGAGAGAAAATGATACATCGCCTGCTCTTTGGTGAGCTTTGCGATCGGCGGCAGCACGCCGAAAGCGTCGGCGGTGAGCATGATAATCGTCTGGGCGTGCCCGCCTTTGCTGCCGGGGACGACATTCGGAATGAACTCGATCGGATATGCGGAGCGCGTGTTCTCGGTTTTCTCTTCGGATTCGAGATCGAGTTTGCGCGTGTGCTCGTCGTACACGACGTTTTCTAACACGGCGCCGAAGCGATGCGATGCCGCCCAGATCTCCGGCTCCGCTTTTTGCGAGAGGCGGATGACTTTCGCGTAGCAGCCGCCTTCGAAGTTGAAGACGCCGCTTGCCGACCAGCCGTGCTCGTCGTCGCCGATGAGCGGACGTTTGCCGTCGGCGGAAAGCGTGGTCTTTCCGGTGCCGGAGAGGCCGAAGAAGATCGCGACGTCGTCGTGCTCGCCGACGTTCGCCGAGCAGTGCATCGGCAGCACTTGGCGCAGCGGCAGCAGGTAGTTCATGATGGTGAAGACCGACTTCTTGATTTCGCCCGCGTACTTCGTGCCGCCGATGAGAATCATGCGCTTGGCGAAGTTCACGATGATGAACGTCGAGGAGTTGGTGCCGTCGCGCTGGGGCTCGGCCTGGAAAAGCGCCGCGTCTACGACCGTGAATTCGGGCGCGAAATCTTTGGGCACTTCATCCGGAACGATGAACAGGTCGCGCGCGAAGAGGTTGTGCCAGGCGAACTCGGTGACGACGCGAACGGGCAGCCGGTATTGTTCGTCGGCGCCCACGTAGCAGTCGAGCGAATAAACTTCGCGTTCCCAGAGATAGGCGCTCACGCGCTCCCAAAGCGCGTCGAACACATGCGGATCCAGAGGCCGGTTGGTCTCGCCCCAGTCGATGTGCTGCTCGCTGGACGGTTCTTTTACGAAGAACTTGTCTTTTGGCGAGCGGCCGGTATGCGGGCGCGTATCGACGATGAGCTGGCCGTCGTTTCCGAGGACGCCCTCGCCGCGGCGAAGCGCGTGTTCGACGAGCTCTGCTGTGGAGAGATTCTCGTACACGTGTGCCGCTTTGAACTTCTCCGGAACCGTCAGTATGGCCATACTCCTCTATCAGTAAAGTTCATGACTTAGGTAAGGCGATAGAGCGAGCCTGCAGGGCCTTCTCAGCCGATAGGCCTAATCTCGTGCGCCATGGGACGCGCTATAGCCGCATTTTTCTGCATGCTGCTGGTTGCCGCGGGCGCAAGCGCTTCGGCCGCCATACCCTTCAGATTCGGATTGTACCCGGCCGGGCCGCTGGACGGTATTACCGATGTCCCCGGTGTCATGGTTTCCCATGTGACAAAAGTCGAGGGTCAGAGCATCCGGACCGGTGCGACGGCAATTCTGCCCGACAGCGACCCGTGGAGCCATAAGGTCTCCGCGGCGGCGGTGGCCTTCAACGGCAACGGCGAGATGACGGGCACCCACTGGGTCAACGAGGCCGGTTTTTTGGAAACGCCGATCGTCTTGACCGATACGCTCGACATCGGCCGCGCGGATGACGGCGTCATCAGTTGGATGATGAAGCAGCACCCGGAGATCGGCGTGCACGATACGGTTCCGCTTCCGGTGGTCGCCGAATGCGACGATCAATTTCTCAACGACATCACCGCGCGCGCCGTGAGCGCGAACGACGTCGTGCATCTGCTCGATACCGCGAAGACCGGACAATTCGCGCGCGGCGGCGTGGGCGCCGGTACGGGCATGAGCGCGTTCAGTTTCAAAGGCGGGATTGGTTCGGCGTCGCGCGTCTTGCCGAAGAGCCTCGGCGGCTACACGGTCGGCGTGCTCGTGAACGACAATACGAGCGGAGGCGGCACGCGCCGGCTGCTCACCATCGACGGCGTGCACGTCGGCGCAGCGCTCGCGAACCAGTACCAGCCGGTGTTTCACCGCAAAGTCGCGCTGCTGCACGGACGTCCCGCGTACGGCAGTATCATCATCGTCGTTGCGACCAACGCGCCTCTGGACTCGCGCCAGCTGCACGCGGTGGCGCTCCGCGCCGGGTTGGGAATGGCGCGCACCGGCTTATATAGCGCGCTGGGCAGCGGCGATCTGTTTATTGCGTTCAGCACGGGATACGTGTTCGAACGCACGCCCAGCTACGACGTCAAGGCGCCATCGACGCGAATTCTGCAGGACGAAGATACGCTCAACGCGCTATATTTGGCCACCGTCGAAGCGACGGAAGGCGCGATATACGACGCGCTGTTCAACGGCAAGACGACGACCGGTAAGAACGGCGACACGGTTTACGGATTGCCCGTCGATCGCGTTACCCAGATGCTTCGCGCCGCCGGCGTGCAGTGAGCTTCATCGAAACGCCGCGGCTGCTCATCCGTAAATGGCAGCTGCCGCGCGACATGAACGACGCCCTCGCAATCTACGGCGATTCCGAAACGATGCGGTTCATTCCCTGCGGTGCGCTGAGTGAGGAGCAAACGCAGCGTCTCGTGCTGCGAATGATCGAAAAAGACGAGCTGCAGGGTTACGGAATTTGGCCGGTGGTTCTCAAGAGCGAGAACCGCGTCATCGGTGAATGCGGGATCACGCAAATTCCCGGTCACGAGCCCGATGTCGAGGTCGCGTGGATCTTCAACAAAGCCTATCACCGGCAGGGATACGCAACTGAAGCGGCGCGTGCGGTGCTCGATTTTGCGTTCGCGGAGCTGCGTATCGCCCGCTTGTACGCGCTGATCGATCGCTTCAACAGCGCCTCTATCGCCGTTGCGAACCGCTTGGGCATGCGCTACGATCGGATCGTCCGCGCCTACAAGCGCGATCTGATGCGTTATGAAAAGGTGCCGCAGTGAAAGTACATCTGGGCGTCGTAGGCCACTTCGGCCTTGCCGTTCGCGATCCCGATAGCAGCGCGCAGTTCTGGACGAAGAATTTCGACATGGAGGAGATGTTCCGTTTCGAAGACGGCATCGGCCTGACCAACGACGAGGTCACGATCGTGCTGCACAAGGGCGTCCCGCATCCCGGGACGCTCGGTCACATGTCGTTTCACGTCGAGAGCATGCACGCGCTGCGCGACGCACGCGAGACGCTGAAGAAGAACGGAGTGAAACTCGAAGATCCGGGCGACGAAATCGGTCCCGAAGCGCCCGGTTCGCCTCACATGGGCCTGTGGTTTCACGATCCCGACGGCTACCGCTGGGAGCTCTCGGTTCAGAACGGCGCGAAAGAGCAGTAACGCGCTGCGGATTACAGGCCGTCACACGATCGGCGGCTAACCCGTTCGCATGATCGTGCGGGTGTTCGGCATTGTATTGGTATGCGTCCTGACGCTGTCTTTCGTTCCGCGTGCGGCTCGCGCGCAGAGCATGGAGAACGGCGATATCGTCGTTGTGGTCGTTGATGCCGCGACCAAGAAGCCCATCGACAACGCCCAGGTGTTTCTGCTCGGCGGCGACCAGCCGCAGAGCTCGCTGACCAATGCCAAAGGGCTGCTGGTCTTTGGGCGCGTTCAGCCCGGCGTGTATCGCGTGCAAGTCAAAGCCGACGGCTATGCGGATAGCGAGCCCGCCGAGGCGGACGTCGGCGAGGGCCAGCGGGTCAACGTCGTGGTAGCGCTCGTTCAGAGTATGCGGACCATCGCGCGCGTCGTCGCGCGGCCCAGCGTGAGCGTCACGACCCAAGATATTTCGGCGGATGGGCCGGAACGTCTGGTTTCCAAGTCGCTGCTCGATGCGCTCGGAAAGATTGCCGGCATCGACGTCGAGGACGATCTGTACGGCGGCGACTCCGCCTTCAACATATCGCTGCGCGGCGCCGACGCTTCGATGACGGGCTATTCCGTCGACGGCGTGCAAGTGCGCGGTGCCGCCTCACAAGCCATGAGCGGTTTTCAGGATCTCTTCGGCGGTGCATCCGTCGATTTTTCGCCGAGTGCGGCGGCACCCGGAGGAATGGTCGGCTTTTTCACCGCGCAGCCGACCAAACTGCTGAGTTATCACTTCACCGGTCTTGTCGGCAACTACAGCAATACGCTTGGAACGTGGACGGTTAGCGGAGGAGCGGGCAAAGCGGCATTCGTCCTCGAGCATAGCGGCGGCGGTCAGGATCTGCCGCTGAGCGGGCAATACTTTGCAGACGCGTCGGGTAAGGCGTACGTTCACGAGGGCGGTTTCTCGCGCAGGGCCGATCTCTTCAAAGCCGCCTTTACGCTCTCGCCCGTTACCAGCGTGAAGTACTCGCTCCTCGGCGGCACCAATTCGCGCGCGGAAATCTGCTCGAGCTTTACGACGATGCTTCCGTGCGGCTATGGCCCCGGAGATAATTTGCGCTCGAGCAATATGATGCAAACACTCAGCCTGTCCTCGCTGGCGGGGCATCTGCAATACAACGTGTTCTTCAACCGCTTCAATTTTCACTCGGAGAATTCCGATCCGAATCGCGCAGTGAACGGATCGCCGAGCCCATACTACAGCACCGGATCGTACCCGTCATGGTCGGGGGGAATCTATACGAGTTCATCCGCGCGGCGGCACACGATCTCCGGCGGTGCGTATACGAGCGAGGACGGCGGCAGTTTTACATCCACCTACAACGTTTCGACGACAACCTCGGAAACGCGCGACGAGCGCTACGGCAGCATTTGGCTTCGCGACAGTGTCAAATCGAATGACAAGCTCGCCTTGAACTACTCGATTTCACAGGCTTCCGGCACGGGCGCGGGCAGCAATCTCCAACTCGACGCGAGCGCGACGTGGCAGCCGCGCACGGCGGACGTCTTTAGCCTCGGCGTCGGTTTTGGCAGCGCGGAGCCCGCTCCGCCGTTCGGCTCGGTCGTGGGCGATGCATTGACCGCCCAGTACGATTGCTACAACGGGTCGGTGTTCGTAGACGGCCCTGCCGATGAAGCGACGAAACAGTCGAGGCTTCAATATAGCGCCGCTTGGCAACACAAGTGGAAGCGCGGTCAGTTCAACCTGAACGTGTATCGAAATCAGTTCGACGGCCAAGGCTTGTTCGCGTCGGTTCCGTTCGCCGCCGAACCGCCGTCGATCTTTCCCGGCGGTCCCGCTGCGTATTTGAGCTCGCTGCAGCACGTGTGGTCGCAACCCACGGAGTGCGGGTCGATGCCGTTCGATCCGTCACGCGTATACGTGAGCCAGTACGTGAGCGGCTTGAATCAGGTGAACCAGGGATTCACGCTGAGCGGACGGCTCACCGTCAACCGCAACCTGGAATTACTTCCGAACTACAGCGTCACGAGCGCGGCGCTTTCATCGCTGGACCCGCGTCTCGCTTTTCCCGGAAGTTACTACACCGTTGGTACGCAGCTTTCTCATCACCCGCTGCGCGCTGCGAATCTTACTTTGGTGGCGGCGATGCCGCGCCAGCGGATGGAGTGGCTGCTCAACGCGCAATTCAACGCAGCAAATAACTGGCAGAATCTGCCGGCCCATACACTATACAGTGCCGGTCTGATAGTGCAGCTGCAGCGCGGCTCGCTGCGTTTCTTCGCCGGGAACCTCTTCGGAACGCAAACGGGCTTGTTCAGCACGTACCAGGGCGTCAATCCAATGCCGGTCCAGGGCGGAGGCACGTTTGCCATAGCGACGACGCCGCTGGCTCCTCGTTCTTTTAGCGTCCAATACGATCTGCGGTGGCATCAGCACGCTCCACCGAAGCCGTCACCCAAACCGAACCGCAACGGAACCCCGATGCGTCCGTAACGGTACGCAGCCGCTACTTGGAATCCCGGTGGCGAAAGTATCGTCCAAACGGACGACTTGTTCGAAGCCGCGGGCGCCCCTACTATTTATCAATGAACGCGTTGTCGGTACTGGACCGGGGACGCATTATCGCGCGTCCCGACTACAACCGGTGGCTCGTGCCGCCCGCGGCGCTTGCGATACATCTGTGCATCGGACAGGCGTACGCTTTCAGCGTTTTTAACCTTCCGCTCAGCAAGGTAGGCGGGTGGAAGCTTACCGAGCTGGGCTGGATATTTACGCTCGCCATTGTGTTCTTGGGGCTCGCCGCGGCCTTTGCGGGGCGCTGGGTCGAGGATCAGGGCCCGCGCAAGGCGATGTTCACTGCCGCCTGTTTCTTCGGCGGCGGGTTTCTGCTCTCGGCTCTGGGCACATCGCTGCACAACATTTGGCTGATCTACCTGGGATACGGCGTCATCGGCGGCATCGGCCTGGGAATCGGCTATATTTCGCCGGTTTCCACGCTGATCAAGTGGTTCCCGGACCGTCCAGGCATGGCGACGGGTCTGGCGATCATGGGGTTCGGTGGCGGCGCCCTGATCGCATCGCCGCTCTCGGTTTTCTTGATGAGCCGTTACGCGTCGATTGCGCCCGAAGGCGTCGCGCCGACGTTCGTGACGCTCGGCGTTGTGTATTTCTGCTTCATGCTCGCCGGTGCGATCATGGTTCGCTTGCCCGCACCGGATTGGAGACCGCAGGGCTTCGTGGCGCCGGCTTCACCGCAGAAGTTGATCACGCTGCGGCACGTGCACGTCGATCAGGCCGTGCGCACGCCGCAATTCTACTTGCTGTGGTGGGTGCTCTGCTTAAACGTCACTGCGGGGATTGGCGTGCTCGGGCAAGCATCTGCGATGAGCCAAGAGGTCTTTCCCGGCCGCGTGAGCGTCGTTGCGGCAGCCGGATTCGTCGGGCTGCTCAGCCTATTTAATATGGGCGGACGCTTCTTTTGGGCGTCGGCATCCGACTATCTCGGCCGGAAAAACACCTACACGGTGTTCTTTCTCTTGGGAGCGATTCTCTACGCGATCGTCCCGAGCGCGGGCAGAGCCGGAAGCATTGCGCTGTTCGTCGCGTGTTACTGCGTGATTCTCAGCATGTACGGCGGCGGGTTCTCGACGATTCCCGCCTACCTTCGCGATATCTTCGGCACGATGCACGTCGGCGCAATTCACGGGCGCCTGCTCACTGCATGGTCCGCGGCCGGCGTGTTCGGACCGGTCATCGTGAACTACATGCGCCAGTATCAGATCGCGCACGGCGTCGCGGCGTCCGCCGCGTATAATACGACGATGTACGTCATGGCCTCGCTGCTGCTGGTGGGTTTTCTCTGCAATCTGCTGATGACGCCGGTGCACGAGCGGCACTACTATTCGATCGAAGAAGAGATCGCCGTGGGCGCTGAGGCGCCGGAGGTTGCGGTATGAGGAGCACGAGCACCGCGATGAAACTCGCTTTGGCGTGGGCTTTCGTCGGGATACCGCTGCTCTGGGGCGTCGCCATGACGCTGCGCAATGCGATAAAACTGTTCGAGTAAATCTAGCCCCGCATAGCGAGGGATGCAATCCGCAGCGCGCGTCCGGGCGAGGGCGAGACCTCGAAGTCGCATAGGGCGCGGCCGATCTCGGCCTGCATCGCATTGGTGACGAACCACGGCGGGCGAGGCAGAAGAGAGAACTGTCCGCTGCGCACGCTGCGCGGAAACGGCGCAAACGGCGCGTGCACCACGCTTTTTTCCGTGCGCGCGAGCAAATACGAGTTGTGCACGACGCCGATGCCGCTGCCGGCGTTCTCTGGCGTATGGCCCGGATAGCCGCCCCAGGGCGTTTCCGTGATGAAATAGCCGATTCCGGTCCACCCGTTCACCGCTACGCATCCGTAATGCAGGTGCGAGATGGCCTCGTCGATCAGCGATGGGTACGTTTTCATCGTTGCGGGGTGTACGACGAGGTTTACTCCCAACGTGCCGTGGAGACGCTCGTTGGCAAACGCAACCGCAGTGCGTGTGTACTCTTCGATGCCGCCGGGAAGCTCGACGCACGCAAGCACGCCGCAGAACGCCTCGGTATTGAAGGCGGGGTTGTCGGTCTGCGCGGGATCGACGTGCGCCGTCGTCCGCAGCTGCGTACGGCCGGGCGTTAAACGCGTCCGGCGCTGTGCGGCGCCGGGATAATACTCGGGCCGCTGCTCCATGCCCTCGAACACGTCGACGACGCGACCGTGCAGCGTTCCGGAAAGTTTCCACGCCTTTGGGAGAACGAGCACCTGTGCCGCGATGCAGTTGAAGCCGGCGTTGTGCGCTTTTTGCGTTGCGATGTTTTCCGCTTGAAATGCCAGATCGTCATCGCTCCACGGTCCGGGAATGACGATTGTCGGGCTCACGTTTCCAAGCTCGCTCGTGATGCGTTTGCTTGTGCCCGCCTCCGCGACGATCGCCTTGTGCGTCGCCTCGCTGCCGGTGATGTGAATCTCCCCGACGAGATCGTGCGCGCACAGGTAGGCGCCGGCGTCGGCGCCGCCGTACGCAAAGCGCACGTACCCCGCGTCGACGAACCCTTTGAACGCCTGCTCGAAAACCGGTCCCAAGTAGTCGTTGACGGGATTCATTTTCAGCATGCATACACTACCGTCCGCCAGCAACTTGTACAGCACGTCGAGCGGCGGAATGCTGGCAATGTTGCCGGCGCCGAGCACGAGGCAGACACGGCCTTCGGGCTGAGCTAGGGAATAGAGCCTCGCGGCCTCACGCGCTACGTCTTCGGGCTCGACACCCCGCTGCATCCACACCTGTGCGGAGATGCCGTTCAGCAGGACGCGGTCGTAGATCGTGCGGGGAAAGACGTCCACGACGCTGCGGCCGTCCGGCCGCACGCGGGGCGTGGGAACGGGCGAAACGCCCCGCGCAGCAATGCCGCGAAGCGTACGCAAATAGCGGTTCAAAGCGTAGAGCACGGCCCAAGGGCCCGAAATCCATTCCTCGCCGGCCAGCGGGGAGTTCGGCTTGAGGCCCTTGGCCTGCGCGGCTCGTTCGACCCATTGCGGCGCTACGGCGTGAATCGAGCGCTTCAGGCCCTCCAGCAACGCGATTTTGCGCTCGACGGACAGGCGCGCCCACGAATCCTTCGAGGCATCGAGCGTCTGCAGGTCGCGTTCGATTTGCTCCATTCGTGTATACTACCAGGCGGAGGCTCACATGAACAAAAAGCGACGCCGAAAGGCAAAACTGGTTCCGCGCCTGGGACCGCCGCAGAATTTGCGTCCCGCCGGCGCCCATGAATCGAAGAAACGTTATAATCGCAGACGCCACAAAGCCGCCCTCGCACGATACGATGAGGACGGCTTTTTTTGTGCCCCGCCTGCGCGGTGTGAGCCATTGGAGCGCTGGGAATACTCCAATCCGGAGGACGATACTGTTGTGAGCCGCTTTCCAGCCGAGCTGACCGTTACATTGACGGACGGCCGCACGATTACCGAGTGTTTCAACCAGGCGCAGATGGCGAACTTCTTGCGCGAGGCGATGCTCGAGTCGCTGCGTAAGCACGAGACGATCGTCGTCTTTGACGGCGAGCGTATCGAGATCGATGCCGATCGCGTCGCGTCGGTTCAAGTCGTCGTTCAGGAGGGCGTGAAGCCCTAACGTGGTTACGAGTTCGTCGGCGCCTCAAATTGAACCGCGTAGAGATAGGTGCCGCCCACGCGCTCGCAGTTGCGAGTTTCCGCGGAGAAGCGCGTCATGCGCGCCGATTGCAGCGCGGCCCGGTCGAGCCACGCGTTGCCGCTCGAAGCGAATATTTCGTGCGAAACGAGACCGCCGTTCGCGTTGAGCGCGATCTTCACGGTTGCGGTACCGTCGACGCCTTGCTCTGAAGCGATCGTAGGCATTTGAAAGAATGCGTCGCCGGCCACTTGCGCGGGTATATCGCGACTCGCGCACGCGGTTACCAGTGTGGGCAGCGTCTGCTGCTGCGCCACGACGAGCGGCGAGATCGTGATCGTTGCTGCTGCCGCCGGCGCGGCGAACAGCGCAGCGAGTGCCAATGAAAGGATGGTTCTCATAAAAAGGTGCCTCCCGCCGCCTATAATGCGGCGGGAAACATTACGAAGACGTTACCAGATCGGATGCGCGAACTCTGCGAAAGCGCTGCGCGTACGTCCAAAGAAGCCGTTCGAACGGCTCGAACCACGTGCCTAATCGCGCGCGCGACGGATATCCCGCGCGGATCTGCGCAATGAGATCATCGAGCGAGGCTTCACGGAATCTGTAAAGGTCGACGCAGACACTGCTGTCCAGTTCGTACGCCTTGCCGCTGCGGCGGATGATCTCTCCGGTATTCATGCGTTTGCGCAACCGGTGCAAACACACGCGAAAAGCATTGTGCGCAGCATCGCCGTCCGATTCGGGCCACAGAATGTCCATGAGCTGCTCGCCGTTTATCGTGCCGGCAGCAGCGACGGTGAAGAGCAGTTCCATTTCCTTTTCGGCAAGGCAAACCGGTTTGCCGCCGATTTGCACCGAGCCGAGAAGGAAGCTGATTTCGACGGTTCCCATGGCGCTCGGCCCCAATCCGTACTGTATACATCGCTCCGCTATCCTGTGTTGCGACTGTGAATGAAAATAAAAAAGCCCGGCACTGTGCCGGGCTTTTGGCGTTGCGCGAATCGCTTACGCGATGAGGTCGCGATCCACCATGATCGGGCGCGGATCGATGAGGTGGTGGTTCAGCCCCAGCTTCTCTGCCGGAACGCCGAGCGCGTACGCTACGAGCTGCGGAAGATGGAACGTGGGCAGATCGGTGCGGCCCCAGCGCGCTGCGGCATCTTGCTGATAGCCGTCAAGAGCGAGGTGGCAGAGCGGACACGGCGTGATGACCGCTTCGGCGCCCTTGTCCTTGGCCATGCGCATGTTCTGCCCGACCATCGATGCGGCTACGCCGTCTTTCTCGAGTTGGATATGGAAGCCGCAGCAGCGCGTCTTGCCGGCGTAGTCGACTGCTTCGCCGCCGAGCGCCTCGATGACGTCCTCGAGCGAATGCGGATTGCGCGCCGATTCCCAGCCGTTCACGCTTTCAGGCCGGATGATGTGGCAGCCGTAGAACGGTGCGACTTTTAGGCCGTTGAGCGGCCGAACGACCATCTCGCGCAGATTATCCAGGCCGATGTCGTCGATGAGCAGCCAGAGCAGATGGCGCACCATCACGTTGCCGCTGTACTTCGCGCCGAACTTGCCGAGAATCGAGTTGGCGTGATTGAGACGCTCCTCGGAGTCGAGCAATTCTTTGTTCGCCGCGCGCATATGGCCCGTGCACGTCGAGCAGATCGTGATGACGTCGTCGAGTCCGAGCGCTTCCGCCTGCGCGTACGTGCGCGCGTTGAGCACGCGCGCGATGTCGCGGTTCGTGTCGTTCACCACGGATGCACCGCAGCACGATGCCGCGGTGAGTTCGATCAGCTCGATGCCGAGTTTATCCGCGAGAAGCATCGTCGAATTGAAGAGCTCTTTGCAGGACTCTTTGGCGACGCAGCCGGGGAAGAACCCGTAGCGTTTGGTTTCCGATGAATGCGAGCGCCGGTGAAGATTCTTGGGCTGCTCTTCCGGAAGTAGAGTGGTGCTCATTAGCTGACGGGGACCTCCAGGGACTCGAAAATGGTGCGGACTTCGTCGACCTTCGGAATCGGCTTGACGAACGGCGGCGGCATTTTGCCTTTGGATATCATGCGCAGTCCGAGCGGAAGCACTTTCAGAAGCCCGCGAATGTTGAAGCGGCCGACCGTGCCTTGAATGACTTCGGTCTCCGCGAGCATACCGGTCTGGCGAATCGTTTTATTGACGATGAGGGCGTGGCGCGGGCCGCGTTCGTTCATCATCACGCGATCGTTGATGGTCGCGCGCTTGACGTCGACGATGCGCCAGTGCGGATCGACGTGCTTGGGGCAGTACGAACACGCATAGCAGTGCGCGCACAGCCACAGATAGTCTTCGTTGATTTGCGCGATGCGCTCGGGGCGCTGCCCGTCGCGTACGTCTTCGATGAAGCGGTACGCGTACGCAATCGCGGCCGGACCCGCGAACGCCGGATCGACGCTGACCACCGGGCAGAGCGCGTAGCAGGTCGCGCACATGATGCAGTTCGCGACGTCCACGAGTTTCTTCATGTCCTCGGGGCTGACGCGGCGCTCGCGTTCGTGCGCTTCGTCTTTGTCCGCGGGCTGCAGATACGGCTTGAGGCGCGTGTACTTGTCCCAGAACGGATCCATGTGCACGACCAGGTCGCGCATCGGCTGGAAGTTCGGCATCGGGTCGATCTGGATTGCGCCGTCCTTGTCCATCACGGTGTTGCACGGCGTCTTGCACGCCAAGCCCGTGACGCCGTTGATGTTCATCGAGCACGAACCGCAGATGGCCGAGCGGCACGAGCGGCGGAAGCTGATCGAACCATCGACTTGCGCCTTCGCTTCTTCGAGCGCGTCGAGTACGGTGGTGGTTTCGGGAATGTCGACCTCGACGACGTCCCGGTGCGGAACCTCGTCGACGGCCTCGTCGAAGCGGAAGATGTCTAGTTTGATCTTAGCCATTATATTTTAATACGTCCGTACCTGGGGTTGCCATTTGGTGATGGTGACTTTGCGCGAGTAGTCCAGCCTGGGGTTTTGCCCTTCTTGCCGCCACGCCAGCGTGTGCTTGAGCCAGTTCTCATCGTCGCGTTCCGGAAAGTCCGTCCGAGCTTGCGCGCCGCGCGATTCGGTACGGTGGAGCGCCCCGTTCGCGACGCACATCGCCGCGTCGATGAGGAAATCGGTTTCCATCGTGTTGACCAGATCCGTGTTGAACGTCTTGGACTTGTCCATGACGTACACGTTTTCGTCGAACGCTTTGCGAATCTCGAGCAGTTCGTCCACTGCTTTTTGCAGCTGCGCTTCGTTGCGGAAGATGAAGCAGTTCTCGCTCATCGTCTTGTTCATCTCCGCGCGGTACTGCGGAGCGCGGGTGCCGCCGCTCTTGGAGAGCCACTTGTTCAGGCGATCTTTTTCCGCTTGCAGCGTACGCTCGGACGGACGAACCTCGCCGACTGATTTGATGTATTCGATCGCGTGCTTCGCGCTGCGTGCGCCGAAGACGATGGTCTCCAGCAGCGAGTTGCCTCCCAAGCGATTCGCGCCGTGGACGCTCGGGTCGGCGCACTCGCCGGCGGCGTAGACGCCGGGGACGCGCGTCGCGCCGTTGATGTCGGTCTCGATGCCGCCCATCGTGTAATGCATGCCCGGAAGAATCGGAATCGGCGAATCGATCGCGTCTTTGCCGGTCGCGTCGAGCGCGAGCTCGCGAATCTGCGGCAGTCGCTCGAGGATCTTTTCACGGCCGAGATGGCGCAGATCGAGCAGCACGCAGCCGTCGATGCCGCGGCCTTCCAGAATCTCCGTCCATTCCGCGCGAGAGACGACGTCGCGCGAAGCGAGTTCGCCTTTGTTCGGCGCGTACTTGAACATGAAGCGCTCGCCGTTCGCGTTGAGCAGATATGCGCCTTCGCCGCGGGCCGCTTCCGAGAGCAGCACGCCGTTCTCTTTGAGCGAAGTCGGGTGAAACTGAACGAACTCCATGTCCATGATCGGGATGCCGGCGCGAAAGGCGATGCCCAGGCCGTCCGCCGTCGAGGCGTAGCCGTTCGTCGTCTTGGCGTACATGCGTCCCGCGCCGCCGGTTGCGAAGATCGTCGCCTTCGCGTTGATAAGCTCGAGTTCGCCGTTGCGCATGTTGTAGGCGACCACGCCGGTCCCCACGCCGTCCTCGATGCAGAGCGCCGTGCAGAAGTACTCTTCGTAGACTTTGACGTTGAAGCGCTCGAGCTGCTCCCACAGCGTATGCAGAATAACCAGGCCCGTGACGTCGGCCGAGTAGCACGTGCGCGGTGCGCCGGCGCCGCCGAACGGGCGCTGCGCGATGCGGCCGTCGGGCAGTCGCGAGAAGATGCAGCCGCGGTGCTCCAGCCAGATGATCTGGTGCGGCGCATCCTCGCACATCGCCTCGATACAGTCCTGATCGCCCAGGTAATCCGAACCTTTCGCGGTGTCGAAGGCATGATTCTGGGGCGTATCTTCTTCGCGGTTCCCTAGAGCTGCGTTGATGCCGCCTTGCGCCGCCCCTGAGTGGCTGCGCACCGGGTGCATCTTGCTGACGATGGCAACGTCGGCTCCGCGTTCGGCTGCCTCCACGGCAGCGCGCATGCCGGCCAAGCCGCCACCAATGACGACGACGTCGTGCTTGATCACGTGGACCTTTCCCGGGAATAGAGCAAGAAACTTTTGCTTCTTTATACTACTCCGGTTTAGTGTACCCCCACGACCTTAGTCAGTTGGTGGCGAGCGCTCTCCGGGGCGTTAGAAGACGAGCAGGTCCTCGGCCGCCCCCGCCGCTTGCGAGATCGTCGTACGCACGGAATTCATAGCGGTGCTCGCCTGCCGAGCCGAATCCGCGCACGACTGTGCGCCTAAGTTCCAGCGCCGGAGCGCTCCCGCGGCGATGCCTAGCCGCCCGCGCAGCTCCCCGACCGCCTCGCGCAGCTGCGCCGCCTGCTCGGACGAGAGCTGCGGTAGAATCGCTTCGTGCAGTTTGGAGAGGCCCTCGAAGTGCGCGCGCAGCGCCTTGAGCACCCGCTCGACGGTCAACGCCTGCTCGCTGAGCAGCTCGCTGCAGCGCAGGACGTCC
>Ga0070714_100000627_pt1 | contig 25150 bp, 21 predicted proteins | sample LARL83metaG_FD_65450 | JGI IMG/M metagenome (GOLD analysis project Ga0070714, IMG submission 65450) | Corn, switchgrass and miscanthus rhizosphere microbial communities from Kellogg Biological Station, Michigan, USA - LAR L8-3 metaG | ecosystem: Host-associated > Plants > Roots > Rhizosphere ... | reverse complement strand
TGCGCAAGATCCTCGAGAACGAGCGCGGTTTGAAGCCGGGGGATGCGATCGACGTCGTCGGCGAGCCGAAGATCGACGGCCTCTCGATCGCGCTCCGTTACGAGAAGGGTAAGTTCGTTCGTGGCGCCACGCGCGGCGACGGGACGGAAGGCGAGGACGTCACTGCCAATCTTCGGACGATCCCGGATATTCCGCCGGCATTGAAGGGCAAGGCGCCTGCCGTCCTCGAAGTGCGCGGCGAGATTTACATGGCGCGCTCCGATTTCCTAAAGCTCAACGCCACGCGCGAAAAAGCCGGCGAGACGCTGTTCGCGAACCCACGCAACTCCGCGGCGGGGTCGCTTCGACAGCTCGATCCGACTGTGACCGCGTCGCGGCCACTGCGATTCTTTGCTTATGCGCTCGGCGAGAAAAGCCCGGACGCCGACATCGGCAAAACCCATTGGGAGTTCCTTCAGCGGCTGACGAGCTGGGGCTTTCACGTGAACCCCAAGGCGAAACGGCTGCGCGGTGCGGACGATGCGCTGGCGTTTCATGCCGCCATCGGCAATGAGCGCGCAAGTCTCGACTACGACATCGACGGCGTCGTCTATAAGGTCGACCGCTTCGACTGGCAGGACACGCTGGGCATGGTCAGCCGCGCGCCGCGCTGGGCCATTGCCCATAAGTTCCCGGCCGAGCGCGCGCAAACGGTTCTGGAGAAGATCACCATCAACGTCGGGCGCACCGGAGCGCTCACGCCGGTGGCGAACCTGACGCCCATCACCGTCGGCGGCGTCGTGGTCAGCCGCGCGAGCCTGCACAACGAGGACGAAATCGCCCGCAAGGACTTCCGCGAAGGCGACACGGTCATCATCCAGCGGGCCGGCGATGTCATCCCGCAGGTGGTGGCGGTCGTTGCCGAAAAACGGCCGAAGAGCGCGAAGCCCTACAAATTTCCGCAGAAATGCCCGGTGTGCGGCAGCCATGCCGTGCGCGAGGAGGGCGATGCGGCCTGGCATTGCACCGGCGGGCTGATCTGCGCTGCCCAACGCGCCGAGCGCCTGCGCCATTTCGTCTCGCGCAGCGCCTTCGACATCGAGGGGCTCGGCTGGGAACGACTGGTTCTGTTTCTCGAAAAAGGCCTGATCAAATCGCCCGCCGACATCTTCACCCTCGAGCAGCGCGACGGCAAGGACGCCCCCCCGCTCAAGGACTGGGAGGGGTGGGGCGAAAAGTCGGCCGAGAATTTGTTCAAGGCGATCGACGCCCGCAGGAGCATCAGCTTCGAGCGCTACATCAATGCTCTCGGCATCCCCCAGGTTGGCGAGGCGACGGCGAAGGTGCTGGCCCGCGCCTACGGCACGCTCGACGCGTGGCGCGTGGCAATGATCACAGCCGGCAAGGAGCGCGGCAAAAATCCCGACGAGAAGAAACCGGAGCGTGTCGGCGAGGCCTACGCCGCGCTGTGCTCGATCTCGGGCATCGGCATGAGCATGGCCGACGACATCGTCGCCTTCTTCGATGAGCAGCACAACCTCAAGGTGCTCGACGCCCTGGAGCGCGCCGGCGTCCATCCTGAGAAGGTCGAGGTTCCGAAGACGGCGACCGATTCGCCCGTGTTCGGCAAGACGGTGGTCTTCACCGGAGCGCTCGCCACCCTCACCCGCTCCGCTGCCGAGCAGCAGGCGGAATCGCTCGGCGCCAAAGTCACCGGCTCGGTGTCGAAGAAAACCGACTTCGTCGTCATCGGCGCCGATGCCGGTTCCAAGGCGGACAAGGCGCGCGCTCTCGGCGTCAAAACCCTCACGGAAGAGGAGTGGCTCGCCCTGATCGGAGCGAGGTGAACAACTCTACAGCGTCGCCGGATTGCGGGGATTGCCTGGGCGCGTCACGATGTAGACCGCCGCCGCGAGCAGCACGATTCCGAAGGCCGCCGACACGATCCAATCGCCATCGGCGAAGAAGGCGACGATGCAGCCGCTCCAAGCCAGCCCGGCGACCGACAGCAGCTTGGCGCGCGGCGCGATCACGCCATGATCGTCCCATTCGCGCATGGTCGGACCCAGCGTCGGGTGCTCGCGCAGCCAGCGATAGCCCGGTGCCGAGCTCTGCGACAGCGCCCACAGCGCGACCAGCAGGAAAAGCGTTGTCGGCAGCAGCGGCACGAACAGCGTGACGATGCCGAATGCCAGGCTGACCCAGCCGATCGCGGCCAGCACGAAGCGACCGCCGCGCGTATCGAACATGCGCGTCATCGTCCGGTGCCCCGGACCGTGAGGGTTGATCGAAGGATTCACAGAAGCCATCGCGCCCTCCTGGCGCTGCGCACCGCGGCAACACGCCGATCCGCAGTGCAGGATCGAAAATACGACGCGCTCGATTAAGGCGGTATTACCGATCGGGTGGATCAGCCATGCACGCGACGAACCGATGCTATGGCCGATCCCGACGATAAGGAATTGTTAGGCATAAAAACGGCTCCCCCGGCCGCAGCGCACTAGGCCATGCCGCGATCCGAGCCATGGGATCCAGGAATGCGCCGTGCCTTATTTCTTCGCGGCCGCCGCGCCGATGACCTTGCGGACCCGCTCGACGGCAGACTGAGGCGTCTCGTAAAGCTCCGCAATCAGCGCATCGACTTTCTCGCCCGAGATGGCGTTGACGTCGAGGTGAAGCTTCTTCGCGTCGGCGATATAGGCCTTGTCCTTCATGGTGTCCATGAAGGACGCGCGCAGTATCTTGACCCGATCCGTGGGCAGACCCGGCGGCGCGATATAGGGACGAGCGAAGTCGCCGCGCGAGAACTCGAGATTGAGCGCCTGACGGTCGGCCTTGGTCTTGGCGAGGCTCATCATCAGCGGAACGTCCTTGAGCTCGGAATTCGGCTCGCTGCCGTACTGAACGAAGACACGGATCTTCTTGTCCTTGAGCCACTGGTAGTGCTGCGCTTCCAGACTGTCCCAGGTAATGCCGCCATCGCCCTGAACCTCGCCGCGCTCGACCGCGAGTCCGGTTTCGTTGGTGCCCTTGTAGCCCTCGACGATCTTGAACTTGAGGCCGAGAACGGCGTTCGAGATCATCGGGAACTCGCGGGTGGCGCCGCCCGAGGAGCCGACGATCATCTCTTGCGTCTTGAGCTGCTCGAGCGTCTGCACCGGAGCGGTATGCCACACGTAACCAACAAAGGTGCTTTGCGCGGCGCTGCCGAGCCACGTGAACTTGCGGACGTCGAACTTCACCCCACTCGGATCGATCAGCGGCTGGGCCGGGATGCCGCTGAACACCGCGGCAATCGCCGTGCCGTCCTTGGGAGCGACGTTGTAGAGGTAGTTGGACGCCTTGACGCTGCCGGCGCCCGGCATGTTTTGCACGACCACGGTCGGTTTGCCCGGAAGGAAGCGGCCGATGTGCCGGGATATGGCGCGGGCGTAGGTATCGTAGCCACCGCCGGAACTCGAGCCGACGATGATCGTGAGTTGCTTGCCCTGATAGAAATCCGCGGCGTCCGCCACGGCTATTCCAGCCGATGCCAGGAAAACGCCGGCAAATGCAGCGGCGGTGACGTATCTCGACAGGCGGCGTGAAGTCGAAGTCATACTGCGCTCCCAGTTGATCCCGACCGCCCCTTTTTCATGAAGCGTCTCGGAGCGAATCATTCATGCCCTCCCACGCGCACTGTGCCATGGCCCATCAGCGGTAGCAGTATCAAACGCGCCGGGTGGCGGGCGTTTCCGGCCTAGATATGGGGCTCATGGAACCGCAGCGTCGAAATCTGGGAACGGGAGCTGCGGCGAAGCGATCCGCTAACCGGCGATCGGTCTGGATGCGTGCACGAGCCAGTCGCGCGCGGCACCGTCGAGACGCGGCGACAGGCGCTCGCGGACGCGGCCGTGATAGGCGTCAAGCCATGCCTCCTCGTCTTCGTTCAGCAGATCGAGCGCAATCATGGCGCGGTCGATCGGCACCAGGGTCAGCGGCTCGAACGCCAGCATCCGACGCCCCTGGTTCTCGGCGGCAGGCGTTACCACCGCCAAATTCTCGATGCGAATGCCGAAGGCGCCGGCTTTGTAGTAGCCGGGCTCGATCGACACCACCATGCCGGGTTTCAACGCCACGCGGTTCGGAACTTTGGAGATTCGCTGTGGGCCTTCATGAACGCCGAGATGGAAACCCACCCCATGACCCGTACCGTGATCGTAATCGAGCCCGGCCTCCCACAGCGGCAAGCGGGCCAGCGCATCGAGTTGCGAGCCGGTGGTTCCCTCGGGGAAGCGGGCCCGCGACAGGGCGATGTGACCTTTGAGAACGCGGGTGAACGCTTCCTGCGCCTCGCGCGACGGCGCGGCGCCCGGTACTGCGAGCGTGCGGGTGACGTCGGTGGTGCCGTCCCAATACTGGGCCCCGGAATCGAGCAGGAACACCTCTCCCGACGATAATGGCCGGTTGGTTGCCGGCGTCGAATGATAGTGGACGATGGCACCGTTCGGCCCGGCGCCGGCGATGGTGGCAAAGCTCAAGCCACGGAAGCGTTCGCCCTCGGCACGGAACCCATACAGGCGGTCGGCAACGCCGAGTTCATCGATGCGGTTGCCGCCTTGGCTCAGCGCACCATCGAGCCATGCCAAGAAGCGCACCAGCGCCACGCCGTCGCGCTCGTGGGCGGCGCGCATGCCGGCGATTTCCGTCTCGTTCTTGCACGCCTTCGGCAATTGGCAAGGATCCGGCGCGCGCACGACAGACGCGCCGGCCAAGCGGGCGAACACCGCCGCCGGTGCCGACGCGGGATCGACCTGGACCCGGGCCTTGCGCACCGCGAGGCGGTCGAGCGCGAGCGCGAACTCCTCGATCGGATGTATCTCGACGTTCGCGCCGAGATGGTCGCGCACCGGATCGACCAGCTTGCGCGGATCGACGAACAGCGCAACCCGGCCATCCGCGTAAAGCAGCGCGAACGCCAGCATCAGCGGCGAATAGGCGACGTCGCCGCCGCGGACGTTCAAAAGCCAGGCGATCGAATCGGGCAGCGTCAGCACCGCCGCTTCGACGCCTTGCGCCGCCAGAGCCGCCCCGAGCACTCGGCGCTTGTCGCTCGACGTTGCTCCGGCAAACGTCCGAACGTGAACGCGGGTGGCCGAGACTGGAGCCGGTGGACGGTCGCGCCACACCACATCCACGGGGTTGGGATCGGTGGGAACGAGCGTCGCACCGATGCTGGCCAGAGCCGCCGCATACCGCGCGACTTCGTCTTCGGTCATCGTCCATGGATCGAAGCCGAGACGCGCGCCCGCCGGCAAATTCGCCACCGCCCATTCGGCAGGCGGCCGCTCGGTAATGTGGTGACGATGATAGAGCGCGCCGTCGACCTGCTTCTGCGCCTGCAGCGTGTAGCGACCGTCGACGAACAGCGCCGCCTCGTCCGCCAGCACCACGGCAACGCCCGCCGAGCCGGTGAATCCGGTGAGCCAGCGCAGCCGCTGGGCGCAGGCCGGCGGATTCTCGAGTTGATGCGGATCCGACAGCGGCACCACGAATCCGGCGAGTCCCCGGTCCATCATTTCCGCGCGCAAGGCCGCGAGACGGGCAATGGCATCCGCCTTTGTCGGCGGTTCGACGGCTGGAGCGGCCGCAGCGAGAGCCGCTTTCAAATTGCGGAGAGCGGCGGCCAATTCGAGCGGGGGCGAAGCCACGATCAGGTCCATCCAACCCTGCTCGCCATCCGGCGGCTCGGGGGCTGCGATGACACCGGCCAAGAGTTCCCGCACCAATGCCGCCGATGGTTCCTCGATGGCGAGATTCCCACGCGCGGCGGCCAAAAGCCGCTCCAGGGCGGGGTCGTCGAAATGGGTGAAAAGACCTGTATCGAAGGGCGTTGCCATGATTTCAACCTTGGGACCGCCTCGACTGGTTGGCAAGCCCCGTCCAGGTCATCCCGTTCGCTCATCAGGAAAATATGAGAAATCTCCATGAGTTACATAGATACATGTCCATAACGCATGGCTCATTTACGAGAATTGCACTGGAAGAATGGGTCCGCGGGGCTTAACTATCCCCTGCAACCAGACGGAACCCGCAAGGCGCGCATAGGGCGCAGCCAAGACGACCCGACCAAGGAAAACCTACCAATGACGACCATGCCCCTCAATCCCGACGCTCTCCCCCACGCCAAGGCCGCCCGCATCGTCACCGCGATCTTCAGCGCATTCGCCGGCATCGGCCGCTTCATCCGCTCCGTCGACCGGGCGCTGGTCGCAGCCGAGGTGTCGCGGGACTTGTACAGCCCGACGGGTTTCGCCGCCCACGCCGACGTGCCCGACTACGCCGCTCGCAAGCTGCTCGCCGTGATCGGCGCCAACCAGCCCGCGAACGACGACGCCAAGATTGCCGCCTGAAACGGCATCGGTCTTTCCGGTTTCGCGTCGGAAAGACCGAGGAGTCCCGGCGCAAAACCGGGGACGTCGCGGCTCTGATCCGTCCCCCCGATCATCCGCGAACCGGCGGCCCACTTAAAGTGGGCCGCCGCTTTCTTTTTTGCGCAATGACATTGGCGGTTTCGAGCCCCTGAAGCGTTGCCATCGACAAGCCGCAAGGAGACAGCCATGGCGCGCGCGACCGCAAGCAAACCCAGAGCACGCCCACCCAAGGCCCGCGCGTCGAAGAAGCGCCGCCTCGATCCCGACACCCTGCCCTACGCTCACCGGGCCCGCGTCGCCAGCGATGTGTTCGATTTCTTCGGCCACCGGCTGCCGGCGTTCATAGACCGGGAGTTCGGCTATCTCGATGAGGCGTGGAGCGAATCCAACCTGTTCCGCGCGTTGACCGCTCTTCCCGATTCGAGGCTCAAGAGGGCCGGCATCACGCGGGCGGAGTTGCCCAAGCTGGTCCTGAACGCCTTCCACCTGCTTCGCGTCGCGAAACGCCAGCGCGAAAGCGCGCGCCCTCGAACGGCAGTGAGCCGCAGCAAGGTCTCCGCCGGAACATCGAAACGGAAGGCATCGCGAATGGCGCCGCGGCGAGCGCCGATGCGTTAGGCCTTGCGGACGACCAGGGTCGGCCACTCGCCTTTGCGAATCCGGGCCTCCAGCGCGAGTCCTTGCGCTCGGGCGGCCGCGCGCACACCCGCTTCCTGATCGAACAGCAGCCCCGACAGCACCAGTCGGCCGCGCGGCGCGAGCAGGGCCGCGAGGCGCGGCATCATGCGCCGGAGCGGCGCCGCCAGGATGTTGGCCAGCACCAGATCGTAAGGTCCGCGCGCGCTGACGGTCGCCGTCGGTCCGATCGCCCGCATGAGCTTGGTACGGGCGAAGATGCCGTTGCGGCGGGCATTCTCGGTGGCGGTGCGCACCGCCCATGGATCGAGATCGGTCGCGGTGATATGTCGCGCCCCGGCCCGGCCCGCGGCGATGGCGAGGATCCCCGAGCCGGTGCCGAGGTCGAGCACGCGGCGAAACCCCGACCGGCCGCGGCGGGCGGCAAGTCCGGCGATGGCCGTGAGGCATCCCTGGGTCGTGGCATGGGTGCCGCTGCCGAATGCGGGCCCCGCGGCAAGACGGATTATCCAGGCGCCGGGCGGCGCGGCGACGCTTTCCGCCGGATCGACGACGAAAAATCGCCCAAGCCGCTGCGGCGGGAAATGGCGCCGATTCTCGGCCAGCCAGTCGAGCGGCGGCAGCGGCTCGATGGTGATATCGGGAACGGAGATGCCGGTTCGGCCGGCAACCGCAGCGAGGCACATCGCGATCTCCGACAGCGGCGGCTCGGACGCCGCCAATGCAGTAACCGTCCAGACGCGCGACATCGGCGGCGTCCTTTCGCTCGCCGTCGCATCCTCGAACGCGGAAATCGAGAACGCATACGCTTCGAGAGCCGCTTCGAGCGCCGGCACCGCCGGCGCGGGCGCCGTCAGGCGGATCTGCCAGAGAGCCATCGGGATCGTCGTATCAGGAGGCGCGTTCGACAAAGGTGTCGAGGACCTTCTTGGTGCCGGCTTTCTCGAAGGCGATTTCGAGCTTGTTGCCTTCGACAGCGGTGATTTTGCCGTAGCCGAACTTCTGGTGGAAGATCCGCTCGCCGGTCTTGAATCCCGCCCCCGACGTGACAGGGCGCGGCGGCGCCTTGGGACCGGCGGTCATGTGCGGGCGCCTGTCCCACGAGCCGGCGCCGCCGGAGCGGCTACCGTTGCCGGTGCTCCCACCGCCACGCGTACCGTAGGTATCGCGCCATGGGTGGTACCGACGCGGCTCCATGTCCTGGAGATCGGCTGGCTCGCTGAGGCCTTCCTCGCGCACATTGAGCCCCGGGTAGAGGCCGGGCCCGGCGATCAGTTCGACGTTATCGGCAGGGATTTCCTCGATGAAGCGCGACGGCACGCTCGACTGCCACTGGTTGAACAGGCGGCGATTGGCAGCGTGCAGGATGTGCGCCCTGCGCTTGGCGCGGGTCAGTCCGACGTAGGCTAGGCGTCGCTCTTCTTCCAGACCGGAACGGCCCTCGCTCTCCATCGCCCGCGGATGCGGGAACACTCCTTCCTCCCAGCCCGGCAGGAAGACGACGTCGAACTCGAGACCCTTGGCCGCGTGCAGGGTCATCAGGCTGACCATCTCGCCCTCCCCACCCTTGTCGGCGTCCATGACGAGACTGACATGCTCCAGGAACGCCGTGATCGTCTCGAAGGCTTCGAGCGCGGACACCAGTTCCTTCAGGTTTTCCAGGCGGCCCGGCGCATCGACCTGCTTTTCGCGCTCCCACTTTTCCTGCCACATCGCGGTGTAGCCCGACTCCTCCAGCACCACAGCGGCGAGCTCGGCCGGCGGCAGCCGCGAGGCCTCCGCCCGCCAGCGCGCGATTGAGGCGAGGAAATCGCCAAGCGCTGCGCGGGCGCGCGGCTTCAATTCGTCAGTGCCGAGCAGGCGGTCGGCGGCGGTCGATAGCGACACGCCGCTCCCGCGCGCGGTCCGATGCACCGAGTTCAGCGCCGCATCGCCCAATCCGCGCTTCGGAACGTTGATGACGCGCTCGAAGGCGAGGTCGTCCTCGGGACGCTGAACGAGCCGGAGATAGGCGACCGCGTCGCGGATTTCCTGGCGTTCGTAGAATCGCGGGCCGCCGACGACGCGATAGGGAATGCCCACGGTGATAAAGCGTTCCTCGAATTCGCGGGTCTGGGCGCCGGCACGGACGAGAACCGCCATATGCCCAAGCGGCAGCCCGTTGCGCCGGAACTGCTCCACTTCCTCGGAGACGATCCGCGCTTCTTCGGCGCCATCCCAGGTTCCTTGCACCCGCACCTTTTCGCCGCCGGCGCGTTCGGTCCACAAGGTCTTGCCGAGGCGGTCGGCGTTGTTGGCGATCAGCCCAGAAGCGGCGGCAAGAATGTGACTCGTCGAGCGATAGTTGCGTTCGAGTCGGATCACCTTGGCGCCAGGAAAATCCTTCTCGAAGCGCAGGATGTTTCCGACCTCGGCACCGCGCCAGCCGTAGATCGACTGGTCGTCATCGCCAACGCAGCAGATATTGTGGCGACCTTGGGCGAGAAGCCGCAGCCAGAGATACTGCGAGACGTTAGTGTCCTGATATTCGTCGACCAGGATGTACTTGAAACGCCGCTGGTACTCGGCGAGCACGTCGGAGTGGGCGGTGAAGATCGTCAGGCAATGCAGCAAGAGATCGCCGAAATCGGCCGCGTTGAGAGTCCTGAGACGCTCCTGATAACGCTTGTAGAGATCGATACCGCGGCCATGGGCGAACTCGCCGGCATCGGCGGTCGGCACCTTCTCCGGTAGAAGGCCGCGGTCCTTCCAGCGCTGGATGACAGCGTTGAGCGCGCGCGGCGGCCACTTCTTGTCGTCGAGATTGGCCTCTTGGAGAATCTGGCGCAGGAGCCGATTCTGATCGTCGTCGTCGAGAATGGTGAAATCGGGCTTGAGTCCGACCAATTCGGCATGACGGCGGACGATGCGCGCTGAAATCGAGTGGAAGGTGCCGAGCCACATGCCCTCGACGCTGCGGCCGATCAGGCTGCCGACGCGATCCTTCATCTCGCGCGCCGCCTTGTTGGTGAAGGTGACGGCAAGGACTTCGCCCGGCATGGCACGCCCCGTCGCCAGAAGATGAGCGAGCCGCGTCACCAGCACCCGGGTCTTACCGGTGCCGGCGCCGGCCAGCACCAGGACCGGACCGTCGAGCGTCTCGACGGCGGCGCGCTGCTCGGGATTCAGCGAATCGAGATAAGCCGGAGCGCGTACGGACATCGGCGCGGAGACGGCGGGCGGCGCCGGTACGGACGCGGTGACGAAGGGCTCGTTGTCGAAGCCCGACAGATCGAATGGGTCGGCCATGATGATTTTCTTATAGCGCGAATCGGCGCCGGCGTGACCGACAAACAACACGCGCGACCTTGCGCAACAAGGTTGCGGCGGCCGCGTCCATCAAAACTCACAAGCGATGGGCGTGGGAACTGTCGTGCGGCAACGGCGCTCGGTCTAGACTATGGGAAACATGCCGCCGGGAGGCTTCGTTGGCTCTGATGCGTTGCACCGGCACATTGCCCTCGCCCTCGCAACCCCGCGTGCGATCGGCGCTGGTCGCTTTCGTCGTTGCCGCCGCCTTGGCACTCTCCGGCACAGCCCGTGCCGCGGATCCGACGCCGCCGTCCTCGTTTCCCAAGCTCGCCGAGATGCTTCGCTCGGTGGTCAAGGTGCGCGCGTTTGCATTGCCGGACGCCGATAGCGCCAAGCGGCTGGGAACCGAGCGCACCGGCAATGGCATCGTCGTCGGACCGGGCGGCCTGATCGTCACCATCGGCTATCTGATTACCGAATCGATGTCTGTGGAGATCGTCGACGAGCGCGGCCGCACGCGCGCGGCAAGCGTCGTCGGCTATGACGCCGAGACGGGCCTCGGCCTTTTGCGGGCACCGGCTCTCTCGGCGCTGCCCTCGCTTCCGCTCGGCAATTCAACCGGCTTGAAGAGCGACACGCCAGTCGCGGTGGCGGCGGCCGGCGGTCCCCAGGACACCATCCCTGCCGTCGTGGTGTCGCGCCGGCCGTTCGCGGGATCGTGGGAATACCTTCTGGAAAGCGCCATTTACACCGCTCCGGCGCACCCGGACTGGAGCGGCGCCGCGTTGATATCGACCGACGGCAAGCTCCTCGGAATCGGCGAGTTGCTGACGGCCCAGGCGCGTCGCGACGGCGAGAAACTCACCGGCAACGTGTTCGTGCCGGTGGACTTGCTGCGGCCGCTTCTCGCCGAGATAGCCGAAACCGGCAAGGTCACGCCGCGGCCGCACCCCTGGCTCGGGCTCAACGCCACCGCACATCCAGGCGGCCTCGTGATCGGGCGGCTGTCGGCGCGGAGCCCCGCCCATGCGGCAGGGCTCGAGCGCGGCGATCTCGTCACCGCCGTCGGCGGCCATCCGGTCGACGATCTCGCCGACTTCTACCGCCGGATGTGGGCGATGGGATCGCCCGGCATCGACGTGCCGCTCACCGTCATGCGCAATGGGCGCAGTTTCAGCGTCAAGGTGCGCTCGGCGAGCCGCTATCAGTTCCTGGCCAAGGAAAAGACCTACTGAGGGATTCATCGCCGCGTAAACGGCCGGTTCGACCCTAAGCCGCACCGACGCGGGTTTCGGTGAGGAGCTCGCCGGAGGCCGTGCGATTGCGACCAGCGTTCTTCGCGGCATAGAGCGCGGCGTCAGCCCGGGCGACCATGTCGTCGGGGCTCTCGCCGCGTCGAAGCTCGGCGATGCCGAGCGACAGGGTGATCTGTCCCAGCACCTCGCCCGTCGAGCGGCGGGTGAGCTTCTTGTTCAGCATGGTGGTGCGGATTTCCTCGGCGACGACGTAGGCACCCTTGATCGGCGTGCCGGGCAGGAGCACCACGAATTCCTCGCCGCCGTAGCGTGCCGTGAGGTCGCGTCCCTTGACGCATTCGACCAGCGTTTCGGCGACGCGCCGCAGGACGAGATCGCCGATGGGATGGCCGAACGTGTCGTTGATGCGCTTGAAGCGATCGATGTCGGCCATGATCACAGCAAGCGGTTGGCCGTCCGCACGGGCGGCGTCTGCGAGCTCCCTCAGCCGGTGATCGAACAGCTTCCGGTTGCCGATCCCGGTGAGCGGGTCGGTGGTGGCCTCGACCTTCATCGCCGCCAAATTTTCCTTCAGCTCCTTCATCTCCTGAGCCGTCGACGTCAACCGTCCCTCGATCGAGCGGTGCGCCTTCTCGATGCAGAGAGTCTCGTTGAGCACGGTGGCCAGCGCGGCCTTGAGCGACTCGACGGATCCGGGTGACGTCAGCTCGCCGGCAAAGCTGTCGAGGACCGCCCCGTAGGAACGCGCACTGTCGCCCGCCGACGCCAGTTCCTTGACGAGGCTGCTGACGGCCGCTTCGATCCGCTCGGAGGCGGCGGAAAACGCCGCGGCGTCGACCCCAAGGCCGAAATGGCGGTCGTAGACGGCGGCGAACCGGTAGGGATCGAGCCGATTGCCTTCGGCGATCAACTCGTTGACGTCGCGGCTGACGGCCGGATGATTGCCCGACACATGGCTGTAGGCGACCGCGAAGTTGATCGGATGCGGCGCAAGCTCGTGGCAACGCAGGAAGCCCAGGGCCTCGCCCGCCAACTTGAAAGCCCGCTCTGCGTCCTCGATGAACCGCACGTGCCATTCCTCGCGTCGGGGGCAGTACGCTGTTGCCCCGAACGCAATAATCGTTCGGCGGGGGTAAACGGTTCGCTAATGATTCCAGCAGGACTGCGGAAAATACAGGCAAAAAGCCTCTGGAATTGCACAGACCAGCCCCCTCAGATCTGGACCCGCGTTCCCAGTTCGATGACGCTGTTGACCGGAATCCGGAAGAACTCGACGACACTGCCGGCGTTCCGCGACATCGCCGCAAAGAGTTGCTCCCGCCAATGCGCCATGCCGCCGCCGGTCGTCGGAACGAGAGTTTCCCGGCTCAGGAAATAGGACGTCGCGAACAGGTTGATGTCGAGACCGTGCTGCTGCCGGCAAAGCTCGAGTGCCTGAGGCACGTCCGGCGTGTTCTTGAATCCGTAATTGACCGTCACCCGCCACACGTTTTTCGCGATCGTCTCGACTTCGATCCGTTGTTCGTAGGGCATCCATGGCATCTCATGAAACATCACCGTCAGGATCACGATCCGGTCGTGAATGACCAGGTTGTGCTTGAGATTGTGCAGCAGGGCTTGAGGAACGGTACCGGGATTGGCGACGAAGAAGACGCCGGTGCGCCGTATTCGTGGAGCCGAACTTTTCAAAAGCCGCTCCATGAACGGCCTGAGCTGCGGGTCGTCGTTGCGCATGTGTTCCAGAAGAAGATCGCGTCCGCGCTTCCAGGTCGCCATCGTCAGGAACACAGCGAGCCCGAGGATGAGCGGAAACCATCCGCCATCAACGAATTTAAGCAGGCAGGACGCGACCAGAAGGCCATCGACCGCCAGCAACGCGCCCGTGGCTCCTAGTGCGATCCACAGCGGGTAGCGCCAGCCGTGGAGCACGACGAAGAAGGTCAGCAGTGTGGTGATGAACATCGTCATTGTCACCGCGATGCCGTAGGCGGACGCCAGCGCCGTGGACGAGCCGAAGCCGAGGGTAGCGGCCGCCACCGCGATCAGCAGAATCCAATTGATGACCGGCATGTAGATTTGCCCGATCTCCTGGGCGGATGTGTAGACGACCCGCATGCGCGGCAGAAAGCCGAGCTGGATGGCCTGCTTGGTCATCGAGTAGGTGCCGGAGATAACCGCTTGCGAAGCGATGACCGTCGCGACGGTGGCAAGCGCCAGCGCTGGCAGCAGAAGCGCTTCGGGAAAAAGGCGGTAAAACGGATTTTCCAAGGCGGCGGGATCGGCAATGAGCAATGCGCCCTGACCGAAGTAGTTGAGCGCGAGCGACGGCAGCACGAGACCGAGCCAGGCGAGCTGGATCGGCCGGCGTCCGAAATGGCCCAGGTCAGCATAGAGCGCCTCGGCACCCGTGATGGCGAGCACGATGGCGCCGATCGCCGCGAACACCTGCCAGCCGCGCCCGTGCAGAAAGCCGATCGCGTGAATCGGGTTGAGGGCGATGAGGATCGCCGGATGATGTGCAATCTGCACCGCGCCGGCGATGCCGATGACGATGAACCAGACGACGACGATCGGTCCGAACAGCTTGCCGACCGCGGCGGTACCGTGACGCTGCATCATGAAAAGACCGACCAGAATCGCCACCGACAGCGGCACGACGTAGGTGCTGAGGCTTGGCATGGCGACATCGAGGCCCTCCATCGCGCCGAGCACCGAAATCGCCGGCGTGATGACGCTATCGCCGTAGAACAGTGCGGCGCCGAACACGCCCACAAGAAGCAAGACAGCCTTACGCCGGGGCGTCCGTCCGGCAGCGCTCGAGGCGAGTGCCACCAGCGCCATAATGCCGCCCTCGCCGCGGTTGTCGGCACGCAGGATGAGCGTGACGTACTTGAGCGTCACCACGAACATCAGAAGCCAGAAGATGGTCGAGACGACGCCGATCACGTTGGCGGCTTCGAGCGCGACGCCGCCGGATCCTGCGAACACTTCCTTGATCGTGTAGAGCGGGCTGGTGCCGATATCGCCGTAGACGACGCCGAGCGCGGCGAGCGCGAGGGCCGCAGTGCCCTGCTTTCTGATTTCAGAGGTCATTGAAGGATTCGGGAAAGTTAGGAGCTCGTTCTAGTCCCCGGCGCATAAAGAACGCATAAAGACCGGATCGGCGTTCCGCATCAATCCTCGGCGAAGCGGTAGCCAACGCCGGTCTCCGTCAATAGGAAGCGCGGATCGGCCGGATCGGCTTCGATCTTGGCGCGAAGCTGGGCCATGTAGATGCGGAGATAGTGGGTATGTTCGACGAAGTCGGCACCCCACACATCGGCGAGAAGCTGGCGATGCGTCACGACTCGGCCGCGATTCTGCATCAGTCGCGCGAGCAACTTGAACTCGGTCGGAGTGAGGTGCACCTCCTCGCCCTCGCGCCGCACATGACGGCGATCGAGATCGATGCGAAGGCCACCGCTTTCCATTACCGGCTCGGATGCACCCACGCGGCGCAACGTCGCCCTGACCCGCGCCATCAGCTCGGCGACGCCGAACGGCTTGGTGAGGTAGTCGTCTGCGCCAAGGTCGAGCGCGCGTACCTTCTGGCGCTCGTCGGCGCGAGCCGACAGAATGACGATCGGCACGGCGCTCCACTCCCTGAGCCGGCGAATGACATCGATGCCGTCGATGTCCGGCAGGCCGAGATCGAGAATCACCAATGCCGGCGGATCGGCGGCGGCGCGATCGAGACCGTCCCGACCGCAGGCAGCAATCTCCACCGTAAAGCCGGCAGCCTCGAGATTGGTGGCGAGGAACAGGCCGATGTCGGCGTCGTCCTCGATCACCAGAACCCTGGCGCCGATCTTGCTCATGCCACGCCCGTTCGTTCGGCGTCGCCGGCGGCCATGGCCGGCAGCACGTCCTCGAGGGGCAGGCTAAAGCCGAAGACCGCGCCGCCCCCCGGCCGATTTCGGGCTTCGACCGCGCCGCGATGGGCATCGATGACAGCCTTGACGATGGCGAGGCCGAGACCGACACCGCCGTCGGTCGTTTCGCCGCGACCGCGGGTGAATTTTCGGAACAGGCGTTCGGCATCGCCGTCGCCGATGCCCGGACCGCGATCCTTGACCGCGACCTCGACGGCATCGTCCTTGCGCCGCAGCTTGACGTCGATCGTGGATTCTGTAGGCGCGTGCCTGATCGCGTTGTCGATCAGGTTCGTCAGCGCCTGCGACACCAGCACCGCATCGACGCGGACCAGCGGGAGATCGGCTGGAACGCGCACCCTGAGGCGGCGCTCAAGACCGCGCTGGCGAAAGCGAGCGATCACGGCACCGACGATCTCCTCGAGGGATTCCCAGTCGCGGCGCAGGGACAAGGCCCCCGACGAGAGGCGGGCGAGTTGGAGAATGTTCTCCGCCATCGTATTCATCTCGGCGGCCTCGTTCTCGACCGTCCGTAGAAGCGCCAACCGCCGATCGGGGGGCAAACTCTCGCCGCGCTCGGCAAGTGTGCTGGCGGCACCGATGATGACGGCGAGCGGGGTCCGAAAATCGTGGGAGATCGACGCCAGTAATGCGCTGCGCACCGATTCCGCTTCGATCTCGCGCGCGGCGCGGCGCGCCTCTTCGGTCAAGCGCGCCCGCTGGATCGCCACCGCAAGCTGACGACCGAACGCCTCCGCATGGCGTCGGTCATCGTCGGTCTTGCCCGAAGACTCGTTCCCGACCGCGACTACGGCGACGCCGAGCGCCGCTTCGGGGCCCGGCAGCGGGATGTACCACGACGGCAGACGGGGCCAGTTCCCAGTGGTGGGACCGATGCTGACCTGATTGTCGATCACCCATTGCGCGGCATCGGCATCGACCGCGACCGCCGCCGTCTCAGGCGCCTGAACCGCTCGCGTCGGCGGACCGCCGGGCGCGCGTAGCACGATGCAGCAGGGAACGGCGAACGCCTTGGCCAATGCGGCGACGGCGCGGGGCAGCAATTCGGTTTCCGCCGTGGCTTCGCCGATCGCCTCGGCGAACGCGTGACTCTCCTGGGCTCTCCGCTCACCAAGGCGCGCATGCTCGGCTTCGGACCTGAGGCGCCCGGCGAGACCGCTGACGACGAAAGACAGGGCAAGCATTGCCCCGAGGTCGATCAAATATTCGCGGTCGACCGCGAATGTGTAGCGTGGCGGGATGAAGAAAAAGTTCAACGCACCGGCCGCCAGAACGGTAGTGACGATCGAGGTTGGACTGCCGACGAAGAACGCCGCGAACACGACCGCGAGCAGATAGGCCATCACCTGGCTCGCCAGCGAATAGGCGCCGTCCATCGCCCATGCGGCGCCGGTGGCGAACGCCGTCAGCGCCGCCGCAACGGCGACGCCGGCAGTCGGTCCGATCTGCATGTTCTTCTGCATGGCGACGCCTTTCGCAATGGAGAGACGCTAGGGCCGGCCGCATAAGGATCGCATAAAGGACGCGCCGGATATTCACCGACCGACTGCATCCGTCTATTGGCAGGATCCGATCGATCCAGGCGCGCAGATCTTCTTGCCGTCGAGCCAGCGGGCCCCCGACAGATCGGCGCGGAAGAAATCGGTGTCCCGCACCTGAGCGCCGGTGAAGTCGGCGCCCTTCAGGTCCGCGTCGATGAACTTGGCAGTGCGCAGATCCGCGCCTTTGAACGAAACCCGTTCGCCATCGGTGTTGGAAAAATCGGTCTCTTGGAGGCGGGCACCCGAAAAATCGGCGCCGACGATCTTGGTGGCGTTGAACTTCGCCCGCGTCGCCTCAACTTTGGCGAGCTTCGCGCCGGTGAAATCGGCGCGCATGAACTGGGCTCCCCGCATCTTGACGCCGGTCAGGTCGGCGTCCTTGAAGTCGCGCCCATCGAGGAAGCAGCGCCCCCAGTCCACACCCGGCGCCGGCGCGTCGGCACATTCGGCGCGAGCGAGCGTAGGAAGGAAAAGCATCACGAGCAACAGAAGCATGCGCATCGACATGACCATAACTGTATGAGCCGGCGGAAGCGGCTTCCGCCGTGATCCGGCAATCGGCGGAGGTGATCAGTGAAAAGGAGAGACGTCGGCTTCGGGCCTTTCCTCGACAGCCGGCCAGCGGGTGTACGCGAATGTCCACAGGCCGATCAGATTGCCGAGAGGAACGAAAAACAGCAGGCACCACAACCGGCTTCGGCCGGCGCGGCGCAGGATGCGGGCGATCGGAATCAGGAAGACAACAAAGAGCACGACAACGATGAGCAAATGCCACATTGACATCCCATCCATGTTTTCCTCCCGTCGGCCGAACCGCTCTTGGCAATTGTATGTCCTGAGCGGCGGGAAAGCAGCCATCTTGGGATGGCAGGGCCGGTTCATTGCCGAACCCACCCCACCACCCACCCTTGACCTTTAACGGGTGCGGGCGCACCATCCGCGGGTTCCTAGGGGTGCCTTCAAGGCTGAGACCGCGAAGATGAACGATCGCGGAAACCCTTAGAACCTGATCCGGGTCGTGCCGGCGTAGGAAAGGGACAGCGTCTGCCTGCAAGCCCCAGCGTCTTGCACAACGTCCCCTCTCCCGTCTCCGGCCCGAAACGGCACCTCCCTCTGGCCCCAGGAGACGATCATGCCCGATGGCATCAAATCCGGTGATTTCACCGTCACCACCGGGCCCCTGCCCGGTTCCCGCAAGGTCTTCGCCGGGGGCACGCCGTGCAATCCCGATATCAAGGTGCCGCTGCGCGAGATCGCCCTGAGCGGCGGCGAGGCGCCGGTGCGGGTCTACGACACCTCGGGCCCCTACACCGATCCGGACGCCAGGATCGACATCCGCAAAGGCCTGCCGCGACTGCGCGAGTCCTGGATCAAGGCCCGCGGCGACGTCGAGGCTTACGAGGGCCGCGCCGCCAACCCGCTCGACAACGGCGCCCGCGGCGAGAAGCGCATCAGCTTCGCCCCCTTCCCCAATATTCCGCAGCGGGTGCTGCGCGCCAAGGCCGGCAAAGCGCCGACTCAGCTCGCCTATGCCCGCGCCGGAATCATCACCCCCGAGATGGCCTACATCGCCGTCCGCGAGAACATCGGCCGCATTGAGGCCGCCAAGGCCCCGAGCGGCGGCGAATCGTTCGGCGCCGTCATGCCTGACCTGATCACACCCGAGTTCGTGCGCGACGAGGTGGCGCGCGGCCGTGCCATCATCCCCGCCAATATCAACCACCCGGAATCGGAGCCGATGATCATCGGCCGAAACTTCCTGGTGAAGATCAACGCCAATATCGGCAACTCGGCGATCTCCTCCTCGGCTGCCGAGGAGGTCGACAAGATGGTGTGGGCGATCCGCTGGGGTGGCGACACCGTCATGGATCTCTCGACCGGCACCAACATCCACGATATCCGCGAGTGGATCGTGCGCAACTCTCCGGTGCCGATCGGCACCGTGCCGATTTATCAGGCTCTGGAGAAGGTCGGCGGCGTCGCCGAGGATCTGACCTGGGACATCTTCCGCGACACCCTGATCGAGCAGGCCGAGCAGGGCGTCGACTACTTCACCATCCACGCCGGCGTCCGCCTCGCCTACATCCCGATGACCGCCCGCCGCATGACCGGCATCGTCTCGCGCGGCGGCTCTATCATGGCCAAGTGGTGCCTGTCGCACCACAAGGAGAGCTTCCTTTACACGCACTTCGAGGACATCTGCGAGGTGATGCGCGCCTACGACGTATCGTTCTCGCTGGGCGATGGCCTGCGGCCGGGCTCGATCGCCGATGCCAACGACGAGGCGCAGTTCGCCGAGCTGCACACCCTGGGCGAGCTGACCCAGGTCGCCTGGAATCACGACTGCCAGGTGATGATCGAAGGCCCCGGCCATGTGCCGATGCACAAGATCAAGGCCAACATGGACGAGCAGTTGAAGGTCTGCCATGAGGCGCCGTTCTACACGCTCGGGCCCCTGACCACCGACATCGCGCCGGGCTACGACCACATCACCTCGGCAATCGGCGCGGCGATGATCGGCTGGTTCGGCACCGCCATGCTTTGCTATGTGACGCCGAAGGAGCATCTCGGCCTGCCCGACCGCGACGACGTCAAGGAAGGCGTGATCGCCTACAAGATCGCCGCCCATGCCGCCGATCTCGCCAAGGGCCATCCGGCGGCGCAGGTACGCGACAACGCGCTCTCCAAGGCCCGCTTCGACTTCCGCTGGAAGGACCAATTCCAGTTGGCGCTCGACCCCGACACGGCGATGGCCTACCACGACGAGACGCTTCCGGCGGATGGCGCCAAGGTCGCGCATTTCTGCTCGATGTGCGGACCGAAATTCTGCTCGATGAAGATCACTCAGGAAATCCGGGCCACCGCCGAGCAAGGCATGGCGGAGATGAGCGAGGCCTTCAAGCGCACGGGCTCGCAGCTCTATCAGGACCCCGAACGTCTGAAAGACGCAGCCAAGAAACACGCTCCAGCCGCGGAGTAGGCGATAGACTCATCCCGCCGGCTACCCGGCCAGACCGAGGCGGCGGCGAGCGGTAACGATAAGAGAACGCGCGGCAAGAGCCGACGCGCCTGACAGGGTTAGACGGTGTCCGAACACAGGCTTCTCGTCTTCGGCGGTGCGGGACAGATCGGTCGGGCGCTGGCCGAGGCGGTCCCGCCGCCGGAATGGCAGGTAACGACGCTCGGTCACGCCGACGCCGACATCACCGATCCCGGCTCGGTCGAGCAGGCGCTCAAGACTCATCACCCTGCTTGCGTGGTGAATGCCGCCGCCTACACCGCGGTCGACAGGAGTGAGGATGAGCGCGACATCTGCGCGCGCGTAAACCGCGATGGGGCTGGCGTCGTCGCCCGCGCGGCCGCGGCCGCCGCCGTGCCGCTGTTGCATTTATCCACCGATTACATCTTCGACGGCAGCAAGACCGGTCCCTGGAACGAGGACGATCCGGCCGGCCCGCTCAGCGCCTATGGCGCCAGCAAGCTCGCGGGCGAGCAGTTGGTGCGCGAGAGCCACCCGCACCACGTCATCATCCGCACCTCATGGGTGTTCGGCGTCCACGGCAACAACTTCGTCAGGACGATGCTGCGGCTGGCCGAAACCCGCGACGAACTCCGCATCGTCGCGGATCAGCACGGCAAGCCCACCGACGCCGCTGACGTCGCCCGCGCGCTGCTGGCGGTTGCTTCCCGCCTCAAGGCCAAGCCGCCGCAGCGGCCATTCGGCACCTTCCATTTCGCCGGCAAGCGCGCGACGACCTGGTTCGGCTTTGCCGAAGCCATCTTCGAGGAGGCGGCGCGACGCGGCGGCCGGGTCCCCCTGCTCGCACCCATCCCGAGCGCCGAGTACCCGACACCTGCCCGGCGGCCGGTCAATTCCGTGCTCGACTGCGCGAAGATCGAATCGGTCTACGGCATCGTTCCGCGACTGTGGTCGGAGGGCCTCGCCGCCTGCCTCGACCGGCTGATCGGGCCTCCCCTCGAGAGCGGCAAGCAGGCCAATCCATAAGACGGTACCCATGAAGTTCGAGCGGCTCAACCTGCCGGGTGTCGTGCGCGTCACCCTCGACGTCTTCCGCGACGACCGCGGCGCCTTCATGGAAACCTGGCAATCGCGGAAATTTGCCGATGCCGGCATCTCCGGGCCGTTCGTCCAGGACAACTGGAGCGAATCGCGAAACGGCGTCCTGCGCGGGCTGCATTATCAGCTCGTCCAGCCGCAGGGAAAGCTGGTGGCGGTGGTGGCCGGCACCATCTTCGATGTGGTCGTCGACGTTCGCCGCTCCTCGCCCACCTTCGGCCGCTGGCTCGCCGAGCCGCTGTCGTCCGAGCGCGCTGTGGCGCTGTGGGTCCCACCGGGCTTCGCCCATGGCTTTTATGTCACCAGCGAGCGGGCAACGGTGCTCTACAAGTGCACCGATTTTTACGCACCGTCCTACGAGCGCACAATCCGCTGGAACGACCCTGCGCTCGCCATCGACTGGCCGTTGCGAGAGGGCGCGAGTCCGCTCGTATCGCCTAAGGACGCCGCGGGAAAGCTGCTCGGCGACACGGAGACGTTCGCGTAACGCGAAACTCGTCCCGAAACCCACACGTAATAAAATCCGAGGAAAACGATGGCCTATAGATTGTGGCGCGGCGTTGTCGGCATGGTGAAGCCGACCCGGAGACCGGGCTCGCTCGAGGAGCTGATCCGTGTGCTGCCCGAGGGGATCGGCGTCGTGCCGCTCCTGCTCAATGTCCGCCAGGGCAACCGGCGGGAGTTCGCCGCCGCCATTCCCCACTACGAGAGTTACGTCGCCGAACTGGCCGAGCAGGGTATGGACCTGATCCGCGTCGGCGGCACGCCGCCGTTCATGCTGCTCGGTCACAAGGGCGAGGCCGAGCTCATCCGCAAATGGGAGAAGAAATACAAGACGCCGATACGCACCGACGGCCAGACCCACACGGCGGCGATGCGCGCCCTCAAGATCAAGCGGTTCATCGGCGCGAGCTACTCGGCGCTGCAGAACGAGATCGTCATCGATTACATGACCCAGGCCGGGCTCACCTGCGTCTCGATGGAGCCGATCGACGTTCCTTTCCACGAAGTCGGCCAGATTTCGCCGGAGCGGGTCTACAGCCACATCAAGGCGCTGTTCCTCCGCCACAAGGGCGCCGACGGCATCTACATCCAAGGTGGCGGTTGGCGGACGGGCGGCATCGTCGCCCTGCTCGAACAGGACCTTCAGGTGCCCGTGGTGCACGCGACCTACTGCCAGTCATGGGAAATTCAGCGGCAGTTGAGCGTCCGCGAGCCACGCCAGGGCTACGGCCGTCTGCTGGCCGAGTTGCCGCCGCTTCCCTAGACCGCGCGAACGCCCTATTCCTTGATAACGTCGCGGGCGCGGGACGCGAGCGATTCCGGCGTCTGGAAAATCCTCTTCACCAGCGCCTCGACCTGTTCGCCGGTCACCAGATTGATCTCCATGCGCTGCTTCTTGGCGTCGGCCAAAAGTTCAGGGTCCTTAAGCGTTTCCGCGAACGCCGCACGCAGGGCCTGCGCCCGCTCGGGCGGAAGGTTCGGTGGCGCCATGAACGGCCGTGACATGCCGTACTTGGCGCAGATCAGCTCCAGCACCTTGCGATCCTCGTCCGTCTTGGCAAGGTCGAATACGGACGGCACGCCGGCCAGGGCCGGGCGCGTGGCCAGCCCCACCGTCAGCAGGAGGTTGACCAGCTTGTCGGCGATCCACTGCGGCTTGGTCGACAGGACCGTCGACCAGTCGTTGCCGACGGCGCCGCCGATCTCGCCGCGCTCGAGGGCGAGCGCCAGCGCGTTCGAGCCGCCGTAACCGGTGATGATCTTGAGATGGGTGCCGAACATTTTGTTCAGCACCATGGCCTGGGTGTAGTTGTCGGTGCTCGCCTGCGGCGCGCCGACGATCAGTTGGTGGGCATAGACGTCCTGGAATGCCTTGACTGGCGACGTATGCCAGGAAACGAACACATAAACGCTTTCGTTGGCGCTACCCAGCCAGTTGAATTTGGTGGCATCGAACAGCGCGTTGCCGCCATCCGGCGACAATGTGTGGAAAATCTTCTCGAAAACGACGGCGTTCTGCGGCGCGCCGATCTCGGTGCCGTCCTTCGGCGCCTGGTTATAGATGAAGTTCGCGACCTTCAGACTGCCCGCACCGGGCATGTTCTTCGCCACGACCGACGGATTGCCGGGAATGTGCCGACCGAAATGGCGGGCGACGGTGCGGCCGTAGAGGTCGTAACCACCGCCGGCCTCCGAGCCGATCTCGATCGAAACCTGCTTGCCGGCGTAGAAGTCCGCAACCGCATCGGCCCGCACCACAAGGGGAGCGAAGCAGACGGCGAGTGCCGCTGCCGCCGGGACAGCATTACGCTCGAACATGTCGAACATTCGCCTTCCCCCGTGTGTTGGCATGGGCCCGCTTCCCGGGCCTTTTTCCAAGCATGCGCCAACCTGCAACGGGACGAAAGCCCTAAACCCCGAGGCTCTTCGCGTCCGGTGCGGACGATGCCGCTCAGCAAGCGGCGATCCGCACCGGCTGATGGATTCGCCCGATCGCTACCGCGCCAGGGCAAGACGCTTTCCCTTTCCGAACGCCACGGCTTCCGGCTGATAAGGGACATCGAGCACCTTGAGGCCGAGAGTGCGGCCGTCACGGGTCGACCACTCCATCTCGTCGTCGATAGACAACCCGATGAGCGCGATCCCGACCGGCGTCAGAATCGAGAGCCGTCCGGCCAGGATGTTCTCCTCAGGCGGATAGACGAGCTGGATGGCCCGCGTCCGATCCGAGCTTCGGAACATCACCGAGGACCCCAAGGTGACGACGCCGGAGTCGATCTGCTCCGGCTTGACGACGGACGCCCGATCGATCTCGCGCGAGAGGAATTCCGAAAGGTACGGGGCGGCCGCCGCCGTCTTATCGACCATCCCCGCCAGGACGCGATAGTTTTCCGTGGTCAGCGTAATGGGGGGCAGCTTGCTGGTGTTCATCGCATCATCTCCTTGGTTAAGCAGCCGACGGGCCGGGATCGTCGTCGTCCGTCCTGGACCGGGCCACCGCAGCGCGGCGCGGCACGCCTTTTCCGCTCTCTCCGTTCAAAACGCGCTCGACGCTGACGGTCCTCGATCGGCCGTCCGCCTCCCGATATGTCGTGGCCTCGCCCGACGCCAATCCGAGGAGCGCCAGGCCGAGAGGCGAAAGCACCGAAATGGTGTCGTGCGCCGCTCCTCCTTCATCGGGGTAGCGCAACGTGACGCTCGTCACTTCCTTGACGATGTCGGCGCGAAGGACGATTCGGACCGTGGAATGGATCGTCACCATGCCGTGCGGAATGTCGCGCGACGACACGACCACGGCATGACCGAGCTTATCGAGCAGCGCCTTGGCGAGAGGATCGTCGTTCGGGTTCCGTTCGATCGTCGCCAGGTATTCGAGCCGGGCGAAATCGGCCGGCGTGAGATAGATCACCCGCCCAAGAGCGCCGGCGCGCCATGCGACCGGATCGGGCGTTTTTGGCTCGACATCCGCACGAAAGATGCCGACCGCGAGCCAAGTGTTGCAGTACGCGCAGCGAATCGCCGCGCGTGGAACTCGTTCATTGCAAAATGGACAGAGAATAGGACCTGCGCGCATGACGCCTCCATTCGCCCCGCGCGAAAACGCGTGGGGCAATCTCGAAAGTGGGAATGGTGGAGAAATGGCCCCGGGCGGGGAGAGCGGCTTTTAGCGCGAACGGCCTACCGCACCCGGGGGACGGATCCTGCTCGCAGGCATCCCGAGTGCGTGAAAAAACGGCGAAGGCGGGCGTTCCGAATCATGTCGCCGTTGAATGTAGGTCTTAAAGCACAGGAGTCAAGATGGCTCCGTGCCGCGCCGCCCGCGCGATCAAACTCCGAAGTACTTGGCCTGCGGATGATGCACGACAATCGCCGACGTCGACTGCTCGGGGTGAAGCTGATCCTCATCGCTCATGATGATGCCCAGCCGCTCGGCACCGAGGAGCTTCAGGATCTGGCGCTGGTCGGCGAGATTCGGGCAGGCCGGGTAGCCGAACGAATAGCGCGAGCCGCGGTAGCCTTG
>Ga0070714_100000626_pt1 | contig 25156 bp, 45 predicted proteins | sample LARL83metaG_FD_65450 | JGI IMG/M metagenome (GOLD analysis project Ga0070714, IMG submission 65450) | Corn, switchgrass and miscanthus rhizosphere microbial communities from Kellogg Biological Station, Michigan, USA - LAR L8-3 metaG | ecosystem: Host-associated > Plants > Roots > Rhizosphere ... | reverse complement strand
GAGCAGCAACGATGAAACTGGCGTACAAGCCACTATTGAAGTTCATGTTGGAACGGCACCGCATCTACCTACGGCGGCAGGCTGGAGCACCCGCGCCGTGGACGGACGACCCGATTCTGGATACGTACAAGTTCACGAATTGCTTTAGAGAACTGGATCGTGTCACGATCTGGATAAGGGAGAACATACGCGAGCCCTTCGCGGAGCACCCGCACCTGTGGTTCATGCTCTGCATCGCGCGGCAGATTAACTGGCCCCCGACGCTGCGCGCGCTGATGGAGGGAGGCGGGTGGCCCACGGAGACGGAGTGGGATTGGCGCCGCGCGATGAGGGTGATGCGCTCCATCGCGAAGCGTGGCGAGAAGGTCTACACCGGGGCTTACATGTTGACGGCGAATGGGGGTGGGCTGCTCAACAAGGTGCCGGGGAAGTTCGACAAGCCGGAGCTGACGTGCAAGCTGGTGCTTAACGGCGTGTGGAAGGCGCGCGCCGCGCTGGAGCCGACGATACACTCATCGTTGCAGGGAGCGGTGGGGGCTCTGAACGGGAAGCACGTAGGCTTCGGGGGATTCATGGCCTACGAGGTGGCGTGTGACCTGCGCTACACTCGTTACTTACGCGACGCGCCGGACAAGCTCACGTGGGCGCACGCCGGACCCGGGGCGAAGCGCGGACTCAACCGGCTACTAGGAAAGGGGGCCAAGGAACGACCGTTCCTAAGCGATAAGGAAGCGGTGGACGCGATGGTGTGGTTGTTGGGCAACATCCAGACGAAGTGGCCGAGGGAGTGGCCCGCGTTGGAACTGCGAGAAATAGAACACTCACTTTGTGAGTATTCGAAGTGGGTGAAAGCAGTTAGTGGAGAAGGGCATCTAAGATCTAGGTATACACCATATGAGAATCGCGGCGAAACTTGGTAGCACTCGTATTTGCAATTACTACGGATACGTTTGGGTGCGCCTGGACCACCCTGTGTTTCCCGGCGAGCCATGGGTGAAGAAACACCACTGGATTTACTGGAAGCACACTGGTAAGAGGGTGCCGCGCGGGCACGTGCTACACCATAGGAATGAAAATAAGACTGATAATCGATTTCGCGAAATTTAGAATTACTAACTAGAGCGCAGCACGCTACACTGCACGGCACGGGAAGAAAGTTTTCATTGGCTGTTAAGGTAAAGATGAGTAAATCTGCGAAAGAGCGAAATGCTCGACCCGAATACACCAAGATGATAAGCGAACGAGCAAAGAAGCAACATAGAGAAGGCAACTTTGGGCAATCAACGTGGACCGAAGAAAGTAGAGAACGCGTGAGAGCGAAAGCAGTTGGAAGACCAATGCACCCGAATACCTTACGAGCGTTACTTTCCATTCCCCACGAAGTCCATGTCAGGGCTGGTAAGCGGAGTCAGGAAGTACAACGGGCAAAACGTGAAAATGTCAAGGGGGATTGGTGATTCAATACGTGGAAGAGTACAAGCTCGTCACCGAAGAGGAAGCTCGCGTGGAAGTGGTAGTTAATGAGATGCTAAAGGGTGGATGGGTACCGCTGGGTAGCCCCTCCGTAACGATCGACGATGACGGCTTCGTTACCGTCTATCAAGCGATGGTGAAGATACGGAAGATCGAACCACCAACGCCAAAGGGAAGATATGACTGACATGACGCTAGCAGAATTTCGCAAGTACCGGAAGACCGCGGAGCAGCTCATCCTGGAGGAGTTGCAAGCCCTGGAGAAGTACGGAGTGACGATCAAGGACGTCGATCATAGCTACACGCAGACAATCGGGGGTCCGTACATGCGCGTCGCAACGGTGACACTCCGAGTGGAGGTCTAGATGCGCGCTTGCGCCTTCTGCAACTACCAGCACTACATCGGCCCATTCTGGCAGTGCGTACGGTGTGGTGCGCCGCTGCCCGACGCGAACACCGACTTACCGGACGACGACCCATTCTTAACCCAAGAGGACCTAGATGAAGACGACGCACAGCGGGCCGCGCAAGCGCAAGGTTCGTAAACCGCTGCCCGCGCCGAAGCGCGGTACGATCTATGTGCGTTCGACGCGCAGTTGTGGCAACACAGCGAATACGTTGCGCGAAGGCGTGCAGTACACGCGCCGTGCTAACCGGGCGGCAAGAGCGGTAGGCTTTAGCGAAGCTAAGACTTACGCCTTGCACTTAATGCTGTTGTACGAGCGCATGAAGCGACTCGGGCACCTGCGATAGAGAGGGAACTATGCAAACGATACAAGCCCGTAACGTCAGCGAGGCGTGGGCGGTCTTCCACCGAGTCATGGGGTACGCCACCGCGACGCGCGAAGTTCGGCCACGCGGGGTGCTGACGCGAGAGATAATCGGCCCGGTCGCAACAACTTACACGCACCCCGAGGAGTGCGTGCTGCTCGACCCAACGCGCGACTGCAACCCGGCATTCCATTTGTACGAGGCACTTTGGATGCTCGCCGGCCGAGAGGACGTCGCACGGGTCAAGTTCTATTCCCCCCAAATCGCAGCCTACAGCGACGACGCGCTGACGTTCCACGGGGCGTACGGCTTTAGGTGGCGACAATACTTCGAGTTTGACCAGCTCTTGGCGTTGATACTACTTCTTAGGAAAGACCCCGATACGCGCCGCGCGGTGCTCGCGATGTGGGACGCCGAGGACTTGATAGCGGCGGACAGTGGACTCGATGTTCCATGTAATACACAGGCGTATCTACAGCTACGCGAGGGTGCGCTGAACATTACCGTGTGTAACCGATCTAATGACGCCGTGTGGGGTGCCTATGGCGCTAACGCCGTGCAGTTTTCTATCCTTCTGCAATTCCTCGCCGCCGCTGTCGGCGCCCGCGTCGGTGCTTACACGCAGGTAAGCAATTCCCTGCATGTCTATCTCGAAGGAAAAGCAGGGGACGTGTGGCAACGGTGCGCGTCGGCGCCTCCACCGTTACTGCAACGCTACGAATCCCTGATACCGCACTTACCTCTCGTCGTTTCCTGGGAAGCGTTTCTCGAGGAAGCCACCGCGCTGACCGCGCCACCGGACGGCACGCCGGGGCTGTATAACTACACGGAGCCGTGGATTAAGCGGGTAGCGCTACCGCTGCTCGATTCGCATGCGATGTATAGGTGCGGCGCGCTGAAGACGGCGATCGAGCACCTAGCGGCGTCGCGGCTGGAACTCGACGACCCGTGGTTGGGGGCGGGAGAAGCGTGGCTGCGGCGACGGGAAGTGAACCGAGGAGCGCAGCGATGAGCGACGTCAATGATTGCTACTATCCCGTGACCGCTACGTCGTCGATGTTTCTGAAACTGTACGACGCCGGCCGTGTGCAGCGATTCCACACCACGCCGGACTACTCCGGAACGCCGCACCAGAACCTCGCGGAACACTCGTGGGGGGTAGCTATGTTGTGCGTGGAGCTCTGCGTGCGGTCCACGGTAACGCCATCAACGTTGCTGCTGCGCGCGGCGCTGACGCACGACCTAGCCGAGTACTGGACCGCCGACTTGCCCGCGCACGTCGGCTGGGCGCACCCGGCGCTAACCGAGGGGCTGAACGCGGCGCAAACGCACGAGGAGGTGGCGCACGGCATCTGGTTCGCGGACCGATTGACCGACTGGGACAAGCGCGTGCTCTGGTGGGCGGATAAGTTGGAACTGTTCCTATACTCCCTACAGCGAGCGCGCAACGGCGTCGCGGCGTACCGGGCGGTAGCGACTAACATCGAATCCTACCTGCGCGGGAAGATTACCGGCGAGCACACGTTTTTGGACAACCTAGGCTTAAAATTCATCGACGAATTTAACGGAGCGCTGACATGAAGGACGGCGGACAGGCATTTCCCGTAATCGAGAACGCTAAGGTAAATGATGAAACTCAAGAAATTGCATTAAGAGGTAATCCCGGCATGTCGCTGCGCGATTACTTCGCCGCGAAGGCGATGCAAGCAATCGTCAGCGTCGCGCTACAGGCCACCGACACTGAGAATATCGCGGGCGCTGCGTATGAGTACGCCGATGCGATGTTGCTGGCGAGGGGAAAATGAGCGACCAAAGCGCGCAAGCTGCGACAATTCGTCTGGTCATCAAAGGCATAATTTCCGAGTTGTCGGGGGAGGACGTACGAAAGGTGGAGGCCGCAGCGGCCGAGCTTCGCGCGGTGCTGCTTAAATACGGGGATGTAAGCCAGCTAGCGTACGCGCTGGTAGGAGCGGAGCAAGTATGAGTGCGGACGAAAGGCAAGTAGGTGGAAACCACTACAAGGACGAGAACGGCGGCGAGGAGCACTGGACGCGGGTGTACCGCCTAGGTCTTGATTACTTCCAAGCGTGCATAACGAAATACGTAGAACGATGCTGGAAAAAGAACGGGCTGCAAGATCTCGAAAAAGCGCGGCACTTCCTGGATAAGTACATCGAGCTACACACGCCGGAAAAGCCCACGTGGGCGTTAGGGCCGAAGGAGGAAGCTAAGTTCAGTGAACTGTCGAGGGCGGTAAGTAGTACGATACGCGACCTAAGTAACTTGGCATCGGCGCAACACCCCCACCCACACGTGCGAGAGTACGGCGCCGAGGTCGCTCCGACGGGGTGGATCGGGTTCGTCTTCGAAGGGGCCAACGCAGAGGGGTTTCTATTCACTTGCCAAAACTGCGCTGCTGAGGTGTATGCTCCGCCGCACGATAACCCGCATAAGTACCATCGTTGCCCCTAAAAGTGGCTACCCGCTCGACTGCTAACGACATAACGACGCGCACTCGCGACGGGGTGGAGCAATACAAGTGCTCCAACCAGAATTGCCCCGTAGGGTGGCAGACCGCCGCTAACTACCCCATGCAAGAGGGGAAGCGCCGGTCACGTTGTCGTACTTGCTTAGCGGCCTATCAGCGCAATTATTGGCACGAGCACGTCGGAGACGGTGAACGCTTACGTCCCACGGCTCCCGCTAGCGCGTTGCGCGATTTAGCAGCGGCGTGGCCCGATCCGTGGCTCGACGTGGAAGACCGTGGCTGGTACAACTACGAGACGTACGAGTGGCATCCGACGCCTTACGATTATGACTCCTACGAGCTACCCGACGACGATGGACAAACTTCGCCCTTGTATTTTCTGTAATAGCACGGACGTGGAACTAGCCCATGGTTTCGGTGAGTTGGCGCACGTACACTGCAATACCTGCTTTGCTACCGGTCCATCGTTCCTGTTGCGGTCGCGCGTGGGCCACACTAAGCAGTGGGCGACGGACGCGGCGGTGGACGCCTGGAATGGAAAAGGACTTCCTAAATAAAGGGCTTTACCGTTACCATGGAGAAAGGTTAAAGTTCCACACCTTGCAAAACTGCCGTGGCGCGCGGCGACGAGTTCCTCTTGGTGATGAAACCTCGTTGCTCACTTGTTCCCGGCTTCAGCTTTAAGAAAATCGGTGGCGTAGATTACGGTTACTTCCATCCTAAGGACGAGGTCGCGGGTTCGAATCCCGTTCGGCGCTTAGCGGCGCTGGTAGCTCAGCGGTTAGAGCGCGTAACTATCCGTGGTCGTTGGTTCCCCGATTTTTGCTTTTGAGTGTCCCGTGGCGTAGATGACAAGTTCATCCCGAGGTTAGAGCGTCGGGCGATAACAACGTCCGAAGGTAGCCGGTTCAAGTCCGGCGCGTGGCTGCAAGCTCGCCAAAACCTTGTTGTCGACTGTTCCCGGAATGTAAGTCTCGCGTGCGGTGGCGATATTGACGCGTTCTTCTTCGACAGTTGTGCCGTGCGGCCGGAGGGCCGCAAGCGTCGATGGCAGTTCCCCGCTTTCAACCCTAAACGCAGTGGTCGTTCCCTACGTAAAGGAAAACATCAATGAAACTCAATACTCCGGTAAAAGCACCCCCGGCCTATAATCACGAAGGCACGCGTGCCGTGCATTCGACCCCTCTGCGCGAACTGCGTCGCGCCGTTCTGGCGTGTCTGCTCTGGGAGGATTCATTCTACGAGAGCGGTGTCTCGACCGCCGATCGCATTAAGTCGTTGGTCGCTAAGTGCGTGCCAGTGGACGTCATGGCGCTCGCAATCAAGGCACGCCACGAGATGAAGCTCCGCCACGTGCCGCTCCTGCTGGCGCGCGAGATGGCGCGGTTGCCGGAGCACAAGACGCTCGTCGCGCACACGCTAGAAGCGATCATCGAGCGTCCAGATGAGATTACGGAATTCCTAGCCATCTACTGGAAGGACGGCAAGCAACCACTATCGGCGCAAGTCAAGAAGGGGCTCGCGCGTGCGTTCGAGAAGTTCAACGAGTACTCGCTAGCGAAGTACGACCGAGAGGGTAAGGTGCGGCTGCGTGACGCGCTGTTCTTGAGCCACGCTAAGCCGGGCGACCGCACTGCCGCTGCGCTGAAGGGGCGCCCGACGATCGGTGTTGGCGAGAAAGCCACCACGGTCTACACGAAAGCGGAGCGCGCGCTGAACATGCGTCGCGTGCTGTCGCCGCGCGAAGACCTGTACCGCCGGCTCATCGCGGGTGAGTTGACGACCCCCGATACGTGGGAGGTCGCGCTCTCTGGCGGCGCGGACAAACGCGAGACGTTCGAGCGGTTGCTAGCCGACAATAAGCTGGGCGCGTTGGCGCTGCTCCGTAACCTGCGCAACATGCGCGACGCGGGCGTCGATCGCAAGGCGGTGGCTGGCGCGCTGGATAACGTCAAGGTCGATCGCGTGTTACCGTTCCGGTTTATCGCAGCGGCGCGAGCTTGCCCCGGCTGGGAAGACCTGATCGAGCCGGCGATGCTGCGCTGCCTGGAAGGGCGCGATAGATTGCCCGGTAAGACCGTGCTGCTGATCGATACGTCGCCTTCCATGCGGCAGTCGCAAGTTTCGGCGAAGTCGGAGCTAACGCGAGAGGACGCCGCGCTGGGTCTCGCCATTCTAGCACGAGAGGTGTGCGAAGAGATCGACATCTACGCATTTTCGAATGAACACGCTCTCGTACCCGCGCGACGGGGCTTCGCCCTGGCGGACGCAATCCAACGTGCGGTGCCCTCGAACGGTACGCGGATCGGAAGCGCGGTGCTGGGGGTGTCGGGACGGTACCAGCGGCTAATCGTCATGACGGACGAAGAATCGCAAGACGCAGTAGGAGCGCCGGACGCTGGTAAGATCGCTTACATGATAAACGTAGCGACGTACAAGAACGGCGTCGGCTTCGGCGCGTGGAACCGCATCGACGGCTGGAGCGAAGCGGTGTTCGACTACATTCGTGAATTGGAAGCGGAGGAAGTAGCGCCATGATGGACTCCTTATATGTGTTGTTGGTCATCCTCGCGGTAGTTTTGCTAGGTAGATTGCTGCTGCCACCGGAGGAGGCGTGATGGGACGTCCACGGATATTCGAGCACGAAACGCTGCGCGAGCCGGCACTGCGTCCAGATGATGGACGCCCATATGCCGAGTCGCTGGAGGTTAGAGCGGACGAGGTGCGTGCCGGGGATGTCGTCGAGACGATCGGTACGGTGATGGCGGTGGCGTCGGTCGGCAAGTACGTGCGGGTGTCGGGGCGGGCGCTGGCCCGCGAGTGGTTGCCTTCGCGCAAGGTGAAGATCGTACGGCGCAACTGGGATAAGCAGTGAGCGCCGCTGAGAAAGTCGCACACGTTAAACACGCAGCGCAGACGCGGGCGCACGCTTGCCACTGGCCGGGGTGTGCTAGACAGGTGCCCCCGGCGATGTGGGGCTGCGGGCCGCACTGGTTCCGGTTACCCAACGCGCTGCGAGCTAAGATCTGGGCTACGTACGTGGTGGGGCAGGAAGACCGCCTAGACCCTAGCGCCGAGTACCTAGCGGTAGCTAGTGAAGTACAAGCGTGGATAAAGTCCAAGGAGAAAACGAATGCCAAGAAGTAACGGAGCAGCGGTGCGCGTAGCGCCGACGACGAAGGCGGAAGCGAAGTTGCTGCAACGGCCAGCGGCGGAAGTGGTAAAGCTCGAAGAATCGAAGTACATCTTCCCTAAGTCGCTGGGGTCGTGCGTCGACCGGCTGAAGACGCTGGACGTCAAGGCGGACGCGATCAAGGCGCAGTTGAAGGTGGTGGAAGATGAGTACCGCGCGCTGGAGGCGCACCTGATCGAGTCGATTCCTAAGGAGGACCTGCAAGGCGCGACGGGCAAGACCGCCCGCGTGGAGCTCGACCGCAAGCCGGTGCCGACCGCTAAGGATTGGGATAAGCTCTACGCCTACATCAAGAAGACTGGGGCGTTCGATCTTCTACATAAGCGATTGAGTACGACCGCGTGCAATGAGCGCTGGGCGGCGAAGCGCGTGATCCCCGGTGTCGAGTCGTTCACCGTCGTCAAGCTGAAGTTGACGGCGCTTAAGAAGCGAGTCCAGTAAAATGCCAGGCTACTGTACGGAATCCGACGTCCGGCGCGTCGTGCGCGAGGAGTTGCGGGCGGAGCGGCGCTTACTCACGCGTCCACACGCACCACTGCCAACCCCTTCAGCCGACGAAGCACTAGCAGTTAGTCGCTCCCTGTTGGTAGAAGTAAATAGACTCAAGCGACTCCTCCGAGCGGCGTGCAGCACGCTAGAAAGCAGCCGCATCGGAGAAGCCATGTGGTCGGGCGAATTGGCAAAGTGGCGTCGGGAAGACCGACGCGGCGCGCAGGAACTGCGCGCGACGTCCTTAGAGTTCGCCTATGCCGAGGGGGAACGCGATTGAAGTCCATCCTCGATCCTACCTTCAAGTATACCAGCAGTGTAAATACTGATCTACGTAAGACCTTCGCTCGAGTGCGAAGACAGCAACAGCGGGAGAAAGAACAAAAGGTGGTACCGCTGGTGAAATCCAAGAGCACTTAAATTTCAAATAATGGAGAAGCCCAGCATGGCACGTAAGACCACAGCAGTACTCGAAGAACCCAGCACCGCTCGCAAGCCGAAGCGCGAGCCAGTAACGATCGACGCGGAGCCGTCCAACGGTAGCAAGTCCCGTGCCGTAGCCCCCCGGAAGACCACCGCCCTAGCGGAGACGTACGACTGGCGGAAGGAAGTTGCCGCCTACGCCGCGAAGACGGTGAAGATGGAGGAAAGCGTGCAGGCGGGTAACCGCATCAGCACCAAGGGCGGGGTATTGACGTACAAGCAAACTCCGTTGAAGGACAACGAACTGCACGGCATTATTCTCTGCGCGTTGATCGAGAACGCGTACTACCCAGGGAAGTACAACCCCGACGCGCCGACGGCGCCCGTCTGCTTCGCGTTTAGCGAAGACGGTGAGGAGATGGCCCCCCACGAGAAGTCGCACGAACCGCAGCACGAAACGTGCCACGGTTGTCCTCACAATGAGTTCGGGTCCGCGGACACCGGCCGTGGCAAGGCGTGCAAGAACTCGCGCCGACTCGCCATTCTGCCGCTGCAAGCGCCGTTCACGGTGAAGGACGTGGAGGAAGCGGAGATCGCCACCATCGGCGTGCCGGTGATGTCGGTGAAGGGCTACTCGTTGTACGTCAAAGATCTCGCGATTAAATCCAACCTGCCGTCGTGGGCGTGGCAGTCGCGGCTCTGGTGTACACCGGACGCGAAGAGCCAGTATCGCTTGTGCTTCGAGTCGAGCGACCGTAAGCCGTTGCCGGACAAGCTCTACAATGCCATCCTGGCCCGCGTCAAGGAAGCCGAGCGCATTCTCGACGAACCGTACGTCTACGTGGACCCGACGACGGTCGACCGGCCGGCGGCGAAGGGAGGTAAGGGTGCCGCGCGTCGAGCCAAGTACTGACCCGACCGCGCGGTTGCTGCGTAGCTGGGAAGGGCTCAATAATTACCTGCGTTCCGCCACCGAAGACCGCGTGTTGCTGCCACTATTGCGGCGTGCGATAGAATTGGGGGCGCGAACGCAGGTGATCGAACGGCTCTATCAACGGTACAGTACCCTGCGACACCAACGCGAGCACGCGGCGCTATTGGACGCTACCAACAAGAGGAAGGAGGGGCGCCAGTGGGAGTTCCCAATTGCGTAGCGATGGAGTCGATGTGGCCCCTCCATTAAAGACTCTAACACAGTATCGAAAGGAAGCTACGCGCGTGGGTGCGTGCTTGGAGCACCCGTCACGTGGTAGGATTTCTCGCCATGTATACCAACTAAAGTACGGACCCTTGCCACCGAATGTACACGTGCTGCATCGGTGTGACAACCCGTCGTGTATAAATTTTAGACATTTATTCACGGGCAGCCACACCGATAATATGAGGGACGCCGCTCGTAAGGGTCGGCATGTGTCTTCAGACCCTGAGCAAAGACGGCGATTTGGAAAGGAAGCTGAGAAACTTTGGGCGGACCTTGAATTAGCCAAGAAACGCCGTAAGGCGATAAACAAGGCGTTAAAAACGAAGTGGGCTATAGATCCACAGTTTCGTAAGAACGTAAGTAAGGGTGTAAGTGAAAATCTTAAAAAGTTGTGGAAAGACCCAGCCTACCGTGCAAAGATGGTTACTGCGCAAAAAGCTAGCGCAGCTCGGCGACGTGGAGAGTCGGCTCAACGTTTTCGAGCCTTATGGCAGAACCCCGTATGGCGTAAGAACCGAATAGCTTGGTTAAAGTCCGTTGACAATCCTAATCGGAGGCGGCGACTTGTCAACCCCTAGTTGTGTTGTCGTGGACTTCGAGTCGGAAGGGATACTTCCGAGACCGGACTATCCGCCGAAGCCAGTCGGCGTCGCCATTAGGGTGCCCGGCGTGAAGTCGTACTACTTAGCGTGGGGACACCCTTCCGGAAATAACTGTTCATTCAATGATGCTCGTTCGCATTTGAAACGTATTTGGTCATCTGGGTTGCCTATTCTTGCTCACAATTTCAAATTTGATGGAGATTTAGCAGAAAGCTATTTCGGTCTTCCACTGCCTCCTTGGGACCGTACTCACGATACATTGTTGTTGATATTCCTTCAGAACCCCGACCGCTCGACTCTCTCCTTGAAGCCGGTGGCGGAGCAGGTGCTGGGGCTGCCCCCGAACGAGCGCGACGCCGTCCGCGCGTGGCTCATCGCGCAGGGGATCGTCAAGAAGAACGACAAGAAGTGGGGGGCGCACATCAGCGAGGCGCCCGGCGACCTAGTAGGACGCTACGCGATCGGCGACGTGGACCGAACTTACGCGCTCTTTCAAAAGTATTATCAAGAAGTCGTGGTGGACCGGGGCATGGGTGCAGCTTACGACCGCGAGCGGCGTCTGATGCCCATCCTACTAGCGTCGGAGCGGCGCGGGCTAGCGGTGGACCTGCGCGGGCTGGAGCGCGACGTACCCCGCTACAACGCTGCGTTGAACGACGCGGACGCGTGGCTATGCAAGCGACTGAAGACGAAGGGGCTCAACGTTGACAGCGACGATGAGTTAGTGATCGCGCTCCAGCGATCCGGACTGATGGATGAGACTAAGTGGGAGCGTACCCCAACGGGCCAGTTGTCCACCAAAAAGACCGCGTTAGCGGCGGCTATAACGGACGCCCCCCTGCTCGCCGCGCTGACGTACCGCGCCACGGTGGCCGGCGCGCTACGGGGCTTCCTGACGCCGTGGCTGGCTACCGCGCAGCGGACCGGTGGGTTGATCCATACGTCGTGGAATCAGGTGGCACAGGACTATCACTCCAGCGGCGCCCGGAAGGGTACGCGCACCGGCCGGCTTTCCAGCGTGCCGAACCTGCAGAATATAACCACGAATCTGGAGGAGAAGGACGAGCTGATGGCTGCGCTGGCGGGCTTGCAGAAGTTGCCAGCGTTGTCGCAACTATTGCAGCGCGCGCCGCTGCCGATGGTGCGCAGCTACGTCGTGCCACGTAAGGGGCGCGTGCTGCTCAATCGCGACTACCACTCGCAAGAGCTGCGCATCTTAGCACACTACGAGAACGGCTTGCTACTGGAAGCTTACCAGAAAGACCCGTGGCTGGATATGCACGTCTTCGTGCAGAAGTTGATTTCCGAGATGTTGAACATGGAAGTCAAGCGCAAGCCGATCAAGATACTCAACTTCGGCTTGATCTACGGCATGGGCATCGGTAAGTTGGCGCGCGCCATGGCGCTCTCGGTGGAGTCCGCCACACAGCTGCGTAACGCGCACAAACGAGGCATCCCCGGCATCAAGGACTTGTCGGAGGGGCTACGCGACCGCGCGGCGCGGAACCAGCCGCTGCGTACGTGGGGCGGGAGGGAGTACTACTGCGAAGCGCCGCGCGAGATCGAGCTACCTAACGGTGCGAAGAAGACGATTACGTTCGAGTACAAGATGCTGAATACGCTCATCCAGGGCAGCGCAGCAGACAATACCAAGCAGGCCATGTGCAACTACGCCGAGATCGCGAAGGACGGTGAACTGGACCTTAACGTGCACGACGAACTGCTGGCGGAGTGTCCGAAGGGCGCGCGGGTGCCGGAGATGCGGCGCCTCCGCGACGCGATGGCCGACGTAGCGTTCGACGTGCCGATGCTGTCCGAGGGCGCGTGGAGCGCGACGCGGTGGACGGAGTTGACCAAGTTACCGAGAGGAGAGTGATGGAACGCCGCTTCGCTGAAGCATTGATCGAGGCATGGAAGAACAAAGAGATGATTCCAGGTCCGTCGACTTTTCCTACTTTCGTGGAAGTGATAACGGAGACCGGCGAAACAACGAACGACATCATTTTACGCGTAATGAAGATGGTGAGAACTAGAAAGCAGCATCATGGGTGCTCTTTCTATAGTAGAACTTACATGGGGAAAAGATTTAGCGTGGTATCTGATCTACTATGGGAAGGTAAGTTCGAATCGGCACTGCGACTGTTAGTGCGTTCCAAGCCGTCGACTCGCTCATTACGGGATAAAGCGAAACGCGACGAGGTATCTGATGAAAAGTTTGCTCGTCGGTCGGAAATGACAGAGACCGGAGAACTGCGAAGGTTCAGCGCAGCAGGAAGAGTAAGGCTGAGGATGCGCAAACTCGATGCTGGAAGTGATTGGAAAACTGTTAAGTAAAGGAGAATAGACCATGACGTACAACGCCATCGAGGATCTAAGAAAATCAAAAAGATTCAAACAACCGGGCAAACATGGAAACAAAAACCCAAAGATGCCATGGGCTAAAAATCCTCAATTAGCAAAGATCGTAAGTATTGCTTGCATTCGGATGGAGCACCTGTACGGCGACACCCCAGAAAAGTGGTTTTCTGCAAATGGAAAGTGGGGCGATGATCGGTGGGTGGAGATGTGGCAATGGGTAGAGCAGTATTACCCCATAGAAGCACTCTGCGCCATGTTCGAGCGTGCGTTAGTGGGCGGGGATGTGCAAGATATAATCCCAGTATTTCGTGACCGAGTTCATAAGAAGTACCATGACCAACGACACGGTGCGCAATTTCGTTCTCCAGAACACCCTATGTACCGAGACTTGGATACGTGGAATATCTGCCGTACCGAGTACGCTCGGCGATTTCAAGCACACTAAGGACAGCGTATGAAGACTGAATCCACCGACGCGTTGATCATCGTCGACGTGCAGAACGACTTCATCACCGGCACGCTGCCCGTGCCCTACGGTGGCTGCGTAGTCGCGCCGCTGCACGGCCTAGCGATGCAGTTCCAAGAGCGCAAGCTACCAATCTTCCTGACCATGTGCTGGCACCCGGTCGACCACTGTTCATTCAAGGAGTACGGCGGTACGTGGCCGGCGCACTGCGTGCGCGGAACGAACGGCGCGGCGCTAGCTTACCCGCTCGGCACGACCTACGGAACGCTGGTGCAGAAAGGACAGCATCCCGCTAAGGACGCCTACTCTGGCTTCGAGGACACCGACTTAGCGAGCAACTTGCTGAGCTACGGTACGCGTCGCCTATTCGTCGGCGGGCTAGCTACCGACTACTGCGTGCGAGCGACGGTGCTGGACGCGCTCAAGCTGGGCTTCGAGACCGTGCTACTCTGCGACGCGGTCGCTGCGGTGAACGTTAAGTCGGACGACGGAGAGCGCGCGCTGACGGAGATGTACGCCGCCGGAGCGCGAGCGCGCACCGTCCACTGGGTGCGGTGATGGAACTATTATTTGACCCCGTTACTACCGACGACTCGACGTTCCAGCCGCTAGCTACCATGCCGCGCGGGCATAAGTGCATCCTGCTGACGCGCGGCGGCGTCGCGGTAATTGGGGTGCTTACCAACGACGCGGGTGGCTACGTAGCGTGGGCGCCACTGCCGAGAATACCCCCGGAAATCAAGGAGCTGCTTCGATGACAGTGCTGCACCAGTTACGTGAATTGCGTAAGCTCGACTCCGCTATCGACGTACACGCTGGGAACTGTCGTGAGGAAGTGTGCCCCCTCGACGTGGCGGACCGAATCCTGCTGGTGCTGGACCGTTACCCCACATCGACGGAGGGCATTTTCAAAGCGTTTAGCGTGGTAGCGTGCGAGCTATCCGCTCGGTTGGCCAGCGACGCGCAACGGTGGGCCTTGATCGATCACCAGCACGCCGCGACCGCCGTAGCTATAGAATTTACCATCCGACTAGGGATATCCGAAACACAACAAAAAGAACCCCTCCAGGGAGCTGGTAGTGCCGACAAAACGAGTTGAAAGAATCAAGAGTTGGTCGTACTCACGTTATTCGACGTACGAGAAGTGCCCCGCGCTAGCGAAGTACAAGTTCATCGAGAAGCGGCAGGAACCAGGCAGCACGGCGATGGACCGTGGATCGGACATCCACCTGATGGCGGAGCACGCGGTCAAGGGTACGGCGCCCCCCGCGACGGAGTTCAAAGCCCTAGCCCCGGCGCATGCGAACGGGACGGTAGAGCTGCTTAAGAAGGGCAAGCTACCGGAGGAACTTGGGAATTTCACTAAAGAGTTCGCTGCCGCACGCAAGACGAAGGGCGTCGAGACGGAATTGATGCTGGCGTTCACCTCGCAGTGGGACGCGTGCGATTGGCGCGACTGGAACCGGGCTTGGGTCCGCATCAAGATCGATCTATTGCTGCCCCCGACGATAAAGGCGCCGGTCGTCAAGGTAATCGATCATAAGACCGGGCGCCCGCGCGACGATTACGATGAGCAACTGGAACTCTACGCCATCGGCGCATTCCTACGTTACCCGCAAGCGGCGACAGCAGATACTCGGCTCTGGTACCTTGACCAAGGGTTGATCGCTCCGGATGATCCCAAGGAGGGGGTCTTCAAGCGCGCCGAGTTGCCGAAGTTGATCAAGCTCTGGGAGCAGCGCATAACGCCGATGCTCAACGACGCGGTATTCGCCCCTAGGCCCGGCCCCCAGTGTCGTTGGTGCGCGTTCAGCAAGGCGAAATCTGGCCCCTGCGTGTACTGACGTGGATCTTGACCCCTACCAGGAACTAGGTGTCGCCCCCGACGCGACGGAGCAGGACGTCCGCGCCGCATACAAGCGCCTAGCGCAGCAGCACCACCCGGACAAGGGCGGCGACCACGGCCGATTCGAACGGCTGAACGCTTCCTACCGGACGCTGCGCGACCCGGAGAAGCGCAAACGGTACGATGAGTTCGGGGTCATGGATAGCGCGAACTACGGCGACGCGCGTGAACAATTCATTCGTGCGCAAGCTACCGAAGTGCTAATTGCCGTCATCGACAATAGCCCAGACGTGGACACCGTCGACATGGTAGGACGTGTACGGCAATTCTTGGCAGAGAAGATCGCTGAGCTGACCAAGACGCGCGACGTTGAACTCCCTGCCTTGATAGACCGCCGCAAGTCCGCGCGGAGACGGCTAATGCACCGCGACGGCGGAGAAGCGGAGGACCCAGTGCTGTTGGCGATCGACTACGAGATCGATAAGCTGGAGCGCGGCCGGCAGCAGCTGGGAGCTAAGATGGAAAACCTGCGAGACGTGCGGAAGTTCTTCGACGCGTACGGTTACGTGTACGAGACTCCCTCTGCTTTCATTTGGGTAACAAGTGCGTAAGCGTCGAGAGAAGGAGTCGGCGATCGAGGACCGCGTCGTGCGGTGGGCCGTCGCGAATGGGATCATGCACCGCAAGATGGACGGGCTAGGACACAAAGGGTGGCCCGACCAACTCTTCCTGCTACCGAACGGCATAGCAGCGTTCGTCGAATTTAAGAAACCGAAGGAAGAGCTGACGCCGTTGCAGAACAAGTTCCTTCGAGAATTGGTGGACCGTAAGCAATACGCAACGTGGACCGACGACAGCGATGCCGCGATCGCGTGGCTAGGTGAGTTGCTGAAGCTACAGCGCGTCTTCGGGAAGGCGAAAGCGAAGCTGTGACCTATCGTTCGGACGAAGAACGCTTCTACGATTACATCGAGCAATTAGAATCTTGTATTGTAGAAGACCTGATAACTGGCTGCTGGATTTGGACGGGGCTATTATGGACGAACGGCTATCCTAGGTTGCGTAGACATAGGTGCATGCCCGGCACTAGCTCGCGCGTACATGTTTTAATTTACTTATGGTACCTAGGACCTATTTCTGAAGGCTTAATGGTATGCCATTCTTGTGACGTCAAACGTTGTGTAAATCCGGATCACCTGTGGCTAGGAACTAATCGTGATAACCAGATGGATGCTTCACGAAAAGGTGTCTTCAAGCGTTACTGGACTCCAGAACAACGTAGAGCCTGGGGTAAACTGAAAAGCGGCAGCGGAAACCCAATGTACGGCCGCGACGGGCCATTGTCCCCTGCTTATGGTCGTACAGGTAGCAAACACCCGATGTTTGGCAGACACCATACAGAAGAAGCTCGTCGTAGGATATCTTCTTCCTGTAAAAATACATATGAAAATAGGAGCGAAGAATCACGAAAAGCACTGCACGAATCTTTGAAGAAGTGTTGGACACCGGAACGTCGTCAAAGCGCCAGTAAACGAGTCCGACTGTATTGGAAACGCTGGAGATTATTAAATCGTGCAAAATAACGGAGGATCGCCCGGCTCGAGCGGACTCCCGTGGAAGCCCAAGGCATACGCTCAGAAGGCTGTACGCTTTCTCGTGTCCCGAGGGGCAGCGGGGCTCTTTCTCGATCCGGGCTGAGTAGGCCTAGGTAAAACGAGCATCACGCTCGCCGCGTTCGACGTCCTCCGTTCCCAGAAGCTGACTAGGGGCATGCTGGTCATAGCCCCGCTGCGCGTGGTTCACCTAGTCTGGCCGGCCGAACGCACGAAGTGGCGCGACTTCCAGCACCTGAAGATGGAGGTACTGCACGGACCGCGCAAGGACGCCGCGCTGCGGCGCAAGGCCGACATCTACCTGATTAACCCGGACGGTCTCTCATGGTTGGAAGAAAAGCTAGGCAAGAATCGCGACAAGTGGCCGTTCGATATACTCTGCATCGACGAGTCAACGCTAGTGAAGAACTCCGGCACTCTTCGATTCAAGATCATCCGGCGGATGCTGCACCAGTTCCGGCGGCGCTACATCCTGACCGGTACGCCTGCCCCTAATGGATTGCACGATTTATTCTCGCAGGTCTTTTGCCTCGACCTAGGGAAATCTCTAGGCAAGTACATCACGCACTACCGGATGCAGTACTTCGACCAGACGGGCTTCGGCGGGTACACCTATGTACCGCGCCCCGGCGCGGAAGAGAAGATCTACGCTGCCATTGCGCCGTACATCCTACGCATGGACCGCGCCGATTACCTGGACCTCCCCGCGTTGGTCGCGTCCAACACCTACGTCGAGCTACCACCGAAGGCGAGCGCAGCGTACGACAAGTTCGAGAGCGACTTCCTACTGGAGTTTGGGCGTAACAAAGCGATTACGGCGGTGAACGCGGCCGTCCTGGGGGGCAAGCTGCGCCAACTGGCGAACGGCGGCGTCTACCTCGACGCGCAACCGAACGAAGCTAAACGCCGCGTCAAGGAGTTCCACGACGCGAAGAGCGTCGCACTAGTCGAGCTCATGGGGGAGTTACAGGGCCACCCGACGTTGATCGCGTACGAGTTCCTACACGACGCGGCGCGCATCCAGCGCGCGTTGAAGAAAGCCGGCTACGGTGACGTACCTAGAGTCGGTGGGGGCGTCAGCATGAAGGACACGGCGGCTATCGTAGCGGCGTGGGACGCTGGCGAGCTAGCGTGCATCGTCGCGCAGCCGCAGTCCGTAGCGCACGGGCTTAACCTGCAGAAGACGGGGCGCGCAGTCATCTGGTACTCGTTACTGTGGAACTACGAGCTGTACGACCAGTTCATCCAGCGTATCTGGAGGCAAGGCCAGACAGAGCGCGTCTTCCTACACCACCTAGTCGCGCGCGGTACGACGGACGAAGCCGTGTTGGGTGGACTGCGCGGAAAAGCCCGCACGCAAGGCGCGCTACTGGATGCGCTGCGCGCGTACAGTAGGAAGCGTCGATGAAACCTAAACGTGGCACCTACCGGCTGCTCGATACGTCGCGACGTGGAAGTCGCGCTTCGTGATGGATCGACGCGCGGCGCGGTCTATAGGGGGACAAGCCCAACACGCCCCGCGCGGGCGCACGCGGTACTATAATGCCGTGGCTGGCGACCCGCTTAGGGGTAAAAGCCCTGTTAAAACCGAGACTTGCGGGAGCTTAAAGGTGGGGCTTTACTTCCTCAAAGGCAGGCCTCATCATTCAGCTAACACCTCCCACGCTGCCGCCCCGGTCAATTGAAAGTCAAGCCCCGAGGGCACGGGAAAAAAGACAAAAAGAACCAAGGTGGATTGCAGGCCCGCTCCAAGGCGCCGTCGACTCGGCCGTAGTACCGATCCAGTGGTTAAATGCGTGCATCCGGAAACGGCCACCGCTATCCGCTCCGACGATCGGCGTCCTTACATCAAGCGCGTGTTGATCGGCCGCGCTCCAATCCAACTCACGCGGAAAGGGAATTGAACAAGAGACAGCCGGGGCGAACAACCCCGCTGACCGCGAAGACGGACGACGAGCGGAGTAGATCGTCACCACTAGATGCTTCCGACACGGTGTTATGAGCACCGTGTCTGAGTCCATCTGGGCTCGATGTAACCCTTCTCATACGGAGACTACGATGGCCCTGTACACGATGCAAGACACGACGCTGCAAACGTGGTTCGAGCGCGACCGCGCGCACGTCTGCCTTAACGACCTCGACGGTAACACGCTGATCGAGTGGTGGGACGACGACGTCAGCGAAGCGATCGATGACGGCTTCCTGGACCCGCGGGATTATCACCGCAGCGCGTTCGAGTACGCTCGCGACCTGAAGTTGGTGTAACATGGCTAAGCGCCCCGAACCCAAGCTGACCACGACGCACCGCGTACCCGGCCGTGCTCCCGACGTCACGGTAAATACGGGATTGACTAGCGACGTTGGAGCTACGACGCTGGATATCTACTACGACCATGGCAAGACGTTCGTTGTGCCGTGTGGTGAAGTATACAACGCTGAGCCGTGGTATTACCGAGGAACTGAACTACCCAGCGACGTACGTCGTTGGTACCGCGCCGCGATGCGGTAAACCCTTCTCATACGGAGACTACGAAATGAAAGCTACCCACTACGGCGAGTGTCAACTTTGCGGTCGTAAGCAACGACTTCCCAACAGCGTGCTAGCGAAGCACGGCTACGCAGTCCAGTGGAATACGTTTCAGGGCGTCTGCCCCGGCTCGGGGCACGCGCCGTACGAACTTTCTCGCGACTTGCTGGAAGTGCAGGCGGTCTTGCAGGAAGCGCGGCTGATCGAGCAACGCGCGCAGGCGACCGAAGCACGGTCGCTGCGCGACGCGGTGTGGGTGCGCGAATACATCCCCGCCACGTTTGGGGTTAGGCACTCATCAGGGGTATGGCACCGGCTTCCGCTGAGTGAAGTAACCATCGAGCACGGTACGGTCGTCTGGACGGCGAATAACGGTAAGCGTCATGTCGAACGGACTTACGGTGGGGGCGACATAGTAGTTGCGTTGAACGCTAGGCGCGCCGAGGCGTTCGCTCACGACGCGGAGAAGACCCTGCAGTACATCAAGTGGCTGCGCGCTCGCCGCACGGCATGGAAGCTGAAGACGCTGACCCCCGTTTAGAGTTCCGAGGACGCGGCACACCGCGTCTCCGGCGCTTTGCCGGCCCTTCTCATACGGAGACTAAACAATGACACAACGTTCACAGATGTACGTCGTCTATCGCGTCATATCGCGCGACGACAAGGGCAACACGGCGACGCGGGAATACGCAACGACGTTCATGGACCGCGACGATAGCGACAAGCGAATGGTGGAGAACGAAGTGCCATCGACTATTGACCAGCGCAAGGCACGCGTATTCGACAAGAAGGAAGCGTTCCAGTACGCGCTGCGCGCGGGCTGGACCTGGACGCCGGGCGAGCTTGTAAGCGACGCCAAGGGCGTACACGTCGAGGAGTAGATGTAAGTAATCCGACGCCGAGCGCGTCGGTCAACGCATTCACCCCGGTGCGCTGACCGCTGCGCTCTTGCAGCACCTTCTCATACGGAGACTATCGTGGTACGAAGATGCAAACCTACAGATCAGCAGAAAACCGACGCGAACGACTTCTACAACAACGCGCGGGCAGCGGAATCGATTAAGCCCGACGTGCCAGCATCCGATCTTGACGTCCTCTTCCGGCGCGAAGCGGGCCTCCCGACCGATGATGCTAAGTACTACGCCGCGCGGCCGTCGCGGGACACGTCGCGCTACCAGTCGTTACACGGCTGCAGCGCGCACCTACAAGCACCGCAGCCCCGCACTGCTTTGCAGCTTACGCCCGAAGTACTCAACGGCCAGCTCGCCGGACGTGAGCGCATCCTGGAGTTCGTGCGCGCTGGCAACGCCGCGGTCACGGTCGTGTCGCGGTCCACCGGTACGCGGTTCACGTATCAATTTCAGCGGCCGAAGGACTGGACACCTACCTCGGAGCGCCCGGTCGCCCCGACGTTCTGTAAGGTGATGACCGGACCGGACAACAATGAGGACTTCACGTTCGTCGGAACGATGTGGCCCGAGGACGGACGCTGGCCCGACGGTGCGCAGGTTTACCGGCACTCAGCTAAGTCGCGCATAAGCGTGCAGGCACCGTCCGTCAAGGCGCTCGTCTGGTTCCTGCGCACGGCGCTGGCTCCGAAGAACGACGCCGAACTGGCGAAGTGCGAGGTGTGGCACGAAGGCCGGTGCGGTCGGTGCGGGCGCAAGCTGACGGTGCCGTCCTCGGTCGCTTCGGGCTACGGGCCGGAGTGCGAAGGGAGGATGGCGTGATAGTACAACCCGAGACGTACTTTGCCCCAATATACTTCGTCTGGCGAGACCGAATGGAGATACGCCTCCAAGCGCACAGTGGCTATCCTACGAAAATCGTGCACGGGCGCGTTTTCCCAACGGTAGCCGATGCCTGTATATGGGCCGCGTACCGAACGCTAGCGATGCACGGTACGTGGGGTGATGAAGTGACAGTCGGGGGAATCGCCCAGAAGTGGGTAGAGCGCTGGTGCTATCACGGAGCTTCGGGCGTTGCTCGCGCCATAGAACGCCGACTAGACGTGAAACTCCCCTACTCCCCCGGAGGTAAACCCGTAGTTCGCGACAGCACTTATTTCATGTACTATGTAACAGACCCCACTCCGCCACCACGTACTTACGTTGGGCAGTATTTCTGCTGCGTGTGCGGAGGCTTACTTGGGTATGCCGAGTCGTTCGTTCCCATCGCATTGATCGATAGTGTCTGCCCCAGCGAGCGGGCTACCGGATGCCAGGAAGTAATGAAGCAATGGCCGTTGAAAGTTAAAAGAGCAGTGGCTAGGATCAGCGGTACGCGTGGCGCTCGCGTCGTCGCTGAAATTATGTCAGCGTCGTCTGAACTAAGGAGATTAGCAAATGTCAAGATCGAAAGCAGACCTATCGATGGTACCCGGAAAGAGGGTTGCCGGGAACGCGACGCGGTTGCCGCAACCCATGACACGCACCGCTAAAGGGTTGCGCGATGCCCTATTCGACGAAATGGATGCGCTTCGACGTGGCGAATCGAATCCAGCGCGAGCGCGGTCAGTAGCGATGTTGGCTAACTCAGTAGCCGACAGCGTCATGACTGAGATCGAGTTTCACAAGTACGTTTCGTCGGTCGTATCCACCGGCGGTGGTGATTTAGTGCAGATAGGCAACATGGAACTTGGAACGACAAGCAAGTAGTCAGCTCCTATGCGACGTTCTAACGAGCGCCGCATGGTGGTGCGATTGCACCTGCAACCTTCTCATACGGAGATTGTAATGAATCGCAACGCGCGAATCCTATTCAGCCGGCGCCGTCAGGAGTGGCTCGCGGTCATCTACCGCGATGCTGAAGGGGTGCGGCACGTGCTGACGATCGGCTGCGAAGATTGCTACATAGAGGCCGAGTGCTGGGCGGTCGGTACATTGGACTTGATGAATAGGTTGGAGCGCGACGACGTAGAGTTGCCCGACAAGTACGAGCGGGCGAAATCCCACTAACAAGGAGAATACCGATGTTGGAGTACGGGTTAAGGTGGCGCGAGTTCGGCAAGCGCAGCAGCGCGGGGTTGCTTACCCGCGAGAAGTACTTCAAGACCCCGGAAGCACGCGGACTTTACGCTGAGCGGTTAATCGACCGCGACGGCTTCGTGGAGTTCCTGGAATGGACGGACCCGAAGGCGACGGTCCACTGACGGGAGACCGACATGCGATTAAGCGACGTTAAACCCCTGCCACCACCGAAGACGTACGCGGATCCGCTCGACGCGGTGCGCGAGCTTCTTACCTACGACGACGTGGTGGACGCGATCGACGTGAAAGATAAGTGGGGCGATGAGACACGCTTCGGCCTCTGTTACCGCTTTAACCTGGCACACCCTGGAAAGGACATGTACCAGCTCGTCCCACGGATGCTGAATGCGCTCGGTGGCGTGCCCGACGGCTTCGACTACTGGCCGTGTACGGCGACCGGGCAACGGAAGCGCGAAGTCTTTCTAGCGTTCCTATTGACTTGGCTGGATGACACATGAAGACCTGACGACCTGACGAATAGACGATGCCACGACGGGGGCTTGAGCCCGTCGACACTTTACCAACGGAGGACAACATGTAACGTCGGGTATTAAAGCCCCGAGGATAGCGCGCCGAGTACTGCGCGCTATCTCCGGCGCTTTTGCCGGGAGAAGTAACGGGAGAGCATCATGTCCAGGGAAGATAGGACGCGGCCCGTCGCTGACGGGTTGCCGAAGATGTGTTATGCGATGAACGACGTCACGAAGCGCCTGATCTTGATCAGGCGTGGTGAAGCTGTTTATCACGAATTACAAGACGACGAGTCCTTGCTGCTCGCGGCGACGCCGGGGGTCGTCGATCGCCTCAATGGCACGTTGGGGGTAACACCCGCGCAGCGCGAGGCGATGGTCGCGGGCAGCATGTTCGGCTGGAACGTTCCAGCGGCCGACCCGACGCGGTACGACGCGGAAGGCCACCCAATACGGAAGGGGCAAGACGATGCCAATGCTGGTGATTAGCCTACCGGCGGTGCCGGATGTTACCAACGCCGACTGGGCCGAGTACGTCGTTGACGCGGTGCGCGGTTGGGCCGGTGGCTATGACCCCGCCGACCCGCTATTCCAAGCAGCAGCCAAGGGGTCGCTGGAGCACGTAACGACCTTCGATTACCCCGTGGTGCCGACCGGTTCCGGACAGGTGCGGCGGTGAAGCTGTTACGCGTGACGCTGCTCGCGGTGGACGGCCGGCCGGTACGCCTCCATCTAGCCCGGTACACGGGAGCGTCGGAGCGCATTCGCCGGCTAGCGCGCCGAGCGGCCAAGCTCGGGCTACCCCGGATCGATCCGGAGCGCGCTAGTGCGGAGGAGGTTGACGTACCGCGTCCGGAAGCGGAGCGATTGCTGCAGCACGGGTGGGACGCTTGCTATGGGGGCAAGTAGAGTACCGAGGACGTGGACGAAAGGACCACGTCTCCGGCGCTTTGCCGGGATTTTAACTCTTCTCATACGGAGACTACTAATGAGTGCGTGTGGAAAGTTCTACGTCGAGGGCAGCGCGGTGCTGTTCACTGACGAAGAAGGGCGGGAAGTGATCGTGTACGACGGTCGCGACGTAGCCGACGCAACGATGCGTTGCGAGAAGTTGAGCGGAGCGATCGCAACCGAGTATGAAGAGTGCAGCGAGTGCGGCTCAGCATTCGGACACATGCCCGGCTGCTCGAAGCACCGCAACGCATCGTTGAAGAAAGGGGTGCAGGGATGAGCGTCGTCAACATTCTCTACCGCAAGCACTACCCGAAGCCGACGACGGACGGCACCGCCCGTCCCTATCGCCTCTGGGACGCGAACGCGCGCAAGGCGTACCCGTACCGCTACTATGCCGACCCGAAGCGCGCGCACATGGGCGCGCTGATCGAAGCTCGCTGGGCCAAGGTCGGCGCGACGGTGGAAGTCTTCAACATCCTTACCGGACGGCTGCTCGGGCAGTACACACGCACGTCGAATTCGGTTAAGTTCCTCGGGGGCAACCATGGATAAGGGCATTCGACGTAAACTCGTGGAGTCGCTAGCGGAAAGCCCGAAATCGACCAACGACGTGGCCACCGCTACCGGCATCGATAAGCGAGTGGCGTACAACGCTCTCTATCAGTCGAAGCTGGCTGGCAAAGTCATAAAGAAGGGCGATCTCTGGACGATACGCTCCGGCCCGCCGGTAAAGCCGAAACCGGTCAAGCGCCGTCGCAGGAAGACGCCCGTCGGGCCGGAGCAACACTTCCCGCTCGACGCCATCCCCGCGAAGACGGCCAAGGTGGCCAAGCGAGCGCCGTCGGCGGAGCCCTCACCACGCGGCGCCACCCCGCAGCAACAACTCGCCTTCGGGCTGCTGGCTATCCTCGACAAGATACTAAGGAGCTAGACAGTAATGGCATCGGTAAGAGGCTGGGCGAAACGTGTAGACCTGGCGTTAGCCCGCAACGTAGTTATCGAAACCGGAATCATGTACGCCCCTTTAACAGCGCGGTTAATTTCCCTGACGTTACTGGCTACACAGGTCGGGGATCCTGGACAATCGTTGGAGTTGGAATTCACCCCCGATGAGGCACGGTTGCTGGGTGACCACATTGTAAATTTTTTATCAAGACTGGAAGAGTAGAGTTCCGAGGACGCCGCTCACGGCGTCTCCGGCGCTTTGCCGGACGTAGCGCATCCCTCATTTACTTTTACCCACGAGGGGGCGT
>Ga0070714_100000624_pt1 | contig 25192 bp, 19 predicted proteins | sample LARL83metaG_FD_65450 | JGI IMG/M metagenome (GOLD analysis project Ga0070714, IMG submission 65450) | Corn, switchgrass and miscanthus rhizosphere microbial communities from Kellogg Biological Station, Michigan, USA - LAR L8-3 metaG | ecosystem: Host-associated > Plants > Roots > Rhizosphere ... | reverse complement strand
CATCACCAGGTGCAGATCTCCGACGCGGCGCTGGTCGCCGCCGCCAGTTTGTCGGACCGGTACATCACCGCGCGGTTCCTGCCGGACAAGGCCATCGACCTGGTCGACGAGTCCGCCTCCCGGCTGCGCATGGAGATCGACTCCCAGCCCGTGGAGATCGACGAGCTGCGCCGCGCGGTGGACCGGATGAAGATGGAGGAGCTCGCGCTGGCCAAGGAATCGGACCCGGCGAGCAAGGACCGGCTGGAACGGCTGCGTGCCACCATGGCCGACTCGCAGGAACAGCTCACCGCGCTAACCGCCCGGTGGGAGCAGGAGAAGTCCGGCCTGAACCGGGTGGGCGAGCTCAAGAAGCAGCTCGACGACCTGGAAACCCAGGCCGAGCGCGCCGAACGCGAAGGAAATCTGGATACCGCGGCACGGCTCAGGTACGGAGACATCCCCTCGCTCAAGAAGCAGCTTGACGAGGCAAGCACCACAGCTCGTTCGGAAGAAAAGATGGTCAAGGAGGAGGTCGGGCCGGACGATGTCGCCGACGTGGTTTCCTCGTGGACCGGGATCCCGGCCGGGCGGCTGCTTGAGGGCGAGACCGGCAAGCTGCTGCGGATGGAGTCCGAGCTCGGCCACCGGGTGATCGGGCAGGCGCGTGCGGTGCAGGCCGTGTCCGACGCGGTGCGGCGCGCGCGGGCCGGCATCTCCGACCCGGACCGGCCGACCGGCTCGTTCCTGTTCCTCGGGCCGACCGGCGTCGGCAAGACCGAGCTGGCCAAGGCGCTCGCCGGGTTCCTGTTCGACGACGACCGGGCGATGGTCCGCATCGACATGAGCGAATACTCGGAGAAGCACTCGGTCGCCCGGCTGGTCGGCGCGCCGCCCGGTTACGTCGGCTACGACGAGGGCGGGCAGCTCACCGAGGCGGTTCGGCGGCGGCCGTATACCGTGGTGCTGCTCGACGAGGTCGAGAAGGCACACCCGGAGGTCTTCGACGTGCTGCTCCAGGTTCTCGACGACGGGCGGCTCACCGACGGCCAGGGCCGGACCGTGGACTTCCGCAACACGATCCTGATCCTGACTTCGAACCTGGGATCTCAGTTCATCGCGGATCCGTCGTTCGGGTCCGCGGACGCGAAGCGAGACGCTCTGCTAATGCCGGGGGGGACGACCCCCCCGAGCCCCCCCGACATGCACGACAGAGTGATGGGCGCGGTGCGCGCGGCGTTCAAACCGGAGTTCCTGAACCGGCTCGACGATGTGATCGTCTTCGACGCCTTGACGTCGGAGGAGCTGGCGCAGATCGTGGACATCCAGCTGGCCGGGCTGGCCGCGCGGCTGTCCGGCCGGCGGCTGACACTGGAGGTCACGCCCGCGGCGCGGGAGTGGCTTGCGCTGACCGGATTCGACCCGGTGTACGGGGCGCGGCCGTTGCGGCGGCTGATCCAGTCGGCGGTGGGCGATCAGCTCGCGCGGGCCCTGCTGTCCGGCGAGATCGTGGACGGCGACACAGTCACGGTGGACCGGGACGAAACTGGCGACAAGCTTACTGTTCGCTCCGCGGCTTCGGCGGCTGCGGTCTGACGGCGAGCTGGTCGAGGTCGAGGAGCCGGTCGTACTCGTCCTCGTCCAGGCCGAGGTCGATGCGGAGCCGGTAGCGCAGCCGGAGCAGCAGATCCAGTTCCTCGCTGTCCCGGCTGACGGGCTCGGCCCGCATGCACGCATCCACTCCGACGGTGGCCCAGTCCAGGGCGCCGCGGAGATCACCCTGTTCGGCGAGAACCTCGGCGACCATGTCGCAGGTGCGCGGGTCCTCGCGGTGGCCATCACGGGCCAGCTCGTCGATGAGCGCCGTCGCGTCCGCCCTGGCGCCGAGGGCGTACAGGGCGCGGGCAAGCTGGATACGCGGATCGGCAAAGGTCTGGCCACCGTGCGCGAGCGCGGTGCGGAACTCCTGCGCGGCCTCGGCCGGCTCGTCGGCGAGCAGCCACTGCTCGCCGGCCCGCATGTGCGCTTCGGCCCGCGACATCCCGTTCGGCGCCGCCTCTTCGGCGAGCCGGCTCATCCGGACCGCTGCGTGCTTGTGGTTACCGGTCCGGGCCGCGTTGACCTCTATGGCATCGAAAAGCTCGCCGGACAACGCAACCACGGGTAAGACCGTACCCATCGACAGGTCACGCGAATCCGGACACATGTGACGTTACCGACGGGTACGTTCTAGCGCGTCCCAGAAGCCCCGACGCAGCGCGTGCCGGACTTCGTCGTGCAGCAGGAAATCGATCGGCAGCGCCGATCCCTGAAGCAGCCTGGCCTCCAGGTCCGAGGGCATTCTGGGCTTGCGCGCGAGCACCGCCTCCAGCCACAGCGCGGGCGCGTCCCTGGCCACCGACTCGCCGAAGTCCTGCCCCTCCTCGTGCGCCGCCTGGACCGCGTCCGCGAGGGAGACCGCCGGCTGCGGCGAGTAGTTCGCCGCGCTCATGACTGGTTGCGGGCCGCTGTACGGAGCGCTGCGCGCGGATGGCGAGCTCGTGCCGGGCACCGGGGTGACCGGGGCCACCGGGGCGGAGTGCTGGCCGGTGCCGTGCGGCGGGGCGCTGTGCTGCGGCGGGGCGGCGGTCGTCCCTGCCTGGCTGGCCGCGATCTGGCCGGCGCCATGCTGACCGGTACCGAGCTGGGTGGCGCTGTGCTGGCCCTCACGAGGGTCCCTTACTTCCCGCGCGTCTCTATTGTCGCGGTTGTCCCTGCTGTCGCGTGCCTGGCCGCGGGTGGGCAGGCGGCGGAGCTGGGCGGAACTCGCGGGCACGGGCTCGGGCGCGAGGGCTGGCGGCTCTACCGACGCCGACACCACCTGGCGCTCCCGCTCGTCGCGGGGGCGCTCCTCGCGGGGGCGATCGGCGTCGCGCGGCCGGTCCTCCCTGACCCGGTCTTCGCGGGGGGCCCTGTCTTCGCGGGAAACTCTGTCTTCGCGGGGGGCCCGGTCTTCGCGGGAAACTCTGTCTTCGCGGGGGGCCCGGTCTTCGCGGGTGGCCCTGTCCTCGCGATCCCGCTCGCGCGACGAGGCGCGCGGCAGCTGCAGGGCGGGGCGCTGGTATTCGGCCACCACGGGAGCGGTGTAGATCGCGGGCGGCGCGTGGTTCGCGGTGGCCGCGGCCCGGTCGGCTGCCACCGACAGCGGCTGGTAGCTGGAGCCCACGCCCGCCAGGTGGCCGTTCGACCTGACCGGCGTGCCGTCCGGCTCGTCCGCTGTCCGGGTCGGTTCCGCCCCGGCGATCAGCTCCACATACGGCCGCAGGTGCTCGCCGCCGATCTCGATGAGGTCGTCCGACTCCTGACGGAGCGTGCGAGAGATCGTCCAGTTGCCGTCCACCGCGATGTGCACCAGCGTGACGCGCATGCCGAGATCCTGGACGTCGGCGATCACCTGCGCGAGGTCCTCTTCGGCGCTGACCACCATCGCGTCGCTGACCGCGTTGTTCCGCGCCAGCGTGGTCAGATCGCGCTGGATCTCGGTCTCCACGCCCTCCCGGCGGCCCGGCCGGATCTTCGCCAGCCGCAGCTTGATCCCCGGCAGGTCGGCCAGCGCGTCGTGCTCCGCGGTGCGCCGCCCGTCGGCGGACGCCTCGTACCAGTAGCAGCGGAGGAGCGGCAGGCCGGAGCGCTCCCTGGCAAGGCTGGACAGCAGCTGCAACAGTCCCTCGTAGTCCCAGGAGACCGATTCCTCGCGCCGTGTCCCGTGCACTGCCATGGCGCCATCCGCGAGCACGTAGCCAGCGTCAACGAACAGCGCGCAGCGATCCACGGCCCCTCCGTCCTCTCTCAACCAACGAACACGGTCAGTGACGAGGCCACCGACCTGCTCCAAGCGTAGTGATGTCAGCCCCGCGCGGTTGGGTTTCCGCGCATTCCCGCTGCCAGGAGGTCCCCGGACCAGCCACTTCGGTGTTCTCACTGATATAGCTACGGCGCGTCGCTGACCGCTACGACGCCTACCAGATAAGGGCTCTGGCCGCTGGTAAAGGTCACCGCGGGGCGCTCCGCCAGGTCCTGCGGGAACGCGCCGACGGCCGGGCCCGCCGTGGTCCATGTCACGGTCCTGACCTGTGCCTGACGCCCGGGCGGAAGGGCATCGAGCGGGACAGATAGTGACGGACCGGACCCGCCGACCACGTATGCGCCGTCCAGGACCATGACCTGCGTGCCGGGCGCGGCGGCCGGGTCAGCGGCCACCACCACCAGCGTCCAGCCGAACTCCGCGACGCCGTCGTCGTCGCCGTCTCCGTCGTTGTCTCCGTCGTTGTCTTCGTCGTTGTCTTCGCTGGCCGGGGCCGCGCACCACGTGCCGGCGCCGTACCGGGCGACGAGGCTGGTCACGTCCGCGAACGCCGCGAACGCGGACCTGCCGTCCGGGCCGGCGACCTCGCCGGTCTTGGTCGCGGCGACATCCGCCAAGTCCGCACCCGGCCCGCGAAGTTCGACGCCAGGCGGCCTTTCTTGCCAGGTCCGCTGGGAGCCCGCCCAGTACAGCCCGGCCCACTGGACCGCGCCCGGCAGCGTCAGCTCGGCCGCGCTCGCACGGTCCTGCCATCCGTTCCGGCATGGCTGCGGATCCCAGCGGCAGCCGCCGAACGCGGCGCCCGTGGTCGCGATCGAGTACTGCCCGGATGCCGCGAACCGAGCGCCGAGGCCAGCGGTGACGACGCCCACCTTGCCGTTGGCGGTGCGGACCTGGTCGCCGCCATGCACCGTGATGTTCGGCGGCCGGCCCGCCACGGCGTCCGGTGCGACCGTCACGGGCAGGTAGCCACTGGTGGCCGCGGCGGGCGGCAGCGGATCGTGCGTGCACGTGGCCCCTGCCGCCGACGCCGCACAGGTCCAGCCGCCCGCGATCGGCGGATCCACATAGCTCACCCCAGCGGGCAGCGCGATAGCGGCCGTGACTCGCCGCGAAGTGCGCGTCCCTGGGTTAGTGACCGTGAACTGGATGATCCCGCTGCTGCCCGGCAGCAGCTCGCCGACCGGGTTGATCTGTGCCGCGAGGGTGACCGGTGCGCGGGTGCGGTGGGGGCTCGGGACGGGCGGGAGCGAGGGCGGGGAGTGCCGGGGTCTGGGCGCCATGGACTGCGGAGCCTGCGGGGGCGGCGGGGCGGACGGCTGATGTTCCGGCAAGGGCGGTGACGGTGCTGGCGGTGACGGTGCTGGCGGTGGCGGTGCTGGCGGTGACGGTGCGGGTGGCGGGGATGGCGCGGGAGTTCGCGATGGCGACGGGGCGGCCCGGACGATCGGGGTGTTGTTCGCGGCGAGCGCCATGGCCAGCGCGACCAGGCCGGCCACGCCGACCGCGGTGGCGCCGGCGGTGGCCGCCTGCTGGCTCTTCGGCGCGTGCCGGAACCAGAGCACCCGGCCGCCCAGCCAGCCCAGCACGCCGCCGTGGGATACCGACACCAGGTAGGCGGCCGCCGCCGGGCCTAGCACGATCGGCGCCACCACCCCGCGCAGCACCACGTTGACGTCCGCGAGCTCCAGGTACACCGCATGGCAGTCCGCGCACTGGTCCAGGTGCGCGGCGACCGCCGCGGTGTCCCGTTTGGCCAGCCCGCCCCGGACGTAGGCGCCGAGCTTGGTCATCACCGGGCGGCACTCGCCGCGCGCGACGCCGGACAGGTGCATCTGCAGGTAGGCCTGGCGCAGCCCTTCACGTGCCCGGTAGGCGAGCGCGGCAACGCCGTTCGGGCTGAGTCCGAGCAGCGCGGCCACCTCGGCGGGCCGGGCACCCTCGATCTCGGTGTGCCAGAGCACCGCGCGCCACCGCTCGGGCAGGGACGCGAAAGCACGCGCGATCATCGTCCGCTCGAGCTTGGCCACGGCGGGGTCGGCGAACCGGACGCCGGGGTCGAATGCCTCCATCTCGCCGGATACGACCAGCTTGCCTTCGGCACGGAGCCGGTCGATCGCCGCGCGGCGGACCGTGGTGAGCAGGTAGGGCCGGAACGCGCCGTCCGGGCCGCGGCCGCGCCGTAGCTGGGCGAGGACCTTGGCGAACGCCTCGGCGACCACGTCGTCGGCCTCCGCCCGGCCCCGGACGAGTTGCCGGGCGAGCGCGCGGGCCGCGGGCACGTGCCGCTGATAAAGGGTCGCGTAGGCGTCTTTGTCGCCGGACCGGCTGGCCGTGAGGAGATCGACGTCGGGCGCCCCGCCCATTACCCACCGTCCTCAATTGATTTCTTACAGTCATCAAGAATCATGGCGCAAGTCGCGTCATGCCGGAATGGCTTTGGCGTCTTCAGAACGGAGGACGACAGCAAGCGACGACCCGCGGAGGAACCCGTGAGCCGCTCCACCCCGCCCAGCCAGACCGGACCTACCAGCTCAGCCGCCATGGACCCGACTGAACTCACGGCTGCGTGGCGGCGGCGTACCCTCGCGGACGGCTGGCTCGCGGTTGACGACTGGCACACAGAAGCGGTTGACGCGGTGGCCGGTACGATCCTCCTCGATGGTCGCGCACCGTCCGCCGGTCCTGAACTGACCCAGGCCTGCGGCAGGCTCGGCCGGTCCCGCGCGGAGGCCGGGATCGGCATAGCCGAGACGATCGAGGACATCGCCGCGCTGTTCGCCGTGCTGGGCGGCGGCGGCCCGCCGCTGGCGCTGGTGACTGCCGTCGCCGCGGCCTGGGCCGAGGAGGGGCTGGCGCGGCATTGCCAGGGCGGCTGCGAGGACCCGCTGACCGGCCTGGCCACGGTGCCCTATCTGCGGACCCGCCTGACGGAGGTGTACCGGGAGGCGGGCCAGGACTGTACCAGCCCCGCCGCTACGCATCGCCTGGTGATGATCAGGCTGTCGCCGCGCCCAGACGCGATGGACCGGGTGGCTCGGGCCATCTCGCTGGGCCACGATCTACGAGCCGCGTTCCCCGGCGGTGACACGCTCTGCGGCGAATCGCTGTCCGCCTTCGCGTCCGGTCCGGCCATCGCGCTCGTGCGGGCGCGTGGCGACCTGCCCGCACGGTACGCGAACCTGCGCCGGACCGTCAGGCTCTCTCGCGGCGCCCAGCTCCGCATGACGCCGCTGCCGGCGCTGCTCACCGAGGCGCTACGCCTGGTAGACGAGCTGGCCCGCTGACGCCGCCGGCGCCGGCCATCCCGTGGAGGGGACGGAAGCCGGCGCCGACGGCCCACTAGGATCACCTACCGTGAACGATCGCGCCGACCTCCTCACGGTCATCAAGGAGAACGCCGTGGTCCACGGCGACTTCGTACTGTCTTCGGGTCGGCGGGCGACCTGGTACATCGACCTGCGCCGGATCATGCTGGACGGGCGGTTCGCCCCGCTGGCGGGCCGGGTGATGCTCGACCTCACCCAGGATCTGGGCTACGAAGCGGTCGGCGGGCTGACGCTCGGCGCCGACCCGGTGGCCGCCGCGATGATGCACGCCAGCGCCGGGCGCGGCACTCGGGTAGATGCGTTCGTAGTACGCAAAGACGCCAAGGAGCACGGCACCCAGCGCCGGATCGAGGGCCCGGACGTGGCCGGCCGGCGAGTGCTCGCCGTTGAGGACACGTCGACCACCGGCAACTCGGTGCTTACCGCGGTGGACGCGCTGCGCGCCGCGGGCGCGCAGGTCGTCGGCGTCGCGGTGCTGGTCGACCGGGGCGCGCGGGAAAAGGTGACCGAGCGCGGCCTGCCGTACCGGGCGGCCTACGCGCTAGCGGATCTCGGCGTTGGCTGAGCCATCCGCCGGCTTGGCGTGCCTGCCGCCGGATCGGCTGACCGGGCCCGGTGCCATCGGCCCGCTGACGGCGTCGCTGCCGGACGCCGCGTGGACTGCCTGTTCACGGCGGTACTGCCGCAGCCGGTAGAAGAAACCGGCCACCAGGACGACCACGACAACCGCCACGATCGCGTAGGACGCGTCGGATAGGCCGTGGCTGACCGAATTCCAGGCGGAACCGACGCCGTACCCGATCAGGGAGAGGATCACCGCGTACAGCACGGTCCCGATCGCGCTGAGCACCCCGAACCGCAGCGGCGGGACCCGGACCAGACCCGCGACGATTGACACGATCGCCCGGACGAACGGAAGCATCCGCCCGACCGGGATCGCCCAGGCGCCGCGGCCCTCGAGGAACCGCTCGGCACGGTCCACATCCGACTCGGTGACCAGGACGAACCGGCCTGCCTTGCGTACCAGTGGCCTGCCGCCGGCTCGGCCAATGAAGTACGAGGTATAAGAACCTGCCAGCTCGGCCAGCGAGCCGACGACGATCACCAGGGCGAGGTTCATGTGGCCCTGGTAGGCGAGCACTCCGGCGAAGCCGAACGTCACCTCGGACGAGATCGGGATGCAGCACGCTTCCAAGAAGCCGAACAAGATCAGCGCCGCATAGCCCCACGACTGGATGTGGTTGGTGACGAAGCTTCCCATGACCTTTAGTTCTACAGCATGGTAGCGGCTGCCCAGTGCAGTTTCATGCCGCCTTAATGTCTAGAGTAGGTGCCACTGCAGGCCCTTCGTCAGCTGGAGCTACCGCCATGCCTATCGCGACACCGGAAACTTATGCGCAGATGCTGGACACCGCCAAGCAGCGCGGTTTCGCGTATCCGGCCATCAACGTGACCTCAACCCAGACCCTCAACGCGGCCTTGCAGGGCTTCGCCGAGGCCGGCAGCGACGGCATTGTGCAGATATCTACCGGCGGCGCCGAGTACCTGTCCGGCAGCAAGGTGAAGAACATGGTGACCGGCGCCGTCGCGCTCGCCGAGTTCGCCCACGTGGTCGCCGCCAAGTACCCGGTTCACGTCGCGCTGCACACCGATCACTGCCCGAAGGACAAGCTGGACGGCTACATGCGCCCGCTCGTCGAACTTTCCGTTGAGCGGGTCTCGGGCGGGAAGGAGCCGCTGTTCCAGTCCCACATGTGGGACGGCTCCGCGGTTCCGCTCGCCGAGAACCTACAGATCGCCCGGGAGCTTCTGGACCGGTGCTCAGCCGCCCGGATCATCATGGAGATGGAGATCGGCGTCGTCGGTGGCGAGGAAGACGGCGTGGTCGGCGAAATCAACGAGAAGCTGTACACGACGCCGGAAGACGCGCTCGCCACCGCCGAGGCGGTCGGGCTCGGGGAGCGCGGCCGCTACATCCTGGCCGCTACCTTCGGCAACGTGCACGGCGTGTACAAGCCGGGGCACGTCAAGCTGCGGCCGGAGGTGCTCAGGGAGATCCAGGACGCCGTGGGCGCCAAGTACGGCACGGATAAGCCGTTCGACCTGGTCTTCCACGGCGGATCCGGGTCCGCGCTGGAGGAGATCCGCGAGGCGATTTCGTACGGCGTGGTCAAGATGAACGTGGACACCGACACCCAGTACGCATTCACCCGGCCGGTCGTGGGTCATATGTTCACCAACTACGACGGCGTGCTCAAGGTGGATGGCGATGTGGGCAACAAGAAGGCCTACGACCCGCGCAGCTGGGGCAAGTCCGCCGAGGCCGGGATGGCCGCCCGGGTGACCGAGGCCTGCCAGGACCTGCTGTCCGCCGGTAACCAGCTCAGCTGACCCCGATCCGCGCCGCCCGCGCGAAGGCGGCGCGGATCCTGGTGATCACCTGCTCCGGCGCGTACACGATCTCCGCCCAGGTGAAGTGGACGACCTCGAAGCCGGCGTCACGGAGCCTGGTATCCCGCGCGAGCTGCCAGGTCACGTTGCGCCGGTCTCCGCGGTACTTGGCGTTGCCATCCGCCTCGGCGATCGTGCGGTGCCGCGGCCAGTAGAAATCCACCCGCCCGACGCGCAGCCCGTCGCCGCCCAGCCACACCTGCGGCTCGGGTGCTTCGAGACCATGCCGGTCAAAGGCCACCCTCGCTATCGATTCCAGAGCGGATTCGGCGCGCCCGTCGCCGAACTCGATCGCCCGTCGCGCGGTTGCCGTCCCCGGCCAGTGATCGCAGGCCTCCAGCACCGCGGCGAGCTCGCCGGGTCCGGTCAGCTTCATGCGCAGCGCGCTGTCGGCCACGACCACACCCGCGTCCAGCGTCCCGCACCGCGCCAGATCCACCACCGTCCGCGCCACGCTCGTGCACGCCACCCCGAACCGCTTCGTGACATGCTCCTCCGGCAACTCCGCCAGGTACAAACGCACGCCCGGTCCTCCGGACTGACTCCCTTGCTCGTGCGGCGACCGAGTCACCGTGACCGTCCTGGCCGATGACGCCGTCAACGTGTCGAGGCCATGCATCACAGCGGCAGACTGATGACTCGCGACTAGCTCACCAGAGCGCCGCGCGAGCGCGCTGGCCACCCGCAACGCCTCTTCACGTCTCGGATCCGCCGCCGCCTTGGCAGCCATCAGAACCGGGACATACGTTCCGCGTCGCGGCGACGTCAGGATCCCCTGACGCACTAGCCGCCCGATTCGCTCCTTCGAGACCCCCGCCCCGACAAGCTGCTCGGTGGTGAGCACCCAGCAGCTGTTCCGGAAGAGCGCCGCTATTTCCCGACCCGCCATGACTAGCCCATGCCCACTGTTACATAGCAAGCACACAAAGTAAGCAACAACTATCCTCTAGGCAACAGGCGCCGGGCGCGGCGATATGACTACACCTGTCTTCTTACACTTCCGTCGGGCCCATGCGGCCGATATGTTCCCATATGTCCCCGCCGTCGCGATAAGAAGACAAGTGTAGCGTTAACAAACCCGGACAAACCGGACGCCGGGTGTGGTGGGGCGGTCGCGGACGCGGGGCGGGTTGGGCGGCGCGGGGCGGCGCGGGAGCGGGGCGGGGGCGGGTTGGGGCGGCGGGGGACGCGGTTGGAGGGGGCGCGGTAGGGTCGGGGTGTGGAACGGGAGAATCTGTTCGCGGGGGCTGGGCCCGCGGCTACGCGGCTGCCTGAGGATGCGGAGGCGGCTGGGGCGCTTGAGGCGGCTGGGGCGCTTGAGGACGGTGCGGCCGCGGACGCCACCGCCGCGGACGGCTCAGGCGCAACCGACGCAACCGGTGCGGGCGCAACCGGTGTGGGCGATGCGGAGATCAAGGGCGTCGCGGGGCGGTTTCCGGCGTATAGCGCGGCGTGGGCGGCGCTCGCGGAGCGGGCGTACGACCGGGGCGACCCGGTGACCGCGTACGCCTACGCGCGGACCGGGTACCACCGCGGGCTGGACCAGCTGCGGCGCGCCGGGTGGCGGGGCACCGGGCCGGTGCCGTGGGAGCACGCGCCGAACCGCGGCTTCCTCCGTTCGCTGCACATGCTCGGCAAGGCGGCGGAGGCGATCGGCGAGCACGACGAGGCCGTCCGTTGCGCGGAGTTCCTCAGCGACAGCAGCCCCACCGCGGCGGCGGAGCTCGATTCCCTGGATTAGGCGGAACATACCCCCCGAAGCGATTACCGGTAAGACCGCCGGGTAGGCTCACACCGCAAGAGCCCCCGCCGCGCTTGCGCCGAGTGGGGGCTTTCGAGTTGGCGCACCTTGGGGGTGTACTTCCACCGATGCCCGCCATCGTGCTTGTCGGTGCCCAGTGGGGCGACGAGGGCAAGGGCAAGGCGACCGACCTGCTCGGCGACCGCGTCGACTACGTGGTCAGGTACCAGGGCGGCAACAACGCCGGCCACACGGTCGTCATCGGCGACGAGAGCTACGCGCTGCACATGCTGCCGTCCGGTGTACTCTCCCCCGAGGTCACCCCGGTCATCGGCAACGGCGTGGTGATCGATCCCCAGGTCTTGCTCGACGAGATCGACACGCTCGAGGCGCGCAACGTCAGCTGCGCGAAGCTGCTGGTGTCGGCGAACGCGCACCTGATCATGCCGTATCACCGGGCCCTGGACAAGGTGACCGAGCGCTACCTCGGCAGCAACCGGATCGGCACCACCGGCCGCGGCATCGGCCCGGCGTACGGCGACAAGATCGCCCGGGTCGGCATCCGGGTGCAGGACCTGTTCGACCCCGGCATCCTGCGGCAGAAGCTCGACCTGGTGCTGCGCGACAAGAACCAGATCCTCGGCAAGGTCTACAACCGGCGCGCCATCGATGGCGGCAAGATCGCGAGCGACTACCGGGAATACGCCGAGCGGCTCAAGCCGTACGTGGCCGACACCGGCCTGGTGCTCGGCAAGGCCCTCGACGAGGGCAAGGTCGTGCTGCTCGAGGGCGCCCAGGCCACGATGCTTGACGTGGACCACGGCACCTACCCGTTCGTGACCAGTTCCTCGCCCACGGCGGGCGGGGCCTGCGCCGGCTCGGGCATCGGGCCGACCAGGATCAGCCAGGTGATCGGCATCGTCAAGGCGTACACGACCCGCGTCGGCGAAGGCCCGTTCCCCACCGAACTGCTCGACGAGAACGGCGAGTTCCTCCGCACGACCGGTGCGGAGTTCGGCGTGACCACGGGCAGGCCGCGCCGCTGCGGCTGGTTCGACGCGGTGGTGGCCCGCTACGCCACCCGCGTCAACGGAATCACCAGCTACTTCCTCACCAAGCTCGACGTGCTGTCCCGGCTGGACAAGGTGCCGGTGTGCGTGGCGTACGACGTGGACGGCACGCGGTACGACGAGATCCCGATGACGCAGACCGACTTCCACCACGCCGAGCCGGTGTACGAGCACTTCGACGGCTGGGACGAGGACATCTCGGGCGCGCGAGACTTCGCCGACCTGCCGGCCAGCGCCCAGGCATACGTGCGGGCGATCGAGGAGATGGTCGGCGCGCCGATCGCCGGCATCGGCGTGGGTCCCCGCCGCGACCAGACACTCCAGCTGAGGGACCTGCTCCGGTAAACCGCAGGGACCTGCTCCGGTAAACCGCAGGGACCTGCTCCGGTAGCCTCGCCCCGTGCGCATACTCGTTATCGGCTCGGGCGGGCGCGAGCACGCGATCGTCCGTGCCCTCGGCCGCGGCCATGACCTGCACGCGGCTCCGGGCAACCCCGGCATCGCCGAGCTCGCCGAAGTGCACCCCGGCGGGGACATCGCGAAGCTAGCCGGCGAACTCCGCCCCGATCTGGTGGTGATCGGCCCTGAAGCGCCGCTGGTGGCCGGGGTCGCGGATGAAATTTCGCGGAACGGCATTCCCTGCTTCGGGCCGTCGCAGCGCGCCGCGATGCTGGAGGGGTCGAAGGCCTTCGCCAAACAGGTCATGGCCGAGGCCGGGATACCCACCGCCCGGTCCTTCACCTGCGCGACAAGCGCGGAGGTGGCGGAAGCACTGAGGTCGTTCAGCCCGAATTATGTGGTTAAGGACGACGCGCTCGCGGCGGGCAAAGGGGTGGTGGTGACCACGGACATCAGCCTCGCCAGGGAGCACGCGGCGCGCTGCGGGACGGTGGTGATCGAGGAGTTCCTCGACGGGCCGGAGGTGTCGCTGTTCGCGGTGTGCGACGGGACGACCGCGGTGCCGCTGCTGCCCGCGCAGGACTTCAAGCGCGCCCTCGACGGCGACGAGGGCCCGAACACCGGGGGGATGGGCGCCTACGCGCCCCTGCCGTGGGCGCCGCCGGACCTGGCCGGGCAGGTGATGGACCTGGTCATCGAGCCGGCCGTGGCGGCCATGCGGCGGCGCGGCACGCCGTACCGCGGCCTGCTGTACGCGGGCCTGGCGCTGACCTCGGCCGGGATCAAGGTGATCGAGTTCAACGCGCGGTTCGGCGACCCGGAGACCCAGGTGGTGCTGGACCGGCTGGCTTCCCCGCTGGCCGAGCTGCTGCTCGGCGCGGCCACCGGTGACCTGGGCGCGGTGGCGGCGCCGCGGTGGCGGGACGGGGCGGCGGTGACCGTGGTGATCGCGGCGCCGGGCTACCCGGCGGCGCCGGTCCGCGGCGCCGGAATACGGCTGGGTGCCGCCCGTGCTGACGGATACGTGCTGCACGCGGGTACGGCGGTCGGCGAGGCCGGTGAACTGGTGGCCGCGGGGGGACGGGTGCTGAACGCGGTGGGGACCGGACCTGACGTGGCGGCCGCGCGTGCGGTGGCGTACCAGGTGGCCGGGACGATCGAGATGGACGGCGGCTGGTACCGCCGGGACATCGCGTTGCGCGCGTGATGACAATCGACGCCGACCCGCCGCTGCGGGTCAGTACGCTGGAGCTGTTCTTCGACCTCGTCTTCGTGTTCACGATCACGCAGCTGACCAGCCTGCTCGCGCGCGACGGAGTGACCGGCGCGGACGCGTTCCGGGTGCTGCTGATCTTCGGTGTGCTGTGGTGGATGTACGGCGGGTACGCCTGGCTGACCAACACCCGCACGCCGTCCCGGACCCCGGAACGCCTGCTGCTGCTGCTCGGCATGGCCGGTTTCCTGGTCGTCGGGCTGGCCATCCCGAAGGCGTTCGACCGGCGCGGCGAGGGCATCGCGCTCGCGCTTGGTTACCTGCTGGTCATCGCGGTGCACGGGGTTCTGTACCAGCGGGTGAACCGGAACATACTGCGGGTGGTGCCGATCAACGTGGTGGCGGCGGTGCTGGTGCTCGTGGCCGCGCTGACCGGCGGCGCGGCCGCCTACGTGCTGTGGGCACTGGCGCTGGCCGGCCCGGTTGTCTCGCCGCTGATCGTCGATCCGCGCGGGCGGTTCGCGATCCAGCCGTCGCACTTCGTGGAGCGGCACGGCGCGTTGATCATCGTCGTGTTCGGCGAATCGGTGGCCGATATCGGCATCGGCGCGGCCGACCACCGGCTCACCGCCAGCCTGGTGGCGGCCGCGGTGCTCGGCCTGGCACTGACCGCCACGCTGTGGTGGGCGTACTTCGGCGTCGCGGACGACGAACGCGCCGAGAACGCGTTCATCCAGGCGGATCCCGCCAGCCGGCCCGCGCTGGCGCTGAAGGCGTACTGGTACTCCTATATCCCGATGCTGCTGGGCATCGTGGGGCTGGCCGCCGGGATCAAGGTGGCCATGCTGGACCCGGGCGCCGGCCTGCCATGGCGGCCGAGCCTGATCCTGGGCGGCGGCGTGGCGCTGTTCCTGGCCGGGGACGTGTGTTTCCGGCATGCACTGCGGATCGGCGTGCTGCGCTACCGGATCGCGGCCGCGATCGCCGCGCTGGCCGTGTCGGCGGTCGGGCAAGCGAGTGCCGCGGCGGAGATCGCGCTGCTGGCCGCGATCGTGGCCGGTGCCCTGATGGCGGAACGGCAGGCCCGGGCCACGCCCGATACCGTGGACCTATGATCTCGCGGTACACGCTGCCCGACATGGGCAAGGTCTGGAGCGACGCGCACAAGTACGAGCTGTGGTGCCGTATCGAGCTGCTGGTGCTTGAGGCGCACGCGGCGGCCGGCACCGTGCCCCGTGATGCGGTTGAACCGGTGCGGAACGCACCAGCGCCGACGCCGGAGGCCGTCGCGGCCGTGGAGGCGGTCACGGACCACGACGTGATCGCGTTCCTCACCGCCTGGGCGGACAACACCACGCCACGGTCCGCGGCCGCCTACGTGCACTATGGCATGACGTCCTCCGATCTGCTGGACACCGCCCTGGCGATCCAGCTGACCGAGGCCACCGACCTGCTGCTGGCCAAGGCGGACACGCTGGTCGCGACGCTGCGGGACCACGCGCTCGAACACGCGGGAACGCTGCGAGCGGGCCGGACGCACGGCATCCATGCCGAACCGGACACCTGGGGGCACCGGGTGGCGGACTTCGCGTTCGCGATGGCGCGCAGCCGGGACCGGCTGCGCGCGGCGCGGCCGGCGGTCGCCGTGGGCACGCTGTCCGGGCCGGTCGGCACGTACTCCAACATCGACCCGGCGATCGAGGCGTCGGTGATGGGCGCGCTGGGCTTGCGGCCGGCCGACGTCGCGACCCAGGTGGTGATGCGCGACGGCATCGCGGAATGGGTGAGTGCGCTGGCGATCCTGGCCACCGTGTGCGAGGCGGTGGCGCTGGAGGTGCGGCATGGCCAGCGCACCGAGCTGCGCGAGGTCGCCGAGCCGTTCGGTTCCGGGCAGAAGGGGTCTTCGGCGATGCCGCACAAGAAGAACCCGATCAGGTCCGAGCGGATCTGCGGGCTCGCCCGGGTGGTGCGTAGTTTTGTGACTCCTGTCACAGAGGGAATCCCGCTGTGGCACGAGAGAGATATCTCGCATTCCTCGGTGGAGCGGGTGGCCCTGCCGGACGCGGCGGCGGCCAGCGATTACCTGCTGCACCTGACCGACGGGCTGATCAGCGGGCTGACCGTGGACGCCGGCCGGATGCGCGCGAACCTGGATATGACCGGCGGGCTGATGTACTCCTCGGCGGTGCTGCTGGAGCTGGTCAGCACCGGCCTGTCACGAGAGGAGGCGTACGCGATCGTGCAGGCCGCGGCGATGGACACGTGGGACGCGCTGCGCGAGTCCGGGGAGGCCAGAGCCGGTGTCGCGCTGTTCCAGGACGCGTTGCGTAAGCAGGCCGCGACACGCGGGCAGGCGCTTCCGGGCTCCGTCATAGACAGGGCATTCCGGCCGGAACGGTACACCGAACGGCTAGCTCCCGTCTTCGAGCGTCTCGCGCGGCTATCCTGACATCCATGACCAACGCACCCGAGACTCGCTACCGCGTGCGCGGCGGCGCTGCGCTGCACGGCACCGTCTTCGTACAAGGCGCGAAGAACGCGGCGCTGAAAATGATCGCGGCGTCGCTGCTGACGGCGAACGGGCGCACGGTACTGAGAAACGTGCCGCCGATCGAGGACGTCAGACGTGCCGTCGAGCTGGCCGAGGCGATCGGCGCGCTGGTGGAGTTCCACGAGGCGGAGCGGACGCTGGTCGTGGACGCGTCCCGGCTGACCAGCCCGGTGCTGCCCGCCGAGATCGCGCGGCGGTTCCGTGCCTCGGTGCTGTTCGTGCCCGCGCTGCTGCACCGGTTCGGCGAAGCGGTCATCGAGGGCGTCGGCGGCTGCAATCTGGGCAGCCGCAACCTGGACTTCCACTACCGCGGCTTCACCCGGCTCGGTGCCGTGGTGGACGAGGGCGAGTCGGTCATCCGGATCAAGGCGAGCAAGCTCCAGGGCGCGCACATGTACCTGGACACGCCGTCGCACACCGGGACCGAGAACCTGATCATGGCGGCGTCCATGGCGCCGGGCAAGAGCGTCATCGACAATACGGCGCAGGAGCCCGAGGTCCTCGACGTCATCGCGTTCCTCACCAAGATGGGCGCCCGGATCAGCGGCGGGGGCACCGGGTTCGTCACGGTGCACGGCGTGGACGAGCTGACCGCGGTTGAGCACACGGTGATGGCGGACCGGCTCGACGCCGGCGTGTTCGCCATGGCGGCGGCCATCACCGGGGGCGAGCTGAACCTCGTGGGGGCATCGCTGGATCACTTCGGCGTGGTGCGGTGGAAGCTGGAGCAGATGGGCGTCGAGTTCGCCGAGCACGGCGCCGTGCTGTCGGTGCGCCGGGACCGGCCGCTGCGCCCGGTGAACGTGATCACCGGCCCGTACCCGGGGTTCGCGACCGACCTTCAGTCGCCGATCATGGCCCTGGCCTGCCTGGCCGAGGGCGCCAGCTACATTCGCGAGACGATCTTCGACGGCCGGTACACGCTGGTCGGTGAGCTGAACAAGATGGGCGCCAGCGTCGAGTTCGACGGCAACGTGGCGATCGTGCACGGGCCCGCTGGTTTGCACGGGGCCGAGGTGGTGGCGCACGACCTGCGCACCGGCATCGCGCTGGTGCTGGCCGGGCTCGCCGCCGAGGGCGAGACGGTGATCGCGCCGGGATACCTGATCGACCGGGGGCACGCGGCGATCGCGCAGCGGTTCACCGCGCTCGGCGCCGACATCACCGCGGAGACCGACGCTTAACTCTCGGCGGCACGACACGCCACGGACCACAGACTGCCGCCTGCGGACGTGCTCATGACTACTTTCCGTAGTCATAATCTTACCTCCAGGCGCGCGCCACCTGGAGGAAGGCGTCGTTCGCCTCCGGATCGCCGATCGTCACTCTGGCCCCCTCGTCGCCGAACGGCCGGATCGCGATGCCCGCCGCCTCGCACTTCGCGGCGAACTCCGTCGTGCGATCGCCCAGCCGGAGCCAGATGAAATTGCCCTCGGTCGGCGGCACGGTCCAGCCGGACGCGAGCAGTTCCTCGCGAACCCTGGTCCGCTCCTTGACAGTGAGCTCGACCCGCTCGAACAGCTCGTCCTCGGCGGCCAGTGACGCGATCGCGGCCGCCTGGGCGATGCGGTTGACCGAGAACGTCAGCATCGTGGCCCGCACCGCGGCGACCACCGGCGGCTGCGCGATCAGGAACCCGACCCGGAGCCCGGCCAGGCCGTACGCCTTGGAGAACGTGCGCAGCACCGCGACGTTGGGCCGGTCCTGGTAGACGCGGATCCCATCAGGCACCGCGGCGTCCCTGATGTACTCGCGGTATGCCTCGTCGAGCACGACCAGGCACTCGTCCGGCACCCGGTCGAGGAACGCGGTCAGCTCGGCCTGGTGCACGACCGTGCTGGTCGGGTTGTTCGGGTTGCAGACGAAGATCATCCTGGTGCTGGGGGTGATCGCGTCCGCCATCGCCGCCAGGTCGTGCACCTCGTCCTTGAGCGGCACGAGGACGGAGGTCGCGCCGGCCAGCGCGGCGAGCATGGGGTAGGCCTCGAACGAGCGCCACGCGTACACCACCTCGGCGCCCGGCTCGACGACCGCCTCGAACAGCTGCTGGGCCACTCCCACCGAACCGCACCCCACCGCCACGTGGCTGGCCGGGACGCCGTGCCGCTCCGCGATCGCCTCGATCAGCGCCGTCGCACCGTTGTCCGGGTACCTGTTGACCGACCGTGCCGCGTCCGCGATCACCTCGACGACGGACGGCAGCGGACCGTAGGGGGATTCGTTCGAGGACAGCTTGTGCGACTGGCCGGCCGCGCTGACGGGTGTCCGGCCCGGCTTGTAGGCCGGAAACCCATCTAGCACGGAACGGAATCGCGGGGACGCGTCAGTCATTCCCCCAGTCTGACACCCACGGTGTCAGTGCAGCGACTCGCCCGCCTTGGCATACGCGTCCGCGGCCAGCACCTTGGCCCCCTGCTCGGAAGCGTCCGGCCCGAAGATCGTCACGGCACCCACGTACCCGTTGGCGCGGAAGACCACCGACCACATGTCCACACCCGGGTACCCCACGGCCTTGACGTTGACCGCCCTCGCCTGCTGGGCGAGACCGCTTACCGGGGCTTCCTCGACCTCGTAGGCGAACGTCCTGCCCGCGACCGTGGCGCGGTAGTGCGTGCAGCCGGCCGGGAGCTTGGTGGCCAGCGCCTTGGCGGCGCTCGCCGGAGATGCCGCGACGATGACCTCGGACACGCCATCCTGGCCCACCCGGAACGTCACGACCGAGGCGGGCAGGTCGGCGAACTCCGCCGAATTGAACCCGGTGAGGGTGGCCTGGGCGCAGCTCGCCGGGGTGACCGTGACCCCGCGCAAGCTCTGCTTGCCGAGCTGCGCGTCCGGCAGCTTGCCGAACGCGCCCGCCTCGGGCACCGCGGCCGGCTGGCGCCCGTTGACCTTGTTCAGCAGGGCGCCGCGCAGCCGCGCCGCCGTAAAGCTGGCCGGGAGGCCCGCCGCGGCCATGCCGGCCGACGAGGTCGCGCTGGCCGTACCGGCCGCACTCGCCGTGCCAGCGCCTGATGCGGAGCAGCCCGCGACCGCGGCCGCCCCCGCAACCGCCACCCCTAGCAGCGCCGCGGCGCGCGGCATGGACGGCTGCCAGTAACGTTCCGACATGGAAACACCCTTCTCACGCTCCGGATATACACAACTCCGAAGCGTGAGAATAGCCTACGTCTAGTAATGGAAAGGTGGCTTTCCGCGAAACCCGCCACCGCGGGTCCCGGGTAGCGGGTGAGTGAACTCTGCCGCCCGCCGGGTCTACGCTCGTTCCCATGGGCCCGCTGCATGGGATCAGGGTGGTGGAGGTCGCCGGGCTGGCCGCCGCGCCGTTCGGCTGCATGATGCTGGCCGACCTGGGCGCGGACGTGCTGCGGGTGGACCGGGTCAGCTCGGCGGGCCAGCCAGCGCCCGACGATCCGCTCGGCCGCGGCCGGCGGTCGATCGCGCTCGACCTGAAGACCGTCGAGGGCGCCGCCCTCCTGCTCCGGCTCGCCGACCAGGCCGACGTGCTGGTGGAGGGGTTCCGCCCGGGGGTCGCGGAGCGCCTGGGGTTCGCGCCTTCGGTATGCGTTGCGCGGAATCCCCGGCTGGTGTACGCGCGGATGACCGGCTGGGGGCAGGACGGTCCGCTCGCGCCCACCGCCGGGCACGATATCGGCTACATCGCGATCTCCGGCGCGCTGTCCCTGGTCGGCCGCGCCGGGGAGCGGCCGGTGCCGCCGGTCAACCTGGCCGGCGACTTCGGCGGGGGCGGCATGCTGCTGGCCGTCGGCATCCTCGCCGCGCTGCTGGAGCGGGAAAGATCCGGCACCGGCCAGGTGGTCGACGCCGCCATGGTGGACGGCTCGGCGCTGCTGACCACGGTCTTCCACGGCTTCGCGGCCGTGGGCCGGTGGCGGCCGGAGCGCGGCACCAACCTGATCGACGGCGGCGCCCCGTTCTACGACACGTACCAGACCGCGGACGGCCAGTTCGTCGCCGTGGGCGCGCTGGAGCCCGCGTTCTACGCGGAGCTGCTCGAGCGCCTCGGGCTGTCCGGTGATCCGGACCTGCCCGACCGCGCCGACCAGGCGAACTGGCCGGCCCTGCGCGAGCGCTTCGCCGCGGTCTTCGCCAAGCGGACGCGTGCCGAATGGACGGATGTATTCGCGACGTCCGACGCCTGCGTCGCCCCGGTCCTGGGCCTCGACGAAGTCGCCGCCCATCCGCACAATCAGGCCAGGAAGTCGTTCACCGAGCTCGGCGGCGTGACGCAGCCGGCCCCCGCGCCGCGCTTCAGCCGCACCGCGCCCGGCGCGCCGCTGCCGCCGCCGCTGGCCGGCGCGGACACCGACGCGGTGCTGGCCGGCCTCGGTCACACCGAAGCCGAGATCGCGGATCTGCGCGCCCGCGGCATCGCCGGCTAAGTCCGGTCGATGGGCACCGCCGTGACGGGCGTCCGGCGGTTCCGCCGCCTCACGCCGCCGCCAGCCGTCCGGCAGGGTGACTTCCAGCACATCGTCGACGGTGATGACGCCGAGCAGGCAGCGCTCGTCGTCCACGACCGGGATCGTGATCAGGTTGTAGTCGGTCATCAGCACGGCGACGTCCATCACGTCGGCATCCGCGCCCACCCGGACCGGATCGGTGTCGCATACGTCGATGAGCGCGGCGGACCCGGCGGACTGGAGCAGCGCTACCAGCGTGGCGACCCCGCGCAGGCAGCCCTCGTCGTCGACCGCGTGGACGCTGGTCAGTGCCTCGGGCTGGAGGCCGCCGGACTCCCGCACCCTGGCCAGCGCCTGGTCCACGGTTACCATCGTGGGCAGCGAGATGAAATCGACGCCCATCAGGCCGCCCGCGCTGGTGGCGTTGAAGCCGAGCAGGGTGAGCACCTTGGCCCGCTGCCCGGCCGGCAGCAGGTCCAGGACCGGCTGGCGCCGCCGCTGCGGCAGCTCCGCGATCGCGTCGGCCGCGTCGTCCGCCCGCATCTTGGCGAGCACGCCCGCGATGTCGGCGTCGGAACGGCCGGCGAGCAGCCGTGCCGCCGCGTCCTCGTCCAGCTCCTCGAAGACATCGGCCTCCAGCTCCGGGTCGGCGTGCACCCGGCCGAGGATCTCGGTCTGCTCCTCCCTGGAAGCTTCTTCGAGCAGGTCGGCGATCTGCGCGGGCTTGAGCCGCCTGATCCGGGCGAACGGCCCGCGCAATAGCGCGCTCCCGGCGTGCCCGATCAGCCACTCGAAGTCGTGCCAGTCCCGGAACGTGCCGACATCGGAATCCAGCCCGGCGTCCCCCAGCCCGATCCAACGGCGCCGCCGCGGCCTGGTATCCACCCCAGATAGCACCCACTCGCCGTTGTCGCTGGTCAGCTCCAGGTCCGCGGCCCGGACCAGCCTGGCGTTACGCACGTCGATGAGCCGGTGCCCGAGGACGTCCGCGCGTAGCAGCACCTCGCCCTCGCGCCGGTCGAAGTGCCGCAGGTCGAGCCGCGCGCTGGTCAGTTTCAGCGCGTCGCCCTCAGCCTGCGCGACGGTACCGCTGACCTGCTCCACCGGGACGAAGAGCTGCCGGCCGCCGACCGCCCCCACCAGGCCGGTTACCAGCGGATAGTCGGTCCCGCGCAGCCGGACGATCACGTCGGAGAGCTTGCCGAGCGACTGGCCGCTCCGGTCCGCCACCGGCCGCTTCAGCAGCCGGGACAGCCGGAGGACCGCCGGTGGAGTCGCCATCTGAAGCCTCTTCGCTGCTGGTCAGCGATCTTGACGGAACCTTAACGCCCAGATCAAGAACCTATACGGAACCTATACTGCCGCCGCCAGCCAGGCCACATAGCGTCGAATGCGTTCGGGCATACCGCGCGAACAGAATGGAGTCATAGCGGAGTGGCTGTCGGTAGCGCGGTCGGCGATGCACGCCGGAGTCAGGTTGTTGACCTGCCGGAAACGTTCTGGTACAAGGCCAAGCTACGTCTCCTCGGGCCGCCGATGGTCAACGAGCAACTCGGCAGCGAACGGCTGTCCAAGCCGCTGGCCCTGGGCGTCCTGTCACCGGACGGCATCTCCTCCTCGGCCTACGGCACCGAGGAAATACTGATCGAGCTGATGCCGATCTTCGGCCTCGCCGCGTTCTGGGTGATCGTCCCGATGACCGGGGTGATCTTGTTCGTCATGCTGCTGGTGGTGCTGTCCTACCGCGAGGTGGTGACCGTCTACACCCGGGCCGGCGGCTCCTACGTGGTGGCCAGGGAGAACTTCGGGCCAAGGATCGCGCAGATCGCCGCCGTGGCGCTGCTCATCGACTATGTCGTGACGGTCGCGGTCCAGGTCGCGGCCGGCACGGCGGCCGTCGCGTCGGCGTTTCCCGCCATCGGCCCGTACTCCACCCAGATCTCCATCGCGATCATCCTGCTGATGTGCTACGGCAACATGCGCGGAATCAGGGAAGCTGGCAAGGTCTTCGCGCTGCCCACCTACCTGTTCTCCGTCGCGGTGATCGCGATGATCGCCGTCGGGCTGGTCCGCGAGGCGGCCGGGAACCTGCACCAGCAGAACGTGCACGAGATCACGGGCCTGTACAAGGTGGGCAACGGCATCGGCGGACTCGCCATGCTCATCGTCATCTACACGCTGCTGAAGGCGTTCGCCAACGGCGGCTCGTCGCTGACCGGCATCGAGGCCGTGTCCAACGCAGTCAGCGCGTTCGAGCCGCCGGAGGGCCGCAACGCCCGCAAGGTGCTGGTCATGGAGGGCCTGATCCTCGGCACCCTGGTCGCGGGGATCTCCTGGCTGGCCCACCTGACCCACGCCGCCCCGCATACCAGCGGCTACCCGACGGTGATTGCCCAGGAGGCGAACCTGGTGTTCGGCGGCGCCGGGCACTTCATGTTCTTCGTGGTCCAGACCGCCACCGCGCTCATCCTCTACACCGGCGGCAACACCAGCTTCAACGGCTTCCCGTTCCTTACCAGCTTCGTCGCCGAGGACTCGTTCCTGCCGCGCTGGCTGACCAAGCGCGGCCATCGCCTGGTGTTCTCCAACGGCATCGTGGTGCTGACCGTGCTGTCCGTCGCGCTGATGGCCGCGGTCGGCTCGAACGTGAACGCGCTGGTGCCGTTCTACGCGATCGGCGTGTTCACCGCGTTCACCATGGCCGGCTTCGGCATGGCCAGATACCACACCAGGGTGCGGGAGCCCGGCTGGCGGTACAAGCGGGTGATCAACTTCTCGGCCGGCGTGCTGAGCCTGATCGTCGTGGCGATCTTCGCGGTGGTGAAGTTCACCGAAGGCGCCTGGCTCATCGTCATCATCTTCCCGCTGCTTGTGCTGGCGCTGATCCGGCTCAACCGCGAGTATCGCGACGAGGCCAGCGTGCTGGAGAACATCGGCGAGCGCCGCGCGGCCGGGATCGGCCCGAACCAGCCCAACTACTCGCGCCGGGCCGTGATCGTGTTCGTGGACGACTTCGACCTGTCCACGTTCGCCGCCCTGCGGTACGCCAAGAGCCTGCGGCCCACCACGCTGCGTGCGGTGCACTTCGTCATCGACAGCCAGCAGGCCGAGCAGCTACGGGCCGCCTGGCTGACGGACCGCGCGGTCAGCCTGGAATTCGTCGACTGTCCGGACCGCCGGCTGACCCGGGCCGCCGCCGAACTCGTCGCCAAGGAGACGGAGGTGCCGGGTACCCAGGTCACGGCGATCCTGCCACGGCGCAGCTTCTCCCCGTTGCTCGGCAGGTTCTTGCACGACCGCACGGCGGACAAGATCGCCGGCGTGGTCAGCCGCATCCCGAACGCGGCCGCCACCATCGTCCCGTTCGACGTGCAGAACCGGGTCGGGGTGCTTCAGGAGCGCCACGCCGCGCGACTCGCCGCGGTGACGGAGCCGCCGGATCCGGGAACCCAGGAGGTAGCCGACGAGCTCAATCGTGATGTCCCCGAGCCGCTGCCCGGCGCCGGCGGCTACGACCGGCCCGTGCCGTCGCTGGGCGTGGACCCGATCGGCTCGCTGCGCCCGCCCCGCCGGGCCGTCGTGGAGGGTAGGGTGCGGGTGGTGGAGATCCGTCCGGTCGAGCAGAACACGGTCCTCGCCGTGGAGATCTCCGACTCGACCGGGGACCTCACCGCGATGTTCTACGGCCGGTCCAAGATCCCCGGCCTGATGTGCGGCGGCAAGGTCCGGCTGCGCGGCCAGGTCGGCATCAAGAACGGCGGCCCGGTCATGGTCAACCCCGCCTACGAGCTGCTCGTCCCAGGATCGGGAGACGACGAGTAGCGGCCGGGAACCGCGCGACCCCGTCCGGGCAATCACGGATGTCCTAGCAGGCATCCGAAGGGTCAACGTATGACAGACCAGGGCCGGGGGGTCTGGGGGGTGCGCCCGCCAGGGATCGACGATGAGCTCGACGACGCGGCGGTCATCCAGCTCTCCCGGCGTGAGCCCGAACAGTTCACGCTGCTGTTCCGCAGGCACGCACCGCACATCCAGCGTTACGTGGCACGGCGCCTGGGCCCGGACGCCGCCGATGACATCGTGGCGGAGACGTTCCTGCTGGCCTTCCGCCAGCGGGACCGGTACGACCAGGACCGGCCGGACGCGCGGCCCTGGCTGTACGGCATCGCCACCAACCTCATCGGCCGTCATCGC
>Ga0070714_100000623_pt1 | contig 25206 bp, 22 predicted proteins | sample LARL83metaG_FD_65450 | JGI IMG/M metagenome (GOLD analysis project Ga0070714, IMG submission 65450) | Corn, switchgrass and miscanthus rhizosphere microbial communities from Kellogg Biological Station, Michigan, USA - LAR L8-3 metaG | ecosystem: Host-associated > Plants > Roots > Rhizosphere ... | reverse complement strand
CGGAAGTAGTTCTGCAGGGTGATCGTGGCGAGCGTCTGGTTCTCGTCCTTGATCTGCACGCCTTCCTTGGCCTCGATGGCCTGGTGCATGCCCTCGTTGTACCGGCGCCCATGCAGCATGCGGCCGGTGAACTCGTCCACGATCAGGACCTCGCCGTTCATCACGACGTAGTCCTTGTCCCGCTTGTACAGCTCCTTGGCCTTGATCGCGTTGTTCAGGAAGCTGACCAGCGGCGTGTTCACCGGGTCGTACAGGTTGTCGATGCCGAGCCAGTTCTCGACCTTCTCGACACCGGACTCGAGGATCCCGACGGTCTTCTTCTTCTCGTCGACCTCGTAGTCGCCCTCGCCATCCTCGCCGCGGCGCAGCCGGGGCGCGAGCTTGGCGAACTCGGTGTACCAGCGGGCGGACTGCTCGGCCGGCCCGCTGATGATCAGCGGGGTCCTGGCCTCGTCGACCAGGATCGAGTCGACCTCGTCCACGATCGCGTAGCTGTGGCCGCGCTGCACGCACTCCTCCAGCGACCAGGCCATGTTGTCGCGGAGGTAGTCGAAGCCGAACTCGTTGTTCGTGCCGTAGGTGATGTCGGCGGCATACATCCGGCGGCGCTCGGCGGGCTCCATCTGGGCCAGGATCACGCCGACCTCGAGGCCCATGAACCGGTGCACCCGGCCCATCCACTCGGCGTCGCGCTTGGCCAGGTAGTCGTTGACGGTGACCACGTGGACGCCCGCACCGGCCAGCGCGTTCAGGTACGCCGGGAACACACCGGTGAGCGTCTTGCCCTCACCGGTCTTCATCTCGGCGATGTTCCCCAGGTGCAGGGCGGCGGCACCCATCAGCTGGACATCGAAGGCCCGCTGACCCAGGGTCCGCTTGGCGGCCTCCCGGACCGCGGCGAACGCCTCGGGGAGGAGGTCATCGAGGGTTTCGCCGTCGGCGTAACGCTGGCGGAACTCATCGGTCAGGGCGCGGAGGTCCGCGTCGCTCATCGCGACGAATTCTTCTTCGATCGAGTTGATCTGCTCGCTGATCCGCTTGAGCTTGCGCAGGATCCGGCCTTCGCCGGCGCGAAGGACACTATCGACTATGGCTGGCACTTCTCGTCGCGCTCCTCGCGGATCGTCTGACCTTTCAGCTACGGCTGGTGGCCGTCGCTTGGTATTAATGCTCGTGCACCGGTTAAGGTTCCGGCACCGGTCTCGCATGTCATCGTAGGCGAGATAAGGCGCTAAGCCGAGTCGCTGCGGCGGGGCCGGCTGCGGACCAGTCTGGCACCTTCCGGAGAATAATAGAGGCGTCAACCGAGGAGAGGAGTACGGCGTGGCCGATCAGGGCGTTACCAGCGCCATCGACGAGGCCATCGGCAAAGGTGGCGCGGCCAAGCCCGCTCGCGCGGCCGTTGCCGAGGCCGGACATCTCGAGGCGCATCACGGCAGTCCCTCCTCCTGGGTCGCGATCGCGATCATCGTGGTCGGCTTCGTCATCGGCGGCGCCGCGCTGACCGCCGGGCCGACCTGGTGGGCGTTCTGGCTCGGCACCGGCATCGTCGTGGTCGGCGGGATCATCGCCTTGTCCATGCACGTACTGGACGACTGGTACTAGATCTCCGGGAATGTCAGACCCTGCCGCTACGCTCGGCGGCATGGGTCCCGTGCTGCTCTCCCCCGATGAGGTGCGGCGGATAACGCTGCGTTCCCAGGGGTTTCTCGGCGCCGCCTCCCGGCAGGGCGGCATCCCCGGCATGCTCAGCCGGATCGGCGCCGTCCAGCTGGACACGATCAGCGTCCTCGCCCGCTCGCACGAGCTGGTCCCCTACGCCCGGCTCGGCCCTATCGGCCGGCCGCGGGTCGAACGGGCGTACTGGCACCCGCGCACCCCGGCCACCTTCGAATACTGGGCGCACGCCGCCTGCATCCTGCCCATCGGGGAATGGCCCTACTACGCGTTCCGGCGGCGCATGTTCACCGCGCAGGGCCAGCGCTGGCACCGGGTGTCGGAGACGGCCTGCAAGCAGGTGCTGGCCCGGCTGACGGCGGACGGGCCGCTCACCGCCACCGAGCTAGGCGGCGCCAAGGGCGGCGGGCCGTGGTGGGACTGGTCAGAGGTGAAAATTGCAGCCGAATGGCTGCTCGACACCGGAGAGGCTGTCTGCGTCCGGCGATCCGGCTGGCGGCGCATCTATGACCTGCCGGAGCGAGTGCTGCCCGCGTCACTGCTGGAGAGCGATCCGTCCGACGCCGAGTGCCTGAGCCACCTGATCGGCGTCAGCGCCCGGGCACTCGGGGTCGTGACCAGAGCGGACGTCATCGATTATCACCGGCTCAGCAAGTTCCTCAACGCCACGTTCGCCGCCCCGGCGGCGGCACTGGAGCAGGCGGCGGAGGCGGCCGGGCTCACGCCGGTTACGATCGCGGCCGACCGGGACGGCAAGGAGCTGAGCGGGTGGGCGGACCCGACGGCGCTCGCGGCGGCAGCGGCGGCGGGGCCGGAGCGGCACCGGGTGACGCTGCTCTCGCCCTTCGACTCGCTGATCTGGGACCGGAAGCGGACGCTGCGGATGTTCGGCTTCGAGCACAGCCTCGAGGCGTACGTGCCCAAGGACAAGCGGGTACACGGCTACTTCACCATGCCACTGCTGGCGGGCGGCAGGCTGGCGGGCCGGGTCGACCCGGCCCGCGAGGGCAAGACGCTGGTCGCGCGCAAACTGTCGCTGGACCGGGCCGCGGCGGCCGGACCCATGGCGGCGGCACTGCGGGAAGCGGCGAGCTGGGTCGGCTGCGACGATGTGCGGGTCGAGCAGGTGGTGCCAGCCGAGCACGCGCCACGTCTGGCGGCCGCCTTGGCGAGCGGGTGAGCCGGGCGCTGACCGCTGTCGTTATGAGGAAATTAGCGAAGTTCGATCAGCTTCTGCCTGACAGCGATCATGACCGCCTCCATGCGGGAATGGATCTGGAGCTTTTCCAGGATGTTCCGCACGTGGTTCTTGACGGTGTTCTCGGAGATGAACAGCTCCTTGGCGATGTCGCGGTTGTTCATACCGCGAGCCACGAGCTTGAGCACCTCCATCTCCCGCTCGGTAAGCTTCGGGGCGGGCACGCGCTGTGCCCGTTCCTCGTCGCTGTCCCGCTTGGCCAGCGTGGCGAACTCGGTGATCAGCTTGCCGGCCATCGACGGGTTGATCAGCGACTGGCCGCCGTGCACCGCCCGGACCGCGTCCGCGACCTCGTCGAGCGGGATGTCCTTGAGCAGGTAGCCGCTCGCACCGGCCCTGATCGCCTCGAACAGGTCCTCTTCCTCGTCGCTGATCGTCAGCATCACGATCTTGGCGCTCGGCGCGACCTCCTTCATCGCCCGGCAGGCCTCGATCCCGCTGGTCTTGGGCATGCGGATGTCCATCAGCACCACGTCGGGCACCGCCTCGCCCGCCTTGGTCACCGCCTCGGCACCGTTGCTGGCCTGCCCGACGAGTTCGATGTCTCGCTCTACTTCCAGGACCATCTCCAGGCCGCGCCGGAACAGGGCATGGTCGTCCGCGATCAGCACGCGAATCGGCTCCGGCCGGCCGCCCTCCTCCGGTCCTCCGCCACGAACCACCGGCTGGCTCACTTCGCTGCGCCTCCCTCGGGGGCCGCCGCCGACGCTGCCCAGGAACCGGCAGGAGCAGGAAGGCTGACCTTGATCGGCATGAATGTCACGATCAGACTCTGGCCGACCCGGGGCCGTGATGCAAGCCCGGCCGGGTCCGGCCGGGCACGTGTACCGCGGGAAACAGCGGTCACGGACCCGGGCCGGCCAGCGTCGATTACTCCTCGACCAGGCGAATTACGCCGTAGTCGTAACCTCGCCGTCGGTATACCACGCTGAAGCGATCGCAGTCGCTGTCGTGGAACAAGTAGAAGTCGTGGCCGACGAGTTCCATCTCCAGCAGCGCCTGGTCGATCGTCATCGGCTTCGCGGGGTGCGTCTTCTCCCGCACCACGAGCGGGCCATCTCCCTCCATCTGAATCGGGACCAGACGACCGTCCGGATCGGTGTGCCCGTTGCGGGAAGAGCGGGGCGGTTCGGCCTCCTCCACGGGGCTCAGCGCTGGCAGGTCCGCCAGCATCTCCTCGGCGTCGGCCGGGGATTCGGCCACCGCGGTCAGCATGCCCGGCGAACGGACGGAGGCGTTGTCGCCGTGCTTGACCTTGCGGCGGTCGCTGACGCGGCGCAATCGGTTTTCGAGTTTGGCGTAGGCCATGTCGAGGGCCGTGTATCTGTCCTCCGCCGCCGCTTCGGCGCGGATCGCCGGCCCTCGGGACCGGATGGTGAGTTCGACCCGCTCTCGCCGGTCGGCTTGTCGTGTGTTGCGTTCCTTGGAGACCTCTACATCGATTCTCATTGCCTTCTGGTCCAGTTTCGCCAGCTTGGCGAGCTTTTCAGCCGCGTGCTGACGGAACCGCGCCGGGACAGTCATGTGATGCCCGCGGACAATGATTTCCATCTCGAGCCCCCTTCCAGTCCGGTTACCTGGACGGCACTCGCCCGGCCGACCTGGTCTTCGACCCCACATCCGCCTGCTGAGGGGTTCGCGGCCGCTACGGCCACTACTGCCCTTCTCCCTGTTCCGGGAACTCGGTGTCCCCGGTAGAGGCAGGACTTACCTCTAAGCCGCACCGTGATCAGTCGACGAAAAGTCGCCTTACGTGGACCGTTTTGCCTGCGGCTGGCTTCGGCTTGCCGGGCCCGGTTCCCCGTGAGGAATCCAGGCCCCGCGCAACCACGGGCCCGGGCGAGTGCCATGTCATGAACGCTAGCTCGCCAAAGCGTGAATGTCAGGTAGGACTTGTAGGCGATCGATCGCAAAGAGTTACATAACGAGTGCATAAAGTCGCAGGCAGCGGACCCACCGCCTGTTTTGCCGATGTTTGGGGGCGTCTGGGCGATAAAAAAACTCGTTGCTCGGCACCTTGCGAGTCTCTTACGAAGTCTCAGGAAGCGGGATTGATCCAGTAGCTGGGCGCGGAACCGCCGGAGGTAACGCTCTGCCACGGGCCTTCGGAGCCGGCCGAGACCTCGAGCTGACCGCCGGACAACCCGGCCACCAGCATGTTGGCCGAATTCCCCGCGGCGATCGATTCCACCAGCTGACCGGATATCGTCGGCGGCGGGGTGAGCGGCGAACCCGCCCGGCCGTTTACCGGCACCCTCTCCAGGTCGCCCGCCGGGCTCGTGCCGTTAGGCGGCGCGAGCACTATCAGACTGTCGGCGTCGTACCAGGTCAGCGCCGAGCCGGTGATACCAGGACCAAGCGGAACCGGGGAGCCGAGGACCAGCCCGCTCGCGTGCACACCGGGCACCTGCTGCTGACTCTGGTTACCGCCAGGGGTGATGGCCGCGAGTTCCAGGTCGCTGTCATTGACCGACGCGTTCTGCGGGAGGAGCAGCGCGACCCGCACCCCGTCGGGCGCTACGCTGAGCGCGGTCACGTCGGGCAAACCCGAGATCGGAAATTCCTTGGCGCCGCCGGCGGGGACCATCTCCACGTTGCCGGCTTGGGTCAGCCATAGATCGTCGCGGCGATCCCAGCTGATGGACGTGATGCCCTGTTGCGGACCCGGCACCTGCTTGAGGCTGGAGGGTGCGCCGACCTCGCCAATGCTGAGCTTGTCGTCGTGCCCGGCCGACACCACGGCCACGAACTTGCCGTCCGGAGAGACGGCGACCATGGAGTACGTGGCGGGCTTGGGCGGCTGAGGGGCCTGCCCGTGCCTGCCCTGCTGACCTTGCTGACCCTGCTGACCCTGCTGACCTTGCTGACCTTGCTGACCCGAGGTCGTCGACTGGCTCGGGGACGGGCTGGACGGCGCCACAGCGCTTGAGGGGCCGACCGCGCACTGGGCCAGCGCCGTCGCGCCCGGCTGGCCGAAGACCGGGATTGCCTGGCCGACCGTGGCGTTCGTGGTGGAGCCGCAGCGCAACTGAGGGATGCCGTGCTGGTCGATGTAAGTGAAGGCGGCGGGCTTGGACGGATACGGGTCGTACCTCTCGTACGTCGACCGCGCCAGCTGCTGGTTCGGGTTCGGGTACTGCGTGCCGTTCACCTGCAACGCGACGGACTGGATCTGGGCCTGGCTCGCCGACGCCGCGGTGAGCGTCCACGCCAGCTCGGCCGCCATCAACGGCAGTGCCTGCTGCTCGGTGCCGGTAAGCGTGCCCTTCAGGTACACGACCGCGGTGGCCGGGGGGATGGGCTGGACCGTGATCGAGACGTTGGGGGGGAACACGTTGCCGCCGGTGGCACCGGATAGCCACGATGCCTGCGCCGGGCCTTTCACCAGGGCCTGCGCCAGCTTGTTGAGCAGGTCCGACTCGCTGGTCCCGATTGGCACGAACACTGAGTCGGGGACGAGGACCTGGCGGCTCGCGTCGAAGAAATACAGGTCCTGCGATGCCCAGCCCCGCTGGAAGGCGCTCTCCTCGACCAGCAAGTTGGGCGGCGGTGACTGAATCCGCCACTGCCCGTCGACCTTCACGAGCGTGAACTGGTAACACCCGGTGGACCCGGTGCCGGGCGAGCAAGATCCGGTGCCCTGCGAGGGCTGCGCGTTGGGCGGGTTGCCCTGGGCGGCAGAAACGTAGGGCTGGCCCGCCCCGTTCAGCCTCGCCTGCACCTGTCCTTTGATCTGGACGGTGCTCTGCGCCTTGTTGTGCGCGATCGGGATCACCACCGGGACGTTCCATTTGGTGAACACCGTGACCGAGGTAGGCTTCCAGTTCTGCGCAGCCGGGGTAAGGAACTCCTTGGCAACCGAGCCGGCCGTGTAGTAGCTGGCACTCGCGAACAGGAAGCCCTGGACGATCTGCGCGGGAGATCCGTTGGGTATCGGCGCGGATGGGTAGGGGCCGATGAAGGCCTGACCCTGGCCGGTGTCGTTCTGGTCGACCGAGTACTGGTTCGGCGGACCGCCGTTCGGCATGCCCACGCAGCCGGCCACGCTCAGCACCGCGAGGCCGAGCCCGGCGATCAGCCGCGCCTTACCCATGGGAGCCCACGCTGCTTACCTCGGATCCGGGTGCGGCGAGCGAGGTGGCCACCTCGCTCGCCTCGTCCGGGCCGAGCGGGAGCGGGGATCCGACGAGTTCCTGGCCGACCGCTCGCGGCAGCGTCAGCCGGAAGACCGAACCCTTGCCGCGCTCACCCCACGCCTGCAGCCAGCCGCCGTGCAGCCGGGCGTCCTCATGCGATATCGCCAGGCCGAGGCCGGTGCCGCCGGTGGTACGCGCCCGGGACTGGTCTGCCCGCCAGAACCGGTCGAAGACCAGCTGCTCCTCACCGGGAGCCAGCCCGACGCCGAAGTCCCGCACGGCCACCGCCACGGCGTCGCTGTCCATCGCGGCGGTCACCACCACGTCCTTGCCCTCGCCATGCTCGACGGCGTTCACCAGGATGTTGCGCAGGATGCGCTCCACCCGGCGCCGGTCGACTTCGGCGAAGCAGCCCGCGGCCGGCAGCCGGAACTCGATCCGGCTGTTCCGGCGCTCCGCGAGCTGCTGGGCGTCGTCGGCGGACCGCCGGACCAGGTCGCAGACGTCAACGAGCTCGGCGTCGAGCGTGGCGGCTCCCGCGTCGTACCTGCTGATCTCCAGCAGGTCGACGAGCAGTTCCTCGAACCGCTCCAGCTGGCTCTGCAACAGCTCGACCGACCGGCCACCGGTCGGGTCGAGCTCATCGCGCGACTCGAACAGCACGTCCGCGGCCATCCGTATCGTGGCCAGCGGCGTCCTGAGCTCATGCGAGACGTCGGAGACGAACTGCCGCTGCACGCTGGACAGCTCCTCCAGCTCACGGAGCTTGTCTTGCAGGCTGACGGCCATCTCGTTGAACGACGTGGCGAGGTCGGCGAGGTCGTCGCTGCCCTGGACCTGCATCCGCTCCTCCAGGTGACCGGCGGACAGGCGCTGCGCCGCGCCGGCGGCGTGCCGCACCGGGAGCACCACCCAACGGGTGACAAGGGAGGCTATGGCGGCGAGCAGCGCGACAAGCGCCAGCCCGACGCCGATCAGGACCTTCTGGACAAGCTGGAGGGTCTGCTGCTGCGCGTCGAACGGGAACACGTAGTACAGCTGGTAATAGTTGCCGAGCGGGACGGCGGCCACCAGGGCCGGATCCGTGCTGGACTGGCTGGTGAACACGAGGGCCGTGGGCTGCACGAAGACCGATGGCTTGGCGGGCAGGGGGGTCTGCGACTGCTCGTGGTCGATGTTCGCGATGAGTGCTGCCGGGATGGTCTGCGAGACGTCGATGGTGGTCGGCACTGCCCACTGGACGTACGCGGTGAACCCAACCTTCTTGGTGTTCAGGCGCACGAAGACGTAATAGTTCTTGCTGCTGCCCGACGCTCGCTGCAGAAAGCTGGCGGTGGCGGTCATAACCGCCTCGGCCTGATCCGTGCTCGCCACCGGATCGGCCGGCTGGCCCGCCTGGGCGCTGGCCGGCGAGGCGAGCACGGACACGTTGGCCTGACCCTCGGCGGAGGTGATGGCGGCGGACAGCTGCGCACGGGCGGCCTTCACCTCGTCGTTGAACAGCCCGTTCGCGATCGAGTTGGCGAGGAAGAACCCCAGCACCGCGATCACCAGGGCCGACAGCGACAGGGTGGTCGTGACCACCCGCAGCTGAAGCGACCGGTGCCAGCGGCTGCGCATCTGCGCGGCCGTCCGGCGCTGCCACCGACGGGACGCCCACACCCAGCGCCGTAGCTTGGCGGGCAGCCGGCGCAGGATCTCCTTGCCCAGCCGGGAACGACCGAACGCCGTTATCCAGCTAATCCGCCCGTCCGCGCCACCCGCAGCCAGCTTCATGAACTTCGCGTATCGGGGCTTATCCGGGCCCCGCCTTGTAGCCGACGCCACGAACCGTCACCACGATCTCGGGGTGCTCCGGATCCCTCTCAATCTTTGCCCGCAACCGCTGCACGTGCACGTTGACCAGCCTGGTGTCCGCCGCGTGGCGGTATCCCCAGACCTGCTCGAGCAGCACCTCACGGGTGAAGACCTGCCGCGGCTTGCGGGCGAGGGCGACGAGCAGGTCGAACTCCAGCGGGGTGAGGTTGAGCGTCTCACCGTCGCGCTTTACCGAATGACCCGCCACGTCGATGACGATGTCGCCGATCTGCAGCATTTCGGGAGCGGGCTCGTCGGTCCGGCGAAGCCGTGCACGCACCCTGGCGACCAGTTCCTTGGACTTAAACGGCTTGACGATATAGTCATCGGCGCCCGATTCGAGCCCGAGGACCACGTCCACCGTGTCGGTCTTCGCCGTCAGCATGACAATCGGCACGCCCGACTCGGCACGGATCTGACGGCACACGTCGATCCCGTCCGAGCCCGGGAGCATCAGGTCGAGCAGCACCAGATCCGGCCGGGAATCCCTGAAAACCTCTACCGCCTTGTCCCCATCGGAGACAAACGTAGGGTCAAATCCCTCGCCACGGAGCACGATGCCAAGCATCTCGGCGAGAGCGGCGTCGTCATCGACGACAAGCACACGTCCTTTCATGGGCCCCATCGTTCCATGTGATCGATACTGCGTGGACGCAGGTTACCCTCATTTTCCAGCTAAGCAACACCCGTTCAGGGGTAGCTTTTCCGTTACGGGGTAGTTCGAACCCAATTTGCGAGATGTTCGAGGGGGCCGGATATGGCCGATACGCCCGATTCTGCTGCTGGATCAACATCCGGCGGAACCGGCGAGCCGGGTGTCACCGGCGACGCTGACCGGCAGCGGGATCGTCCGGAGGACGGCCAAGCCGCGCCTCCGCCTAGGCAATACGGCGGAGCCGCTTACGCCCAGTCACCGTACGCTCAGCCTCAGTACGGCCAGGCTCCTTACGGCCAGGGCCCGTACGGCCAGGCTCCGTACGGCCAGGGCCCGTACAGCCCGGCTCCTTACGGCAAGGGCCCGTACGGCCAGGCTCCGTACGGCGGCGGTTACCCGACGGCACCGTACGGCGCGTCCCCCTACGGCCAGTGGGTGCCGCCGGCGCCGAAGCCGGGGATCATTCCCCTCCGCCCGCTCAGCGTCGGAGAGATCCTGGACGGCGCCTTCGCCGCGGTGCGGCGCACCCCGCTGCCGACGCTCGGCTTCGCCGCCATCGTGATGACCGTGTACGGGGTCGTGGTCACCGGAACCACCCTCGCGCTGACCCACCTGGTCAGGGGCGTCGCCGCCCCCGTCTCTGGACAGCCGCTCACCAGCGCGAACACCGGCTACCTGGTCAAGGTAGAGGTGCCCGCGGTAGCGGTCATCATCGTCGCGCAGTTCCTCGCGACCACGCTCTTGACCGGAATGCTGGCGTCCGTCCTCGGCCACAGCGTGCTGGGCCGCCCGATCGGCGTCACGGAGGCCTGGCGGCTCACCCGGAAACGGCTCGGCGCGCTCTTCGGAACCGTGCTGCTCAGCTGGGTGATCGTTTTCGGCACCGTGATAGGCGGCAGCCTACTGTCGGTCCTCGCCTGGGCGGGGTTGCGCGCCGGGCACGTCGCACCGCTCGGCGTGCTGCTGATGGTCATCGCGATCCCCGCGTCGATCGTGTTCGGCGTGATCTTCTTCGTGCGTCTGGCGGCCGCCCCGGGCGTGGTCATACTCGAGGGACAGCGCCCGGCGGCCAGCATCCGCAGGTCGTGGCGGCTGGTCAGGAAGAGTTCCTGGCGGGTGTTCGGCATCTTGCTGCTCGCCGAGCTGATCGTGCTGGTCGCGACCGGCGTGCTGACGGTCCCGTTCAGCGTTATCGGCGCCCTGGTCGGCGGCCACGGCTCCGGCGGCAACGTGCTGACGTTCGGCACTACCAGCTCGAGTACGCCGATCGTCACCGCCATCATCATCGGGGTGGGCGGCATCGTGGCCGGCGCGGTGGCCCGCCCCGTGATGGCCGGCGTCCAGGTGCTGCTGTACGTCGACCTCAGGATGCGCCGCGAGGGCTTGGACATCGCGCTTCAGTCGGCGACAGGCGACGGCGGTCAGCAGGACCTGGACTTCGGCCAGGTGTGGGCGCAGGCACCACTCCAGCCTGCCGGCTACCCGGCGCCAGCTCAGTGGTCCCAGCCAGTGCAGTGGTCCCCGCCTGCGCCGCCGGCCGAGCGCGACACTCCGCCAGATCAGCAGCGATGGTGACCGCCCAGGCGGGTCAGCCGATCAGCCGGCAGGCCGCGCAGCACCTGGCCCGCCAGGAGCTCACGAAGTCGATGTACCACCCGCGAACCCCGTTCCTCACCTGGCTGCACGACCAGTTCAGCCGCCTGTTCGACGCCGCGAACGTGAGCGTGCCAGGCGGCTGGTGGGCCGTCGTCGCGCTGGCCGCGCTCGCGGTGATCGTCGTGGCGCTGGTGCTGACCCGGGTCGGCCCGGTGGCACGGTCCCGTCGGCGGGACGACGCCGGCCCGCTTCGCGGCCCGGTCGCACTGACCGCGCGCGAGCACCGCGAACTCGCCGAACGCCACGCGGCGGCGGGCAGCTACGCGGCGGCGATCGAGGAGTACCTTCGGGCCGTGGCGACCGGTCTGGAAGAGCGCGCGATCTTGCCGCCTGCCCCGGGCCGGACCGCCGGTGAGCTGGCCACCCAGTCGGGACGGCTGCTGCCGGCGCACGCCGCTGAGCTCCATGGGGCTGCCCGGCTGTTCGACGACGTTCACTACGGCGGCCGGGCGGGCACCCAGGCGAACGCGGGCCGCCTCCGCGACCTCGAGGCCGCGATCCGTGCCACGAACGCGAGTGTCCCGGAGCCAGCGGGGCACGCGTGACCACCCAGGCCCCGCCAAGCCCGACGATCACGCCCCGCACAGCACGCCGAAGGCATCCCTGGCGCCTCCCCGCGGTCCTCGCCGGCATCGTCCTGCTCGGCGGCGTGGTGATCGCGTGGCTCCAGATCGGCGTGCCCGGCGGCTACCTCGACCCCGGCAACACCGGCCCGAACGGCGGGCACGCGCTCGCCGCGATCCTGGCCGGACGCGGCACCCGGGTCGTCACGACAACCTCGACACAAACGCCAACAGCGACAAGCGGCACGATCCTGGTGACGAACCCGCGGCTGCTGACCGACCACGAGCTCGGCACGCTCGCGACCAGCCCTGCCAGCCTTGTCATCGTCGGCCCGGACCAGGCCACGCTCGACGCCCTGGCCCCGGGCGTCACGATCGCCGGCCAGGCCGGCACCACGGCGCTGAACCCTGGCTGCCCGCTACCCGCCGCCGCCACCGCCGGCGACGCCGACATGGGCGGCACCCTGTTCGGTGACACGAACGCAACCCTGTTCCGTGCCACAAGTGCAACACAGTGCTACTCGGCTCACGGCCATCCCTCGCTGGTCAGCTACCGCGCGGCGGGACACCAGGTGACCGTCCTCGGCACCGGCGCCCCGTTCACCAACCAGGATCTCGGCGACCGCGGCAACGCGGCCCTGGCCCTCAACCTCCTCCAGGGCAAGAACCTCATCTGGCTGACCCCGCAATCCAGTCCGGCCACCCCGCCACCCGTCACCCAGCAGAAGAGCTTCACGAGCCTGATCCCCGAGCCGGTCTACATGATCGCCGCCGAACTCGGCATCGCCGTCGTCCTGCTCGCCCTGTGGCGGATGCGCCGCCTCGGGCCGGTGGTCCCCGAGCGCCTCCCCGCCATCGTCCGCGCCGCCGAGACAACCGAAGGCCACGGCCGCCTCTACCGCGCACGGCGTTCCCGCGACCAGGCGGCGGCCCACCTGCGCCAAGCCACCACGAGACGCCTGATCCCGCTCCTGCGCCTGCCACCCGACGCCACGCCCGAGGCGGTCGCGGAGCGCACGCACGACTCCGCGCAGATCCTCACCGGCCCGGCACCGGACAACGACGCCGCGCTTGTCGCGCTGGCCGATAAGCTCGACGCGCTGGAGAGAGAGGCAGGCGCCAGGTGACCGCCGAGACAAGGGCAACCACGGCAAAGGCAGCCGTCGACGCCATCCGCGGCGAGATAGCCAAGGCCGTGGTCGGCCAGGATGCCGTGGTGACCGGGCTGATCATCGCGCTGCTGTGCCGTGGCCACGTGCTGCTCGAGGGCGTCCCCGGCACCGCCAAGACGCTGCTGGTCCGGACCCTGGCACAGTCTCTCGGCCTGGACAGCAAGCGGCTCCAGTTCACCCCGGACCTGATGCCCGGCGACGTCACCGGATCGCTGGTCTACGACTCGCGGACCGCTGAATTCGAGTTCCGCGAGGGCCCGGTCTTCACCAACCTGCTGCTCGCCGACGAGATCAACCGGACGCCGCCGAAGACCCAGGCCGCCCTCCTCGAAGCCATGGAGGAGCGCCAGGTCTCGATCGAGGGCACCCCGAGATACCTCCCCGACCCGTTTCTCGTCGCCGCCACGCAGAATCCGGTCGAGTACGAGGGCACCTACCCGCTGCCCGAAGCTCAGCTGGACCGCTTCCTGATGAAGCTGGCCGTCCCGGTGCCGGACCGCGACGAGGAAATCGGCATGCTGAACCGGCACGCGGCCGGCTTCAGCCCGCGCGACCTGGCCGGTGCCGGGATCCGGCCGGTGGCCGGCCGCGCCGAACTCGACGCCGCCGCGCACGCCGTGCAACAAGTCACGCTCACTCCCGAAGTGGCCGGCTACATCGTCGACGTGTGCCGCGCGACGCGCTCCTCGGCCGCGATCAGGCTTGGCGCATCACCGCGCGGCGCCACCGCGCTGCTGGCCACCAGCCGTGCCAGCGCCTGGCTGGCTGGCCGCGACTACGTCACGCCGGACGACGTCAAGTCGGTGGCGCGGCCGACCCTGCGGCACCGCCTCCAGCTGCGGCCCGAGGCGGAGCTGGAGGGCGCCACCCCGGACCGCGTACTCGAAGGCGTCCTCGTCTCCGTCGCGGTCCCTAGGTAGCAAGACGGTGGCGCTGACCGGCCGCGCGGCGGCGGCCGCCCTGGCCGGCGTCCTGCTCGTGCTCGCGTTCCGCAGCTGGCTGGCGGTGCTGGCGGTGGGCCTCGCCATCGCGATCGCGATCGTCGCCGACCTCTTCCTCGCCGCCGCGATCAGACCCCTGGTCATGACCAGAGGTGGCGACACCAGGGTCCGGCTCGGCGAGACCGCCACCGTCACGCTCACGATCGCGAACCCCAGCTCGAGACCGCTAAGCGCCGTCGTCAGGGACGCCTGGCCGCCAAGCGCCGCCGCCGCCCCGCACCACGCCACCGTAAACATCCCTGGCCACGGCCAGCACACGATTACCACCGAGCTAACTCCCACCCGTCGTGGCGACCGGATTGCCGCAACCGTAGCGGTAAGGTCGTTCGGTCCCCTGAAAATCGCGGCCAGGCAGCGCAACCGGCACGTGCCGGGGACAGTCCGCGCGCTGCCGCCGTTCCGCAGCCGCGGGCACCTGCCGGAGAAGCTGTCCCGGCTGCGCGAGCTGGACGGCATGCACCGGTCGCTGATCCGCGGCCAGGGCAGCGAGTTCGACTCGCTCCGCGAGTACGTGCCGGGCGACGACGTCCGCTCGATCGACTGGCGCGGCACCGCGCGGCGCCGCGAGGTGCTGGTCCGCACGTGGCGGCCGGAGCGGGACCGCCGCATCCTGGTCGTGCTGGACACCGGCCGCACTTCGGCCGGCCGGGTTGCCAGCGAAAATGGCACGAGTCAGCCGCGGCTGGACACCTCGATGGACGCCGCGCTGCTGCTCGCCGCGCTCGCCGTCAAGGCAGGCGACCGGATCGGCCTGCTGGCCTTCGACCGGCGGATCCGCGCCAGGGTGATGGGGGCGCCGCACACCGACGTACTGCGCGCGTTCACCGACGCGATGGCGCCGCTGGACGCGGAACTGATCGAGTCCGACAGCAGCGCGATGACCAGCGCGATCCTGGCGCACACGAGGCAGCGCTGCCTCGTCGTCCTGCTCACCGACCTCAACCCGGCCGCCCTCGCCGAAGGCCTGCTCCCGCACCTGAACCTGCTCGCCTCCCGGCACGTGCTGCTGCTCGGCGCGGTGGCCGACCCGCGGCTGGACGAACTGGCCGCCGGCCGCGGCGACGCTGCCGCCGTGTACGCCGCCGCCGCGGCGGAACGAGCGCGCGCCGAGCGGGCCGCGATGGCCGCGCAACTCCGCCAGCGCGGCGTGACCGTGGTCGACGCGCCGCCGGACCGCCTCCCCCCGGCCCTCGCCGACGCCTACCTGGACCTCAAGGCGGCGGGCCGCCTGTAACGCTCTGCTGGCCCGCGGGGGCCGACCCCCGCCCCCCGATCAGGCGGCGACCGGAACAGCGTCCGGCGCCTCCTCGATGTCACCGCTCTCCCCGGCCCGTACCGCCCGGCGACCGAAAAAGATCACATACCGGCAGAACGACATTTCCGCGACGGCCCCTAGCCCGATCCTCGCCCACGTGGGCAGCGGCGACGGGGTGACGAACGCCTCGATCACCCCGGACACTGCCAGCACCACGATCAGGCCGAGGGTGATCGTGATCGTGGACCGGCCCTCTTCCGCCAGCGCTCGCGACCGGGGCCGTGGCCCGGGGTCGATGATCGTCCAGCCGAGCCGTAGCCCGGCCGCGGCGGCGAGGAACACGGCGGTCAGCTCCAGCATGCCGTGCGGCAGGATCAGCGCCCAGAACTCGGTGCCGCGCCCGTGCGCGATCATGAAGCCGCCGTCCACGCCGCCGTTCAGCGCGTTCTCCAGCAGCACGTACACGGTGGGGATGCCCAGCAGGATGCCGAAGATCAGTGCCTGCGCCGCCACCCACGCGTTGTTCGTCCACACCTTGGCGGCGAAGGAGGTGGCCGAGTACTGGGAGTAGTAGTTACGGAACTCGTGCTGGACCAGGTCCCTGGCCTGGGCCGGCGGCAGCAGGCTGGCCTGCACCGCCGGTGACCTGGCGATCCAGGCGCCGGCCAGGACCGCCACGGCGATCGAGCCGACGGCCGTGCTCAGCCACCACCAGCGGGCCCGCCAGGCGGCGACGGGAAAGTCCACCGTGGCGAACTTGGCGAGCTGCCGCCACGCAGGAACGTGCGCGCCGGTTACCGCGCTCCGCGCCCGCGCCACCCGGCTGGACAGCTCGGCGGTAAGTACCGAGTCGCCGCCGCCGCCCGTGGAGCGCACCGCTGACAGGTGGGTGGCGGCCCGCTGGTAGAGCCCGACCAGCTCATCGACCTCGGCGCCGGTAAGCCGGCGGCGGCGCCGCACCAGCTCGTCGAGCCTGGCCCATTCGGCCCGGTGCTCGGCGACGAAGATGTCAGCGTCCACCTGGGCAGGGTAGCGTGACGACGTGGGCGAACTGGTCAGCGGCGAAGCCGTCGTGATCGAGGTGCCCATCGCCCGGTTCCCCAACCGGATGGCCGCCATCTTCATCGACATCGGTGTGCAGGCCGCGCTGTTCGGCATCGCTGTCGGCGTCCTGGCCGCCGCCTCGGTGCACCTGAACGAGGCCTCCGGGGCCGCGATCCTGGTCGCCGTCACGGCCGGCGTCCTGGTCGGCTACCCGGTGACCTTCGAGACGCTCAGCCGCGGCAAGTCGCTGGGCAAGCTCGCCATGGGACTGCGGGTGGTGGGCGACGACGGCGGTCCGGAGCGGTTCCGCCAGGCCCTTGTCCGCGGGCTCGCCGCGCTCGTGGAGATCTGGGCGCTGTCCGGCGCGCCCGCGCTGATCGCCTCGCTGCTGTCCGCCAACGGCAAGCGGCTCGGCGACCTGTTCGCCGGAACGTACGTTATCCAGGAGCGGCTGCACTCGGCGGCGTTGCCGCCCGCCGCGATGCCGCCTTTGCTGGCCGACTGGGCCGCCACGCTCGAGCTGTCCGCGCTGCCCGACGCGGTCGCGAACTCGGCCCGGAGCTATCTGGGCCGCTACTGGGAACTCAGTCCGCAGGCCCGCTACGAGCTCGGCGAGCGGCTCGCGACCCAGGTCGCCGCCCTGGTTTCGCCGCCGCCCCCGCCGGGTAGCTCGGCCCCCGAATACCTGGCCGCCGTGCTCGCCGAACGGCGGAGGAGGGCAGAGCGCGCGTGAACATCGGTACCTCTGGCTGGCAGTACCGGGACTGGCGCGGCGACTTCTACCCGCTCGGCGTGCCGCAGCGGCTGTGGCTCGAGCACTATGCCGCGCACTTCGGCACCGTGGAGAACAACGGCACCTTCTACCGCCTGCCCGCCCGGGAGGCGTTCGAGAGCTGGCGGGACCGGGTGCCGGATAGTTTCGAGATGACCGTCAAGGCCAGCCGCTACCTGACCCACATCCGCCGCCTCAAGGACCCGGTCGAGCCGGTGCGCCGGCTGCTTGAAGCCGCCGCCGGGCTTGGCGGCCGGCTCGGACCCGTGCTGCTCCAGCTCCCGCCCACCCTGCGCGCCGAGCCCGCGCTGCTGGACGAGTGCCTGGCCTGCTTCCCGCCGTCGATCCGGGTGGCGGTCGAGCCACGGCACGAGTCCTGGTGGACCGACCGGGTCCGCGAAGTGCTCACCGCGCGGAACGCGGCGCTGTGCTGGGCTGATCGGAAAGGGGAGACGGTCACCCCGCTGTGGCGCACCGCGGACTGGGGCTACCTGCGCCTGCACGAGGGCGACGGCACGCCCTGGCCGCGCTACGCGCGGCACACCCTCGACGCCTGGGCCGCCCGCCTGACGGATACGTGGCCGGCGAACCGCCCCGTCTACGCCTACTTCAACAACGACCAGCGCTGCGCCGCCCCGCACGACGCCGACACCCTCGCATCCCTGACCACCGCCCGCGCCGCCCGCGCCGCCCGCGCCGCCCGCGCCGCCCGCGCCGCCCGCGAGCCAGGCCTCCAACATGCCGATGGCGCCAACGGGCTGCCGTGACCCCCACCCGTTGGCGCCATCGGCACCATGCGCGTCGACCCGTTGGCGCCATCGGCACGGGGGGTGGTTGGGCGCAACGACTCTCGTTGTCCTTCGGGAGGCGGCCGGACGGGGCTAAAGTGATCGCCCATGGCGGAGCCGTTGCGGAACATCATCGACCCCGGTTGGGCAGACGCGCTGGAGCCGGTGGCGGAGCGGATAGCGGCGATGGGCGAGTTCCTGCGCGGCGAGATAGCCGCCGGGCGCCGGTACCTGCCGGCCGGGGAGAACGTCCTGCGCGCGTTCAAGCAGCCCTTTAGCGGTATCCGTGTCCTGATCGTCGGGCAGGACCCGTATCCGACGCCCGGGCACCCGGTCGGGCTGAGCTTCTCCGTGGCGCCCGAGGTGCGGCGGCTGCCGCCCAGCCTTGTCAACATCTTCACCGAGTACTCCGAGGATCTCGGCTACCCGATGCCGTCCAGCGGCGACCTTACGCCGTGGACCGAGCGCGGCGTCCTGCTGCTCAACAGAGTGCTCACGGTCGCGCCGAAGCAGCCGGGCTCGCACCGCGGCAAGGGCTGGGAGGAGGTAACCGAGCAAGCCATCCGCGCTCTCGCGGCCCGCGGCGGGCCGCTGGTCGCGATCCTCTGGGGCCGGGACGCGCGGACGCTGGTGCCGCTGCTGGACGGCGTGCCATGCATCGAATCCGCCCATCCGAGTCCGTATTCGGCAACTAGCGGATTTTTTAGTTCCCGCCCGTTCAGCAGGGCGAATCAGTTGCTCGAACAGTCCGGCGCTGAACCCGTCGACTGGAAGCTTCCATAAGGCACATCGCGTTTGGGCTTCCCGACCCGCCGCTGGGAAATACCTGGTGATAGGCTGATTTTACCTGCTTCCGGGGGCAGTTCTATTGGCTTACCTATGGAAATAGATAAATAGACGCAGACGGGTTAATCAGCTGACGGGCGGGTACCGGCACAGTGGAACACACGCAGGTAACTAACGAAGAAACTATGTCAGTCCACGAGCATTGGCTGAGCCGGAACCGCGCGCTGGCCGCGAGCGGCGCTTTCGCCGCGTACGCGACCCTGCTCGCGATTTACACGGGGGGCGCGGACCAGACATGGGCGATCTGGGCGGCGGCGGCCTACGGGGTTACCACGTTGCTTCTGCTGCTGACGCGCCGCACCAGACTCCCGCTGATCGTGCCCCTGCTAGTCTCTCTTGGCGGAGCCCTCGCGGCGCCGCTGATCTGGCTCGTCGACAAAGTCCAGCCGACCGCCGAAGTGACGGTCATCTCCCAGGCGGCCAAGCTCCTGCTGCAGCACGGCACCCCGTACCTCGCGCCGGGCTCGCTGTCCAACTGGGATCAGTACAACCCCTACATGCCGTTCATGGCGGTCTTCGGCCTGCCCAAGGCGCTGGGCGCCACCGGGCTGCTGGCCGACCCCCGGATCTGGATGACGCTGATGTCGGTCGCGCTGATCGCTGCCGCCTTCTGGCTCGCCGCACCGCATCTGAGCTGCACCTCGTGCTCGCGCAACGTGGCGCTCTCCACGGTGTTCGCCGCGTCGTCCCCGGTCATCGCGTTCCCGCTGGCGGTCGGCATCACCGACCCGCCGGTCATCGCGCTGCTGCTGGTCACGCTCGCGCTGGCGGCGCGGCCCGGGCGGCGGGCGATGTGGGCCGGGGTCACGCTCGGCGTGGCGTCCGCGATGAAGGCAACCGCCTGGCCAGCCGTCCCGATCGTGGCCGCGATGCTGGCCACCCGTGACGGGGCGCGCGCCGCTTGGCGGTTCGTCGGCATCGCGATCCTGCTCGCAGGCGGGCTCAGCGTGCTGATGGCACCCGCCGCGATCGTCGACCCGCCGGCGTTCCTCCAGAACACCGTGCTCTTCCCGCTGGGCCTGACCAGGCACAAGACCCCTGCCGCGAGTCCGCTGCCCGGACACCTGCTGGCCGAGACCGGGTCTGCCGGGCACTGGGCGGCGGTGGGCCTGCTGCTCGTCGCCGGGATCAGCTTCGCGGTGTCGCTGATCGTCCGGCCGCCGGCCGGCACGCGCGCCGTGGCGCTGCGCATCGCGCTCGGCCTCGCGGTCATGTTCACGCTGGCACCGGCCACCAGGTACGGCTACTTCGTGTACCCGATCGGGCTGATCGGCTGGCTGGCGCTGACCAGGCAGGCGCCCTCGTCCGCTTCGTCGTCCGCGGACGGGCCCGGCTCAGACGGCACGCTCCTGACTACGGACGTCCCCACTCCAGAGGTTGCTGGCGTGGGTGCCGGGGCTGGCGCGGCGATGGCCGGGGCCGCGGCCGGCGGCGCTGGCCGGTTCGCGAGCTTCGCGCTCAACACTCCTAGGCTGACGAGGCTGACGGCAGCCAGGCTGCGGAGCCATAGACGGAGAGCCTCCGCCCCGAGCCACTCCGGGTCCGTGGTGGCCGGGCTGAGAGCCTCCGGGCTGCTGCCGCCGAAGCTGGCAGCAGCCCGTACCAAGGAGTTACGAGCGCGCGCAATTATCGCACGCATCGTAGCTATTCGTTCACGAAGTGTTGAAGTCTGGCGTGTGGATGACGTCTGCCCCGGGTAGGGCGTGGGGAGACATGCGTGCGCGCGGCTCTGGCGCACATTGGCCCAATAGGGGGAAATGATGGGCATCTTCGACAGGTTCAAGAGCAAGGCCAACGAGCTCATGGACAAGGCCGGGGACGTGACCGGCAAGGCCAAGGGCGGCGGCCAGGCGGGTGACACGACTGGGCAGCCCAGCGACATGGCCGGGCAGGCCCGCGACCGGGGGGCCGGCATGGCGGACCGGGCTGGCGACATGGCCAAGGACGCGACCGGCGGCCGGTTCGGCGACCAGATCGACCGGGGTGTCGACATCGCGAAGCAGCGGATGGGTGACGCCGACCAGGCAGCGCGCGCCGACGCCGACCAGCAGCAGCCCTGACGGTTCGGGCCAGTCGGCTGGCGGCCATCTCCCCCGACGCGCCTCAACCTGCCCAACCGCAGAAGCGTAACGGTCCGTAGGCGCTAGGCTGAGGGTTCGTGGCAGCTCAGGAGTTTCCCCTTATAGGGGATGTCGGTACCCAGGGCATCGTTCGGATCGGCAACACGGTGCGGCGCCCGCTGCGGCCGTTCAGCCTCGCCATCCAGTCCTACCTGGCCTACATCCGGCAGGCCGGCTTCACCGGTGCGCCGGAACCGCTCGGCATCGACGAAGAGGGCCGGGAGATCCTTTCCTACGTCGAGGGCGACATACCGCGCGAGCCGCTGCCAGACTGGACGGCGAGCATCGACGTACTGACCGGACTGGCAGTGCTGATCCGGCGGCTGCACGAGGCGGCGCGGGGCTGGGAGGCACCGCCCGATACGCAGTGGGGCATTGTCCCCGGCAGCGTCGCGAACCGTGGCGTCTCGGCGTTCTCCGACGGTGAGCCGGAAATCTTCAGCCATCGCAATTACGTTCCTGGCCGCGTGGTGTTCCGCGACGGGCTCCCCGCCGCGCTGGTCAACTTCGACCTCGCCAAGCCCTGCACCAAGGTCTACGACATCGCCAACGCGATGTACTGGTGGGTGCCGCTGTGCGATCCGGTGGACCGGGCGCCGGCGTTCGCGCCGCTGGAGGCCGCCGAGCGGGCGGCGGTGTTCGCCGACGCGTACGGCATGAGCGGTGAGCAGCGCGCGGCGCTCGTGCCGGTCGCCACCGCCATGGTCAGGCGGTTCCAGGACAACATGGCTCGCGCGGCCCGGGTGGATGCCGTCGGCCGCCGCTTGTGGGACGAGGGCGGTCTCAAGGACCAACTCCCGCGCGCCGAGGCGTGGCTCGTCCGCGAGGGACCGTGCATCGCGGCCCGGCTACGAGCCTAGCCGCCACGACTCCAGGTAGCGCTGCTGGTCAGCTGTCAGTTCGTCGATGCGGGTGCCCATGGCGGCGAGCACGAGGCCGGCGGCCTCGGCGTCGATCCCGGCCGGGACCGGGTGCACGTCGGCGGAGAGCTTTCCGCTGTTGGTGGCCAGCCAGGCTAGAGAAAGGGCGACTATACCGAACGCCAGGTCCATCACCTCTGGGGGATGACCTTCGGCAGCCACCAGGTTGACGACGCGGCCTTCGGCGAGCAGCATCAGGCGGCGTCCGTCGGCAAGCTCGTAGGCGTCCACGTACGGACGTACCGCGGGCTCCGCGGCGACCGCCAGGTCCGCCAGGGCGCGCACGTCGATCTCGACGTCGAAGTGACCGGCGTTGGCCAGGATCGCGCCGTCGCGCATGGCCGCGAAGTGCTGGCTGGTGATCACGTCCGCGGAGCCGGTGGCGGTGATGAACACCTCGCCGAGCGGTGCCGCCTCGGCCATCGGCAGCACCCGGTACCCGCGCAGCGAGGCGTCGAGCGCGCGCACCGGATCCACCTCGGTGACGACGACCTGGGCACCGAGGCCGAACGCACGGTCCGCGATGCCCGCACCGGACGCGCCGAAGCCTGCCACCACCACTGTCTTGCCGGCCAGCAGCGTGTTGGTGGCCCGCAAGATGCCGTCGATCACCGACTGGCCGGTCCCGCAGACGTTGTCCATCATCCGCTTGGCCGGCGTGTCGTTCGCGGCGATCATGGGGAACGCCAGCGCGCCGTCGGCGGCCATCCGGCGCAGTCGCAGCACACCCGTGGTGGTGGACTCGCAGCCGCCGCGCACCCGCTCCAGCGCGGCTCCGGCGGAGGTGTGCAGGGTGTTGACCAGGTCGCCGCCGTCGTCCACCACGAGGTCCGGCCCGCCTGCAAGGGCCTGCTTGATGTGCCGGTAGTAGCCGTTGCGGTCCACTCCGGCGCGTGCGAAGACCGCGACGTCATCCGCCAAAGCCGCAACGATATCGTCCTGGGTAGACAGCGGGTTGGAGGCGGCGAGGCTTACGCTGGCCCCTCCGGCCCGCAGCAGCCGGACCAGCACTGCCGTCTCCGCCGTGACGTTCAGGCAGGCCGCCACCCGCAGCCCGGCGAACGGCCGCTCCCCGGCGAACCGGGGAAGCAGGCCGCCCATGAGGGGCATCGCGCGCTCGGCGTACTGGATGCGAGCAGCCCCCGCCAATGCGTCAGTAACGGTACTGCTCCGGCTTGTACGGGCCCTCGACCGGAACGCCGATGTAGTCCGCCTGCTCCTTGGTCAGCTCGGTGAGCCGCACGCCGAGCGCGTCCAGGTGCAGCCGGGCGACCTTCTCGTCCAGGTACTTGGGCAGCGTGTACACGCCCACCGGGTAGTCCTCGGTCTTGGTGAACAGCTCGACCTGGGCGATCACCTGGTTGGTGAAGCTGTTCGACATCACGAAGCTCGGGTGCCCGGTGGCGTTGCCGAGGTTCAGCAGCCGGCCCTCGGACAAGATGATGACCCCGTGCCCGTCCTCGGGGAAGACGAACTCGTCGACCTGCGGCTTGACGTTCTCGTGCTTGATGCCGGGCCAGCGGGTCAGCCCGGACATGTCGATCTCGTTGTCGAAGTGGCCGATGTTACCGACGATTGCCTGGTGCTTCATCCGGCTCATGTGGTCGGCGGTGATGATGTCCCGGTTGCCGGTGGCGGTGACGAAGATGTCCGCGGTGCCGACGACGTCTTCCAGCGTGGCGACCTGATAGCCGTCCATCGCCGCCTGGAGCGCGCAGATCGGGTCGATCTCGGTGACGATGACCCTGGCGCCCTGGCCGCGCAGGCTCTCCGCACAGCCCTTGCCGACGTCGCCGTAGCCGCAGACCACCGCGACCTTGCCGCCGATCAACACATCGGTGCCGCGCTTGATGCCGTCGATCAGGGAGTGGCGGCAGCCGTACTTGTTGTCGAACTTGGACTTGGTCACCGAGTCGTTCACGTTGATCGCGGGGAACAGCAGCGTGCCCTCGCGCGCCATCTCGTAGAGCCGGTGGACGCCGGTGGTGGTCTCTTCGGTCACGCCCTTGATCTGCTGGGCGACCTTGGTCCACTTGCCCGGGGCGGACTGCCGGAGCCGGTCCAGGATGATCCGCCACTCCTCCGGGTCGTCCTCGCTGGCGCTGGGCACGGCGCCCGCCTTTTCGTACTCGGCGCCCTTGTGCACCAGCAGTGTGGCGTCGCCGCCGTCGTCCAGGATCATGTTCGGGCCGTCACCGTCCGGCCAGGTCAGCGCGTTCTCGGTGGCCTGCCAGTACTCCTCGAGGGTCTCGCCCTTCCAGGCGAAAACCGGAATGCCCTTGGGCTCCTCCGGGGTGCCGTCCGGGCCGACCGCCACCGCGGCGGCCGCGTGGTCCTGGGTCGAGAAGATGTTGCAGCTCGCCCACCGGACCTGGGCGCCCAGCGCGGTCAGCGTCTCGATCAGCACGGCGGTCTGCACGGTCATGTGCAGGCTTCCGGTGATCCGTGCGCCGCGCAGCGGCTGCGTGGCCGAGTACTCCTCGCGCACCGCCATCAGGCCTGGCATCTCATGCTCGGCGAGCTGGATCTCCTTGCGCCCGAACGCGGCGAGCCCGATGTCCGCGACCTGGAATTCGGCAGTCATGCGTATGTCCCCTCTTGGGTTCGTCCTGGAGTTGCTTTCTACGCTACGGGACTTCTGCCGGGGATCGCATCGTTAACGGCTCGTTCCTGACGTAAAATTGTCAGAATGCGTATCTCGGCTGCCGCCAAGCGCCTAGGCACCTCCTCTCGCATGCTCCGTTACCGGGAGGATTTGGGCCTCATCCCCCAGGTCCGGGACCGCTATTCGTACCGAGATGATGCTCAGGGCGCGGCACACCGGCAGTTCAGCGAGGACGACCTCGCCGCGGTGGCGGCCGGGCTTGAGCTGGAGCGACGCTACGACATCAGCCCCGCGGCCCTGGCCTTCGGCCTGCGAGTGATCGCCGAGCCATCGGTGCGCGCGGCGGTCGCCGACCTGGGCCGCCGGCTCGGCCGCATCCCGCCAACGCCTAGCCGCGCCCTCGACTTCGAGAAGGAACGCGCCCTCCGCACGCTGTCTCGCCCCTGAAATGCCGCAAATCGGACGCGACCCGGGCTCGATGTGCCGGTGTCGGGCGCAGTCGATCCCCGCCGACGCCGCCTCCCGTGACCGATGCGACGCATGTGACCACCGCGACGCGGAACGTAAACGTACCGTGTCAGAAAGATGCTTCGCGAGCGAGGCCGACCGCCCTACCAGCGGACATACGCGGCAAATCGCCTCCGAGCACCACCCCGCTGCGTGCTCACCCCTCCGAGCACCCACCCCGCTGCGCACCCACCCCTCCGAGCACCCGCCCGGCCGCGCACCACCGCTCCGCGCAGCCACCCCGCTGCGTGCCTACCGCTCCGAGCATCACCCCGCTGCGTGCCCGGTTCTCTGCCCCACCGTGCGGCGTCACTGGCGGATGGCGGACGTGCCGATGGCGCCATCGGGTCGAGACTTCGCGTGCCGATGGCGCC
>Ga0070714_100000622_pt1 | contig 25233 bp, 18 predicted proteins | sample LARL83metaG_FD_65450 | JGI IMG/M metagenome (GOLD analysis project Ga0070714, IMG submission 65450) | Corn, switchgrass and miscanthus rhizosphere microbial communities from Kellogg Biological Station, Michigan, USA - LAR L8-3 metaG | ecosystem: Host-associated > Plants > Roots > Rhizosphere ... | reverse complement strand
CACCGGCCATCCGGGTTTCGGCTCTCACCAAGAGCATTCAAACCGCCACGCACAAGGTTGACATTTTGCGTGGTATCGATTTTGACGTCCAGCACGGCGAATTCGTTGCCATCATGGGACCGTCGGGCAGTGGTAAGAGTACGTTACTCGGCTTGCTGGCTGGCCTGGATACGCCGACCACCGGCAAAATCATTCTCGATGGTGACGACATCACGGGCCTGGACGAAGACCAGATGGCGCGGTTGCGCGGCCGGAAAATCGGCTTCGTTTTTCAGTCCTATCATCTGTTGCCGACGTTGACCGCCGAAGAGAATGTCCTGCTGCCTTACGAATTGACCGGAGGCAACGGCTCCGAGGGTCGGCGGCGGGCCCGAGAGCTGCTCGAAAGCGTGGGACTGCCGGATCGCCGCGATCATTATCCCGTCCAGCTTTCCGGCGGCGAGCAGCAGCGCGTTGCTCTGGCGCGCGCTTTCATGGTTCGCCCGCCCATTCTCTTAGCCGACGAGCCAACCGGCAACCTGGATAGCCAGAACGGCCAACATGTGCTCGAGCTGCTGATTTCGCTGAACCAGCGCGAAGGTACCACGCTGGTACTGGTAACGCACGATCCGGCTCTTTCCACCCGAGCCAGCCGCCGCATTGTGCTGCGCGACGGACTGGTGGTCAACGAAGATTAGTCATGAAATTTGCCTGGGCCACAGCTTGCAAGATCGCCTGGCGCGAGGCGCGTGCATCGTCGTTCAAGTTTGGATTCGTGGTGCTCGCCGTCGCGGTCGGCGTAGGATCTCTCACCGGCGTCCGCGGATTCAGCCGCGCCTTCCACGACATGCTGCTGAGCCAGGCTCGCACGCTGATGGCTGCCGATCTCTCGCTGCGCGTCTTCGAACTGCCTACGCCCGAACAGACTGCCGAGATGGACGCCCTCGCCAAGCGCGGCGTCGAGCGCACCTGGATCACGGAAACCCTGACCATGGCGTCGAGTTCAGAATCTAAGCCGCCCATGCTGGTTTCGGTGAAGGCTGTCGACCCCAGCGTGTATCCGTTCTATGGCGAGATTCGCCTGTCGCCTCCGGCCGCGCTCTCCCAGGTGCTGACCGCGGATACAGTCGCGGTTTCCGATGACATTCTGCTACGCCTGAATCTCAAAGTTGGCGATACGCTGCGTTTGGGCAGCCAGCCGTTCCGGATTATCGGCCAAGTCGTTTTCGAACCCGACCGGATGCTCGGCACCCTCAACGTCGGCCCGCGAGTGATGATCACCCGCGATGGTCTGGAGCGCACGGGCCTGATGTTGCCGGGTAGCCGCGCTGCCGAGCGTTTCCTGTTCCGCCTAGGAACCAACTCGCCGGGCATCGAGCCGGTGCGCGTCGAACTGAAGAGAGATTTCCCGGATGCGATGATTGCCGACTATCGCGAGTCGCACCCCATCATCACGCGCGGTCTCAACCGCGCCACCACGTTCCTCAGCCTGGTCAGCCTGATTACCTTGATCGTCGGCGCCATCGGCGTGGCTACTGCAATGCACGCCCACATCCAGCAGCGCATGGACTCCATCGCGATCATGAAATGCATCGGTGCGCGATCCAGCCAGTTAATGCGGATTTATCTGATCCAGACCGTGGCTCTCGGCCTGGCGGGCGGACTGCTCGGCGTCGCGTTCGGCATTGGTATCCAGCGCGCATTTCCGCAGTTCATCGCCCGCTACTTCCAGATCGAACCATCGGCGAGCTGGGATCTTATCACCGCAGCCCAGGGCATCGGCATTGCAATTCTGGCGACGCTGCTCTTCACGCTGCCGCCCCTGCTCGCGATCCGCCGCATCCGGCCCAGCCTGATTTTGCGCCGTGAAATGTCCGAGACCAGGCCCGACTGGCGGACACGACTCCGCGACGGACGTCCTTCGATCCTGGCGGGCATCGCGATCATCATTGGCTTTGCCGGAATCGCTATGTCGTTTGCCACCGGCACTCCTGACGACATCTGGAAAACCGGCGCGTACTTCGCTGGAGCGCTGGTGGTCAGCCTGGCCGTGCTTTCCGGAATTGCCTGGCTAATGTTACGCGGTCTGAAGTTTGCCAGCCGCCGCGAATTGCCCACTTCCATACGGCACGGCATCGCCAATTTGTACCGGCCCGGCAATCACGCCGGAGCATCGCTGGTCGCGCTCGGTATCGGCGTCATGTTTACGCTCACGGTTTACCTGGTGCAGCGCGGCGTGATCACCGCCATGACTCGCAATGCGCCGCCCGGCATGCCGAACGTCTTCCTCATCGACATTTCACCCAAGGATCGCGACGCTGTGCTCGATACAGTGAAGCAGCAGCGCGGCCTCGAAGGCGCTCCAGAGTTGATCGGCACCGTAGCCGCGAAGTTGATCGAGGTGGATGGCCGCGCCGTCGAGAATATGCAGCTGCGTGGCTGGGGTAGACGGCTTCGCACCGCCCGTCCGGTGACATCGGCCGCCGCCAGACCCGCTTATGTCGACATTCTGCGCGGGCAGTGGTGGTCTCCCTCGGCAGCCAACGCCGGAGTGCAGGTCTGCGTAGATGACGAAATCGCTAGATTGATCGGCGTCGGTCCAGGCTCCTCGCTGCGTTGGACTATTGCGGGCAGGGAAGTGAATGCTCGCGTCGCCTGCATCCACAATATCGATTCGATTCACTTGGCCAGCCGGGTCGAATTCATCCTCAGCGCCGGGGCCCTCGACGGCTTCCCGCTTATTTACTACGGCAGCCTGCGCGCAACGCCGGCCGCGGTTACGCCCTTGCAGGAGGCGCTCTATCGCCGCTTCCCGACCATCACAGTGGTGAATATGGCCGATGTGCTGCAGACTTTTCAGAGTGTCGTCGACAAAATCGCACAGGTGGTGCGGTTCATTTCCATGTTCGCGATCCTGGCCGGTGCGATCATCCTGTCGTCGAGCGTGGCCGGCACGCGCTTCCGCCGCATGCGCGAAGTCGTGATTCTCAAGACGCTGGGTGCAACTCGCTGGCGGGTGAGCCGGATCTTCTCGGTGGAGTTTCTGATTCTGGGCGCGGTGGCGGGAACGATGGGCGCGCTGCTCGCCAACGGGTTCGCGAATTTGCTGCTGAAACGCATGCTCGACTCACCGGTCTCATTTCCGATCTTGCCGGCGGTGCTGGCCGTTGTTGCTACTGCACTCGTCGCAAACGCCGCGGGTTGGATGGCCAGTTTTCGGATCCTCGGTCAGAAGCCGCTCGAGATTCTGCGCGAAGAATAGCGCGCTCGACGGTGCACCACAAGCGACCCTCTTAGCCCTTCCACGCCCCCAGCAACCGCCTTAGCAGTACCAATTGCCCGATGTGATAAGCGTTGTGATCCGCCGCCAGCAGTGCTTCCCGCAAAAACGTCTGACCAGTGCCGTGTGGAATCGGCGCAAATAGATCGGTTGTTTTGGAAGCCACTAGTTTTTCTATCGCCTTCTGATCCGCTCGCACTTTTCGGATGCTGGTGTTCCAAGCGGCCGCACTGGGCGGGGCTTCGGTCTTGGGCCAATATCCCTCGGGCCACTTCGGTGAAACGTGTTTGGCATTGCGGCTGAATTCCAGAATATCCCACAGTGCGATGCGAATGTGCTCTAGCAATTGCCAGGCCGTGTGCTCCGAGCCTTTCGGCTTTTGGCCTCGGAGCTTGGCCGGAAAATCCGCGAGAGCGCTATCGAGGTCGGCGTGCGCGTGCCCGCCTTTCAGCAATTCGAGCACGTGACTGCGCAAAGCTTTATCGTTCTTCATTTCGATCGTTTGCCAGCGGACTTGGTGGTCTTCTGCGCCTCGGCTGGCTCCTCGCGCTTCGGTGTCCAGAAGGCCGGATCCCCGGCGATCACCTGCTCAGAAACGTAACTCATTTTAGGATCGATCGCAAACAGCAGAGTCTCTGTCTGGGCGATCGCCTCGCCAGCCATCTTGGTAAACCGTTTCGCCCCGGCTTCACCCATGGCCTGGAACATATTGTGCGCACGCTCGGGTGCGGCATCCAAGGTCTTCAGCGATGCACATGGCTCAAAAAGAATATAGGTGCCATTAGGCGCGCCAGAAACAATCTGGTAAGCGGCCATCGGCTGTTCGTCCATCGCCCGCTCGAAAGCCGCCACCGCCATCTTGCCCAGCTCCGCGAAATCCTGCTCGTGATCGGGCCGCGCTCGCATCGTGATGACGTTGTAGTAGCGCATCTTCGGAAGCGTCTGCATCAACTGTTGCCCGTGAAAGCTCAGTTCCGGCCGGTAGACCGCGATCCAGGAACGGCTCCCCGATCGGAATTCTCCATCCAGGGTATCCAGGCTATTGAGCTCCGGATTCTGCATGGCAGCTTGCGTCTTGCCGATGGATTCGAACGAATTATGTGCCTCCAAGAACCAGGCCTGCGAGGTACCCGTGAGCGACTGCAGTCCAATAACGTTGACTGGGAATTTAGCCGCTGCCGCGGCGCGCATGAAGCGGCTCTCCGATTGTTCGTGTGCGGCGCCCTTGCCTTCCTTGATGTCCTCGCGAAAAATAGCCAAGATTTTCGGCGGCTCCTGCGCGACCAGCAGCGACGCCGTGGCCACGAACAGGGCCGTCTGCAACAAGGGTCCTAAGATTCTGGTCATACGTTAAGACTACCGCGCTGTTGCGGTCACCAGTATTTTTCCAGGGGTCAGCCGTCCTCTGGTGACGCGGATGGATTCGAAGCCGGCATCCCGCATCCAACTCGTGTAGTCGTCCGCATGGTACGCGCCGCCTGTGGAAGTGAGGGCGAAATAGAGGGCTGCCCCATCGCCGGCTGTGACCTTGCTTCCGGGACGTGGACATTCGAGTTCCCATATCGCGACTACGCCCTTCCCCCGTAAGGCCGACCGCGCGTGTTGCAAAATGCCCGCGATCTGCTCCGGCATGAAATGATGCAGGATGTTGAACAACAGCACCACGTCGCGCCCGGAACCCCAGTCGCCATTGAGCAGGCATCCCGCGCGATGTTCGACGATGTCGTCGATTCCCTCGCTCACGGCCAGACTTCGCGCTCCAGCCAACGCCTCAGGCAGTTCGAGCACCGTGGACCGCAGCGGTGGATGTTTGCGGCAAATGGCCGCGCCGAACAATCCGTGCGAGCCGGCCACATCCAACAGGCTACGTGCGCCGGACGGCACAGGAACTTTGCGCGCCACCACGGCCGACTCGAGCCGCGCCAGCTCCAGCATTCCCCGCTGATAATTCAACCACGCATCCGGATCCTTAAGCGTGGTGTGAAAGTCCAGGCCGCGGCCGCTGCGCACGGCTTCATCGAGTCCAGCCACCATATCCCACTGCTGGTAGTTCCAAAGAACATAGCCGAACATTTCCATGTCGCCTTTGGGAATCATGGTGCGCCGGCCTAGTTTCGAAAGCTTGTACCCGCCATCTTTCTGGCTCACATATCCCGCCAGCACCAGATTTCGCAGCAGCAGATCGAGGAAGCGCTCGTTCAATTTCAGCCGCTGGGCCAGCTTACTCGATTTCTGCGCTCCGTCGGCGAGGGCGTCGAACACGCCGAGACGGACTCCAACCATCAAGGTTCGGGCTTTCAAGATGCCGTATAACGAATCGAGCAGCGGAATCGGAACCTTGCCGAACGCTAATGCCAGCCGCTCGGACAGATCCGTGGGAATGACGCCATAATTCATCGCCTCCGATGATAAGGCACCCATGTGGCGCTGTGCTTGGGTAGAATCAGAACTTCATGCCTCAGTCCGCCGACGTTGTCATCATTGGTGCGGGCATCGTCGGTTCCAGCATCGCTTTCCATCTCACCGAAGCCGGCGTGAAGAACGTGCTGGTGATCGAGCGCGAAACACGGCAAGGCTTGGGATCTACCGGCAAGAGCATGGGCGGCGTGCGCGCGCAGTTCGCCACCGATGTCAATATCCAAATGTCGCTCTATTCGATTCCGTTCCTGAATCGATTCGAAGAGGCTACCGGCTATCCTTCCGGATACAAGCCCCACGGCTATCTGTTCATGGCCACCAATCAAGGGCATATAGACTATCTGCGGACTAACTTCGCCCGGCAGCAGGCCCTGGGGTTAAAAGGCATTCAGTGGCTTCAACCCGATGATATCCGCAAGGTTCTTCCGCAGCTGCGCTCCGATGATATTATCGGCGGCACGCTGTGCCCCACCGATGGCTTCGTCGATCCGAACAGCGTCATGACCGGCTTCATGGCGCGCGCGGCAGAGCAGGGCGCAACACTCTTGCGCGGCACCGAAGTCACCGCTATCGATGTCGAGAATGGGGAGGTGGCCGGCGTCAAGACCACGAATGGGTCCATCTCCACGCGAACCATCGTTAATGCCGCCGGGCCTTGGGCCGCCGGCGTCGCGCGGATGGCGGGCGCCGACTTACCCGTCGAACCGCTTCGCCGCATGCTCGTTCCCACCGAGCCTTTTCCAGGACTGCCCGAACATCTGCCCATGATTATCGACATGTCCAGCGGCTGGCACTTCCGCCAGGAAGGCGTGGGATTGCTGCTGTCCTGGCCCGACCCCGAGCAAAAGCCCGGCTTCCGGACCGACTTCGATCCGGCCTTCATCGAGAAGGTCCTAACGTACGCCGCCCAGCGTGTGCCGAGCTTCGCCGAGCTCGCCGTCAATCCGCGCCGCTGCTGGGCGGGCATGTACGAGATGTCGCCCGACCATCATTCCATCCTTGGCCCGGCGCCCGGAGTGCGCGGCCTGTTCTTCGCCAACGGATTCAGCGGCCATGGAGTGATGCATTCACCGGCCACGGGGCGTATCCTTTCTGACCTGATCCTGCACGGTAAGACCAACATCATCGACGCCGAAACTCTCAGCGTCCGGCGCTTCGCCGAAGGACGCGCGATCGAGGAAACGGCGGTTCTGTGATCGCCGGCTGTCCTACCATCGCCCAAGTCCGGGAGGCGCGCCAAGCCATCGCCCGAGCCGCCATCCGCACGCCGCTCGTCCGGCTGAACACCTCCGATGCCCCGGCCGAAATTTACTTGAAGCTTGAGAATCTTCAGCCCATCGGATCGTTCAAGATCCGGGGCGCCGCCAACGCGATCGCTCACATGAGCACCGTCGAACTCGATCGTGGCGTGGTGACGGCCTCGGCCGGAAACATGGCGCAAGGGGTCGCTTGGCGTGCTCGTGAATTGGGTATTCCATGTACCGTGATCGCGCCCGACACCGCGCCGCAGACCAAGATCGACGCCATTGAACGGCTGGGCGGCCGGGCGCTCAAAGTCTCGTTCGATGAATGGTGGCGGGCCTTCGAACAGCGCGCCTATCCAGGCGTAGAAGGTGCATTTATCCACGCTTTTGATGATCTTAACGTGATGGCCGGAAACGGAACCATTGGATTGGAGATTCTGGAGGACCTGCCGGACGTCGACGCTGTCGTGGTCCCTTGGGGCGGCGGTGGCCTGACCTGCGGGATAGCGTCGGTTCTGAAAGAGCTGAAACCCAAGTGCAAAATCTTCGCCGCCGAGGTGGCCACGGCCGCGCCTCTGATAGCGTCCTGGAAAGCGGGCGCGCCGCAGGTAATCGAGCCGCAACGCTCCTTCGTGGATGGAGTCGGCGGCAAGTCGGTCTTTCCGCAAATGTTCGAGCGTGCCAAGCGGCTGATCGACGGGCCGCTGGTTGCCCAAGTGAAAGAAGTCGCCTCGGTTTTGCGAATGGTAGCCGAACGGAATCGCGTGATTGCCGAAGGCGCCGGAGCTACCCCCGTCGCCTGCGCTTTGGCGGGACACGCCGGGGAGGGGAAGGTGGTTTGCATCGTTTCCGGGGGCAACATCGACCTGGTGAGGCTCGCAGAAATCCTGGCCGCCGCCTGATTTTTTCGGAACAAAATGAACTTTCTTTCGTCTTTAACCAGGTAAGGAGGCAGGATGAAGGCTATCGTCGGTGGTGTATTGATCCTCGCGATGCTTGCGGTGAGCAGCGCCTTTGCATACGTAGTGGATGACTCGGACTGGTGCTGGCGCATGGGCGCCGTTGCTCGTGAACGAGCTCTGGTCGCAAGAGAACGCGCCCGGGAAGCCCGTGAGATGGCGCGTGAACAATTCGCAGCCAAACGTGAAGCCGCTCGCGCTCGGATTGAAGCCACCCGCGAAGCTGCACGAGCCAGGATTCAGTTTGCCCGCGAACGCCGCGACATCATCCGCGAGCAGATGCGCGCCCGTCGCGACATTCTCCGTGATGTCCAGCGTGAGCTTCGCCGCGACCGCGATCGGGACCGGGTCTTCTAGCTACTTCCGTTCGTACATCACCTTTCCACCCACGATCGTGTAATCCACTTTCGCGGTCGGGATTTCGTCCTCAGGAATCGTCAGGATGTCTTTCGAGAGCACGGTAACGTCGGCCAGCTTACCTACTTTGAGCGACCCCTTCACATTCTCCTCGAACGCGGCGTAAGCGTTATTCAATGTGTACGACTTCAGCGCCTCCGTCCTACTCATCCGCTGATCGGGGAAGAACACCGATCCATCCTTCAGCTTGCGGCTGACAGAGGCGTAGAAGGAAGCGATCGGGTCGACATCTTCCACCGGCGTGTCCGTTCCGTTTGCCACCACGGCTCCGGACTTCATGAGCTTTTGCCAAACATAAGCGCCGGCCTCTGCGCGCTTCGTCCCGAGCCGCGCGATCACATAGGGAGCATCTGAAGTACAGTGGATGCCTTGCATTGCGGCGATCACTCCCATTTGCCCGAAGCGTGGAATGTCGGCCGGGTCCAGATGCTGGGCATGCTCGATGCGCCAGCGCAGATCCTTCCTGTCGGGATGTTCTTTGAAGACCGACTCATAAATGTTGAGCACCTCACGATTCCCACGATCGCCAATGGCGTGAACGCACAGTTGAAATCCGTTGTTGATCGCCAGTTCGGCAGTCTTCCGTATATCATTGGGGTCTTCGGTAGCCAACCCGGACCGATTGGGTGCATCGGCCGGCAGGTCCGCATAAGGCGCCAGCATCCAGGCCCCGCGTGAGCCCAGTGCGCCGTCGATCTGGCGCTTGATGGCCCGCACCGTAAGATGATCGTTGCCCACGCCGATTAGGTAGTACTTCTTGAGGTTCGGAGCGAGCACGTCGTTGGGCTGGCGCAGCATCATCCACACGCGCAGTCCTAACTTGTCCTCCGTTGACAGCGTCTTGAGCAGGTCCACCACAGCCATCGGCGACCCTGCGTCTTCGAAGGTCGTGATGCCCTTTGACAGACACTCGCGCACCGCGAGTTCCACCTGCTGACGGGCTTCGGCTTCGGCCTCCCCGGCCGGCCGGTGCGATCGATAGGCGTTTAGAGCCTGCTCTACTAGCCCTTGGGCGTGCTCGTTCATCAACCCGATCGGGTTGCCGTTCTTGTCCTTGAAGATCTGTCCGCCCGGTGGATCAGGCGTGTTTTTATCGACACCCGCCAGCCGCATGGCTTCAGCATTGGCAAAGCCGGCGTGCCCACTGGCGTGTGTGAGCCAAACCGGATTGTGTGGCGACACTTTGCTCAACTGATCGTGGACCGGGAAGCCTTCTACGTTGGGAGATGGGGGCGGGTCCCACTTGGCCTGATGCCAGCCCCGCCCCAGAATCCAGATTCCGGGCTTGGCTTCGCGCGCTGCCGCGGCAACCATGGCGACGATCTGGTCCCAGTTCTTGGCATCACGCAGGTTCAAAACCATCTTGGAAGAGCCCAGGCCCATGAAGTGGCCGTGACCTTCGATAAGACCTGGAACGCCGAGACGGCCGCCCAGATCGATGACCTTTGTCGAGCCGCCAATGTAAGACTGCATCTGCTGATTGGTGCCGAGGGCGACGATCTTTCCGCCGCGGGCTGCGAGCGCCTGGGTCTGGGAATTGCCGGACTCCATTGTGATAAGCTTGCCGTTGCGCAACACCAGGTCAGCCGGTTGAGCGCCCAGCAACCCAGCGCACATCGACAGGGTCAGACAGGACCACGCTAAGTTTTGTATCTTGAAGGTCATAAGTGCTGGGATTCGACCCATTATGTCGTGGTTGCCAAGGCTGAATCAAATGTCGTTCGTAACGAAATACCTGGATCTGGGATCTAGGATACGAGCGATGACAACCAGAATATGCCCTCGATGTGGCAGGAATGATGTTCGACAGTCGGTGCGGCGTAGCGTTGGCGACAAGATCATGGCGTGCTTCGGACTCATGCCTTATCGTTGCCGGGCCTGCCGGAACCGATTCTTTCGATTCCCGCTCGGGAACGGCAACGGCAACAGCAACAGGACTGTAGCCGAGCCGGTCGTCGACATTTCCGAGTCCATTGTTCCTGCGGTTACCATGACCGTTAAACCGGTTACGCATAGCAATCCGCTGACTTATATTCCTGTCGCTTATTCATTTTTGATTGTAAGCCGCGATCCAGCCATCCGGAAGCTTCTATGCAAACTGCTGACGCGACCCAGCTACCACACTCACGAGTTGGCTCATGCGTCGCAGCTCCCCGCGGAACTCCGGGCTCGGAAAGTGGACCTGCTTATTATTGATCTAGATTTGCCGGAGCAACAGGAATTGGAAGCAGTAGCAGAGTTGCGAAGGAAACACGCGAACTTCAGCGTCATCGCGTTATCGGGGCTCCGCATCGCCGGGGTACCCGGCGCCATCGTCCTGCCAAAGCCTTTCCGCCGCGAGCTCTTGCTAGAAAGCGTGCAGGGCGCCCTGGTCGATGCCGCCGAAACCCGATTGCCGCTGCTTTCTTAAGCATTTGATTTCATTGAAGATTTGGGACCGGGCCGGCGCGGCGTCATGGCAACAAGCATAACCCACAGCCTTGGTTGAATTTAGCGTGATATGTATTGCCCGGTTGAGCGTCTAAGATACGTGGTGGAGACTCCCCCGAGGGCCGTCGAGATCTTATTGGTCGACGACAACGCAGGCGACATCGAGCTGACGAAAGTGGCTCTGCGCGATGCCAAAATTTTGAACGAAGTGCACGTCGCCCGTGACGGCGAGGAAGCGCTAGCTTTTTTGCGGCGTCAGGGCGAATTCGCGAAGGTGCCCCGGCCTGACTTGGTACTCCTGGATCTGAGGATGCCCAAAGTGGACGGGTATCAAGTCTTGGCCGAAATGAAGGCCGACCTGGAACTTCGGCGTATCCCGGTGGTGGTCATGAGCAGCAGCAGCGCCGAGCAGGATTTGGCGCGCGCGTACGATGCCCAGGTTTCCGCCTACTTGGTGAAGCCGTCGAACTTTGAAGAATACTTCAATGCGATTCGGGCGGTGAAGGAACTCTGGTTCCACGTGGTGGCGCTGCCCCCCAAGACTTATTCGGCGGCAGGCTGAGTCAGAACGTATACTTCAGCGCGAACTGGATCTTCCGCGTCGGGAAGGCTGCCAGGATCTGGCCGAACTGGGCGTTGTTTAACGCCGCGAATGCGGGGACAGCCGGGGAAATCGGAGATCCCGTACCCGACTGCGCAGCCGGAGTGGTGCCCGGAAAGGCCGGGACAAAGCTGTTGCTGAGGTTGAACGCATCGGCGCGCAATTCCAGATATTGCCTTTCCCGGATAACGAACCGTCGCGACAATGCCAGATCCATATCCCAATAAGCCGGACCATTGACGCTGTTCCAGCCGAGGTTTCCAACGGTTCCGAGGGGCTGGGGCGTGAAAGCGGCCTTGTTGAGATAGAAGCAACCGCCACAGGCCTGACCACCGTACACGCTGCTGGGGTTAGTCAGGTTCGGCCGCTGGTGATTGATACCGCTCAGCTCCTGGTCGGTTCCGTCCTGAACTGCGAATGGCGATCCGGAAATGAATCGGTAGATGCCGGCCAGCTGCCAGCCGGTCACTACGGTGCTCATCAGGCGATTCGAAAACTTGGGCGCCTGCGCTACGGCGGTAATATTCACGATGTGCCGCCGGTCGCCATCGCAATTGCCGCGATCAAAGAGCGGATTATTGGGATTGGTAGCGGTCTCTTCCGGCTTGGAGTTGAAGCCCTGGTAGTAGCCGATGCAGTGCGACCAGGTCCAGTTGGCGCTCATGCTCACGCCTTTGCTGAAACGCTTCTGGAGGGAAGAAAGCAGACCATTATAGGTCTGGTTGCCCGAGGGGTACCAGGTGTCCATGTTGCCAACAAACACTCCCGCCGTCGGATTCAACAGTGAAAGCACACGCCGCGCCTGAACGTTGGCGAGCGCGTTGCAGTTGGTTTGCGTTGGGAGGCACCCGGTGGTGACCGTTGGGCCCGGAACGATTTGGCCATAGTTTATGGCTTGATTGATATAGAGATGCTGGACCCGGCTTCCGAGATAGCTGACAGTGGCGATCCAACTCGATCCGATTTGCCTTTGAACGGACAAATTGTACGAGTAGGTGGTGGGGGACGGCAGATCGTAAGGCGTCGTCATGAACTGGCCGCCAGGCGTAAACTTCACGTCGGGAGTGACTCCGTATGGATACGGGTTTCCGCCTTGCTGCGCCTGCCACGGGCTGGCGAGTCCGCCCGCCGGACTGGTGAGCGTCACGCGTCCACCCCATGGATTGGAGCCGCCTTCGTCTTCATGCGCGATGCCCGGCACGTAGGCATAGCCGAACGCGTACGAGGCTCGAATGGACATTTTGCCATCGCCCTTGGGGTCCCACGCCAGGCCGCCGCGCGGATCGAAATGCGCCCACTTCCTGTAAGCGGACGACTGCTCCGGGAAGCCGGGGTCGCCGGGAAAGTAGAAGCCGGGGGGAGCATTTGAAAACTTGGTGCTCTTAGTGCCCGCCAGAAAGCGAGCCATGTCGAAATTCGAGATCTGGCCGTTGGTGATCTGCTGGGGTAAGAATGGCTCCCAGCGAATGCCGAAATTGAACGTGAGGCGCGAATTTATCTTCCAGGTGTCGGTGAAGTACAGGTCCACGGAATTCTGGCGCGAAGAATAGGAATTGGGAAGACCCTGCAGAAAACTACTCATGTCACCCAATAAAAAGTCGGTCAATCCCAACCCGGTGGCCTGACCGGTAAATAAAATATTCGCGCCGGCCGGCGTGAAGTGATTGAACTCTACCACTCTGCCCTGCCACCCGCCGAAGCCAAAAGCCATCTGGTGCGGGCCCTTGATCCAGCTCAGATCGTCGTTCACCGAAAAGCTCTGGCCGTTCCAGAAGTCCCCGTTGCCGAGGCCGGTTCCGAAACCAAATCCGCCAGCGATGGTCGCGGTCCCGATCTGTCCCGGAGTGCCTCCGCACCACATGTTCACGCCGGCGTCGCACAAAGTAAACAGATTCGCGCTATTCAACGTAGCGGCGGTGCGATTGAAGGCGATGCGGAACGAATTGACCATGGTGCTGTTGATAACGTACGTGTCGCCGATGGCATAGGAGTGGCCCAGTTGATCCTCCCCCGCGCCCGTGGAATTCAGCATGTTGGTGGACAGGCAATTTCCGCCGAGCTTCTCCATCGCCTTATCGAACGTACAGCCCAACAGCGGCGCTGGATAGTAGATGTGAGTATCAAGCGAGCGGATGAAGAATGATTGCTTAGCGCTCAATTGATAATCCAGTTTGCCGACGAACTGGTTGTCATTTTCATGGGTCGGTATCTGGTACGTAAGAGAGCCGCACTGCGCGGGTTGAAGGCCGCCCAGGTTGTTGAGATAGGCCTTGGCGATGTACAAGGCCTGCGGAGTGTAGAACGAGGGATTGATCTTGTTGTTGGCGAAAACTGCATTCGGGTTCGCCAGATTATTGACCGTGCCTCCGCGCAGTGTTCCAGCGCATCCGGTAAAGTCGCCATTCATCATCGCTGACGTCGGGACGACGGTGGTGCTGGGCAAGGCCTGGCGCAGTGTAGTGCCCTGGTAGCCACCGAAGAAAAACAGCTTATCTCTCTTGATGGGCCCGCCGATCGTTCCACCAAATTGGTGGCGCTTCAAGGTGCTGTCCACGGGCGAGAAGTATTCGCGGGCGCTGCCAAACCCATCGTTGCGCATAAACTCGAAAAGATTGCCGTGAAACTCGTTGGTGCCGGACCTCGTGACGATGCTGACTGACGTCGAAGCGCCGCGCTGCGCGGATTGGCCGCTGGTCTCGGCGCGAAACTCTTGGACGGCGTCGGGAAAAGCGATCGGCATGGTGCTGCCGGAGAGAAAATTTAGGTGATTGGCGCCGTCCAGCATATACTCAGTTCCAAACAGAGACGATCCGCCCGCGCCGCCCGCGGCAGCCGAGCCACCGATGCTGATGACGGGCAGGCCGCTAAACCATCGGGTCTGATTGCTTCCGGTCTGCACCGATGCGCCGGCCAGGCCGATGAGGTCGGTCACGTTCCGGCCATTGAGGGGCAGGTCGACGATGCGCTGCGTTTGAACCACTTCGCCGACGCCCAGGTTGCGGGTCTCGACCAGGGCCGCGTTGGCTTCCACATTGATTTGCTCGCTAACCGCGCCGAGCTTGAGTCCGACGTTGACGGCCGGGTCGCTGCCGACCTGGAGCACGATGCCGGTTTCAATGGCGCGGGCGAAGCCTTCCTTAGTGACCTCAATGCGATAGGGGCCGAGCGGCAGATTTGTCAAAACGAACCCACCGTCGGCTTCGCTCATTACCGAGCGCGACAGGCCGGTTTCGGTTTGGGTGGCCTTCACCTCGGCGCTTGGAACGGCCGCGCCGCTGGTATCCTGTACGATCCCATGGACTTGCGCGGTTGAGCCTTGAGCCCAGATGAGGGCGCAGGAGAAGAGAGTGGCCATAGCAACGCGGATGACGGTTCTCACGGGGAGCCTCCCAGCGATGACTGAATCTGGGCGAGGATACCACTGGGTGTGGGTGGTGGTCAAGGAAAAGAAATGCGACAGGAAAAGAAATGCCTTCGGGTTCCCTCCAACGCAGGCGGCCTGATGAAAAAGAGGTTTCAACCAAGTCCGCGTGGCTCGCAGATGTTGTAGCGCGCCGAGGATTTCATGAACGATGACACCTTTAATACGATGCTCTAATCCGTTGCGGGACTTGAACCAGTAGTACAGGCAGAAGGAGCCCGAGGGTATCCGTGTACCAAACGTTCAAATTGGCATGGAGTTCCAGCTTCGACCTTGAAGGGCGAAAGTTTCAATCCATATTGTTTGAATGTACGTTCGGGCGTTAGTCACTGCTCTTCGCCGGACGACGTCCGCGCGACGAACAAAAACAGAAAGGTAGAGAAAGAGACCGTGGTGGCGCACAATATTCCACTTTTGTTAGTTTTATGGCCGCTATATAACCAAACTACAATACATTACGCCAGTCAATTCACGGCTCGACATTATCCTTCCGAACTCGCGCTAGATTTTGTACTTGGGCAGGAGCTTGCCGACATTCTCGCTGAAGATGGCCTGTAGCTCGCGGGCATTGAAGACGCCGCATTCCTGGAGCAGGCGGCGCTGCTCGGCCGAATTAATGAACGGAAAATCGGTGCCGAAGAAGATTTGAGACGCCGGGACCATTTTCCGCAGCGCGCCCAAGGTCACCGGATTGGTTGATCCGGCGGTGTCGTAGTAGAACTTCTGGAGTTCGGTCAATCGCGGAGATGGGGCCGGCGCACCGGATCGCATCGCGCCGCCGTCTTCCAGATAAGTGGTGCTGGCGCCGGCGATACGTCCTACAACTCCCGTGATCGCGCCGCCGGCGTGCGAGAAGATGAAGCGCACTTCCGGATACTTGGTCGTCGTGTTATTGGCCAGCAGGCTCATGATGGTGCGCGTCGTATCCATCGGGTATTCGATGGTGGCGCCGTTCACGCCCGGAAGACTGTCGTGGCAGCAAGCCGGATCTTTGGGATGCGTATAAACCACGGCCTTGCGCCGGTTGAGTTCTTCGTAGATCGGTGAAAGCGCGGGGTCTCCCAGATACTTGTCGCCGTAGAGGGCCTTGCCGCCCCAGTTGGTGAACATGTAGACGCCGTCGGCCTTCAGCGTGTCGAATCCATATTCGATTTCACGCAGACTGCCGTCGATATCGGGCAGCGGCAACATGGTGAAGATGCCGAAACGGCCGGGATAATCGGCCACCAGCTTGGCGCCATACTCGTTGCACTCGCGGGCCAAACGGCGCGTTGCTGTGATGTCGCCGAACCAGATGCCAGGACCGATGATGGAGCACAGTGCAGTGTTGATGCCGGCCTTGTCCATGTCTTCGAGCCCCTCGGCCGCGGACTTGTTGGGGAACTCCCGCACTTTATTCTCGGTGAGGAATTTGACATAGGCGGGCGCGGTGAGGTGATGGTGGACATTAATGATGCGTGGTTTGGCCACCGCGGTTTGCGCGTTGGATCTGGATAAGAATGCGGCCGCGCCAATGGCCGCGATGCCGCTGAAAAAATCGCGCCGCGACGCTTGCATGGCTACGTCTTATAGCGCGGCAAGATGCGCTCCGCGTTGGTGCGATTGATGGCCTTAAGCTCGTCGGCGGTGAATACTTTGTCGGTCATCAGACCACGCGACGTTTCGGCAGCATTACGGTACCAGTAATCAGTTCCATATACAATCTGCGATACCGGAACAACAGTACGCAGCGCGCGCATGGCCACTGGATTGGTGGACTGGGCCGTGTCGAAATACATTTTGCGCAACTCGTACAGCACGCCTTTGGGAACATTCGCGGGTGGCGTATCGCCTTGTCCCTTGGTCACAATGCCGGGCACGATTTCCGTCTTGGTTCCCGAGACAAAGCGCTCGATCACGAACGGCATCATTCCGCCGGCGTGAGAAAAAATCCACGTGATATCGGGGAAGCGCGTGGTTGAGCCGCTCAAGATCAGGCTGGCGATGGTGCGCGTAGTGTCGGCGCCATATTCGATTACGGTGTCGGGGACGTCCTTGACGAGATTCATGCAGCAGGCGCCTTCGATGGGATGCACAAATACGATCGCTTTGCGCCGGTTTAGCTCCTGATAAATCGGGTCAAACGATGCATCGCCCAGCCATTTGTCCCGATAGTTCGAGTAGAGGCCGATGCCGTCGGCCTTCAAGGTGTCGAGCGCGTACTCCGCTTCTTTCAAAGCGCCGTCGGTGTCAGTCATAGGGATGGAAGCGAAACTACCGAAGCGTCCCGGGTGATCGGAGCGCAGCTTGGCGGCTGCGTCGTTGCACTCGCGAGATACCTTGCGCACTTCGTCGACTGATCCGAACCAGAAGCCGGGAGTGGTGATGGAAAGGATGGCGATGGCAGTGCCGTTCTTATCCATGTCATCCAGATCTTCGGAGAGCTTCCAACCGGCCTGGGCTGCGCCGAGACCTCCGCCTCGGCCGCCTCGACCGAATCCGCCGGCTCCGGGATGCGCGGCTGTGAAGGCCAGGTAAGCGGGCGGCGTGAAATGATGATGCACGTCGATGCGCCGGGGCGACTCGCCGGATCTTTGGGCGGCCGACTTGGCCCAGGGGATCAGCGTGCCCGCGCCCAGAGCCGCGATTCCAGTGAGCAGATCGCGCCTGGACGGGTGATCTTTACCAGCGCCGGTAATTAAACATGGAGCATCCATGGGTCGGAGTATGGACGAAAGCTTACCGGCTGTCAAGATCGCAAGGCTGACCACGGAACCCGTACTTGTTGACAGGCCAAGGAAGATCATGAGAGAGTACCCTCCAGGAGGGTTCTCGCTCACCATGAAGAGCAAAATGCTGCTGCTGCTCGCTGCCGGTCTGTTTTTGGCCTGTCTTCCAATTTGCGCCCATCACGGCGATGCCGGACGCTATGAGGACAACCTGACCGTCTTAAAGGGAACCGTGATCGACGTGCAATTGATCACCCCGCATTCCATCATCGTTGTCGATGTGCCCGACGAGAATGGAAAAGTGGTGCGGTGGCAAGCCGAGATGGGCGGGAGGACCGCCATGATCAAGGACTTCGGCTGGACTGCGGATACCCTGAAGCCCGGCGACAAGATCACTCTCACTGGCCGGAAGGTGAAGAGCGGCGGGCCTTATATGAATCTCACCGATCGAGCCAATGTTGTGATGACCGATACCGGCAAGGAAATCTTCCGCACCAAGAATTATGGCACGGAAGAACGCAAGCGGCCCGCGGCTGGTTACGGTTATTAAACGGCGGCGCGGTTCCTCCGGCGCGAAAATGCCAAATTCTTCTGTTCTTCTCCGGCTTTGTCTGGCGGTTCCAGGTGTCCTCACGCTGGTCCATGCACAATCGCGCCCCGCGTCTTCCGGTGCTTCCCCGTCGTCCGCTGGTGTGCGGCAGGTTGCGTATCTCAAAGCTTCGAACACTGAGGCGAACGATCATTTCGGAAACGGCGGCACGTTGGAGGGCCACGGCGTCTCGATCAGCGGCGATGGCAGCACGCTGGCGGTGAGCGCGCCCTATGAAAGTAGCGGCGCTAAGGGGGTCAATGGCGACCAGAACGACAATTCGGTTTACAGCTCTGGGGCAGTCTACATTTTTGTCCAAAAGAACGGCGCTTGGAGCCAGCAGGCATATATCAAACCCTCGAATCCTGGGCTGAGCTATCGATTCGGGCACATGGTGTCTCTGAGCCAGGACGGCAACACGCTGGCGGTCTCGGCGCACTTCGAGGCCAGCGCATCCAAAGGGATCAACGGCGACCAGACTGACAAGTCGATCCCGCAAGCCGGCGCGGTCTACGTTTTCACGCGCGCGGGCACAACTTGGAGCCAGCAGGCGTATATCAAAGCATCCAACACCGGTGAAAAGGGGATCGGGAAACAACCGCCGAAAGGGGATCAGTTCGGCTTCTCCATCAGCCTGAGCGCGGACGGTAACACTCTCGCGGCGGGCGCGATCTCGGAAGATAGCAGCGCCAAGGGGATCAACGGCGATCAGAGCGACAACTCTGCGGTTTCGTCCGGAGCCGTTTATATCTACACGCGCAGCGGAACGGCTTGGAGCCAGCAGGCCTACGTCAAAGCTTCCAACACCGACGCGAATAACCTGTTTGGCTACTCAGTTGGCTTGACCGCCGATGGCAACACTATGGCGGTGAGCGCGTACGACGAGGCCGGCGCGTCGCGGCAGATCAATGGTCCCCAGGAGAAGGGCCGGCGCGGTTCGGGCGCAATCTACGTGTTTGCGCGAACCGGGACGAAATGGGAGCAGACTGCCTATCTCAAGGCGTCGAATGCGGAGCAGGAAGACTCGCTCGGGTATGAGATCGCGATCAGTCAGGATGGAAATACCATCGCGGGGGGCGCAGCGGATGAAGACTGCTTCGCGGCTGGAATCAATCCGCCGGGCTGCGACAACGATTACAAAACGGATGCTTCTACCGGCGCCGTTTACATTTTTGTTCGCGATGGGGGCACGTGGACCCAACAGGCCTTCATCAAATCGTCGCACCCGAATAAAGAGGACTGGTTCGGATCGCGGCTGAACATCAGCGGTGACGGCAACACTTTGGCCGTGGGCGCTCAACTTGAAAACGGGGGATCCAAGGGGATCAACGGCAACCAAGCCGACCTGTCGGCCGAAGACTCTGGCGCGATTTATTTGTTCGCTCGCAGTGGCACCACTTGGACGCAGAAGGCCTACGTCAAGGCATCCAACGCGGAAGCTTACGACGAGTTCGGTAGCGCGATGGCTTTGAGCCGCGATGGCAGGCTCATGGCGGTCGGCGCACGGAGCGAGGCCAGCTCATCGAAGGGTGTCAACGGGGATATGAACGACAACTCCGCGATGGGTGCGGGGGCGTTGTACATTTTCGCCATCCAGTAGGCGGGCCCTAATTTTTTGGTTTGGCGAACTTCGCCGGATCGATGGGGGCGTTCGGCTGCACGTCGGTCAACTCGACATTTTCGCGCCCGTCCAGCCAGGTTAATGTCCAGCGGAAAGGCATCTTCACCCCTGCGACGTCGCGATAGTCTGAGTAATCGTACTGCGTCGGAATGCGGCCTACCGGCGAGTTGGCATACCGCACCAGACGCACCAACAGGCCGGAGTCCATATCGAAGTACAAGGTCGCGATGGCCGCGCCACTGGCGCTGGTTCCTTGGACGACTTGGACCTTGCGGCCTTCCACCGTGACCGGACGGCCGACCTTCCATTGGCCAAGCGCCTCCTTGATCCGCGCCGTAACAGACAGCTCTGCGTCCAATTTCGCGCCTTCCAGTTCGCCGCCCGTGAGCGGAACCACAGCCACCGGTCGAAGTGGCGCCGCGATCCAGCCATTGCTGCCATCGAACGTGGTGGTGTTGTCTCCGTTGGCTGTATGGATGATGGTAGTGCGTTGGCGCGGGGCTTTCGCATAGATTTCGAGCGGACGCTTATCGCTCTCGGGCCCATAGCCGGAACTGGTCCCTTTAGCAATGAAACTGGTGAGCTTGGCGAGTCGCTCGGCGCCACCGCGCGCCTGCACGTACTTGTCAAAAATCTGATCGACGGGAGGCGCGTCGGAAGCTTGTTGAATAATTTCATCCTCGTCATCCGAAGATGCAACGCCGTACAACACACCCAGGCTCACCGTGGCTTTGGGACGATCACCGCCGCGATGGCAGGAGTAACAGGTCACCACTTGCTTCCCGCCGAAATAAGCCTTGTTGATCCCGATCATCATCGCCACCATGCGGCGCGCTGTGCGCTTTCTCTCGCTGGTGTCGAGGGCGTAATTTTCCCACTTGCTGTCGTTGGCGGCGTGGCAATCTTCGCAGGACATGCCCAGCGCGGCGGAGAAGACGCCCATGGTACCCATGAACTCGTTCACGGGAATGCCCTTGAGCACCTGGATATTCTTGAAAACGTCTTCGGCCATTTGGCCGCGCGCGGAAGCCGCGCTCAGCAGAGTCAGGACTGACGTTACAATGATGCGGACCGGATTGACCATACGAATTACCAATATCGCAAGTTGCCGGCTGGCCCTGCTGATTTTTCTGGCGAGCGCTGCCTGGGCGCAGGATCCCTTCGAACTCCACGTCTACGAATACGAGACGCTGCCGAGCGGCGTGTGGACGATCGAAACGCATTTGAACTACGTACCGGTGGGCACCAAGTTGGCCGACGGCTTATTGCTCCCCACCGACAACCAGGCGCATGTCACTTTCGAACTGACACGCGGGATTGCTCCCAACGTCGCGATCGGCGCAATGTTGCTGACAGCCACCAGGTCGGGCGTCGCGCCGGGGATTCGCTACGCCGGCTGGCCTGTCGGGAACCAGCCGGTAGTGAAATCGCGGCGGAAATATAAGTGGGGCCGGAAGTGACGCTTGACCCGCCCCACTCCGAATCTCTATCCTCGTCAGGAGGAGATCATCATGCGACCTAGACGTTTAAGAATCGCGGCTCTCGCCGGCGGGTTGGCGGTTGGGCTCACTGTTGCCGCATTTGCGCAGTACAACATGACGGTCAACAAGGACCGGTTGATCAACGCGCAGAATGAGCCGCAAAACTGGTTGATGATGAACGGCGATTACGGAGCCACCCGGTACTCCAAGCTTTCTCAGATCAACCGCGACAACGTCAAGAACCTGCGGATGGTATGGGCGCTGGCGCTGGGCGGCATGCAGGACGTTGGGCAGAACGGCCCGGAAAACGAGCTGAATCCGCTGATCGACAACGGCTTCATGTATACGACCGACGGCTGGGGCACGGTTTATAAAATCGACGCGCGGGATCCGAACCGGGGCCAGTTCGTCTGGATCACCGACCCCGGCGTGAAGCACCAGGGCAACACGCCGCGCACGCGTGGTCTGGCGTTGTGGGAAGACCTCGTAATCGCGAACCTTCCTGACGGCCGCGTGATCGGGATCAAGCGCGACAATGGCGAAATCCTGTGGGACAAGATGGTGGCTACGACGAACGAGTTCAACAATCGCGAAAGATTCTTTACGGCGCCGATCACTGTGGAAGACAAGGTCCTCATAGCCAACGGTGCGGGCGACGCGGGAACGCGCGGATGGGTCGCGGCCCTGGAAGCGAGAACGGGCAAGGAATTATGGCGTTGGTACGTGGTCCCTAAGCCCGGTGATCCAGGGAGCGAGACGTGGAAGGATAAAAATAACGCCTGGAAAACAGGCGGCGGCGGCATCTGGCAGACCGGCTCCTACGATCCCGCGACCAGGCTCACCATTTGGGGCACGGGTAACCCTGTCCCGCAATACGATCCTCAGGCGCGCCCGGGTGACAACCTTTATACCGATTCTGTGGTTGCCCTCAATCTCGACACCGGCAAACTGGCGTGGTATTTCCAGTACACGCCCAACGATTCGTGGGATTACGACGAGGTCGGCGTTCACATGCTCTACGACACCGTCATCAATGGCCAGAACCGCAAGGTCGTCAGCCATTTTGGCCGCAACGGCTTCTTCTACTCACTGGACCGCACGAATGGAAGGTTCATCAAAGGCGCCCAGTACGTCAATGACCTTAACTGGACCAAGGGACTCGATCCGGAAACGGGAAAACCGCTCGATTACAATTCAAAGCTGGATGTGCAAGTCTACAATCCGGTAGCGCGGGCGCTGCGTGGCGACCCTGAGAAGCGGACCTGTCCGACTTGGCACGGCGGCATCGCCCACCAACCCACCGCCTATAATCCGGTCAAGCACATCGCCTATGGCGTGGGTATCGAAGGCTGCTTCTCGCAAAACGGCGCCGAGGTTGCATTTCTGTCGCCGAACGGCGGCCTCGACCACAAGAACAGCCAGAAGCGTACCTACAACAGCGACCTCTATTATGGTTCGGTGACGGCGTTCGATACCATCAACCACAAGGTCATTGCGAAGGCGGTGACGGACATCGAGATTCGATCGGGCGCGACTGTCACGGCCGGCGGTCTGGTTTTTACCGCCCTGCAGGACGGTTGGGTGGTGGCGTATAACGACGACACGCTCGAGGAACTGTGGCGGTTCAACGTGGGCACGGCACTGAAGGGCGCGCCGGTGACTTATTCGATCGGAACAAAACAGTACGTGGCGGTGCAAGCCAGCGGCCGGCACCTGCATCCGGTGAAATTCGACAATTTGCAGGATTCCAGCTACATGTTCGTCTTTGCGCTGAATTGATCGGGGTTCATCGACCGGCAGCCCAACACCACGAAGATCGCGATTTAGCCTCGATTGTGGTCGACTTTCGAGACGCTGAAGTCCTTGATTTCAGGTATTCCGAGTGTGTCCCAAACCTACTCTTTTGTGGGACTCACGGAAGAAGCAATCAGTCGCGGGAAAGAGCTTCCAGAATACGGCACTCGGCCATCGGCCTGCTGCCGCTGCAGGATGCGCTGATGCGGCTCAGTTCTGACGCCAGGCGGTTTAGGTCAGCCAGCTTCTCTTCGATGGCTTTCAAGTGGCGCTCAGCAATCCGGCACACATCCGCGCAGGAGGGCGTATTTTCGGTGGATAACCGAAATAGCTCGCGGACCTGATCAAGCGAGAACCCCAAATCCCGGCATCGACGAATGAAGCGGAGTCGCTGGGCGTGTCCTTTGTTGTACGCACGGTAGTTACCGGTGGTTCGCGCTGGGGCTGGCAAGACGCCAGACTGCTCATAATAACGTATGGTGACGACCTTCACGCCGGTTTCGTTCGCTAGTTCCCCAATGCTCAAAATAGCTCTCCTTTTTGAGTTGACCCTATAGTTACTATAGCCCTTACAATAGGCCGAAAGACATGGGGCGAGGACTCTGGATTCTGCACATCCTTGTAGCCGCGACGATGCTGGCACAGAAGCCACAGCAGCCTACCATTCGCGTGGAAGTCAAAAGTGATGTAGGCCCGATACAGGATGCGGAAGTTATCGTCAGCGGCCATCGCGTCAGGACCGGAGAGGATGGGGTTGCCGTGTTGCCGGCCACGCTCGGAAGGGTCGATATCAGCGTGACCAAGGAAGGCTTCTTTCCGGCCCGCGCGTCTCTAGATGTTGATGCTGCAAGCGAGTGGCCGCTTCAAATCGAATTGCAGCCCGATCAAGAGCAGCATGAAAAGGTCACAGTCTACGCGACACGCAACGATGTAAGACTGCAAGACTCGCCCTTGCACGTAGAGGTAGTGTCACAAGACGAAATTAATGAAGAAATGGCAATGAGGCCGGGTGACATTAGTATGCTACTGAATGAAATGGGTGGCATGCGCGTACAGACGACCTCCCCCGCTCTTGGCGCGGCCAGCGTTCGCGTGCAGGGTATGCGTGGCCGCTACACGGCTTTTTTATCAGACGGGTTGCCTCTCTTCGGCCAGCAAGGCGCAGGTCTCGGGCTGCTGCAAATTCCGCCGATGGACCTGGGCCAGGTCGAAGTCATCAAGGGTAATGCCTCAGCGCTTTATGGCAGCTCGGCAATGGCCGGTGTTGTCGACCTCATCTCGCGCCGCCCGACCACAGAGCCGATTTATGAATTTCTTTTCAACCGCTCTTCCTTGGGTGAAACCGACGCCTCGATGTTCCTCGCTTCCCAGTTTACGCCGCACTGGGGAGCATCGCTGCTTGGAGGCGGATATTGGCAGGAGCACCAAGACGTGAACGGCGATGGCTGGTCGGATGTCGCAGCTTATGCGCGTGGCGTGCTTCGACCGCGTTTTTACTGGGATAACCAGAAGGGTGGAACTGCATTGTTGACGGCCGGAATGGTTTATGAGGATCGCTCGGGCGGCACGGTTCCCGGCGCTGTACTTCCGGCCACGGGCCAGCCCTACATCGAGGCGTTAAATACCCACCGCTATGATGTCGGCGGCAACGTGCAATGGGTGCTGGATGGACGGTTGGTCCTAACGGGCCGCTTTTCCGCGGCGGACCAGGAGCATAGGCACCAGTTCGGCGGCGACATTGAAAGAGACCGGCACGAATTGCTATTCGGCGAAGTATCGGTCAAGGGAACAGCAGGAAAAAATACATGGGTTGCGGGCTTTGCGGATCAACGGGACGTCTTTAATCCTGGTGACACTCCGCGCTTCGCCTATACCTATGTTGTGCCTGGAGTGTTCGCGCAGGACGATATCAATGTGACCTCCTGGCTAAGCGTGTCGGCCAGCGCCCGCCTGGACTTTCACAATCGCTACGGGACCTTTTTCAGCCCTCGTCTGTCGGCGCTTCTCCGCAAAGGCGAATGGACCAGTCGGGTCTCTGCCGGACAGGGATTCTTCGCCCCGACGCCCTTGACCGAAGAGACGGAAGCGGCTGGACTGGCCAGACTCTTGCTCCCCGCTCCCCTCAAGGCAGAACGTGGCCGTAGCGCATCGGTCGATCTGACGCGGAGCATGGGCCCGATTTCGGTGGCGGGAACTTTCTTTGCGTCGAATATCGATCATCCGGTATATGTAGAGCGCGGCGCAGCCTATGCAATTTTCAACCTGCCGGGACCGACGAAAAACCGTGGAGC
>Ga0070714_100000621_pt1 | contig 25238 bp, 21 predicted proteins | sample LARL83metaG_FD_65450 | JGI IMG/M metagenome (GOLD analysis project Ga0070714, IMG submission 65450) | Corn, switchgrass and miscanthus rhizosphere microbial communities from Kellogg Biological Station, Michigan, USA - LAR L8-3 metaG | ecosystem: Host-associated > Plants > Roots > Rhizosphere ... | reverse complement strand
CATTACAACGGCCACAGGCCGCACCAGTCCCGGCAGCAGCGGCCCCCGGACATCGAAACGCAGCCCAGCTGTGACGTAGCCGACCTGCGGTCCGTCCGCCGAAGACCCGTCGTCACAGGGCTGATCAGCGAATACCACCGCGCCGCGTAATCCCAGCTCAGGCCACGTAACTCAATATTCGAGCGGGACACCCGCCAGGCGGAGGCGACGTCCGCAGGCGCAGCGCTCCCGTGCTTGTCGAGATCACCGCCTGACCATCAGGCACCCCCGGAACGCGCCGGTGACGGCGCGTGGCCCCACCCTGCCCGAATCGACCCGAGGACCCGGACAACGCCAAGCCGGCGCGACAGCCGGGCCTCCAGCATGCCCAAAGAGAGAAACGAAAGCTCAGCCGACCAGAAGCTGGTCTCACACTGGACCCACCACGGTCCCACCAAACCGGAGAAAAGTCAGAGCAGACGTATATAATGCCTGCTCAGACTGGGTGCGCCGCCAGGGACTTGAACCCCGAACCCGCGGATTAAGAGTCCGCTGCTCTGCCAATTGAGCTAGCGGCGCGCTAGCAACGGACCAGATGCTAGCAAGAATCTGCCACTCCTGCGAATCGGACACGGGCCTTCGGGCCAATTGGGCCATCCGCGCCCGCTGCCAGCGGGGACTTCCCCGAGCCGGGCCGGGAACGGGTGAGGGCGAAGCGGCGCAATGAACTGGTGATGTCGCCTGGCCAGCTCCCGCAACACGGCCGGACTGGAATCGGACTGTCCTCGATGGGAACAGGCGGCGGGAGCACGTGATGGGACAGGCCATGACCGGCCATGACACGTTGGTTCGACCCGGGATCCGGCCGCCGGCCGGGGTGCCCGCCACGCTGATCGCCGGGACGGTGGAGCATGGCGACCGGCGCGGACGCGAGCTAGGGTTCCCCACGGCGAACCTGCCGATCGGGGAAGGCATCGCGGGGGACGGGGTGTGGGCGGGGACGGTGACGCTCGCCAACGGCCCGGCCTACATAGCGACGGTCTCGGTCGGGCGCCGGGCCACGTTCTACGGGCGCCACGGCATCCGGCTGGTGGAGGCGTACCTCCTGGACTTCTGTGGTGACCTGTACGGTCAGCGCGTCGAGGTCCGGCTCTACACGAGGCTCCGGCCGCAGCGGCGCTTCCCCGGCGCGGAGGCCCTGATCGTGCAGATGCGGCAGGACGTCAAGGACACCCGTTCGTGGGCCGCAACGCGCGCATTCAGCGCGGCCCCCCTGGCCGCCGCCCAGTAGGGTCAACGGGCCCGCTGTCCGTGGCCGGTGTCACGGCGGCGAGGTCGCCGGCCCTGGGATAGCGCCAGCGGAGGTACCCGAGCGGTACGCCCGCGAGCTCGGCGACCGATTCATGGGTCAGCTCTTCGGGTGGCAGCGACGCGACGACCGCGGCCAGCCGGGCCGATCGCCTGGCCTCGCGACGGTCAAGGATCTCGTTCACGTCCTTCGGCAAACGGGGCGCGGGGCGCCGTCCCCGCCTGCCGTTGCGGTGTCGTGGCGGCCTCATGAGCCGAGTCAAGCGGTGCCCCGTTGCCTGGAGGTGCCCTCGCCGTTGACTCCTGATTGCGCCACCACCTGCGCCTTACCGCCCCCAAATAGCAGGTCGCCAGTGTCCGGAAGGTGGCGCAATCGGCGGTTTACTGCGAGCAGCGGCCACAGAAACGTCTCGTCGGTGAACTGGCGGAACGGCACTGAGGAGGCGTGATGGTCGTAGCAATCGTCGGGAATCCGAAGAAGATGTCGCGGACGCGCTCGGCGGCGGAACTGATGGCGGAAAAGCTGACCGGGGGACCGCCGAAGGCGGTGATCGAGGTCGCCGAGATCGGGCCCGCCCTGCTGCGCTGGGGGGACCCGGCGGTGGCGGAGGCAAAGAAGACCGTCATGGAAGCGGACGCGCTCATCGTCGCGTCGCCGACGTACAAGGCGACCTACACCGGCCTGCTCAAGCTCTTCCTCGATCAGTTCGGCCAGGGCGAGCTCGGCGGCATTCCGACCTTCGCGCTGATGCTCGGCGGCTCGGCCAGCCACTTCCTGGCCCCTGAGCTGACGCTGCGGCCGGTCCTCGTCGAGATCGGCGCGAGCTGCCCCGCGCCGAGCCTGTACCTGATCGACTCGGAGTACGACACCTCCCCGGCCCTCGACGAGTGGGCCGCGATCGCGAAGAAGTACGTTCCGCGGGGTGCGTCATGATGATCTCCGCAGCGGATGAGGGGTTCGACCAGGCGCTGCTCCGTCAGGCGTTCGGCTGCTTCCCTTCGGGCGTGACCGCGCTCTGCGCGATGACGAACGGCAAGCCGGAGGGCATGGCGGCGAGTTCCTTCACGTCGGTCTCCATCGACCCGGCGCTGGTGTCGGTGTGCGTGGCGCACACCTCGTCGACCTGGCCGAAGCTCGCGGGCCTGCCCGCGCTTGGCCTGTCGGTGCTCTCCTCGGGGCACGGAACCGTCGCCCGCTCCCTGGCCGCGAAGGGCGTCGACCGCTTCGGCTGCGTCGACTGGACCGCGACCGAGAACGGCGCCGTGCTCGTCCACGGGGCCACGCTGTGGCTGGAGTGCACGCCGTTCAAGACCGTCGATGCCGGCGACCACTACATCGTCGTGCTGGAGATCCAGGCGCTCCTGATGAAGCCCGACATCGAGCCCATGGTCTTCCATCGAAGCGCGTTCCATGAGATCGCGCGCAGCGCCTGATAAGCGCCTCACAAGCGACTGACAAGCGCCTCATAAGCGCCTGATAACGGAGGTGGGGAATGTTTCACCTGGGCTGGTTCATGGGCAGCGGCTTCAGCGTGCAGACCTGGGCCCTCGACCCGTGGGCGGGCAACACCGGCCATGACTGGATGAAGGGCGACCTGTTCGTCGACCTGGCCGCGTCACTGGAGCGAGCGCGCTTCGACTACCTGCTGGTCGAAGACACCAGCATGATCGAGGACGCCTACGGCCGCTCGATGGAGACCACGCTCAAGTACGGGATGCTCGCCCCCAAGTGCGACCCCGTGCCGCTGATACCGCTGCTGACCCAGCGGACCAAGCACATCGGCATCGCGGTGACCCTGTCGACGAGCTTCTACCACCCGTTCATGGCGGCGCGGACGATGACCACCCTCGACCACCTGACCGAGGGACGGGTCGGGCTGAACGTGGTCACCGGAAGCTCGGCGCGCGCGGCCCAGCAGTACGGCTACGACACGCTGATGCCGCACAGCGAGCGGTACGAGATGGGCAAGGAGTGGATGGAGGCCGTCGGGGCGCTGTGGGACTCGTGGGAGGAGGGCGCGGTCCTTGTCGACCAGGAGACACCGCGGTACGCCGATCACACGAAGGTGCACCCCGTCGACTTCAGCGGGAAGTACTTCAGGACGCGCGGGCCGCTCAACACCATCCCCGGACCGCAGCGCCGCCCGGTCATCGTGCAGGCCGGCGCCTCGCCGGCGGGCCGCGACCTGGCGGCCAAGTACGCCGAGTCGATGCTCGCGCACGGCACGAGCATCGAGGGCATGAAGGCGTTCCGTCAGGACATGCACCGCCGCATGCGGGAGTACGGCCGTGACCCGAGCACGCTGAAGATCCTCTTCCTCATCGACCCGATCCTGGGCGACACCGACCGCGTCGCCCAGGCGCGCGAGGAGGACATGAAGGCCGCCCGCTGGAGCGACGAGGCGATCGAGAAGGCGCTGTGGGGGCTGAGCTACACCTCCGGCGGCGATTTCGACTTCTCCACGTTCGACCTCGACCAGGAGGTTCCCGACGTCTGGGGCAACGGCGAGACGAGCACGCTGCGCACCTTCATCGAAGGCGCCCGCGGCAAGACGCTCCGGGAGGCCATCGCCACCGTCGACACCCACGCCGGGCTCGCGTTCGTCGGCTCGCCGGACACGGTCGCCGCGAAAATGGGCGAGGCGATGGAGGAGGTGGGCGGCGACGGCTTCCTGCTCTCCCCGATCGTCACGCGACGCAACATCGCCGAGATCGCGGACGGCCTCGCGCCGGCACTGCGCAAGCGCGGCCTGATCCGGGACGGGTACAACCACCGCACGTTCCGCGAGAACCTGCTGGAATTCTAGGTGCCGGCCGCCGCGGGACCGCTCTCACGTGCGGGCGGTCCCGCGGTCTTGCCCTCCTAGTCAGAACGACGGCTGGTCTGGTCAGAACGCCCGCATTACTGTCAGACCCCCCGCAGGCCCCTCAGAACTCCCGCAGCGTGTCGCGCAGGTGCCGCTGGGTGTAGCTGGTCCGGGTCAGCCCGCGACGCTGCAGCGCCGGGATGAGGCCGTCGGTCACGTCGGCGATGAGCGCCCGGCTGAGCCGCTGCCCGGCCGACGTGATGAGGAAGCCGTCGCCGCCCACCTCCTCCATCGCCGCTCCCATCGCGTCCGCGACCTGGTCCGGCGGGCCGACCAGCTCGATGCACCCGGACGCGTTGAGCCGGTCGGCGGTGAGCTGGCGGAGGGTCTTGCCGCTGCCCCACTGGGCGAACTTGTCAAGCGATCCGCGCTCGCCGTTCGTGGTCAGGCCCTCCGGCAGCGGCGCGTCGAGATCGAACTTCGAGAAGTCGATGTCGGTGACTGAGGAGATACCCGCGAGCGTGGTCTCGATCGCGAACCGGGACTCCGCCGCGCGGGCCTGCTTGGCCCGCGCCTCCGCCTCGGTGGCGCCGATGATCGGGCTGACCAGGAAGAGCACCTTCACGTCGTCGGGATCGCGCCCGTTCCTCTCGGCCCGTGCGCGTACGTCGTCGCGGTACGCCTTCATGCCCGCGGTGCCGGTGGCGGTGGCGATGATCGAGTCGGCGTTGCGCGACGCGAACTCCCGGCCCCGGGGCGAGCCGCCGGCCTGCACGAAGGTCGGCCGGATCTGCGGCGAAGGGACGGTGTTCAGCGGTCCGCGGGACTTGTAGAACTTGCCCGCGAAGTCGATGGTGTGGACCTTGCCCGGGTCGGCGTAGGTGCCGGTCTCGCGGTCACGGACCACCGCGTCCGGCTCCCACGAATCCCAGAGCTGGTTGACCAGGTCGAGGTACTCATCGGCCATGTCGTAGCGGAGATCGTGCTCGTAGAGCTTGTCCATCCCGAAGTTGCGGGCCGAGCCGTCCTCGCCGGAGGTGACGATGTTCCAGCCGAAGCGGCCGCCGGCGATGTGGTCGAGCGTGCTGCACAGCCGGGCGAGCAGATAAGGCGGGTAGAAGCTCGTCGACATGGTGGCCACGACCCCCAGCTTGCTCGTCGACAGCGCGAGGATCGCGGCCAGCGGCGCGGGGTCGTGCTTGGGCGCCATGATCGCGTGCTTCAGGTAGGCGTCCATCGACCCGCCGTACGCCTCGGACACCATGAGCGTGTCCTCGATCATCATGTAGTCGAAGCACGCCCGTTCGAGGTTTCGGGCCATCTCGATATAGAACTGCCCGTCCCACGGCATGCCGCCGGACGCCAGCGGCGTGTTCCAGTCGTCCGGCGTGAAATTCATGAACCAGCCCAGGTGGAACTTCCTCGGTGTCATCGTCTGTCTCCCTCACGTGTGACCGTGGACCGCCTCCGTGAACCAAGACATCGCGGGGCTATGTCCGGTCGGTGACCGAGCGGTTCCTGCCGCATTGCGCTGACCGGCCCGGCCAGCCCGCTCGGCCCGGCCCGGCCCGGCCCGGCCGGCTCGGCCCGCCCGGCGAGCTCCCTGCCCCGGCCGGCCCGGCGAGCTCCCTGCCCCCGGCCGGCTCTCAGCCGGGCCCTCGCCCCTGCCTCCGGAAGACCGGTCCCGGCTCCCAGCCCGGCGCAATGCAGCCGGCACGCGCCCGCCATGACCGGGCAACGAGTGGCCGGGAGGCTCAGTGGAAGGAGGAACGATGAGTTGCTGCGCGAGCTCCCGGCCGTGACCCGCGAAACGGCTGTCCGCGTGAACCCCCGCGGTCCGGCGAAGCCGGTGCAGCCGACCCGGCCCGGCCGGGTCGGCTGGCTGGTGATCAGCTCGTGGATGTGGCACCTGACCCGCTGGGACGGCCTGTTCCTCGGTACGTACCTCGTGACCCACCTGGGCGGCAAGCCGATCGATGACCAGCTGGTCGGCGTGGCCATGTTCGCGCCCATGCTGCTCGGGTCGGTCGTCGCCGCGCGGCTGCGCCGGGGCCTCGACCCGCGGCTGGTCGTCCTCGGCTGCGAGGTCATCCTGATCCCGGTCGCCGCCGGCTTCGCGTTCGTAGTGGGCGCCCGGATGGCCGAGGTCTGGATGGTGTATCCCGTCGAGCTCGCGTTCGGCGTCGGCGGCATGGTTAACATGACCGCGCAGCGCGAGCTGCTCGTGCGCGCGGCTGGCGCCGAGCGCCTGCAGCGGGTGCTGAGCGCGGAGCTAACCGGCCTGTCCGGCGCGATGATGCTCGGGCCGCTGCTCGGCGGGGTCAGCATCGGCCTGCTCGGCCTGGGGGCGGCGTTCGCGCTGACGGCCGCCCTGCTCGCGGGCTCAGTGCTGATCCTCTGTGCTGCTTCCGAGCCAAGGCGGGCGCCCGCGAGCAGCGCCACGTCGCCGCCCCGCGCAGCGGGCCGCAGGCCGCCCGGAATGCCCGGGCCGGCCGCCACGTCCGCCCCGGCCGCCACGCTCCGGCCACCCGCCACGCCCGGGCCAGCGCCACGCGGCAGTCTCCGCCGTCTCCTTGGGCACCGGCAACTGGCGTTCGTGCTCGGCATCACCGTCGTGGCGAATCTCTGCTATTTCTCCTTCCTGCCCCTTGTCCCGGTGGTAGCCAGGCGGCTGCACGCAGGCGCGACCATGGCCGGGGTTCTCGGGTCCACCGCCGGCGCCGTGCAGTTCCTCGTCGCCGCGGCGCTGGTAGCGTGGCCAGCCCGGCGCGCCAGCGCCATGTTCGCCGCCGGGGTGAGCCTGTGCCTGGTCTGCCTCGGCCTGCTGGCTTACGCTCCCAGCGTGGTCATCGCGCTGCTGGTCCTGGCCACCGCCGGGATCGGGCAAGGCCTCTTCAACAACCTCCAGACGCTGCTCCTCGTCTCCTCGGTGTCGCGTACGGAACGGCCGGCCGCGCTCGGCGTCCTCACGACCACGATCGGGGTGGCCCTTCCGCTCGGCATGCTCATCCTCGGGATCAGTTCCAGCCTGCTCGGGGCGCAGCGGGGAATGCTTGTATCGGCGGTGACCGGCCTGGGGAGCCTCAGCGTCATCGCCGCGCTCAGCCGGTGGGCCCCCGGAGGCGGTGACGGCGCAGCCGAGGCCCGCCAGACCAGCGAAATGCTGCCTGCGGCACCGGGCTAACGGATGGTACCGCGGTCGCCGGCCGGCCCTTCCGGCCGCCGGGACCGGTTGTCCCCGCACAAATCCGCCCCGCGACCACCAGGCGCCGGCCGGCCACGCGCAACGTGTTTCGTCCCGCTACCGGCGACGCGGGTTATGTTACGCCGCCCACTCAAAGCACGGGTTAAAGCGAATATTCGCCAATCGTGGCGTAATAGAACCCTAATTGGCCGGACCATGGTGCGACATACCATTCGAGTTTGCTTCTCTTATGAGAAGCAAGACCTCTTCGGTTTCATCCTTCAACCGCCGGGCCTTCCTTCAGAAGGGAGGCGCCGCCGTCGCGTTCGCCGGGACGGGCGGCCTGACCTCGGTGCTTGCCGCGTGCGGAACGGCCGGCGGCACCTCGTCGTCATCGCTAAAACCGACCAGCGCGGCGAAATCCATCGCCACGATCACCCTCCCGTTCCTCGCGGACATGGGCACCGTCGACCCGGACATTTACTACGCGGGCGAGGGGATACAGGTGACGCTCTCGACGTACGAGAGCCTCGTCACCTACGCGCCCGTCGCCGCGAGCACCCCGCTCACCTACCAGCCGCCAGCGAAGCGCATCGCCCCCGGGCTCGCGAAGACGTGGGAGGTGTCGCCCGACGGCCTCACCTACACGTTCCACCTGCGCTCGGGCGTCACGTTCCACGACGGGACACCGATGGACGCGGCGGCCTGGCAGAACTGCTTCGCCCGCCGGGCGAAGGTGAACGGCGGGCCCGCGTACCAGGTGGTACCGGTCGCATCCACCCACGCGCCCGACCCGCTGACGTTCGTCGTGAAGCTCAAGCACCCGGTCGACCCGTTCCTTGACTACATGGCGTGCCCGTGGGGCCCTAAGGTGATCAGCCCCGCCGCCCTGCAAAAGCACCAGAAGAAGGGCGACCTCGCCCAGGGCTGGCTGGTGGGCCACGAGGCCGGCACCGGCCCGTACATGCTGGTCGACTACGTGGCGAACAGCCACTACACGCTTGAGGCGTTCCCCGGCTGGTGGGGCCCCAAGCCGCAGGTGCAGCGGGTGAACATCCCGATCATCCCGGACATCCAGACGCAGGAACTGCAATTCCGCAGCGGCCAGATTGACTTGATCACCAAGGGCCTGCCGATCCAGGACGTGCTGACGTTCGAGTCAGATCCCAATTACAGCGTCAAGGTGTTCGCCCTTGCCTTGAGCCAGTCGATATTCCTGAACCCGACCAAGGGCCGGATATTCAGCAACGAGGCGCTGCGGCAAGCCCTGCCGAGCGCGCTGAACAAGCAGTTCCTCGCCACCTCGGTGTTCAAGAACACCGCCCCGGTGGCGACCCAGTTCTTCCCCGCGGGCTGCTTCCCCAACGGGCTGGTAACCGCCACCACCCCCTACGACCCGGCCAAGCTCACCCAGGTCGTCAGCGGCCTGACGTCAAAGAACGTCGACCTGGCCTACGGCGCCGACGGCGGCGCGCCGAACCGGGTCATGGCCGAGCTGGTCCAGGCCGAACTGCAGGCCGCGGGCCTCAACGTCACCGTGCGGAGCATCCCGACCTCGCTCGAGTACGCGCTGTATGACACCCCGGACGCGCAGCGGCCGGACATCCTGCTCGACATGTACGGCGGAGACACCGTCCACGTCGACACCATGCTCAGGATCATCTTCCGCACCAATGCCCAGCCGCTGAACTGGTTCGACTACAGCTACCCGCTGGCCGACAAGCTGATGGACGAAGCGCAGCAGGACCCGGATCCCGCCAAGGCCCAGGAGCTGTACGCGCGGAGCGCGGCCGTCTACCGCGATGCCGGGCTGGTCGTGAACCTCGCCAGCCAGTCGGACATCTTCGTGTCCCGGGCCGGCATCACCAATTTCGTCCACGATCCGATGGCGCTACAGACCGTGCGCCTCGCCGACCTGCGACGAGGCTGACGCAGCGGCCGAAACCCCCGCATGATCCGGAAAATGAGGAGGCCCCCGTGCTGCTCACGTTCTCTCGCCAGCAACGAAACGGAAGCTTGCCAGACCCGGCAATCACGGCTGCGCCGCCCGGCGGCGAAGCCCTCCCGGTGCGTGTCACCGACCTGTCCGTCACCTTCCAGCGCCGGGGCGTACCGGTCAGGGCGCTGCGCGGCGTGTCGCTGGAGGTGAAGCCGCGCGAGATCCTCGCGCTGGTGGGCGAGTCCGGGTCGGGCAAGAGCGTGCTCGGGCTCACGCTCCTCGGACTGCTCGGCGGAAGCCCGGCGCCGGAGGTAGGTGGGCGGGCCGAGGTCTGCGGCATCGACATGGTCAGTGCCATGCCATCCGAACGGAAGCGTGCCCGCCGTGACCACATGGGCGCCGTCTTCCAGGACCCGATGACCTCACTCAACCCGACCATGAAGATCGGGAACCAGCTTCGCGAGGTCGCGGGATCCAGCCGGGAGGCGATCCGGCTGCTCGAACTGGTCGGAGTGCCTGATCCCGCGCGGCGGATGAGCGTCTATCCCCATCAGCTCTCCGGCGGCCTCCGCCAGCGGGTGATGCTCGCCATGGCGGTGGCGGGAAAGCCCGACCTGGTCATCGCGGACGAGCCGACGACAGCGCTCGACGTGACCGTCCAGGCGCAGGTCCTGTCCGTGCTCCAGGACCTGCGCGACGAGGTCGGCTGCTCGATCATGCTCATCACGCACGACTTCGGCGTGGCGTCGCAGGTCGCGGACCGGATCGCGGTCCTGTACGGCGGCCGCCTCGCCGAGTACGGCGGGATGGGGGAGGTAACCGCCAGTCCGTCGCACCCCTACACCGCGGGGCTGCTCAACTCGCGCCTCGAACTTGACCTTCCCCGCGACCGCCACATCGCCACGCTGGCCGGCGAGCCACCGGACCCCCGCGACCACCCGCCGGGCTGCGCCTTCGCCCCGCGCTGCCCGCACCGGATGGACGTCTGCAGCGAAACCGTCCCGCAGGCGCGCGGCGCCCACTCCCACGACGGCTCGGTCGCCTGCTTCCTCGACGGCCCGCCAACCGGGTCGGCATCCGGCCTGCCGGGCGCGGTCTCCGCCGAGGCGAAGGTCTTCCAGGCCGCGAAGGTCACCGAGGAGACGGTGGTCTCGCTCGCCGGCGTGGGCAAGGACTTCCAGGTCGCCGCGGGCATGTTCAGCAAGACCCGGCTCGCCGCGCTGCGCGACGTGCACCTCGACGTGAAGGCGGGGGAGTCCATCGCCATCGTGGGCGAGTCCGGGTCGGGCAAGTCGACGCTGCTGCGGACCGTGGCCGGGCTGCTGCCGCCCGATCGCGGCTCGATCGACCTGCCCGCAGGGAAACCACAGATGGTCTTCCAGGACGCCCGGGCATCGCTCACCCCGTGGCGCACGGTCGGCGACATCCTGAGCGACCGGCTCCGCGACGTTCCTGGTAAGGCCGGGCGGCAGCGCCGGGTACAGGACGCGCTCGCCCAGGTCGGCCTGCCCGGCGAGGTCGCGAACGCCAAGGCGGGGCAGTTGTCCGGCGGTCAGTGCCAGCGGGTCGCCTTCGCCCGCTCGGTGATCGTCCCCCCGCCCTTGCTCCTGTGCGACGAGCCGACCTCCGCCCTGGACGCCTCCCTGGCCGGGGTGGTGCTCAACCTGCTGCAGCGGCTGCGCCGGGAGTACGGGATGGCGGTCATGTTCGTCACCCACGACCTGGCCGTGGCCCGCTTCATCGCCGACCGGATCGTCGTCATGTACCTCGGCGAGGTCGTCGAGTCCGGGCCGGCCGATGAGGTGGTCGGCCATCCGCTCCACCCCTACACCAAGGCGCTGCTGCGGTCGGTGCCCAAGGCCGGCGAGCCGCCGTTCCGGCTGCCGGGCGAGCCGGCCAGCGCCCTGGCCGTGCCCACCGGCTGCGCGTTCCACCCGCGGTGCAGCGCCAGGGAGGAATCGTGTGACCGCCGTAAGCCAGACCTGCAGCCGGTAGCCGTGAGCATTAGCCGCAAGGTCGCCTGCGTGAAGGAGCCCGCCGCCGGGGCCGCGCTGGCGCTCGAGGCCGTCTGATGGCCGTCGCCGAGCCGTACGTCGCGCCGCCGCCCGGCAGGCGGTTCCGTGTCCGCCTGCCGACCCTGTACGGCAAGGTACCCGGCTCTTCCTACCTGGCGTTCGGCGCGCTTGGCCTGGTGACCGCCGTGACGCTCGTCTCCGGCGCGATCGCCCCAGACAACCCGGACGTGCCGGTCGCGATCCCGCTCACCGCGCCGAGCGGTACCAGCCTCTTCGGCACCGACGAGGTAGGCCGGGACATCCTCAGCCGGGTCCTGGTCGGCATGACCTCCAGCTGGTGGGGTGCCATCGCGGTCATCGTCTCCGGGGTACTGATCGGCGGGCTCATCGGCCTGGTGGCCGGGGCCGCCGGCGGGTGGGTCGACTCGGTGCTCATGCGCGTCACCGACCTGTTCCTCGCCCTGCCCGGGGCCGTGCTCGCCGTCGCCGTCGCCGCTGCCCTCGGGGTTTCCTACCTGCATACCCTCATCGCCGTGGCGATCGTCTGGTGGCCGCTTTACGCCCGGATCGTCCGCGGCGAGATCACCCGGCTGCGGGCCTCACCGCATATCGAGGCCGCGCGGGTCGCCGGGTCGAGTTCCGTCCGCATCGCCCTGCGCGACCTGATGCCGGGAGCGGTTCCGCCGACGATCGTCGCCGCCACCCAGGACGTGGGGGCGCTCATCCTCACCCTGGCGGGCTTGTCCTTCCTCGGGCTCGGCGCGCCGGCGCCCGCCCCCGAGCTCGGCTCCATGAGCCAGCAGGGGCTCACCTACCTCTTCGACGCCTGGTGGATACCGGTACTGCCCGCCGTGGCGGTCGCGGTGCTCGTCATGGTGGCGAACTTCGCCGGCGACGCCGTGCGCGACCTGTTCACCGACCGATGAGAGAGCGGCCCGAGAAGACCGTGAAAGGAGGCATCACGAGATGATGCGTCTACTGGCGAAGCGGCTCGCCGCGGGAGCCGGGGTCCTGATGGTGCTGACCGCGGTGGTGTTCCTGCTGCGGCAGTTGTCGCCCGTCGACCCGGCCCGGGCGCTCGTCGGTGCGAAGGCGGCGGCGCCCGTGGTCGCCGCCGAGCGGAGGAAGCTCGGCCTCGACGACCCGATCGTCATCCAGTACTTCCGCTACCTGGGGAACGTGGTCCGCGGGAACTTCGGCGAGTCCGCGGTCACGCACAACGGGATCGGCAGCGACCTCGGCCACTTCCTCACCGCCACCAGCGAGCTGCTGATCGCGGCCTTCGTGCTGGCGGCGGTGCTCGGGCTGGCCTTCGCGGTCGCCACGGTGAGCCGCTGGCGCGGCTCGGGGCTCCTGCGCCTGCTCATGGTCGTCATGTCCGCCCTGCCGGTGTTCCTCACCGCCCTCCTCGGGATCATCCTGTTCTACGAGACGCTCCACTGGCTGCCGGCGACCGGGCAGTCGTCCTATGCGGACGCCCCGTCGGGGCCCACCGGCTTCCTGCTCATCGACAGCCTGCTCGCGGGGCGGCTGAACGTGCTGTGGGACGCTTTCGTCCACCTGATACTCCCGGCCGGCTGCCTGGCGATCGCGCCGGCGGTCGCGATCGGCCGGGTGCTGCGCAGCAGCCTGCAGCACGCCATGCGGTCCGACTACGTGCGCACCGCCCGGGCCAAGGGCCAGGGCGAGCTGCGGGTGATGCTGGCCCACGGGCTGCGTAACTCACTCGGTCCCGCGCTGGCCATGGCGGGCGTGATGGTCGCGGCGATGTTCGCGGCGACCCTGGTGGTCGAGGAGGTGTTCGCCTGGCCCGGCCTCGGGCAGTACGCGGTCCAGGCCATCGACATCGGCGACTACTCGACGATCGCCGCCGTCACGCTCTGCCTCGGCGGCCTCTACGTCCTCGCGAACCTGATCGTGGACATCCTGCAGGCGGCGGCGGACCCGCGTATCCGGGCGTAGCAAGCCTCCGTTCCTCTCCACTGGCATACATCGCGGACGCGCCCGCGGCACCAGCCACGGGCGCGTCCGCACGGCTGCCTGCCGTCAGGCGGAGCGGCGGTACGCCGTGGCCGAGAAGGCGATCCGGTCGCTGCGCAGCCGCAGCTGCGACAGCGCCCGCGGCTGCCCGTCCTCGTCTTCGATGATGTCCTCCAGCCAGATCATCGGGGCGCCCAGCTCAAGGCCGACGAGCGCGGCGGTCTGCTCGTCGGCCGCGACCGCGGCGACCGTGGTGCGGCTTCCCTTGACCCGGACGCCCAGCTGGCGCTCGAGGATCACGATGACGTCCGGTTCTTCCACGTCGAAGCCGGGCGGCAGTTCCTCCCCGAAGGCGACGTAACTGACCGACAGCCCGAGCGGCACGTCGTCCTGCAGCAGGAGGGCCTCGGTCATCAGCACGGTGCCGCCGGCGGGCAGGCGCAGCCGCTCGCGGACGAGCGGCGGGCAGCCGAGCGCGCGGCACTCCAGGGTGCGCGCCCGGACGCGGGCGGCCGACCCGTTGCCGAACTGGGCCACCGGGCTGAGCTCGTCGATGGGGAGCAGGAGCGAGCCGGCGGCCCGCGTGCCGTTCTTGGGCCCGCGGGTGACCAGTCCCTCGCGGGCCAGCTGCTGCAGCACGGCCCGTACGGTGTTGCGGCTCGCCGACAGCGCGTCGGTGAGCTCTCCCTCGACCAGGAACATGTTCTCGTCACTGGTGACGAGGGCGGAGCGGAGCAGGTCGTAGGCTCGCCGCAGTGAGTTGTTCATGCGGTCGGGGGTAGGGCGCTGCCGCTGGTAGATGACTTCCGGCGGGACCGGCCGGGCGGGACGGGGCCTCATTCCCCTAGGAGAACAGGCGATTGTTAACGGCGATCGGACATCGCTGATCACGCGAATTACGCGGTCGCCATCCGCCGTCCCACGAAGCAGGCGAGCTGCAGGCTGCCGAGCAGGGTGAGCGCGATGAGGGAGAACAGCGCGGCGGGCCCGATCGACGCGCCAAGGACCGAGCAGCCGAAGCTGCCCGCGAGGATCCCGGCGCCGGCGGAGATGCGGAACTTCGCCAGGCCGGCCGCGGAGTCGCCCACCTGGGCCACGACGAGCACCGGCAGGCTCGCTGTCGCGCCGGCGAGGCTGACCCCGAACAGCAGCGACACCGCGAGGTAGGTGGCCGCGCCGTCCGTGATGGCGAGCAGGGCCGCGCACAGCGCCCCGAGCGCGAACGAGGCGACCAGCACCGCCACGACGCCCACCCGCGCGATGATGCGGTAGGCCACGGCGAGCACGGCGATCTCGACGCCGGACATGAGCGCGATCGCGAGGCTGATGGTGATCGTGGAGTACGCGCGCGCCGCGCCGGCCAGGGGCAGCGCCGTGAGCAGCACGCCGCCACGAAGGAACTCGCCGCTCATCGCCAGCACCAGGGCGGCGCCGCTGGCCGGCACCTTGGCGAATCGCGGCAGGCCGATCCGCGGTCCCGGCGGGCCGGCCGGCGCGGCCAGCCGAGGCAGCGCGGTGGCCAGCACGGCGGCGATAACCAGCGCCAGGGCGCCGGTGACGACGAACGCGATCAGGTAGCCGGCCCGTCCGGCGACGAGCCCCGCGACGAGCAAGCCGCCCGGCGACCCGACCGCACCGCCGAAGAGGAACGCGGCGTTGAACCGCCCGAGCGCGTGAGCGGGATCCTCGGCGGCCGGGCGGACCCGGACGGCCGCCTGCAGGCCGGCCCCCAGCATCATGCCGCCGCCGAAGCCCTGCAGGAGACGAGACGACATCAGCAGGCCGCCGTCGGGCGCCACGCCAAGCCCGATACAGGCCACGCCGAACACCGACAGCCCGGCGGCGAGCGCGGCCCGGGCGTCCAGGCGCGGGACGAACCTGGTGCCGAACACGTCGACGGCGACCACGCCGAGCCCGGAGACCAGCATGAACAGGCCGATGTAGAGGCTGCTCCGCGACCGGTCGCGGATGAAGAGCACCTCAAGCGGAGCGGTGAGGCTCAGCGCGACCCCGCTGGCCGCCATCAGCGGCAGGAACCACCGTGACCCGGCCACCGCGGGCCCGCTAGCGGCTGCTCGCCGGCGCGGGCCGCAGCGCGCCGGCGAGCAGTTCGTACGACCGCAGCCGGGCCGCGTGGTCGCCGATGAGGTCGCAGATCATCAGCTCGTCCGCGCCGGCCTCCGCGGTCATCGCCGTGAGCTGCTCGCGCAGCCGCCCGGGTGACCCTGACAGGTGACGGGGCCAGTTGCCCGGCTCGACGACCGCCGGCCCGGGCGCGTGGCCGAGCTCGGCGAGCGCCTGCGCCGGGCCGGGCAGCGGCCGGTCGACGGCGGGGTCGCGGTCCCTGACCCGGCGGGCGTGCAGCTCCGCGCCGGCCCGCAGCCGGTCGGCCTCCTCGTCGGCCGGGGCGCAGACGGCGCTGACGGCGAGCATCGCCTGCGGCGCGGCCGGGGCGCCGGCGAGCCCGGGGTCGCGAAACGCCGCCCGGTAGATGGAGAACACCGACGGCGCGTCGCGCGGGTTGAGGAACGCGGCGAAGCAGTACCGCAGGCCGAGCTGCCCGGCCAGCACGGCGCTCGCGGGGCTGGACCCGAGCAGCCACGGCTGCGGGCCGCCCGCGACGCCCGGGGCGAGCGGGAACGGGGCGTAGGGATGCCCCGGCTCGAAGTCGTGCCCGAGCCACGCAAGCAGCTCGGCCAGCTGCTCGGTGTAGGCGAGCAGCGCGGTCGTGGCGGCGAGCGCCGCGAACAGCGGGTCGCCGTCGCCGGCGTCGTCGCCGGCCGCGCGCAGGGCCGCCTCCACCGGAGGCGGGCTGCTGCCGCGGCCCACGCCCAGGTCGATGCGGCCGGGGAACAGGGCGTGCAGCGCGCGGAACGTGTCGGCGACCTTGTAGGGGCGGTACTTGTCGAGCAGCACCGCCCCCGAGCCGACCCGGATGCGCGAGGTCAGCGTGGCCAGGTGCGCGATCAGCACCTCAGGCGCGGACCCGGCGTTGCGGTACCCGATGCCGTGGTGCTCGGCGACCCAGTAACGCTCGTAGCCGGCCCGCTCCGCGGCGAGTACCAGCTGGCCGCTCTGGCGGAAGGCATCGGTGGCGGTCCCGTGCGGCGGGACCGGGGAGATGTCCAGGACGGAGCAACGCATCTGCGACCTCGCGGCTGACTCAGAACTCGCGGAGCGTGCCGCGCAGGTGCGGGGACGAGTACGCCGAGCGCACCAGCCCGCGGCGCTGCAGCGCGGGAATGAGCCCTTCGCAGATCTCGGTGATGTACTGCTTGCTCACCCGCATGTACGGGGCGCTGATGAGGAAGCCGTCGCCGCCGACTCCCTCCATCGCGTCGCCCATCTGCTCCGCGACCTGGTCGGGCGTGCCGACCAGCTCGATCGAGTCCGACACCCCGCCGGCGTCGAGGACGAGCTGGCGCAGCGTCTTGCCGCTGCCCCACTGGGCGAACTTGTCCAGCGAGCCCCGCTCGCCGTTGGTCTCCAGCGGCGGCAGCGGCTCGTCCAGGTCGAACTGGGAGAAGTCGATGTCGGTGACCGACGAGATGCTGGCCAGCGCCTGCATGATGAAGTCGGGATCGCTGTCCGCGCGCAGCTTCCGCTCCACCGCCTCCTTCTCGGTCTCACCGAGCACGGGGGTCACCACGAACAGCACCTTGATATCGTCGGGATCGCGGCCCTGCGCCGCGGCCCGGGCCCGGACGTCGTCGCGGTAGGCCTTCATCCCCGCCACCCCGTTGGCGACGGCGATGATGGAGTCCGCGGTCTTGGCCGCGAACTGGCGACCCCGGGGCGACCCGCCGGCCTGCACGAAGACCGGACGGCCCTGCGGGGAGCGCACCGTGTTCAGCGGGCCGCGGGACTTGAAGTACTTGCCCTTGAAGTTGATCGCGTGGACCTTCTTGAAGTCCGCGTACGTGTTCGTCTCCCGGTCGCGGACCACCGCGTCCGGCTCCCACGAGTCCCACAGCTTGCACACGACGTCGACGTACTCGTCGGCGATGTCATAGCGCAGGTCGTGCTCGGTGAGCTTGTCCATGCCGAAGTTCTGCGCGGAGCCGTCCTCACCGGAGGTGACGATGTTCCAGCCGAAGCGCCCCTCGGCGATGCTGTCGAGCGTCGAGCAGAGCCGGGCCAGCATGAACGGCGGGTAGAAGGTCGTCGACATGGTCGCGACCACGCCCATCTTCGACGTGGCCGCCGCCATGATCGCGGCCAGCGGCGCCGGGTCGTGCTTGGGCGCCATGGTGGCGTACTTCAGGTAGACCTCGGAGTTGCCGCCGTACGCCTCGGACACCATGAGCGTGTCCTCGATCATGATGTAGTCGAAGCAGGCCCGCTCCATCGCCTGGGCCATCTCGATGTAGAACTTCCCGTTCCATGGCATGCCGTCGTTGCCGAACGGCACGTTCCACTCGTTGGTGGTGAAGTTCATGAACCAGCCCATGTGGAATCGCTTATCGGACATGCGGGTAACGCTCCTTCGAGACCAGGTGGCGGATGTCAGAACTCGCGCAGGTGATCGCGCAGCATGGTGGTCGTGTACTGCGAGCGGGTGAGGCCCAGCTTCATGAGCGCGGGCACCAGGCCGTCGGTGATCTCGGTGACGTAGCGCCGGTTGAGGCGCATCACCGGGCTGGTGATGAGGAAGCCGTCGCCGCCGACCTGCTCCATCACCGCCCCCATTTCCTCGGCCACCTCCTGGGGCGTGCCGCAGAACTGGACGTTGCCGCTCAGGCCGCTGCCGGTGACCAGCTCGCGCAGGGTCTTGTCCCGGCCGGGGGACAGGAAGCTCTCGAGCGCGCCGCGCTCGCCGTTCGTCCACACCTCGGGCAGCGGCTGGTCGAGGTCGAACTGGGCGAAGTCGATCTCGGTGATGGAGGAGATCTCCGCCAGCATGTACTCGATGTAGCGCGGGCTGGTGAACCACCGTTCCCGCTTCGCCAGGGCCTCCTGCCTCGTGTCACCGACGACCGGGGCAACGATGTAGAGCACCTTGCAGTGCGCGGGGTCGCGGCCGTTGGCCTTCATCCGGGCGTGGATGTCGTCGCGGTAGGCCTTCATCGCCTCGATCCCGTTCGCGGGCGCGACGATCGTGTCCGCGTGCTGCGCCGCGAGCTCGCGCCCCGGCGGCGACGCCCCGGCCTGGGCGATGGCCGGGCGGTACTGCGGCGACGGCGCGGTATTGAGCGGCCCGCGGGACTTGAAGTACTTGCCCTCGAAGTCGATCGTGTGGACCTTCGTGTAGTCCGCGTACGTGCCGGTCTCGTAGTCGCGGACGATCGCGTCCGGCTCCCACGACTCCCAGAGCCGGCTGACCAGCTCGAGGTACTCGCTCGCCCGCGCGTACCGCTCGTCGTGCTCGTAGAGCTTGTCGAGGCCGAAGTTCTGCGCCGAGCGGTCCTCACCCGACGTCACGACGTTCCAGCCGAAGCGCCCGCCGGACAGGTGGTCGACGGTGCTGCACAGCCGGGCGAGCAGGAACGGCGGGTAGAAGCTGGTCGACATCGTGGGGATGACGCCCAGGCGGGTCGTGGCGTTGGCCATCAGCACGGCGAGCGGAACCGGGTCGTGCTTCGGGTTCACCCCGTGCTTGAGGTCGTGCTGCATCGTGCCGCCGTACGCGGTCGACACCATCAGCTTGTCCTCGATCAGGACGTAATCGAACCTGGCCCGCTCGAGGTCCCTGGCCATCTCGACGTAGAACTCGCCGGTGAAGTCCCGGCCGCCGTCGCCCCAGTTGCCGTTCCACTCGTCCGCGACGAAGTTCAGGAACCAGCCCAGATGGAACTTGCCCGCCATTCCGCCTCCCTGTCGTTGCCCTGCCTACGAGGGAAACAGGGAGGCGTTACCCCTGCGTATCTAGGTGGTACGCCGGCAATTGCGCCGGTGCACCCGGCCGCCGGGTCGCGGGCCGGGCCGGCTTGCGCGCCGGGCAAGATCGTCGTGGCCCGTTGGTCCGGCTGTGACCGGCCCAACGGGCCACGGAGACATCCTCCGCTTAAGCTGCTGACGCGGACACTCCCCGTCACCCGCCAGCGACGGCCGGGCTCGCCGCGGGCAGGGGTATCGCGGACTTCATCCCCGGGTTCAGGTCGCGGTGGATGACCTTGGCGATCGCCTGAACGGTCGTGATCCCGTAGCCCATGGTCGGGTTGTCCATGGTGAGCACAACGATGCTGTACCAGCCCGTACGCGATGTGAAGCCGCCGATGCTGTTGATGCGCCAGCCGTGGGGGGCGAGCGGCAGCCAGCCGTTCTTCACGTGGACGGTGACGGTGGTCGGCGCGCCGGCCGGGACGCCCCACCGCTGGGAAGGAATGACCTGGGCCATCAGGCCGAGCGCGTACGCGCGGGAGTTGGCGGACAGCACCGCGTTGGGCGCAAGCAGCAGGCGCAGCAGGAGCATCTCGTCATGCGCGGTGACCTGAGTCAGTCCCCACAAGCCATCGGACCCGAGAACCGTCTGCCCCATCCCGGCGAGGTTGAGGAAGTGCTGCAGGTACGGGTGCCCGAGCCGGGCCCACAGCGTGGACGCGGCGTTGTTGTCGGACTGGGTGATCATCGCGCGCAGCAGGGCCGTCTCGTTGGCAGTCAGGAACCGGTGCTGGTCCAGCGCCTTGCGCAGCAGCGCGCCGAGGATGGTCACCTTCACGATGCTGGCCGAGTCGAAGTGCGCGGACCCGCTCAGCGAGCAGGTGATCCCCGCGCCGGGATCGTCGACCCACACGGCCACGGTGGAGGAACGTCCGCGCCGCGCAGACTGGATGTCACGCGCGAGCGCGGCCGCGACGGCTGGATGGGCCGCCGACGTGCACGCCGCCCCCGCGGCCGCCAGGCTCGCGCTGGCTGAACTCGCGCGAGCGGCAGGCGCGGCCGGAGCCAGCAGCGCGATGAACGATCCGAGCAGCGCGACCCCCGTCGTCGCCAGCAGCCGGCGCCGCGACTTACCGCCGAAACCAATAGCCTGCATTTTCCTTACCTCCTCCATCTCAGAGACGCCGGTCGCGCAGCTTGGGTTCACAAATTGTTGGCCACGGCCGGCTTGACCCTCCTGTAACAGGAGCGTCGAGGCTCGTCTTGCCGGCCCGTTCAGGCCGGCCGACAAAGGCGGAAAGCCGGAAGGAAGCATCACCATGACACAGCAGACCGAGCTTGACATCACCGCGATCGTGGCCCGCTACCTCGCCGTGTTCAACGAGCCCGACGCAGGCGCCCGCCGGGCGGCCATCGAGGACATCTGGCTGCCTGACGCCACGGAGTTCGTGTTCGAAGTGCAGTTCCACGGCTACGAGGAGCTAGAGGCACGGGTCATCCGCGCCTACCAGGCGTTCGTCGCCACCGGCAAGTACACGGTCGAGGGCGGCGACGACGTGACGTGTCACGGTGACGTCGTCATGTTCACCGCTGCGCTGGTCACGCCCGACGGGGAGGTGGACTGGGCCACCCGCGTCTTCCTGCTGCTCGACGCCGACGGCCGCATCAGGGAGGACTACCAGCTGACGGTAAAGCCGTTTCCCGCGTAGGACCCGGCTCAGTTCTCGACGGTGATCGTCGGCGCGTGCAGGTACCAGCTGGCGATCAGGGACGACACCTGCGGTCCAGAGCTGAAGTCAACGCGCAGCCAGCCCGTGCCCGACCAGGTCTGCACCGCGTAGCCGGCGTCGGGCACCGCGGTCACCAGCTGAACCGAGGTCGGCGTCACCTCCAGGGTGACGCGCCCGCCGGTCAGCGTATAGGCGTGCACGTTCCCGGCCGTCACAGCCGGGCCAGGCGTCGCAGTCGCTCCAGCCGACGTGCCGGCCGGCGCGAGCGGAGAAGACGGCGCGGCGGAAGGCGGCCCGCCCGAACCGGACCTAGGGGACGCGCTCGCCGGAGCTGACGCGCTCGCCGGCGGCAGCACCGGCGGCGCCCCCGGCGGCCCGGTCGGGACGGCCGGCCGGGCCGGGGGCAGGACCGCCGCGACCACCGGCATTCCCGTCCCCGCGCCAGCGTCCCTGAGCACGACGTTGGCGCCGAACCAGGTGATGCCCGTCGCGATGGCGGTTCCGGCCGCCCAGGCCGCGAGGGCGGCCACGATCCGCACCATATCGGCAATAATGCCCCACGAAACGCCCCGAATACGTACGGTTCGGAACATGGCCCGTGTGCTCATTGTCGAGGACGACGCGTACCTCCGCTCCGCGATGGCCGCCGACCTCACCAAGCGGTCGCACGCCGTGCGCACGGCGGGCACCGCGCTCGACGGGATCAGGGAGGTCAGCCACGATCCGCCCGACGTGATCGTCCTTGACCTCGGCCTCCCCGACCTGGACGGCGGCCAGGCGCTCAAGATGATGCGCGCGATCACCGCGGCGCCGGTCATCGTCGCGACCGCCAGGGACGAGGAAGCGGAGATCATCCGGCTGCTCAACGACGGCGCCGACGACTACGTCGTCAAGCCCTTCTCCGGCGAGCACCTGGCGGCCCGGGTCACCGCGCTGCTGCGCCGGGCCGGCCAGGCGGCCGCGCCCGTCCTCGGCATCTCCGTGGCCGGCCTGCGCATCGACCTGGCCCGGCGGGAGGCGCTGCTCGACGGCGAGCGCCTCGACCTCACCCGCCGGGAGTTCGACCTGCTCGCCTACCTCGCCGCGCGGCCCGGCGCGGTGGTCACCCGCCGCGAGCTGCTCACCGAGGTGTGGCAGCAGGCCTACGGCGACGACCAGACGATCGACGTGCACGTCTCCTGGCTGCGGCGCAAGCTCGGCGAGACCGCGGCCCGGCCGCGTTACCTGCACACGGTCCGCGGCGTCGGCGTGATGCTCGACGCACCGCGAGACACGCCGCGATGAGCCGGCCGGGGCGGACGCCGGTCCGGCTTACGCTGGCCCTGGTGTCGGCGGCGGTCACCTCGATGGTGGCGATCGCCTTCCTCATCCCGCTCGCGGTCATCGTCAGGGACGTCGCGCGGGACCAGGCGTTCACGTCCGCCCAGCTGGTCGGGGCGGCCATCGAGCCGGTGCTCGCGGTCAGCACCGACCGGGCGGTCCTCGACCGCGCCATCGTCAGTACCCCGGCCGGCGCGGCCGGCCAGCTAGCCGTCTACCTCACCGGCCCGATTCCCACCACGGCCGCGGGCGCGACGGCAGCGGGCGCCACGGGAACCCCCGCCGCCGGAACGCTCGTCGGCGGCCCGCAGCGGGCGAGCACGGTGGACCTGCGAAACGCCGCCACGGCCGCGCGCTCCTTCATCACGCCTGTTCCCGGCGGCTACGCGGTACTGCAGCCGGTGGCGCTGGCCGACGGCCGCATGGCGGTCACCGAGGTCTACGTACCCGCCGCGGCGGTCACCCGGGGCGTGGCCGCGTCCTGGGCCGTGATGACGGCGATCGCGCTCGTCCTCGTCGCTGTCTCCGTCGCGGTCGCCGACCGCCTGGCGACCCGGGTCACCCGGCCCGCGCGCGAGCTGGCGCTGGCCGCCGCGCTGCTCGGCGACGGCGAGCTGACCGCCCGCAGCACCGCCGGCGGGCCCGCCGAGCTGGCCGCCGCCGGGCACGCGTTCAACGTCATGGCCGAGCGGCTGAGCAGGCTGATCGCCGCGGAGCGAGCGATGGCGGCCGACCTGCCGCACCGGCTGCGGACGCCGCTGACCGCCTTGCGGATGAACGCGTCCGCGCTCGGGCCCGGCCGGGCCGCCGACGACACCCGGCGTGCCATCGACCGGCTTGAGCGGGAGGTCGACCTCATCATCCGGGCCGCCCGGCGGCCCGCGCCCGACGAGCCGTACAGCTGCGACGCCGCCGAGGTCATCGCGGAGCGCTTCGGCTTCTGGTCCGCGCTGGCCGAGGACCAGGCGCGCCCGTGCCAGCTGACCGGGACGGGGGAACCCGCTCCCGTTCCGTTGCCCAGGTCCGACCTCGCCGCGGCGACGGACTCGCTGATCGGCAACATCTTCAAGCACACGCCGGAGGGCACCGGGTTCGCCGTCACCCTGCACCGCGGCGAGGAGGCGGTGCTCCTCCTCATCGGCGACGCCGGCCCCGGGATCGCCGACCCGGACGCCGCGCTGCGGCGCGGCAGCAGCGGCGCCGGCTCCACCGGCCTCGGGCTGGACATCGCGCGCCGGGTCGCCGAGTCCACCGGCGGCGGCCTCAAGGTCGGCGTCTCCGCGCTCGGCGGCGCGCAGCTGCAGCTGCGGCTGCGGACGATGTCGCTGCCGCCCGGCGGCCGGCGGGGGAGACGGGCCGGTGTCGGGGAGCGCCTGGGATGGCTACAGAACGGCGGCTTATTCCACCCGTAGCCGAGCATTGGCGCGCAGCAGCTGGCCGCGTTCGCCGCGAGCAAGCACCTGGCCTGGCTAACGCCCGGGGCATGAGGCCGCCAGCCACCCGTCCCCCAAGGGGGTGGGGACGGGTGGCTGGCGGGGCTCGGTAGCACCCGTCCCCCAAGGAGGAGGGGACGGGTGGCTGGCGGGGCTGCTCAGGCGTTGGCGCGGACGGCCGGCGCCGTGGGGGGCAGGAGCGCGGGCCCGACCGGCAGCCTGAGCCGGTTGCCGGCGATGCTGGCCGAGACGCCGGCGGCGGAGGTGTACCAGGCCGCGACCGCGGTGATGACGCCGATGACGCCGCCGATCTTCACGGTCCCGCTGCTCCCCGCGAAGTTCCCGATGAACAGGACGATCTCGGTGATCTCCAGGGTGAGGAAGACGGCGAACACCGCGGTGTTCAGCGCCAGGGACATGAGCAGCATGTAGGTGTTGAAGATCGCGAACGCGAGCAGGATCCAGCCGAGGTCGTGGTCGGCCGCCGAGGCGCTCGCGGCGTGCGGTGCCACGAACTGGACCCAGAGGAACAGGCCGATCCAGAACCCGCCGTACGTGGAGAACGCGGTGGCGCCGAAGGTGTTCCTGTTCTTGAACTCCCACATGCCGGCGAGCAGCTGGGCCGCGCCGCCGTAGGCCAGCGCGTACCCGAGCCACGCGCTGCCGGTGGCGGCGGTCATCCAGCCGGCGTTGGCGGCGGACAGCAGGAAAGTGGTCAGCGCGAAGGCCGCCAGCCCGAGCGGGGCCGGGTCGGCGACAGGGGGGACAGGAGGTGCTTCATCGGCCATAGCTTGCTCCGTTGCGTCGTGCCCGATCTACTTAGGCCGAAAAATACGGCGCTGGCCGCCATCGCAGGCAACCTGTGCGATGAACGCCGCAGATGATGCGCGGAACGGGGCTTCCGGAGCGAGGAACGGTCGCTTTCCGCCGGCCAACGGTCATGCGGGCCGGCAACTTTATCAAAGGGCACCGCCGGCAATTCCCAGGGGTATCCGTGGCAGTGCCTACTGGTTTATAGTGCGGCGATGGCGATGGTGGTCCTCATCATCATGTTTGTTTCCGTCGCCGTGGCGTTGTGTTCCGCCGTGTTGTTCTGGAGGCGGAGCTCGCGCCGCGTCGGCGCACCACCGCAGCGGGCGACCTACGAGGTGCTCCACACGGCCAGCCAGGCGGTCTCCGTGCTGCGCGACGGCTTGACGCCCGTCACGGCGGTCAAGGCCGCGCCGAGCCTGCGCCAGCTGCTCGGCACCCCGACCGTCGCCATCGCGGACCACGAGGGCGTGCTCGCCTGCCACGGGTCCGACGAGCACGCCGAGGCGCTCGCCCGCCACTTGCGCGACGTGGTGACTTCCGGCCGCTCGCAGCTGCTGTCGGCCGCGGATCTTGGCTGCGGGCACGGTAGCGACTGCCTGGTGCGGGCCGGCGTGGCCGTGCCGATCGCCGTCGACGGGGTGGTCATCGGAGCGCTCGCGGCGCTGGGCCCCGCCGCCGACGCGGCCCTGATGCGAACCGCGACCGAGGTCGCCAGGTTCGTGTCCACCCATCTCGCGCTGGCTGAGCTCGACGCCTCCCGCACCCGCACGGTCCAGGCCCAGCTGAACTTTCTGCGGGCCCAGATAAGCCCGCATTTCGTCTATAACGCGCTGACCGCGATCGAATCTTTCGTCCGGTCAGACCCGGAGCGGGCGAGGGACCTTCTCGTCGGTTTCGCGGAGTTCATCCG
>Ga0070714_100000617_pt1 | contig 25369 bp, 21 predicted proteins | sample LARL83metaG_FD_65450 | JGI IMG/M metagenome (GOLD analysis project Ga0070714, IMG submission 65450) | Corn, switchgrass and miscanthus rhizosphere microbial communities from Kellogg Biological Station, Michigan, USA - LAR L8-3 metaG | ecosystem: Host-associated > Plants > Roots > Rhizosphere ... | reverse complement strand
GATCGTCCGGTCGCGCGCGTTCTGGTTGTAGTCGATGAAGACGCGCTCGCCGCGCTCCTCCTTCCACCAGGCGGTCGTGACGAGCTTCGGCGCGCGCCGCTCGATCTCGCGCGCGAACGCGAGCGCGCAGCGCCGCACCTCGCGGAAGCCCCAGTTCGGCTCGATCCGGCACGCGACGTGGATCCCGCGGTTACCCGACGTCTTCGGCCAGCCGACGAAGCCGAGCTCGTCGAGCGTCTCGCGGACGATCGCCGCGACCTGCTTCGCTTCGGCGAAGCCGGTGCCGGGCTGCGGGTCGACGTCGATGCGAAGCTCGTCGGGGTGCTCGACGTCGCGCCGCCGCGACGGCCACGGGTGGAAGTCGATCGTGGCGAGATTCGCGGCCCACGCCACCTGCGCAAGCTCGGTCACGCACAGCTCGTCGGCGGTGCGACCGGACGGGAAGGTGACGGTTGCCGTCTCGATCCAGTCGGGCCGGTGCTTCGGCACGCGCTTCTGGTAGATCGCCTCGCCCTCGGCGCCGTCCGGATGCCGCTTCAGCTGCGTCGGCCGCTCGTACAGCACGCGCACGATCCCCTCGCCGACCGAGAGGTAGTACTGGACGAGGTCGAGCTTCGTCTCGCCGCGCGCGCGGAAGAAGACCTTGTCCGGATTCGTCACCTTGACGGTGCGCAACCCGACCTCGAGCTCGACAAATGGAGATTCCGGCATTTCCGGGGAGTATCGTGGACGCATGTTGGAAGACACGCGCCCGCTCCGCCTCTCGCTCGAGCCGCTGGACAACTACATCGTCGTCCAGCCGACCGACGAGGAGGCCGAGACCCGGGCGGGGCTGATCCTCCCAGCGAGCGCCGAAGCCCAGTGCCGAAGCGGCATCGTGACGGCCGTCGGCGCCGAGGTGGAAGGCATCGTCCCCGGCGACAAGGTGCTCTACCCGAGCGGCGCCGGGTACGAGATCCGGCTCGGCGGCACCGCGCAGAAGGTGATGCGGCGAGTCGAGCTGCTCGCCCGCATCCACGATTGACGGCGGCTACCTGTAGTCCTGGGGCGCGGTGGCACCGCGCGAACGGGGCGCACCGACCCGGGGCTTCGAGCCTGCCGTCTCCATCGCCTCGCCTTCGCCGACCTCCCAGGTGTGGTGAAGCGTGAGCTGAGGCGCGGGGCAGTCGGCGCCGGGTGGACAGCTTGGCGACCAACTCTCGGTGAAGATGACGGTCCACGAGGGCTCCATCGTGCGGCCCCAGCGGATGCTCGTCTGACAGATCCCGCGGAAGTCCTGCGCGGGCAGCGTGTTGTGAGGGATGAAGCAGCGCCTGGTGCCGGGCACAGGCGGGAAGATCGAGAAGAGACGACGGTTCGTGGCGCGGGCGATCCGCACTTCTTGACGGACCTGGGCCGTGGGCAGCGGCGGCACGGTGACGATGACCGGGCGCCTGTAATTGCGAACGGCGAACTTCGGGTAGTGAAGGCTGACCTTCAACTGATGGTGGACGTCGATCCGCGCCGGGTCGACGGCGATGACCACTGGGACGGGGTGAAGGTCTTGGAGGCAGGCCCCCGGGCGGTGAAGCACCTGCACCCTGCGGCCGGAGGCTGTTCGACCCCAGCTCCCGACGGCCAGATCGATGCGGATCCTGTGCCGGCTCTCGACGTTCAGCTTCTTCGGGACCGAAGGGCAATTGCTGCTCCCGGCAATCCCGGCGATCGCCAGACGCGTCGGGGACAGAAAGAGCGCGGCTTGGGGAGGGTCGAGGCCCCGCATCCCCTGCGGGCTGATCGGGAGCACAACTGGAGGAGTGGCGACCGGGCCGGTCGGCCCGACCGCCGCCGGCGACACCACCGAAGTCGTCGGCTGCTTCGTCCCTGAGCTCGCGCACCCGGAGGCGACGAGGACGGTGGCGAGCAGCACGATTGCCATGGCCGGCGTGCGCATCGCGATCTGTATACGGCACGGGCCCGAGCCGTTGTCACGCAATGAGCCCCGCCGAAGCGGGGCTCATTTGCACGAACCCAGCGGAGAGGGCGGGATTTGAACCCGCGAAGCACCTTTCAGCACTTACGCGATTTCCAGTCGCGCTCCTTAGACCACTCGGACACCTCTCCGAGCCGGGTCAGGGTATCGCGCTGTCCGTCGAGAGAGGAACCGGCACGATACGGCGATGGCCAAATCGATCCTCGCCACCGCTCCCGAAGCGGCTCCCGTGCGCGAGACCCAGTGGAGCTGAGCCGCGGCGTCCTCGTCACGGGCGCCGACGGGCAGCTCGGATCGGCACTGTGCGAAGAGTTCCAGGCCGAGACGCGCGTCGTGCCGCTGACCCGGGCGGAGTGGGACGTGACGCTGCCGCCGCCGACCGGCCTTCCCGAGGTCGACGTCGTGCTCCATGCGGCCGCCTGGACCGACGTCGACGGAGCCGAGGCGTCGCCGCAAGACGCGGCCGCGGTGAACGTCGGCGGGACGCAGCACGTGCTCGAGCTCGGCGTTCCGGTCGTGCTCTTCTCGACGGACTACGTCTTCGACGGCCGCAAGCGCGAGCCGTACGTCGAGTCGGACGCGCCGAATCCGCTCTCGGTATACGGGCGGACGAAACTGCAGGCCGAGGCAGTCGCCGGCGACGACGCCTGGATCGTGCGCACGTCCTGGCTCCACGGTTGGACGGGCACGAACTTCGTCCGCACCATGCTCGAGCTCGGAGCGGAGCGCGACGAGGTGGCGGTGGTCGACGACCAGCGCGGCTCGCCCACCTACGTCGGGCACCTGGCGGCGGCGGTGCGGGAGTTGCTCGATCTCCCCCGCGGGCGGTGGCACGTCGCGGGTGGCGGCGACTGCACATGGGCCGACTTCGCTGAGGCGATCTTCGAGACCGCCGGACTCGACTGCCGCGTCAAGCGGACCACGGCCGCAGAACTCGACCGCCCCGCGCCGCGGCCCGCACATGCGGTCTTGCGTAGTGATCGCCCAGATGCGCCTCGGCTCCCGAGTTGGCGCGAAGGGCTCCGGGACTGCCTCGAGCGGCTCGGCTCCTAGGCCAAGCCGCTACCGTGGGGCGCCGTGCTGGACGTCGTGATCGTCTCGTACCGTTGCGGCCCGATGCTGCTCCAGTGCCTCCAGTCGTTACGTGACCATACCCCCGTCGGAGGGCTGCAGATCACCGTCGTCGACAACGCGTCCGGGGACGGCACGGCCGACCTCGTCCGTCGCGAGTTCCCCGAGGCCAGGCTGATCGCACTCGGGGAGAACGTCGGCTTCAGCGCCGCGAACAACCTCGTTCTGCGTGAGACGACCGCGGAGTACGTTCTCGTCCTAAATCCGGACACAAGGCTCTGCGAGGAAACGCTCGACGCGTTGCTTCGCTTGATGCACGCCAACGAGCGCATCGGTATCTCGGGCTGCCGACTTGTGCAGGAGGACGGCACCTTCGACCATGCGGCGCGCCGGTCGTTCCCGACGCCCGCGTCCGCGCTTGGCCACTTCCTACGCGTCGGCCGCTCGGGTCGCGCTCCGGCTGCGCTCGCTGCCTATCGAGCGCCCGAAGTCGGCGAAGGGCCGGTCGACGCCGTCAACGGCGCCTTCATGCTCATGCGGCGTGCGATGCTCGACGAGATCGGGCTCTTCGACGAGGGCTACTGGATGTACATGGAAGACCTTGACCTCTGCTACCGCGCTGCGCAGGCCGGCTGGATCACCTGGTACGAACCGTCGGTCGAGGCGGTCCACATCAAAGCGGGGACGAGTGGTCATCACCGGCGGCTGCGCCTCAACTACGCCTTTCATTACGGGATGTACCGCTACTACCGCGCGCACCTCGCGGCGCAGCGCGGCCCACTCTTCAACGCTCTCGTCTACAGCGGCATCGCGCTCAAATTCCTCGTCTCGTCGGCGGCGTCCGCCACTGCTCGCGCACGGCAGCGGCTCCACACCGCTGACGTCGCGTAGCGCGGCTGCGTCCGATCCCGGCCGTGGGGTGGGTCATCATGAGTCGGCGAACGAGGCCCCCTGAGACCTGCTGACGCCGCACCGGAGCGCTTCTGAACGTCCTCTTCTTCACCAGCTGGTACCCGACGCCCGACTTCGCGTACGGCGGCGTCTTCGTACGCGAGCACGCGAGGGCTGTCCGTGACGCGGGGCATCGGGTCGTCGTCATGCATCTCGCTGGGCCGAGCACAGGGCTCGAGGGAAGTCTTTGGACGATGCAGGAAGAGCTCGATCCCGCACTGTTGCAGGGGATCGAGGCGCACCAGGTGATCCACCGACGAGTTCGTGCCCGTGGTGCCTCCTACCCGCTCTATCTGTGGAGTGCGGTGTCGGCATACCGGCGCATGCGCGATATGGGCTTCCGGCCCGACGTCATGCACGCGCATGTGTACGGAGCCGGCGTCCCGGCCGCACTCGTTGCGAGGCGTGGCCGGATCCCGCTCGTGTTGACCGAGCACTTCTCGGGAGTCGCAGAGCGGTCGCTCGGCCGCATCGAGGCCCGGAAAGCGCTCTTCGCTTACAACAGCGCCGCTCGCATCCTGCCGGTGTCGCACTTCATGGGTGAGGCCATCCGGAGCTACGGCGTGGAGCGTCCACTCGAGGTCGTCCCGAATGTCGTCGACCGGTCGGTGTTCTTTCCGGCCCCGGGTAAGACGGAACCTGGGGCCGAACGGCGGCTGCTCTTCGTCGGCAACCTCGAGCCATCGCACGTCAAAGGCTTCCCGATGTTGTTGCGGGCGCTCGGTCGCCTCCGCGAGAGAAGATACGACTGGCGGCTCGATGTGATCGGCGACGGCACGGAGCGGCTGAGTCACGAGAGATCGACCGCGGAGCTCGGTCTCGGCGAGCATGTGACGTTTCACGGTTTCCGGCCGAAGACGTTCGTCGCGCAGGCGATGCGGGAGGCCGACGTCTTGGTCGTGGCGAGCCGAGTCGAGACTTTCGGCGCAGTTGTGGCAGAGGCGCTCGTTACGGGTTTGCCGGTCGTAGCGACGAGAGTCGGCGGGATCCCGGAGCTTGTTGACGAGCGCAGTGGGAGGCTGGTTCCACCTGACGACCCGCTCGCTCTTGCTGACGCCCTCGACAGCACGCTCGAGGGCATCGACTTCTTCGACAGCGAGACAATCGCAGCGTCGGCCCGCGACCGGTTCAGCCTCGAAGTCGTCGGGCAGCAGCTGGACCGGATCTATGCGTCGGTGCTCGCGCGCTCCTCTGCGACTTAGCGTGCGCCGCGCGACCCCGCGTCGGCCGGCACCGAGTCCCCGTCGGGCGCCCACGAATCGTCCGGCATGCTGGCAGGTATATCGGGACGCCGTCCCGCAGCACGCTTGATGAGGCGCAGGTATCGTGCGCCGTCTTCGCGCGACGGAACGACGAGGACGCGTAGCGGCAAGCCGGTGATTCGCTTGTAAACGGCTACGGTCGCCACGAAGACGAGTGAGTAAGAGGTCGTGCTTGCCCACGCCGCACCTTCGATCCCGTGGCGCGGAATCAGGAGTACGTTCAGAGCGACGTTGCAGACGACACTGACCGCTGCGACTACCGAATTCACGAGGGGGCGGCCTCGGGCCGCGATGTCGTTGCCGACGACGCGGGCTGCGGAGAAGAGGACGATTCCCGGGACGAGCACGCGTACTACGCCTGCCGAGTCGCTGAAGCGACTGGAGTAGAGAAGGTCGACTACCGGCGCCGCCGCAACGACCAGAATTCCTCCGAGGATCGCTGTCAGCCACAACGTGCTGCGGGCGACGAACGGCGTGATCGATCGGCGTGCCGCCTCGGTCTGCTCGGCGGCGATCGCGGGAAAGATCGCTGTGCTGACCGCCTGCGACGGCATCCAGAGGCCCTCGGCGATGACGACGCCTGCACCATAGAGGCCCACGGCGGCGGCACCCTTGAAGCCGTCCACCAGGAACACATCGAGCCTGTAGCCGAGGTAGCCGAGCACGTTCGCCGGATGAGCTCGCAGGCCATAGGACGCCAGCGCGCGGATGTACGGAAAGTTGAGCCGCCAGGCGATCCGAGCGGACCGTCGCGTGTACACGACGACCGTGACGAAGAGTAGGGCGGCTGCGGCAACGATCGCGATGATCGCGGCTTTAACGCCACCCCCGAGGGCGATCGCAACGCCGATGAATAGAAGTGGCAGTGCTGCCTGTACCAGCGTGATGCCGTTGAACGCCCTGAAGCCTCTAATGCCCTGGTAGACCGACTGGACGTTCGTTACCGCCAGCAGGAACGGAATCGCGAGCGATGCGATGAACAGATCGGTCGCAGGCAGACCCCTGAAAGTCACGCCCTGCACCAGGGTGATCCACCCGCACACAGCGAGGATCGCGAGTCCCAGTAGTAGACCGAGCAAAGTCGAGTTGCCGAACGCCAGCCCTCTCGGCCACGTCTCTCGGGCCGCGTGATATGTGACGGCCGCGCCGAGACCCAGGCTCGCGAGGACGGCCGTAAGGGTCAGGAACTGCGTGGCGAGGCTGAGCTCGCCACGGCCTTCCGGCCCGAACGCTCGAGCGGTCAGTACGGTCGTCCCGAGAATCGCAACGGCAGCGATAGCGTTGGCGAGAAGCACCCCTGTCGAGTGCCTTGCGAGCGCGCGACGACCGCGACCCTCGTTACGGTCAGATTCGCTCATGCGCGCACTGGCCCTTGGGCCTTGCCACCGCTGGGCTCGGCTCCGGGCGCACTTGTGCGGCGTACCTCCCATTCGAGACCGCGCACGCCGCCAGAGTACCGGCCGGCGCGCCGGTCATCCGTCACGGCGGCGACGCTATTCTGCGCGGCTTGGCAGGGGCCGATTTCACCGTAGACACCATGAGGACCGCCTGTGGAGAATCGGCTGGCTCGGTCCGGCACATCCTCATCGTGGCCTACCTCTACCCTCCGGTGAATGCCGTGCCAGCCCATAGGCCTGCAGGCCTCCGGCGCGCGTTCGAGTCCGCCGGCATCCGCACCACTGTCCTGACGAGCGCGATCTCGGGTTCGTACGAGGACGACGAATCCCAGCGGATCCTGAGAGCGGGCGACCTCCGCACACGTTTCCGCACGCAGTATCAGACCCTCGTCGGCTACCGAGATGGTTCACTCGAGACTCGCACCAAGCCCCGGTGGTGGACGGCCTACATCGTTCCCGATCCGACCGCAGTCTCGTGGTTCCCACAGGCGCTCCTACAGCTCCTCACCCTGATCCGCAAGGACCGTCCGGACGTCATCATTACGACCTCGGGTCCGGAGTCCTCCCACCTGCTCGGACTCGTGGCGGGCACCTTCGGGATCCGCTGGGTCGCCGATTACAGAGATGGCTGGCTGACGGATGTGTGGCATCCTGCACCGCTCCGCATAATCGACCGCGCGCTTGAGCGACTGATTGCGCGCCGCTCAACCGTCGTGACAGCTGTGAATGAAGCGATCGCGGCCGACATCGAGCAGCGCCACGGGGTGCGAGCGCGCACGATCTCAAACGGATTCGACCGGCAAGTCCTCGCCGACGCGTCAGACGAGAAAGCAATGCTCGACCAGAGCCGCTTCTCGCTTGTCTACACCGGAATGCTTGCGCTCGACTTGGATGAGCAGCCGGTGGTCAACCGAGGCAGACACGCCCAGACGTTTCTCGATGCGCTCACGCGCTTGCTTGCCGAGGACCCGGCAGCCGCGACCCGTCTCGAACTTGTCGTCGCGGGGCCAATCAGTGACAGCGAGCGCGAGGTGTTGACGCGAGGCGAACTCCGCAAGGTTGTACGCGTACTCGGGCTACTGCCACGTGCACGCGCACTCGGCCTCCAGCAGGCGGCCGACGGTCTCTTGCTGATCCCCGGCGGGGCGGGGGCGACGACTGCCAAGGTCTTTGAGTACCTCGCCGCACGAAAGCCGATCTTCGCCGTGACGGAGCAGGATTCGGTGGCTGACGAGTTGCTTCGCGAAGCAGGAGAACACACAGTCGCCGAGCCAGGGGACGCCGACTCGCTTTCCGCTGCGCTTCGGGCATACCTCTGCCGATGGACGAGTGATGGCGCCAAGTACGAGCCGAGCCCTGGTTTCGATCTCGACGCGTACGAGTACGAGAACCTGGGACAAGAGCTCTTGCGTTTGCTAATGGCGCCGGCCGCGGACGTCGGTTGACGTGAGCGCTGGCGGCAAATCGCCCTCCGACTCCCACGATATCGCGGAGGCATTTGACCCTGAGCAGTACTGGGAGGGAATGCACCGGCAGAACCGCGGATTCGCCGCCGTCGGGTTTGCCGGCCTCGGAGTTGGTTTCAACACATGGATGTATCGCGTACGGCGAGTGGTTTTCCGCCGCGCGGTTCGGCGTGCGGCACTGTCGGTCGAGGGTGGAAGCGTGCTCGATGTCGGTGCCGGATCCGGTTTCTATGTCCGTATGTGGTTGAAGCTCGGCGCTGCACAGGTCACCGGAATCGATCTCAGTGACGCGGCTGTCCAGGCGCTGCGGGACGAGTTTCCGACGGCCGAGTTCATGCAGGACGACATCGCGGAACTCTCCGAGGCGACACGCCGCCGCAGCTACGACCTGGTCTCGGCGTTCGACGTCCTCTTCCACATCGTTGACGACGAGCGCTTCGTGCGAGCGATCGGAAACATCGCTGAGGTAACTCGCGTGGGCGGACATCTGCTGCTTTCGGACAACTTCCTCCACGGCCCGGCCGTTCGCGGGAGACACCAGGTGAGCCGCTCGCTGGCTGAGATAGACGAAGCCTTGTCGGCTGCCGGGTTCGACACGGTCGCGCGGCTGCCAATGTTCTTCCTGATGAACACCCCGATCGACTCACAATCGCGGTTATTGGGCTTCTCCTGGCGGATGGTCTCGCGCATCTGCCATCGGAGCCATCGAGCTGGTGCCGTCCTCGGCGGATTGCTGTTTCCGCCGGAGCTCTTCCTCACAGCCGTCGCCAAGGACGGGCCGAGCACGGAGCTCGTCGTCTGTCGACGCCGGTAGGCGGAGGGCTAAGTTGTCGGTTCGCTTCCGACTGCTTGCGGCTGTTCCAGCCATGCGACCATGGCGATGATCGAAAGCAGCCCGAAGGCGGCAAAAAGGTAAGGGTTCGTCGCGCCGGCCATCAGGATTCCGGCGACAACCCCGACGACGACTCCCGCAGCACCGATTCTTCGTGTGCCTGCCGACACTACTCGGGGCGAGAAACGCAGGAGTAGTGCGTCGAAGATCAGCCTGAGCGGGAAGGACAGGTAGAGCAGCAGTCCGATGAGGCCGGCCTTAAGCAGAAGGTCGAGGTACGAGAGCTCGTATGAATAGTTGGTGGAGAAGTCGGTTGCGACCTTTCCGAAGCCGTAGCCGTATAGAGGGCGCCGCTTGATGTAACCCCAGAGCGCCTTCGCCTCGGCCACCTTGTATGCGTTCGACGCCTGACCTGCCGCGTCGGCCGCGCCGCCCGACGAGGCGAGGGCCATCGTCTGTGTCGCCGGAGTTTCCGGGATGGAGCTCACCCGGACTGGTCCTCCCGCCCGCGTGGTTGCCGCCGCGCGAGCCCGGGCAGTGAGACGGACGGAGTCCCAGCGTACGCGGCCCTGAGGTGCGTACAGCCTGATCTGGATGTCCTTTGCCTTCTTGCGCGTCGGGAAAGTGAACGAGAGCTTTCTCCAGCCGTTTCTCGCGCCCGTCAGCGGCATGGTGTACAGGACACCGTCCTGTGCGTCCCAGACGAGGAGGCCCCTCCCGCCGGCGGCCGGCCTGCGAACCGAGCGGGCGTTCACCCAGGCACTCAGGGCGTAGTCCGTATGTGGCTTTACCGCGAGATTCTGGAAGGCAAAGGAGTCCTGGCCTGCCTTCGAGTTGGAGAGTTGCAGGCTATGCAGGCCAGCATGTGCCGCCGATTCCGTGCGGCGCATTTGTAGTGAGTGCGCACCGCTCCCGCTCCAGCCGCTTAAGGATTGTTCGAAGCTGGGATTCGTAACCCGACCGTGAAAGGCCGGCTGGTTGGTCGCGGTGATCGTGGCGGCTCGGTGGAAGACATATCCGGCGAGGGAGAAGCCCCAGAGTGGTGTGACCGCGAGTGCCAGCACGCCGGCGGCGGCCGGGATCCCCACGGCGAACCCCGTCTGTTTAGCGCTCTTCCCTTCGAGCGCGAGGACGAGAAGCACGCTGACGAGCGCGCTGAGCCAGAGCCCTCGCGTATAGGTGGCGACAAGATCGACCGCGAGGACTGTTCCCAGCAGCCACAGCCAAGGGTTGCGCGGCCGGGCCAGAAGGCGCTGAGCGGTGAGCACGAGTCCTACCTGTATGAAGATGCTGCCCCCGGTGAAGAGTCTGTAGTCGCCGTTCGGCATGTAGCCGATGACGCCGCCCATCTGGAGCCGGAGACTGAGCCACTCGCGGAGGCTGTCGAGGCTGAGAGCATTGGATGCGCTGAGAACGATCAGAGCGAAGTAGGCCAGCGCGTTCGCCGCACAGGCCGCGAAGAACAAGCTCCGGAACCAGGCACCGTCGCCTCTCCTCAGGAGGGTCACAACGACGAGGACAAACGCGAAGAACAGGAACCCGTTGCCGTCTGAAAGGGCGTTGTGCCTACCGTTGCCGTCGAGGAGGCCAAGCGGTATCCAGATCGCTGGGAGGAGGATCGCAATGACAAGAGCGTGTGCGCCGTAGCGCCCGAGCAGGGGGCTGCGCCCTCGGCGCCAGTCCGCGATGGTCAGCCACAGCGCTCCAGCGGTCACGACGCCATCCATGAAGATCCGGCCGGTGAGGCCGCCGCCAAAGTCGATCCACCGCCCGCCGGCACCGCCGAGAACCAGCTCGAAGATCGCGATTCCGACACTCGCACGGAAGTCGACGATCGTCAGGACGACAAAGGCGACGGCGAAGAGCGCGCGCAGCGCGTCCACCGCAAAGCCCGTGTCTGCGCCGGTCGCCTTCAGCACGGTGAGTGCGACGATGCTGCCGATCGTCAATCCGAAGACGGTCAGGCGTAGATTGCGTCGCCACGCGCCGGACGCGTTCCGTGGCGCGGGTCGCGTCGGATACGCCTCGGGCGGCCTCGTCACCGGCTCCTGTATAGCGCGCACGACGTTACCCGGTGACCGCACGTCGCCGAGGATCGAGCTTGAAGCGTCGTGTCAGACGGCGGCGGAAGCCGCTGAAGGCCGAAAGGGTCGCAGGGCCGGTTGGTAGTAGCGGGAATGGCTCACTTTGCACTCGAAGACCTGCGCGGAGGCCTGCGAGGAATGCGCTGGTGCTCGAGATGTCACGGTCGACGAAGGCCTTTCCCATCCCGATAATCAGCTCGCCGGCAGTGGCCCAGAGAAAGAGACGTGGCTGCGTGTGAAGGCGATACTTCCCTGCGATGTAACCCCGCCCCCATCCCGTGAGGCGATTCTTGGCCCGGGAACCCTCGCCGAGAGTCCCTGAATGCGCGTGAATCGCGATCGCGTTCGCCGCCAGTCGACACTTCCAGCCCCGCGCGACGCATCGGATCGCAAGATCGACATCCTCCAAGTAGGCGAAGAACGCCGGATCGAAGCCGCCGACCTCGAGAAATGCGGCGCGATCGAACGCAGCGGCCCCACCACAGGGTGCGAGCGGATCGAGTGGATCGCCCGACAGAACACCGAGCCCCTCGCCGTAAAGGTGATTGAAGCCGTGGAGGGTTCTGTCGACGATGATTCCCGCCGTATCGATTCGTTTCTCGTCGCCCCGACGGACGAGGACGGGTGCCGCCATTACCACGCCGCGACCGGGGTCGAGCACCTCGACGAGTCGCTCGAGAAAGGCCGGCGAGCACACGATGTCGTTGTTGAGTAGAACCACGATCTTGGAACGCGATGCCGCGACACCCTCGTTCACAGCTTTGCCGAAGCCTCGGTTTTCGGCGAAGGAGATCATGCGCGCGCCGGGCCACTCCCGGCGCACGAAATCGTGCGTTCCATCATTCGAGGCGTTGTCGACGATGATCAGCTCGTGTTCAAGCGTCTGGTCATGGAGTGAGGGCAGCAGCCGCTCGAGATGGTGTCGACCCTGGTAGGTCGGCACGATCACGGAGACATCTGGGGCACCTAGAGCGGGCACCGGCCCCGACGAATCGTCACGGACCATTGCCGGATGCGACGCGAGAGCGCGTCCCTACGTGCGATGGGACCGGCGCCAGCCACGCGCTCCTGCCGCGGCGAGCAGAGCGGCGACCGTGCCTGCCAGGATGATGAGGAGAGCGGTCGGACCCGAGCCGGGGTTGAACGCCGAGCCGATCGCGCTTGGCTCGGTCGCGTCAGTCACACCGCTCGACTGGAGGACGCGCGGTGGCTCGTACGCCTTCGCGAGCCTGTTGAGGGCACGCCCTGCCTTACCAGCCTTCTTGAGCACCTTCACCGTCTGCGGTGAGATGGGCTGTACGCCGGCCGCGCCTCCGCTCGCGGCTTTTCCGCCGCCGTTCGGGAGGCACTCCTTATAGACCTGCACCGCCGAGGGCCCGCCGCTGCACCCGCTGGCCAACGTCGTCGGTGGCACGACGAGAACGGCAGCCGCAACGGCAGCAGCTACCACGAGCCGGTTCAACCCCCCGGACACGCTCGGTACTGTAGCGAGCCGTGGCGCTGCCGAGCGTAAAGGCCAAGCAAAGCGTGCTCGTGCGCAACGTGGCCGTCGGCACCGCGAGCGCAGCGGCCGTATTCGCGCTCTCGTACGCGAACGGCGGCTTTGCCCCGACGACACGCTCTTACGCGGGCATCGCGGCTTGGTGGCTGCTTGGCGCGGGGGCCGCCATCGGCATCGCATCGGCCCACGCCGGCGTCAACCGGCTCGCCCTGATTGCGCTCGGTCTCCTCGCGGCGTTTGCGGTTTGGATCCTGATCTCGGTCAACTGGGCGGCGGACGCGGAGCGCGCGTTCGCGCAGTTCAATCAGGTCTCGCTCTACGTCGCTGCGCTTGCACTGTCAATCGTGCTTGCTCGGCTCGTGCCCGCGGTATGGGTCGTCGGCGGGGTGGCGCTTGCGCTCGCATCCATTGCGGTCGTCGCGTTCGTCAGCAGGTGTTTCCCGAGCACGTTCGGCTTGGCGCCGGGCCAGGAGATCCAGCAGTCGTTGGGGACACCGCGTCTCAGCTTCCCGCTCGGTTACTGGAATGGACTCGGAATCGCGGTCGCACTCGCCTACCCGCTGTTACTGGCGATCATGATCTCAAGGCGGTCTCGCGTCTCGAGCGCCGTGGCGGCGCTCCCGCTGCCGATTCTTGCCGCGGTCATGTATTTCACCTCGTCCCGCGGCGCGTTTGTGGCTGCGGGAGTCGCGGTGCTTGTGTTCGTCGCGCTCACTCCGAGGCGCTGGGCAGCACTAGCGGCTTTGGCCGTTGCGGGAGTGTCCGGCGCGGTCGCGGTCTCGGCGCTCGTCCACAAGACAGCGCTCGTCAACACACAGATGAGCACCGCACTCGGCGTGCAGCAGGGGCACCGCGCGGCGCTACTGATCGGGATTGCCTGCGTCGTGACTGCGCTCGTCTGGGCGGGCTTCACCGAACTCGGCACGCGGCTGTCGACGCCGCCTCGCGCCGCCGGGGTCGCCGTCGCCGTCGCCGTCGCGTGCCTCGCAGTTGCGGCCTTCGTCGCCTTGCATCCGGTGAGGAGATTCGACCAGTTCAAGAGCAACTCCGGCCTGGTCGGCTCGCACGAAACCTCCGCGACGAACCATCTGCTGAGCACCTCCGGCAGCGGGCGTTGGCAGTTCTGGGGCGCGGCCGTGTCGGAGTTCCGGGCCCATCCCCTCAACGGCGGCGGAGCCGGTTCCTGGCAGGCCTGGTGGCTCCGACACGGCTCGCTCCCAATCGGGAACTGGATCCCGAGCCAGTTTGCGCACTCTCTCTATCTCGAGGCGCTCGCGGAGCTGGGAATCGTCGGCTTCCTGTTCATCGTCGGCGCCGTACTCGTTGCGGTCGGCGGCGCCGTCCGATCCGCGCTCGCCCTGCAGAGCGGGGAGATTGCGGCAGCGGCTGCGTGCGGAATCGCCTTCTTCGCGGCCGCTGCGTATGACTGGGTCTGGCAGCTGACGGGCATAGGAATCGTAGGTGTCGGGATGCTCGGCTTCGCCGTCGGAGCGCTTCCCGCGGAGCGCGCCGGTGCGGGGAGGCGTTCGGGCACGCTTCGGCCGATCCTCGCCCTCATGGCCGTGGCGGCGATCATCCCCCAGTACGTCGTCCTCGCTGCCGGCAGCCACCTCAACAGCAGCAAGGACGCCTACAGCGTGGGGGACGGTGCGAAAGCACGGTCGGAGGCTCTCGCGGCCAAGGCCGTCGAGCCATGGGCGGCCAGTCCCTACCTGCAGCTCGGTTTCGTCGCGGAGGCCGAGGGGCATTTCTCCGAGGCCGCGCGCTTGGCGCACGCAGCGATCCGGCGGTCTAGAAACGACTGGACCAACTGGGCGAGCGCGGCAAAGTTCGAGACGGAGGCCAGAAACCTTCGCGCGGCCAAACGCGACCTCGCCGAAGCCCGCCGCCTCAACCCGCATTCCAAGCTTCTGGGAGGCAGGTAGCGGTTTGGCAAGGACGAAGGTACCGTGCAACGCGCCCAGTGTTGTGACATTAGGAGGCAACGAGTTGACCGAGCTCGAAACTGTCGCCAGAGTTCGCGGCAGGTTTCGCGATACCCCAAGCATCGATCGCCGCTCGCTCGGTCATGATTCGGAGCCGCTGCTGCGGCGGATGCTCGCGATGGGGGATTTACTCGCGGTCGCCGCGGCGGCCGTCTTTGCGGGCCTCTGGGGGAGCGGTCCAGCCGCTGCGTTGCTGCTTGTTCTGTCTGCACCGATCTGGATCGTCACGGCCAAGCTCGCGGGGCTCTACGACCGCGACAACCGGACGCTCCGTCACCTGACGATCGACGAGCTTCCGTGGCTCATGGTCTGGGCCCTCAGCAGCACCGCGCTTCTGACCGTGCTACTCGCTCCGTTTCCGGCTCTCGATCTGAACTCCGACGATCGGCTGCTGGTCTGGGGAGCCGTGCTCGGCTTCGGGTTCTTGTGTCGCGCGACGGCGCGCAGCCTCTGGCGCAGGATCACGCCGGCGCAACAGGTGCTCATCGTCGGGGAAGGCCCGCTGGCTGAGGCAGTCGTCCGCAAGCTCGAGTTGTTCCCGGACATCCATGCGGAGATAACCGCTCGTATCCCGAATTGCGCAGAGTTGTACGAGAAGCTCGGCGAGGCTGTCGAGGCGGTCGACCGAGTCGTGATCGCGTGCAGCGAGCTCAGCGAGAGGTTGCTCGAGGAGCTTCTGCCGGTCTGCCGCGCTAATCAAGCGCGACTCACCATTGTCCCGCCGACGCGCGGCATGTTCGGCACGGCGACCCATCTGACGCACATCGCCGATCTTCCACTGCTCGACTACAACACCTGGGACATCTCGCGGACGACAGTCGCGCTCAAGCGGATGTTCGACGTGGTGGTAGGAGCGCTTGTGCTCGTGGTGACTTTCCCGCTTTTCCTGCTCGCCGCGCTCGCAACCTTGCTCGATTCCGGGCCGCCGATCTTCTTTCGCCAGACCCGCGGTGGCGAGCGAGCGCACCCGTTCAAGATGCTCAAGTTCCGCACCATGGTGCGCGACGCCGAGGCGCTTCTGCCGGATCTTGTCTCTTTCGAGCAACTCGACGCTCCGATGTTCAAGCTCAAGGCCGATCCGCGTATCACCCGCGTGGGGCGCCTGCTGCGACGCACGAGCATCGACGAGCTGCCGCAGCTCGTCAACGTCCTCCGAGGCGAGATGTCCATCGTCGGTCCGCGGCCCGAGCAGCTGGATCTTGTCGAGCGATACAGACCGGAGCACCAGTTCCGGTTGCAGGTCAAGCCCGGAATCACCGGTCCTATGCAGGTCTACGGGCGCGGCGAGCTCACATTCGACGAGCGGCTCGCGGTCGAGCGCGAGTACGTGGAAAATCTCTCGCTCGCACGCGACATCCGGATCATCCTCATGACCCTCCCGGCAGTGTTTGGTCGGCGGGGTGCGTTCTAGATACTGGTTCGGGCTGGTCTACGAGCTCTCACGGCTACGGCCCCCTGACCAACATGGAAGAACCTGGCCGAATCAGTGGCTAGCATGGCGCGGGGTGCGGGCGAGGGTCTTAAAGTGCATCGAAGCGCTCGGGGGCGTGGGACAGCCGGGTCTGCCTCTGCTGGCCGCCGCGGTGATCGTGCTCCAAGCTCCCACCGCTGTCGAAGCGAGGGCGAGCTCACCACCCGTCATCAGGACGCGTGGAACGGCGCCGCTCAGGACTGCGCTCGTTGATCCGCTGTTCTCCGGGCCCGATCAAGCTGACGCCTTGGCGATGACACGTTCGGCCGGCGCAACGTACGTAATTCTGCGGGTGCCGTGGAGCGCGATCGCGCCGGTTATTCGGCCGCCCGGCTTCGTGGCCACGGACCCGACGTCCATCGGCTACTGGTGGATCGGGATCGACGCGCCCGTCGAGGCGGCCCAGTCTGCCGGTCTTACGCCCATCCTTGAGATCGACACCACACCCATATGGGCATACGCTCGGCAGCCGAGCGGCGTCAACGCTGGTACGCCTAACGTTGCCGAGCTCGGTGATTTCGCGACGGCTCTCGCTACTCACTACGACGGACTCGCTCCGAACCTGCCCGCCGAGCACGTCTTCCAGGTGTCGAACGAACCCAACGTGAGCCTGTATCTGAACCCGGTGAAAGCGAGCGTCTATCGGGCGATGGTCAATGCGGTTGCCTCGGGAGTGCACGCTGTCGACCCAACGAATCTGGTCGTTGCCGGGGGCCTCGATCCCTTCGGGCACCCGAAAAGCAAGAAACAGCAGTGGTACTCCGTCGCGCCTCTCGCCTTCATGCGCTCGTTGCTCTGCCTTTCGAAGGGCGCCCATCCACACGCGACCTGCCACGACTCGGTGCATTTCGACGTGTGGGCGCACCACCCGTACACGTTCGGTGGCCCGTTCGGACGCGCGCAGCTCCCGGACGACGTCGAGCTCGGCGATCTCCCGAAGATGCGGGCGCTGCTGAATGACGGCGTTCGGTTGCATCACGTCGTCTCGGCAGCACCGATTGAATTCTGGGTGACCGAGTTCGGCTGGGATACGAATCCGCCGCGCCCGCACGGTGCGCCGCTCAACCTCGCCGCCCGCTGGACGGCCGAGTCGCTGCACCAGATGTGGCTCTCCGGCGTCTCGCTCGTGACGTGGTTTCTGCTGCAGGACTACCCGAGCCCGAGCCCGTACCAGAGCGGGTTCTACTTCCCCTCGTCGTCGCTCGCGGACGCGCAACCCAAGCCGAGCCTCACCGCCTTCCGCTTCCCGTTCGTCGCCTACCTCGGGAAGCAGGAGAACACGGTCAGCGTGTGGGGCAGGGACGCGACGAGCGACCAGGAGACCGTCACGATCCAGCTCCGGCATGGCAAGGCGGGGCACTGGAAGTCGGTCGCCCGCGTTTCGTCGAACCCGACCGGCATCTTCCAGGCGATCCTGAAGCGGAAGGCGACGAAGAAGGATTGGCTGCGCGCCGTCGCGCCGGGCTCCGGGAACTCGCTCGCGTTCTCGCTCACGCGCCCCAAGGATCCGCATATCGGGCCGTGGGGCAATTAGCCGCGTGAGGTCGTAAAGCTTCGGCAAAGATCGGAGCGGCGCCGAGCGATCACTTGTACCTTGTCCCGCGGTGGGGGCCTCGCTGAGATACCTATTCTTCGGCTCCGCGGTTCTCTCTGTGGCGGCTGCCGTGGCATCTGCGGGTGTCGCCGCGACCACGGGAGTCAAGACCTACACCACCCAGTCGACGCACCCTCTCCGGACCGCCGTGTTCGACCCCTTCCATCTCGACCACGGGAACTCGACAACGCGTGGTTTCGCGATGACGCGCAGCGCCGGCGCCCAGTACGTGCGGCTCAGCGTCTACTGGACGGCCATCGCGCCGTCCAGCCGACCCGACGGTTTCGTCGCCACCGACCCGACCTCCCCGGGCTACAGCTGGGGTGGGCTCGACGCGAACGTCGAAGCCGCGCAGGCCGCAGGACTGACGCCGATCCTCGACATCTTCTCGACGCCCAACTGGGCCTATTCGCACAAGCCCAAGGGCGTCAACGGGGGCGCCCCCAAGGTCGCCGACCTGGGAGACTTCGCCACGGCCCTGGCGACCCACTACGACGGCGCAAATGACCTGCCCGACGTGAACATCTACGAGGTCTGGAACGAGCCGAACCTGAGCCTCTACCTGGATCCGGCAAGTCCTTCCATCTTCCGGGCGATGGTCAACGCCGTCGCCGATGGTGTCCACTCGGTCGACCCCTCGAACCTCGTCGTCGCAGGCGACCTCGACCCATTCGGCCACCCGAAGAGCAAGAAGCAGGCTTGGAACTCGGCCTACCCGCTCGCCTTCATGCGCTCATTGCTCTGCATCTCGAAGGGCGCCCATCCGCACTCGACGTGCAGCGCCAAAGTGCACTTCGACGTCTGGGCGCACCACCCGTACAGCTTCGGCGGCGGATTCGGTAAAGCCGCGATAGCCGACGATGTCGAGCTCGGCGACCTGCCGAGGATGCGGGCCGTGCTGCAGGCAGGTGTCCGGCTGCACCACGTCGTCTCGACGGGCCCGGTCCAGTTCTGGGTCACGGAGTTCGGCTGGGACACGCGGCCGCCCCGCGCGGGAGCGGCCCCGATCGCTCTCGCCTCCCGCTGGACCGCCGAGTCGCTGTACCAGGCCTGGCGATCGGGCATCTCGCTCTTCACCTGGTTCACGATCGAGGATCAATCGGGCACCGGCCCATACAAGAGCGGCCTCTACTTCCATGCGTCGTCACTCTCACACGCGCGGCCGAAGCCGGTGCTCACGGCCTTCCGGTTCCCGTTCGTCGCCTATCTGCACGGCTCGACCGTGAGCGTCTGGGGACGCGATGCGACGAGCGACAAGCAGCGCGTCGCGATCCAGCTTCGTCACGGTAGGAGCTGGCATACCGCCTCGTACGTCGTCGCCAACGGCAGCGGGATCTTCAAGGCGGCGCTCAAGCTGAACGCCGCGAAACAGGACTCGATGCGAGCTGTCGCACCGGGATCCGGCAAGTCGCTCGCCTTCTCCCTCACGGTGCCTCACAACCCGCACATCGGCGCCTGGGGCGGAGTACCCCCGCCGCGCCGCTAGCGTTCTCCCGCGATGACCGCGGCCGTCGTCCTCTTCTGGGGCTCGCTTGTCGCGCTCGCGTGGACGCATGCGCTCTATCCGCTCACGGTCGCGCTGGCGGCGCGGGTGCGCACGATGCGCGTCTCGCTCGACGACGGGTACCTCCCGACGGTCGCGGTGATCGTGACTGCGTACAACGAGGAGGACTCGATCGAGCGGCGGATCGAGAACCTCCGCGCGCTGGACTACCCGCCGGAGCTTGTCGAGCTCGTCGTCACGTCCGACGCGTCCACCGACCGGACCGAGGAGCTCGCCGAGGCCGCCGGTGCCCGCGTGATCCGGAACCCGCGCGGCGGCAAGGTCGCTGCGCAGGACGCAGCCGTGCGCGCGACGGACGCGGATGTCGTCGCCTTCTCCGACGCGAACGCGACGTGGTCGCCCGACGCGCTGCGCAAGCTCGTCCGCAACCTCGCCGATCCCGACGTCGCCTACGTCTGCGGGCGCCTGCGGCTCGAGGCGGCGGACGGCTCGAACAAGGAAGGCGTCTACTGGCGGTACGAGCTCGTGACGCGGGACGGCGAGTCCCGGCTCGGCTCGGTCACCGCCGGCAACGGCGCCGTCTACGCGCTGCGGCGCTCCGACTACGCCGAGGTCGATCCGCGCTTCGGGCACGACCTCTCGCTGCCGTACCTCATGGTGCAGCGCGGGAAGCGCGCGGTGTACGAGCCGGAGGCGCTCGCCTCCGAGCGGCCGACGCCGAGCAACGAGAGCGAGTACCGGCGCAAGGTGCGGATGTTCGAGCACGCGTGGCTGATCGTCCTGCGGGGCCGGATGCTGCGCGGCCAGCGGCCCGGCTACTGGATCGCCCTCGTCTCCCATCGGCATCTTCGTTACGCGAGCGGCCTTCTCCACCTGATCCTGCTCGCGAGCTCGATCGCGCTCTTCGGCCACGGCTCGGTCTATGTCGTCTTCCTTGGCCTCCAGCTCGGCCTGCTCGCGGCGGCGCTCGTCGGAGTAGGGATCGCCCGCTACTACGTCCTCATCACCTGGGCGACGGTCGTGGCGCTCTGGAACTACCTCCGCCGCGGCGTGCCGGCGACGTGGGCGCCGCAGAGGGAGGAGCTCGCGTGAACCGGGCGGCGGACATCGCCATCGCGGGCTCGGCTCTCGTGCTCGCTTCGCCCTTCCTTGCCATCGCGGCTCTCGCCGTCAAGCTCGAGGACGGCGGCCCGGTGCTCTACCGGCAGACGCGCGTCGGCCGGAACGGCGTCGACTTCGAGCTGCTCAAGCTGCGGACGATGGTCGTCGGCGCGGAGACGATGGGGGCCGGCCTCTCGGTTAACCGCGGCGACACGCGGATCACGCGCGTCGGCCGGGTGCTGCGCAAGCTGTCGCTCGACGAGTTGCCGCAGCTCTGGAACGTCGTCCGCGGGGAGATGAGCGTGATCGGCCCACGTCCGACGCTGCGGTACCAGGTCGAGGAGTACGACGAGCACCAGATGCACCGGCTGGACGTGCTACCCGGAATCACGGGCTGGGCGCAGGTGAACGGGCGCGCCGAGCTGGCGTGGGCGGAGCGGATCGAGCTGGACGTCTGGTACGTCGAGCACCGCTCGCCGCGCCTCGACCTGCGGATCCTCTGGCGCACGCCGCGCGCCCTCTTCAGCGCCACGTACAAGGGAGAAACCGGGGGTTGGACGCCGGAGTCGTAAGGCGCCGGGGCTACCCTGGGAGCCTGTGGCGCCCCTGAACATCCTCGTCACGGGCGCGTGCGGCGTCACGCCGAGAGCCATCGCCCGTTCCCTCCGCTCGAGCAGCGCGTTCTCCGACGCGACGCTCGTGGGAGCCGATCGCGGCGGCAACTGGTACGGGTTCTACGAAGGCCTGTACGACCGCGTATACCGCGTGTCCCAGCCCGCCGACCCCGGCTATGCCGAGCTCCTCGCGGAGATCTGCGAGCGGGAGAAGATCGACGCCGCGGTCGTCGGGCCCGAGGCCGAGGTGCTGTTCTGGAGCAGCCGCGAGTTTCCGGTGCCCACGCTGCTGCCGCCGCCCGGTCTCGTCGCGATCGCGATCAGTAAGGGCAAGCTCTACGAGGCGCTGCGCGAGACGGGGCTCGTGCCGCGCTACAGCATCGTCAGCCGCGACGAGCTGCTCGAACGCCACGGGCTCGACCTGGACGGCGGGCCGGCCTGGCTCCGCGACCACTCCGAGGCGTCCTCGAGCGGGATCGGCTCGATGCAGGTGAGCGAGCCGGAGGAGGCGTACGCGTGGGCGTACCTCAATCCGGGAATCTCGAGCTTCATGGTCGCCGAGCATCTGCCCGGCCGGAACATCGCCTGCACACTCGTCTTTCACGAGGATCGGGTGCTCAAGGCGGGCTGCTACGAGCGCCTCGAGTACTTCATGGGACATCTCGCCGTCTCGGGGATCAGCGGGAACATCAACCGTGGCCGGCTGATCAACGACGAGCGGGCGCGCACCCTCTCCGAGCAGGCGGTCCGCTTCGTGGCCGGCCTCACGGGCGAGCCCGCGCACGGCGTGCTGACGGTCGACCTGCGCGAGGACCGGACCGGAGCGCTCAAGGTCACCGAGATCAACGTGCGCCACGTCGCCGCGACCTCGGCACTCGCCGAGGGTGGTGCGAACATGTCCGAGGCTCAGGTGCTGGCGACGCTCGGCCGACTGGACGAGATCGGCGAGACCGTGCCGCACTTCCCCGACGACAACGTGATCCTGCGCGACATCGACGGCCCTCCGCTCCTGCTCACCGGCTACCGCGAGCTCGCGGTAGGGGAGCACGCGTGACGGTGCGCGTCCTCGTCGTCGTCGCGCTCGTCGCCCTGCTCGCCGCCTGCGGCGGCAGCGAGCAGGCCGCGCCTCCGACCACGACGCCGAAACCGAAGCCGAATCCCAAGCCGAAGCCCAAGCCCCCGCACCACGAGAACCACAAGATGACGAAGCTGGTCGTCACGATCCTCGACGGCGACAAGCGCGTCCGCGTGCGCGGCGCACACGTGAGCCTCTGGGGGAAACACGGACGCACCGACCGTCACGGCGTCACGACGATCACCGCGCCGCGTGGACGGCACGAGGTCTCCGTCTCGGCGCGCGGGTATGCGCCCCTCACCACGCGCGTCGACTTCCAGCACAGCCGGTGGCAGACGGTCGACGTCTACCAGCCCGACCTGCAGTGGCCGCTGTACGGCGCGACCCAGGCGCGCACCCAGGCGCCGGCGGAGATCCGGCTGCGCCCGCCGTTCCGGCTCGTCTGGAGCCGCGGCCTCGGGCGCCTGATCGAGTTCCCGGCCGTCGTGGACGGCGGAGTCGCGTACATCGGGAACGCTCGCTCGATCGTGCACGCGATCTCCATGCGCTCGGGTCATTTCGTGTGGGTGCATCAGACGCCGGGCTACCCCCGGATGGCGTCGTCGCCGGCCGTCGACGGGAACGAGATCGTCTACCACACGATGGACGGCTCGGTCTACGTCCTCGACCGGAGCGACGGTCATCTCGAGTGGAGCTGGAACGCCGGCTCAGCGATCGAGTCGTCGCCGATCATCGTCGACGACGTCGACTACTTCGGGGATGCCGCCGGCCGGGTGTATGCGCTCGACCTGCGCACCCACCGGCTGAAGTGGAGCAAGTACCTCGGGGCGAAGATCACCTCGAGCGCTGCGATCTCCGGCGGCAAGCTCTTCATCGGGGACTACGACGGCCGACTCTGGGCGCTTTCGCCGGAGTCGGGCGCGACCCGGTGGGTCGGCCACGTCAACGGGAAGATCTACGGGACGCCTGCGGTCGCGGGCGGCCGGGTCTTCGCGCCTTCTGTCGCGTACTCGTTGTGGGCCTTCTCCACCAGCGGTCGGCCCCTCTGGCACGTCTCGACCGGCTCGTACGTCTACTCGTCGCCGGCCGTCGCGGACGGAGTCGTGTGCTTCGGCGCCTACAACGGCCTGTTCTACGGAGCGTCCGCCGCGAGTGGTCGCGTCCTCTGGCGCGTTCCAACCGGCGGGGCGATCTCGGGGGCAGCGGTGATCGTCGACGGCGTCGCCTACGTCGGGAGCTTCGCGGGGCGCATCCTCGGCGTGAACCTCCATACGGGGCGGCGTCTCATGACGTTCCCGCACGGTGAGTACGTCCCGGTCTCGGGGAACGGGGGACGCCTGCTCTTCAACGGGTTCTCGCGTATCTACGCCGTGGAGCCGCGCCGCTCCAAGCGCCGGCAGCTGGCGCACTGAGCGCTTCCTAAGAGCGTCCTCATGGCTGTCGGATATCGTCGCCCCTCGTGACTGCGCCTGCTCCCCCTCAGCGCGGCCCGGATCCCGAGGCCGAGCAGGAAGTCGACTTCGCGCGCTACGTCAAGCTGCTGGGCGTCCGCTGGTGGCTGCTCGCGGCCGGTCTCGTGGCGGGAGCCGTGATCGGCTACCTCGTCTCGCTCGGCGGCAGCCAGGTCTACTCGGCCACCGCGACCGTCTATCTCGGCCAGCCCTTGTCGCCGACCGGAGGTAACTCGGTCATCACTCCGGCGACGAACCCCTCCTCCGTCGGGCAGGTCGTCAACAACCAGGCCGTGATCAACACGGTCGCGAACCTCTGTCATGCGGCCGCCGCTGCGTTCCAGAAGGGAATCTCGACGCAGGCGGCCGCAAGCGGCTCTGCCGCCACGAAAAGCACCGCATCCGCCGTCAACCCGCTCGTCAAGGTCAGCGTCCAGTCGAAGAAGGGGAAGGTCGCGGCCTGCGCCGCGAACCAGCTCGCCGCCGCGGTCGTGACGAAGCTGGGCACCTATCCCGCGGCGAAGATCAAGAATCTCGAGGCGCACATCGCGTTCGACAACGCGGACATCGCCAAGATCCAGGCGGCGACTTCGAATCCGAACATCTCGGACACCGACAAGCTTCTGCTCCAGACGTTCCTCCATCAGGACCAGCTCGACAAGACGACGAACGCACAGCTGCTGCTGCTCGCGAAACAGGTCGAGTCGCCGAGGGTCCTCCTCAATTCCGCCTCGAACAAGATCACGGCGCGCAGCCGTCGCAACACCGTCGTCATCGGAGCGCTGATCGGACTGATCCTCGGCGCGATCGCCGCGCTCCTGTGGGAGCCCGTTGCAACTCGGGTCACGCCGCGCAACGGCAACGGCGCCTGACCTAATCTCCAGGGGTGTTCGAGGGCAAGCGCGTGGGGGTCGTCGTGCCCGCGTACGACGAGGAGGCTCTGATCGCCGCAACGCTCGGCGGGATCCCGCCGCTCGTCGACCGGATCTTCGTCGTCGACGACGGCTCCACCGACCGCACGAGCGAGCGTGCCCTCGAGGTCGGCGATCCGCGCGTCGAGGTGCTCCCGCACGAGCGCCGGAGCGGAGTCGGCGCCGCGACCATCACCGGCTACCGCCGCGCGCTGGCCGACGGGCTCGACGTCGTCGTCGTGATGAACGGCGACAACCAGATGGCTCCCGAAGACCTGCCGACGCTCGTCGCGCCGGTCGCACGGGGCGAGCTCGACTACTCCAAGGCGAATCGACTCTCCACGGGCCTGGCGTGGCAGCTGATCCCGAAGACGCGTTTCTTCGGGAACGCGATCCTCTCGATGCTGACGAAGGTCGCGTCGGGCTACTGGCACGTCGCCGATTCGCAGTCCGGCTACACGGCCGTCTCGCGGGAGCTGCTCGAGAAGCTCGACCTCGACCACGTCTACACGAACTACGGCTTTCCGAACGACATGCTCGTCCACCTCAACGTCTGGAACGCGCGAGTACGCGACTTTCCGTCGCGGCCGATCTACGGGGTCGGCGAGCGTTCGGACATGCTCTACCGCCACGTGGTGCCGCGCATCGCGTGGCTCCTCCTGCGCGGCTTCTTCTGGCGGCTCTGGGAGAAGTACGTGAAGCGCGATTTCCACCCGCTCGTCTTCTTCTACGTGATGGGGTTCATCGCGACCGTCGCAGGCGTGCTGCTCGGCCTGGTCGTGGTCGGTTACCGGATTGCGGGCTACTCGATCCCGATCGCGACCGTCGTCCTGGTCGCGCTGCTCGTCATCTCAGGGCTCCAGTTCACGCTCTTCGCGATGTGGTTCGACATGGAAAGCAACAAAGACCTGAAGTAGCTCAGCTAGCATCGCCGGGTGCCTACGGCCCTGGTCACTGGAGGAGCCGGCTTCCTCGGTTCGCATCTCTGCGACTACCTGCTCGAGCGCGGCCATCGCGTCATCTGCGTCGACAACCTCGTCAGCGGCTCGCTCGCCAACATCGAGCACATTGAGGACGAGGCGTTCCGCTTCGTCCCGCACGACGTGACCGAGCCGTTCTTCATCGAC
>Ga0070714_100000616_pt1 | contig 25399 bp, 22 predicted proteins | sample LARL83metaG_FD_65450 | JGI IMG/M metagenome (GOLD analysis project Ga0070714, IMG submission 65450) | Corn, switchgrass and miscanthus rhizosphere microbial communities from Kellogg Biological Station, Michigan, USA - LAR L8-3 metaG | ecosystem: Host-associated > Plants > Roots > Rhizosphere ... | reverse complement strand
TCCATTCCGTCTCAATATCCAACATAAGCATCGCAACGGTCAAACGGATTCACGGGGAGCATCTAGCCTGCCAGAAATCTTTGGTAACCCGCCCGGATTCTCCAGCCAAATATCAAACTACGGCTGTATTACTTGGATAGGGGACCTTGAGTTGACGATCCGAGAACTCATGCAAGAACAGCGGAAGCGAGTTCGCTCCGGCAATCAAGCCGAGCGTTTTGCAGCAGCCCTTCTGATCCCCGGCGAGATGGCGCGGCGTCTCGCGTTGCTCGGCAACTCAGAAATCGCGCACCTGCTGGACGAGGAGGTCTGCCCAAACTTGAGTCTCTTGGCTCCTGAGGCGACCGTCTGCGTCGAAGCCGCCAACCGTCTCCGGGGAGCCATCCCCACGGCAAGGTACGCGACACGGCTCCGGGCAACGGCGGCAGAGCAAGGGGAGCACATTCTGCACGCGGAGGTCGCTCTCTACCGGGCAGGCATCTCATTCCTGCAACTCCCTTGGCAGATGAATCGGTTTTCCAGCAGCACGCTCTTGGTCTCAGACGTGGCAGAAGCGAAAAGTTGTTTGCTGCGAGCGGGTTTTCGGAAGACTTCCCGCTCTCCCTTGTTACTGATTGACGGTCAGACGAGGAGACCAATCCAACTGTACGAAGACAGAGCTTGATTTCCCCAATATCGAAGGAGGGACTGAGCAGATGAAGCGAGCCGCTTTGTATGTCCGCGTTTCGACTGTTGACCAACACCCAGAGACCCAATTGCATGACCTTCGCCAGTTTGCTGCCCAGCGCGGACTTCAGATTGTGCAGGAGTACGTGGATCACGGAATCTCCGGGGCGAGAGCGCGAAGACCACAACTCGACCGGATGATGGACGACGCCCGCCGCCACAAATTCGACGTGCTGATGGTTTGGGCGTGCGACAGGCTTGCGCGGAGCACGAAGCACCTGCTTCAGACCCTTGACGAGCTAAATGGATTTGGTATTCAGTTCCTCTCGCAAAGAGAGGCGATTGACACGGAGGGTCCGCTTGGCAGAGCCATCATCGTCATCGTGTCGGCGATGGCGGAACTGGAGCGGTGCATCATCATCGAACGTGTCCGGGCAGGCATGCGTCGGGCGAAGCTGGAAGGTCGCCGGATTGGGCGTGAACCTCTACAGGTAAACCTCGCTGCGCTCCTACGAGATCGTGAACGTGGCTTGAGTCTGAATCAACTGGCGAAGGCTCACGGAATTTCGAAAGCGAGCGTCTGCCGAGTTCTAAAGCAGGAACGCGAGGCTGTCTCCAGAGGCTTCGAACAGATGTCTTCAGTCGCGGCTCGTAACGTAGAGAAAATAATCGACCTCGCATCGCCAGTTTCGAGGGCATGAGGCTGTCCGCAAGACATTAGCTTTTGAGGCTATAGACCATGAGCACTGAGAATGGCAGTCGCGCTAACGGCACCGACCAAATTGGCAAGGTGTTCCTCGTCCGTCGTCACGGCTTACTCGAATGCTTAGTCTGCGGCGAGGTATTCACCCGGAGAACCGCACCTGCGCACTCTGAAGAGAATTGCTATCCATCTGTGGAGTTTTGTCTGCTTCAACCAACACGAGGAGAAAACAATGTCACTAAGAAAAGACTTCGTTCGCGACGGGAACCGCAAGATTGTTGCGTCGATCACCAGTGGCTATAGCGGCGGAACATCCTCTGTCGTCCGCGATGAACGCAACGAAATTACGGGGCGTACCAGCGAACGGTTCCGCACGACCCGCGATGGACACGGAAATTTGATCTCCACGAGCACGCCCGATCCGGGTCTCCTCATCGGACGCAAGAAGTAGCACCGTCCTAACAAATCCCCCAGCGATTTCAACTGCTCCCGTGATTTCCCGCGAGGACACATGACTATGCGATCTTCATCGCCGACCGAAACCATCGAATGCCCCTTGTGCTCCGGCGTAGGCGAACTCACTCGCGCAGAGATTCTGGATCGCCTCGGCGTCAGGGACTTCGCCCGTGTCGCCCAGTTATCAGCAGAAGAAGCCTTCCGCCTGCTCCAGACCAAGCACGACCACAACCACCAGAGCGCATGGACTCGCTTCGAAGTCGAATTGGCGAAGCGAACAGCCGAGATCAGAGAACACTTCAAGGACCAACTGCGCTGCTCCCAATCGGAAAGGGATGACCTCACGCGCCGAGTCGAAGATTGCCTAAGAGAAGTCGCGCAGCTTCGCGAGCGGAACCAAGAACTCGAAGGCGAGATGTCCAAGGCGGCTCGACGGGGGAAACTGGAGGAGATCAGCTTCGAGGAAGAGGCGCGGACATGGGCGGGTATTCAAGTGAGTGCGAAGTTGGCACGCGGTGGCGATTACATCTTGGCGTACCGTGATCCCAGCGGTACGGCGCTGGAGCCACGCATCGTCGTTGACAACAAGGACAAGGCGACCGTCAGCGAGGGTGACATCAAGAAGCTGATCCGCGACGTCAAGGAACGTCGCAGTCCGGTCGGGATCATCGTCGCGAGGGAAGAAAACCAGCTTAGGCAGCTTGATCGTGAACGACGCTGGGGTCAGGAGGATGGCGTTTGGATTCTCCGTACCACTCGCCATTGGCTGCCCCGCGACCTCGAAGTGCTTAAGCCAGTCTTCGAGCGGATGAGAACCGAAGGTGCGGACTTCCTCCAGAAGAACTCTGCGCTTTCCGAAGAAGTCCGGCGCACGTTTGTTGATCTGGATGAAGTCGAGAGGGAGCTAAGAAAGGCAGCGAAGGCAATCGACACAGCGTCGGACATGACGACGAAGTACAGAGCGCGTTTGCAGACGCTTTGCGAGGACGCTGCGCTCGCTAAAACGGTCGTCGCATAAGAGACTTTTTTTCCACACTTCACCAACAGGAGGCAATCTTGGATAGTCGGACGGAAGCGAACCTGAACCAACTCGCTGGCGACGTGCATCTTCTTACCGCGCCGATGCGATTGCTCTGGCACGCGCTGCTCTGGTTCCTCTTTTTGCTCTTTGCCCCTGCCCTCTTCGTGATCGTTCCTGTGCTCGCCGTGCGGGTAGCCTCGCCGGATGACATTTGGCTGCTCAAGTGGCTGTTCGGAGTGCTAGGTCCGTTCGCTTCCACGTTTTGGTTCTTGATAATCGCCATGATCCCGGCGCACGACCGGGGCGGGAGAGGGCTAGTATTCCAGTTGAAAGCGTTCGGAGCGATGGCGTTCGGGTTCGTTGTGTCGGCTGGTGCAATGTTTCTCTTCGCGACAAACTACGACGTGCGCTGCAACTGGGACGACAGAGGATGGTTCACCGGGGCGTGGCTCTGTCTGCTTAGTCCATTTGCACTTTTATACGTCTGGCGATTGCTCAAACGTCTTCGCCGGGGAGGAGAATGATGGAGACGACGAATGTGTATGTGCTAATGACCTTGAGCATCGGCAGCCGAGGAGAAGTCGTGCGCAAGAACGTCGGCGTCACTTTCAGTCTGCACGACGCCGAGAATCACCAAGACAAAGACATCGGCAATGAGTTCGAAGCTTTCCAGATCGACGCCAACTGGCAAGAGGACGCTGCGACGTCCAACTTGATCGCAGCGATGCGCGAGTTCGCGGGCATGGTGCGCGAAATGCAGGAGGAAGCACTGCGGTGAGCGCGATACGAATATCCAAGAGCAAGTTCATGGCTGGGGTGCAGTGCTTGAAGAGACTGTATTGGCTCGTTCATGAACCGAAACTGTCTGGCGAGCCTGACGCCGCAGCGGTCGCCATTATGGAGCAGGGCAGTGAGGTCGGGCTGCTCGCCCGTCAACTGTTCCCCGGTGGAATCGACGTTGACAGTTCGGGTGGTCTGGGTCAGGCGATCCGCATCACGAAAGAACTGGTCGCGAATCCCGAAATCCCGGCGATATTCGAAGGTGCGTTCGAGCATCAGGGCGTTCTCGTTAAGACTGATATTCTCCAAAGACGCAAGGGGAACCGCTGGCGACTTGTCGAAGTAAAATCCACAGCCGACTTGAAAGAGCACCACTTGGAAGACGTGGCGATCCAACATTATGTGCTCTCTGGGTCTGGTCTGAAGTTGGAGTCGGATTGGTTGGCTCACATCAACCGCACTTACGTGTTGACTGGAACAGCAGTTGACCCGCGTCAGTTCTTTCTATTTCGAAATCTGACCCGCAGGGTGCAGAACCTTCAGCCCGCGCTTACTTTTCAGCTTCGATCACAGTTTCGCGTTCTCTCGATGCCTAAAGCGCCTGATCTGCCCACGGGACCGCATTGCGTTAACCCTGTGGTATGCGAGTTCTTCAACCGCTGCAATCTCCCTGTACCGGATGACCACATCGGTTACATCCCACGACTCCATGCCAGTGCAATCGAGCAGCTTGAGGAATTGGGAGTGGATTCCATCAAGGACATACCTGCCGATTTCGAGTTAGGTGAGTTTCAGCGCCGGGTCTGCACGGCTATGCAAACGGGAAAACCGTGGTTTAGTCCAGACCTGAAGGCGGACTTTGAATCGCTCCAATATCCGCTCTACTTCATGGATTTTGAAACGGTGAATCCGGCAATCCCACGATTCTTCGGCATGCACCCTTACGATCACCTTCCCTTTCAGTGGTCGGTGCATGTTCAACGGCAGCCCGGCAGTGCGCCGGAACATTTCGAGTACTTAGCGGTGGACAGCAGCGATCCTCGGAGCGAGTTCATAGCCTCGCTGTGCGGGGCTTTGGGTGATCGCGGCAGCATCGTCGTGTACAACCAGCAATTCGAATCTCAGCGCCTCTGGGAACTTGCGGGCTGGCTGCCCGAATACACTCAACGCATCAGAGAAATTCAGAGCCGCCTGTGGGACTTGCTTCCGGTGGTACGCAATCACGTATACCATCCGGCGTTCGGTGGCTCGTTCTCTTTGAAAGCAGTGCTTCCCGCTCTCGTGCCGCAAATGACCTATGAGGGGATGGAAGTACCGAACGGGCAGGCTGCTGGGATAGCTTGGGAATCGCTAATCCGGGGCAATCTGGACAGAGCCGAGCAGAATAGAACCAAGAACGCTCTGCTGGAGTATTGCGGTCAGGACACGCTGGCGCTAGTCAAATTGGTCGAAACACTTCGGTTGCAGGCATTCCGGGAACGGTTTCCGTGCTGAGATGCAAGTACTTTGACGCTGTAGCACAGACTCGTTTTCTGCTCTCATCATCCAATGCAATCTCATCCAAGAGGTCGGGAAGGTCGGCAGGCTGCGTGCCCTCAGCATAAAGCGCCATAGTGGATAGGAGCACCCTCCTCACCATTTCTCGCAATGAGTCCAATGCGGTGAGACGCCCCCGGAGCTTGTTGTCAAGCGTTACACCATGAACGATCTTCGACCTCAAACTATAGAAGTCTTTTACTTGTTTGAAGATGCTCTTTCTGGAATTCGCATCATTTCCTAGCAGGTTTGCAATTCGCAGAGCGAGGCGATACGTCAGCCCTTCAGTCTCTTCCTTCTTCGTTAGTAGAGCTTCCAGCGCAGTGATACTGCCCACTGCGTTGAGGTACTCTCCGTTGTCTGCACTGTAGAGCGACAGGGCTTGTGATAAGGCGGGGTAGAGGTCCAGGGAGTCCATCACAGGGAAAATGCTGTGAGTGAATGCCAAAAAAAACCGTATCTCTTCGGTCTCCAAAACATACGATGTCGATTGTGTGCCAAGAATTCCATAATCAACGACCATCAGAGAAGCACGAGTGCTACTCATAGTCGTCCACGGTGCTTCGTCTCCGCTTCGAGAAATCACAAACGTTTCACCCGCCCGAAGGTGTCCGGGTTTGAAAAGTCTCAGCGTCAGAAGCAGATTCAGCACTAAATTTGTAAATCGGACGGTCAAGCCCTCATCTTGCTTTTTGCCCAATTCGAATATTTCGTCAGGGGAAATTTCTCCTAAGATCATGGGATCATGCCAAAGCAGGAAGTCAGGCTCGTAAACTTGCAAATGTCTCGACAAGACCTCATCGAACAGAAGGCTGGGATCATACTTCGAAATGTGCGTACCCCTGTCCAAACATAGCTCTGGCGAGCGAGACGAGAAGTGATACAGAGGGGTAACCGTCACAATCGGAGCCATCAGTTCGGTCATGTTAAAAGTCGCCTACCGTTTCATCGTTAGTCCGCGTACCTAAACCTTCACGGCGTGCTTTGGAGCTTTCAGCGTAAAGCTCGCCGTTAGCCCCTGAATCGTTTTGGCTTCATTCACGGCGTCGTGCGGGATCAGCAAGTACGCCCACGGCTTTCCGCCGACCTGTTTTTCGTGGATCGTTGCATACTCGCACCACTTCACAGCCGCCTTCGCTTTGTTCTGCACTTCTGGGGTCTCGATGTCCTTCGTAGCCTTGATTTCACAGATCAGCTTGGCGGTCTTCGTCTCGACCACAAAGTCAGGTTCGTACTGCGCATCACCCTTGAGGTAAATCTGGAAAGCTTCCTTGCCCGGTTTGAACCACTTCACCACGTCGGCGTCATTTTCGAGGAGAACGCCGAAGCGCCGTTCGGTGTCGGACTGGAACCGCTGAGCCGGATATAGGCACTTCTTGAATCCGCCGAAAAGCATTCCACGGATTAAGAGCTTTTCTTCCACCGGAACTCGAACATCTCGTGGTTGCTCACCGACTGGAATCGAATAGCTGCCGGGGCGCAGGGTCGTGAAGCCTTTGGTCACGTGGGCTTCGTACTCGCCCGCCGTTTCTTCGTAGTGTTCCTGCATCTGCGAGTGAATGATGTTTACCAGAGGAGCCTGATGGTATTGCAGCACGTTCCTGACGTCATCTTCGCTAGGCAGATACGATTGAAGGTGCTTCACCATCTCGCCTGCCAGTTTGTAGAGAAGGTCGGCGTGCTCGTCATAGTTCACGTCATCGAAATCGACCAGCCCACGAACGAGGTAGTCTTCCAGTCTCTCCTCCGGAATAATCCCGTCCCCACTGATGAGACGGTACTGCGCGTGGTCGTTCAGATGGGCAATGAGAATGTCCTTCGCCACGGGCTGAAGATGTACGCCCTTGAGGTCGAGGTCAAAGTCCCGATAACCTGCTGTAACTGTGCCTTTCGGCAGAACAACGATTTTTGGGATGTCGATGGTGCTCTCGATGTAGAGATCGACGGTTTTCGCCACAACTTCCGCGACGTTGACTTGTTCCGTTACGCCGGCAAGTTCGCCTTGTACGGGAGCGACCGACAATTGAACTCGCTCCACCAGCTTCTTCAGAGTGTCGGAGGACTTCAGTCCGTTTGAACTTGGAAGTCTTTCGAACTGTTTGATGACCTCCAGAGTTGCCTTTGCCACTGCCTTTTCTCTCTCTGTATTGAAGAGCGGCTTCTGTTCAGGGTGGGAGGCATCCCCGGCAACTTTGCTGACAATCATTGGGGCGACCTCGATCACCTTCAGATCGCGGTCGGGAATGTCACGTCCAATCACGACGCCTGTTCGTATGATGGAATCCGGTTTGTTTGCTTCATCAATGATTTCTTGGAAGTGGTCATGGGAGACGATGGTGAGGCGATCAACGGCGACGACACCGACTCTCTTACCATAGGGCAGCCTCAATCCCCTTCCGATGGATTGCTCCACCAATGTCTTGGAGTTCGCTGCCCGCAGTGGGACGATTGTGTAGAGGTTGGTCACGTCCCAACCTTCTTTCAACATGTTGACGTGGATCACGATTTCTGTCGGATTGTCCCGGCTCTCGACCGAAAGAAGCTGCTGGACGGTTTCGTCCTTCTCCTCGCCCTTCAGATTGGAATGAACCGTGATGACCTTGCCTTTGTAGCGACCGCCAAAGAAGACCTCGTCTTCGATAATCTTATGCAAGTCATTCGCGTGACTTGTGTCCTTGGCGACGATGAGCATGAACGGTTTTACGATGGGCTTTCCATTATCTCTGGCGAAGACCTCCAACTCGACTTTGCTGTTTTCGTGGACTCGGACCCCGTCCTCCAATTTCAATTTTTCGAGACCAGCTTCGTCGTAGTTCTTAGCGTCGAAATTCTCGCGTGTCGCCACGGCTGGTTCCTTGACGAAGCCGTCTTTCATGGCAGCGGACAGCGGATAGCTATAAATCACGTTCTTAAACAGCTCAGTCTTCCCGCCAGTCTCGACCTGCGGAGTAGCGGTGAGTTCCAAGCCGATGATCGGTTTCAGTTCGTTGATGGCTTTTACGCCAGCGCTCGCCCGGTAACGGTGGGATTCGTCCATCAGCAGTACGAGATCGTGAAGACCTGCCAAGTAATCGAAATAGCTCTGTCCGATGTATTCGCTGAGACGCTTGATCCGGGGAGCTTTGTCTCCCCGAACTTCACTATTGATTTTCGAGATGTTGAAAATGTTGATGTGAATCGGACTCATGTCAAACAAATCAGCAGTCTTTCCGGTAACCAATTCGCTTCGAACGCCACGACCGCTCTCGTAGTTGTCCCCGGTGATAAGCTCTGGTGGGTTCGTCGCAAACTCAGCGATCCCCTCGAACACATACTTCGGCGTGTTCGGCGTGAAATCCGTTATGAGCTTGTTGTAGATGGTCAGGTTCGGCGCGAGGACGAAGAAATGACGGCTCAATCTCTGCCGGAACAGATACGTGATGAATGCTCCCATCAGCCGGGTCTTGCCCACGCCCGTTGCCAGCGCGAAACAGAGTGAGGGGAAGTCCCGCTCAAAATCGGTGACGGTTTTGAACTCGGACTGGATCGTTTTAAGGGCGGCGTCTGCGTCCAGTTTCAGCGACCCAGACACTACTCTATCCAGAGCCAACGATTCAGCTACTCTTGCGAGAATCTCAAGGGAATCCCTTTGCGGTAGTCGCAAGCTAAGGCGGTTTGCAATGGCGTTCACGTCGGAGTTCATCGGCTGTGGTTCTCCTCGGCGACCGCTTCGAATAGATTCATAGAACCGTTGGTGGTCTTCTTTCGTCCGTTGGTCGGGGCGACCGGGGCAGGTTCACGGGGTGGGGGAGCTTCCGGCAGATTCTTTATCTCTAGGCTGTAGTCATCTCTACCCCACTCGCACCGATTCAAGACCATCTTCGGAATCTTCTTAATCGTCAGGTTGGAGAAACTCGATACGTCCTTCACTCTGAATGCGGAGCAGCAAACCAGCAGCGAACGGTTCTCGCCGACCTCATCGCTCAATTTCTGCAATTGATCTCGCGTGAGCGTCTGTGTGGTGACGTAGATGAAATCTTGCTCGGTGGAGTGTCCGTGTATCCAGTATTCCGTATCGCTAGGGGCATAAGTGAAGCCTTCGAACTTGCACATGGCTTCAGCGAGCATCGCTGGGTTGTACTGCTTGCTGATGACCCAGTTGTCAAACTTGTCTTTTTCGAGAAGCGACGGTGCAAGGCGGTAGTACCGAAAGCCGCCGCCACCTTTCCAGCCAACAGACTCGCTGATCCCAAGTGTGTCTGCCCCGTCAATCACGTTACTCAATCGCGGCAGAACCAAAGTCTGGCAGTGTTCGCCAAATTCGACCATAATCCAACGGCGTCCCATCTTGTGAGCAACTGCACCCGTCGTCCCGCTTCCAGCGAAGGAGTCGAGTATCCAGTCACCCTGATTTGAAGCAATCTCAATAATCCTCTTCAATAATCGTTCTGGCTTGGGCGTCGGAAAAACGTCTTCAACTCCTGTCGCGTACGGCAAAACCTCTTTTTTTGCTTCTTGAGTGTTTCCGACCTCAGTGTGAAGCCAAATTGTTTGCGGTACGACACCTTCTTGAACCTCGGAAAGGAAGCGTTTCAATCGGGGCATGTTGTCGCCATCCTTTCCCCACCAGATTCTCCGATCCTGATCCAATTCTTTGAATTTCTGAGGGGAGACCGCCCAGTATCGACCCTTTGGTGGACCGTCAATGACTCTTCCTGAAGGACAAGTCACCGGGTAAAGTCCAAGGCTGTAGTAGTTTCGTGCTGTTAGCTGATCTGAAATCCATACTCCGCGAGGGTCATCATCGAGGTTCTTGTAACGACTGTCCTGTATTTCTGAACGAGGTTGAAGGTTTCGATCCCATTTCTCAATGTCCTTCGCGTAGATCAGGATATAGTCGTGACTTGCTGAAAGATGGCGTGCGCTGCTTTTCGGGGAGAAGATTTTTTGCCAAATGACGGTTGTTACAAAATTAATCCGTCCGAACACTTCATCGCAAAGCACTTTCAGGTAATGACATTCATTGTCATCAATCGTGATCCACAGAGACCCGCTCTCAGAAAGCAATCGTCGCAACAGTTCCAGACGGTCTCGCATAAGGGATAGCCACAGCGAATGTTCAACGCCGTCATCGAAGTGTGTAAATGCGGAGCCTGTATTGTACGGGGGGTCGATGAACACGCATTTGATCTCTCCGGCAAACTCCTGTTCCAGCGCTTTCAGACCCAGTAGGTTATCCCCGCTTATCAGCCGATTGTCAAAAATGTCTCGTTCCGACACTCTGGTCTTCGCGTGATGGGACTTCTCAACATCCTCCAGCAGAATACGTGGTTCCAGTCGTGGGCGATTGTCCTTACCGATCCACGTGAGTTCCAACTTTTGCTTCGTCATGCGCTGACCTTCCGAGAAGCCTTCGATTGCTGATACGCAAAGCTATCCAACAGAAATTCACAGAGTGTCAGCGCCGTATTGACAGCGAGCTTTGCGTGATGTGGCGCTGGATTGTAACGTCGAGCGTGACGGTCACTCGCCTTGTTAGCTACTTCATATAGACCGACAACAAGACTCTTCAGCCCTTGCAGGATGGTCTTGAGGTGTGATTCGAGGTGTTCTCCTTTGGGATTCAGATTGAGTGCATCGGCGGCACAGCCGTACAGCGAGCGGATGTCTCCCTCGTTCTCCTTGAACGGAGTATTCCTCTGACGAAGAATCTCTTTTAAGAATGCCTCGACAAGGCTGTAGGCATTCGTGATGGCTCCGGCTGCATCGCCCGCCACGATCTTGGCGCGAGCCTTCTCGACATGCTCGGAAATTGATTCACGGCTCAAGGCGACCAACGATGGCGTGTCGAGTACGTGTTCACGCAGAGCCTCTGAAATAAAATGTCCGCGCTCGTATCGGAATCCATCGCGTTCCATGCGTGACAGTAGCTTTTGGACAACCTCCTTGCGGCGATTGTCGTCCGCCCATTGCGATGGGTGGGCATTCAACTGGAGCATAAGCTCTTCGTAAGCAGCTACAACCTTTTGGACTTCGTTCGGGTTGGTGAAATCGACATTCGCGTAATATCGCTCGACAAGCGAACGCCGTTGTCCTCCGACCTGTGGGTCGAAATCTCGCCTTGGACTCAAGCTCGCCGACTCGAAGATCATGTCTATCTCGCGCAGGACGAATCCCGTAAGTACCTCCCGAAACTCGTTGCGAGTTGCTTTACTGATCAGTTCTTTAGCCATTATGAAATCGGACTCTTCAGGGCTCAGACCAATGACCAATGTATCGTAAATACCGGCGTTTCTTTGCATTCCTGCTGAAGCTTCTTCTCTATCGTCTCAATGAGGTCTTGCCGTTGCTTGTCAATTCTGTCCTGCGCCTCGAATAATTCCCGGCGCTTGCGAGTACGTGCTCCCTCAAGCTCCCGCACTTGCTTCTGAATCGCCAGCTTTTCGGCTAGTGCAGGTACGATCTGCGCGGATCGCCTTGCCTCACGAATCTGCCTGTCGAGTTCCTTTAACTCATACTCCAGTCCAACTTTGAGATCGTCTGACCAGCGATCAAGCTTGTCCAACTCCACCTCGAAGAAAGAAGCGTTTCTCTCGGTCAAGGTCGCCAGCAGTTCGTTCTTTTGCTTTTGCAATCCTTCGTCCAGCGCAGTTTGCAGATTTGTGGGCACGCCGTCTCCAGTGACGGGTGTCCCGACTGCGTTCAAGGAAAAAAAGCGTCGGCACTGCTCAACATCCACCATCATGCCGTCGTCAGTTACACCGCTCAACAGCACGAAGTCCTCAGTTTCGAGCGCCGTCATGGTCTGGCAGACAACGCTCATGAATCCGCTCTTTCCGATTAGGGATTCGAGGATCGAGATTTTCTTGCCCGAATTGGAATAGTCGAATGACAAACTCTGCGGATCAGGTGTGGAAGCTTTGCAACGCTCGATGATCTTCTGAGCCAGAGGGTGACCCGGACGATAGAGATTCGCATCATCCACATTCTGCCCGCTGCGATACGGACCGGGGTGAATCTGTTCTTCAGGAAAAGGGTTCTTGACAAGAGTGAATCCGGCTTGCCCTTCCTCGAATTTCGCGTAGGGCTGGAGATAGAACCGTGTCAGTTCCCAGAGCCACTGGTCGAACTTGCCTTTGACTTCGTTGCTCTCCCGCTGATTGATGCGAAGCTTTTCGTGAACCTCTTCATCGAAGTTTTCCAGAAGCTTCTGGCGAGTCTGCTTGATGCGCTCGTCAATCTGTAGCTCCATCTCTCCCTGTAGCTGGTCAAAATTGAACTGAATTTGCTCCTCTGTCCGGCACTTCTGATAAATGTCAGCGATCCGCTTTTCAAAGTCGATTCCAGACCCGATGCTGCCCAGCACTTCGTCACTCGCTCCAAAGACGCCGCTAAAGAGCTTGAATTTCTCGTCCAGCAGTTGATAGACGCGCTGGTCGGCGGCGTTCTTCTTGTTGAGGAAGTTGACCACAACAACGTCATGCTTCTGACCGTAGCGATGGCAGCGTCCGATGCGCTGTTCGATGCGCTGAGGATTCCACGGCAGATCGTAGTTGATGACCAACGAACAGAACTGAAGGTTAATCCCCTCGGCGGCAGCCTCGGTTGCGATCATGATGATCGCTTCGTAACGGAAGTACTCGACCAGCGCAGCCCGCATGTCGGCGGTCTTGGAACCCGTAATTTGGTCGGTGCCTGCGTGCTTCTTCAGCCAGTTTTGATAGATTTCTTTCGACTTTGGGTCGTTGTTGGAGCCGTTGAACAGAACAACTTTGCCTTTGTAGTGGGGAATTGCCTCAAGGATCGAGCGGACGTATTCCTGAGTTCGGGTGGACTCGGTGAAGATGATCGCCTTCTCCCTGCCGCCCTTGCTCTTGGCTTCCGCAAGCCCTCTCTTTAGCGCAGTCTGAAGCCTTTCGCCCTTGGAGTTCTTGGCAATCGAGTTTGCCAGTTCAGTAAACAGTCGGAGAGACTTGATCTCTTCCGCCACTTTTTCTAACTGATCTGGGTCGAGTACCTTTGGATCGGCTTTCTTATCGGAATCGTTCTCGTCCTCCTCTTCCCACTCATCCTCCATTTCTTCAAAACTCTCGAAGGTCTCGGCGACCTCTTGTGGCGGCTCCACGACGGCTTTCTGTGTCTCAGTGGCTTTTTCGAGCTTGTCCGCCAATCCTTGCAGCGTCCCGGCTATCGCGAATGTCGATGAAGCCAAGAGCCGCCTGAGAATGAGGGTCATCAATTGGCGCTGACTTGCAGGCAGAGCGTACAGGTTTTGGCGTTGGAGGTAGTCGGAGACGAGATTGTAGAGCTTCTGTTCGGGCTCGCTGGGGATGAACTCTTCAACCAAAGCGATACGGTTGGTGAACGGAATGTATTCGAGCACCTGACGCCGTAGGGTTCGCTGGCAGATCGGCTTCAAGCGGTCGCGCAAGGATCGAAAGTCGCCATCCGTCTCCAACCGTGCGAACTGGCTCTTAAAGCTCTTGATGTCCCCAAAGATGTGCTCGTCAATGATGCTGACCAAGCCGAAGAGTTCGAGGAGCGAGTTCTGGAGCGGCGTTGCGGTCAGAAGCAGCTTGTCGAATGGCGCAAGAGCGCCCTTAATGGCGTTGCCAATCTTGTTGGTTGGCTTGTAGACGTTGCGGAGTCGATGTGCTTCGTCAAGGACTGCGAGGTTCCATGCGACCTGACGGATGTAGGGCTCTTTGGAGCGGGCGAACTGGTAGGAGCAGATGACGATCTCGGAGCGGTTGAACGGATTCAGATTCCCCGCTCGAATCTGCTCATTGAAGGTCTTGGTCTCCAAGATCACCGAGGGCAGGAAGAACTTGTCCGAAAGCTCTTGATACCACTGCTTACGTAAGCTGGCGGGAACGATGATGAGAATCTTCCGTTTGCGTTCAGCCCATCTCTGGGATAGGAGAATCCCGGCTTCAATCGTCTTTCCCAGTCCAACTTCGTCGGCGAGGATCGCTCCCTTTGATAAGGGGGAGCGGAAGGCGAACAGGGCAGCCTCTACCTGATGGGGGTTCAGGTCCACTTGAGCATCAGCAAGAGAAGCAGCCAGCTTCTCCATGCTGTCGGAGGCGCACCGCTTTGTCAGTTCGTACGCAAAATACTTCGCGTGATACGCAGTGCTCATCGTGGGGTGAAAGGCAATGATACATCCAGAGTTGCGTCCCCCCTCAAGGCGCAACCTGACCCTCTCTATTTACCACAAATGCGAGGCTTAATCCGTGATCGCTTGAGGTTTTTGGGAATTCCGAACACGGCAGGGCTAGACGGTTCGGTTCAACGAAAGCACCTGCGCTTGAGATTGATCGAATTTACTGCTTCGGTCTGCCACGTAAGTCGGTAGCAATACTGACCCATTCTGCATCGAGCGGCTCCCCGCACACAGGCTTGCCCGCCCGACCATACCAGTACGCTGCGTTGCTCTGATCGCCTTCCTTGCGATGCAAGTAGGCGTGAACCCACGAGGCATCCTTGCCCTCGTCCTGCTGCGCTGATTCGTGTGCCCGCGTCCAATCGCCTTTAGCGTCCCACCACAGCCCGGCGAGGGCGTGCGTGAGTCCGGCTGGCAGCTCGTTTGCGCTGAGTGATTGGTGGAAATCGTCCAAGGTCATTCTGAAAATACCCACTGTCAGTTCCCTTATTGTGAGTTGCTCAACGAGAATTTAGCAACTCTGGAGACAACTGTGACAGAGCCAGCAAAGAATGAACGCGCCAAGTCCGAAGCTGTCGAACCAAAGAGCACGATGCTAACCGTGCAGGTTTTGTGGGCTTGCCATGCGTGGAACACGACGCCGGAAGAAGCCGCGAAACAGGTCGTTGCCGATCTCTACGAGCACCTGTCACGCGGCGGCAGCGTGTCCGTGCATGTCGAGGAACTGGGCGGCAAGGAACACACGATCGAGGCTACGGCGAGGCGATGAGAAGCGACACAGATTTCTACCAAAGGTGAGTCCCGCAGGAGGATCGGTCGCGGTGAGCGATTGACGGAATTCGTCCAAGGTCATTTCTTGAGTCCAGACACGCGTCTTCCCCGGTGCGCTGCTGTACCATCGAAGGCGCGTGCATCCGATTCGATCCGAGCTTCATTGTAGGCTCCTGCGTTGTATCCTTAGCAGATCATGCTGAAATTCCCCGGCGCATGGAGGTTCAAACCACCTGCGGACAATGACTGGATAAACCAGTCCGTTCCAGAGGACGCAGTGCGTGAATTCCGGGCAATGATTGACAAGACCGCGACCCAAGGCTCTCGTCAGAGTATTCTTGAGCACTTCAAAGGCTATTTCTGTGCCGTTGTTGGTGAACCACACGTCTGGAGTTCCAGCGAAAGCTGGGCTGACACTGATCTCTCGACATACATGAGCGCCGCTGCGAAAAATGCGCCGCTGTTCTTGGAGGCATTCCACGATGCCTGTGAATCACTAAGGAAGCATGACGATCTGTTTGCACCCGATACAGGCATGATCAACGAGGTCTGCGATCAGAACAGTATCGGCTACATCATTCAGCCTCCAAAGTTAGTTCCACGCAGTTCTGCCACGCTCGTGGAAGTGCCAAAGGAACCACCATCGCTAGAGGAGAGCGCGGTTGAGATTTACCAGCAATCGCTGAAACGGTCGGAGGAACTGCTGCGAGATGGTCACGGACGGGAAGCTGTCCAAGAAATGTTGTGGTTACTGGAGTCCGTCGTGAATGGTTTTAAGGGTCTGGAAACAGGCAGCGACACTATCCAAGGCAAATATTTCAATCAAATCGTAAGGGACCTGAGAAGGTCACATTCGGGCACTGCGCTGGACAGAGTGCTGGAGTGGACTACCGCCTTGCACGGATATTTGTCTTCTCCAACAGGCGGCGGTGTTCGCCACGGCATTGACCTAAAAGCGGGGATTGCACTGGAAGTTGAAGAAGCCCGCCTCTTCTGCAACTTAATGCGCAGCTATTTGGGCTTCCTTCTTGCAAGACACGCACAGTTAACTCGAACCGCTGGCACCCATCCATTTATGCAAGACCCTCAATGAACGGTTGCCCTGTGACTGCGTCGCAAAGCGCATGAAGCTGATGGCGCTTCAACCCTGTGACCTGTTCGATGTATTCAAAACTGATACGCGCCCCACCGTACAGCACAGGGAAACAGGTATCACACCAGCGGACGGCATCTTCACCTCCTGCCTGAGTGACTGCCCACAGCGCGTTGGAGTACACATGCAGTGGCATTCCAATGTCGTGGTGTTTTGCTGCCCTAAACAAAGCTCCACCCGCGACTGAGCAGGAGTCATTGAAAACGTGCAAGGGTTCAGTCGCATCCAATCGAAAGCAACCATGCCGAGGAATTATCATCGTGTGTTGCACGCGGCAATCCATGTAGTCACTCACGGGCTTCATGTCACCAATGCTGGGGAGCAACAAGTCCCGGCGCTCATCCAAAATGAAGATCGCAAGCCCTAGTCCAAAAAGGGATTGCAGCGGCTCTCTAATGCACCGAATGTAGCAGTCCCACAAGTCAGTCTCATACGGCTCGATGTATTCGCGATCAGCGAAAATCTGGTTCACCAATTCATCCGCTTGTGTCTGTCCCTCTTCGGTCAATGGAGCAATCACGCTGCGGTAGCTCATCTGCCACGGGTGTGCTTCCTGCACGCGGACAAATTCGTTGTAGCTGGTCACCAGCCATGTGCGAAGCAGCCGAGACTCTGCGACTCGCCACTTCGTGCGTATGGCATCAAGTCCGACGTCAAACGCTGCGGCGATTGCTAGCAGAGTTTCCCGATTCTTCGTTTGATCTTTTTCGACACGCTGAATGGTGCGCGTCTCAACTCCCGCAACAGCGGCTAGCTGCTCCTGAGTCCATGCCCGCTCGTCCCTGAGTTGCTGAATCTTCTTGCCATACCTAAACTCAACCTTCATCTTTGTGTGCTCCTAGTACCGGAATGCGCCCATTGTGCAACCGCACACCACGGAAAGCCACGACAGAAACACGACAAACTGCGGACTCATGACGTACCGAACACATTATCAATCTTTCGCATGACACGTTTCGCCAACGTAACCGTGGTGGGGATCATGGCGTCCGGGGACTACCCTGCGGACCCGTCCAACGGATCGTCAGCCATTTAGGTGACGTGGCACCAGAATTCCGGCGACGCTCGGCAGCAGGCACTTGTAGTGCTGTTGCCGAGAACGATTCTTCTGTTGAACTTATCTGCTGGTCTGCTGCGGCGAAAGCTTCGTAGGATGTCGCCGATCAATCTCCTCCATGATCCGCTCAGCCCAGCGGACCCCATCAGCGATGGCACTCACCGTGGCGGGAACCCGTGCTCCGCTGTCGTACTGCGCCAGCTTGCGAGCCGCAAGGATGCTCGCCGCGATCAGCAGCACGCGCTTTCGACCCTCGTCCACGTCGGCAGTCTAGCACTTTCGCCTTATATTCGCCATTGCTTCTGGCGGCTTAAAGAGGTGGAATTCTCGGAGCACGATCCGCCTCGTTGGAGCCGGACGCCAAGGCGCTTTCCACGTGGTCACAAAGGCTTTTCCGCGCCTCTGAAACGCCCAGCCGACCTGAACCCTTCCGGGCAGCTAAATCGCCTCAGAATCGGGTTCTGAAAGTGGTTTTGCTTTTGCCGGAGACTGTCGCCGCTGATTGCCGCCCCGGTTCAGCACTGTCTCGTGTTGCCGCAGCGCCCCCAAGGTGACGAACCTGACCTTCCGTTTGTCCTTTGTCAGTATCGTGTCGCCCGTAAACGGAATCTTTCTGCGAATACCGGGCTTGTGGCGGATCGAAAACTTGCCGAAGCTGCCCAGCTTCAGCGTGAATCCGTTCGTTCCCAGATTGTAGAGCAGTGTGGCTTCCAAGCTCTCGATCACCGTATTCACGATGTGCTCGGCTTCTTTCTTCGTGGGCAGAGCCAATGCCTGCTGAACCCGCGCTTCCAACTCGTCCCGACCTTTTGTCCGCATGAGACAATTTTGAACTACGTTGAACTACATTTTGCAGAAACCCGCATAAAAAAGTGCCATGAACAATGGGATTTTGAGTTTTAGATTTCTCGCCAAAACCCTTGACTGAACAGGATTTCCGCATGATTATTGGGAAATCCGGGCTGTGGCGAGAAGAGATTCCCGGTAGCGCTACCAACACCTCATCTTGCTTGAGCCTGCTCGAGGCGAGTTGGTTTTCGTCCACGCCATGTTTCACAAATCAGAAATACCCAGCGGACATCTCCGTTCCAACTCTGATTAACAATCGCTGAACTTGAACACGCTGGCGTACATGTCCAAGAGGACAATTGTCGGCCGCGAGTACGAGGAGTCTCGTTGGTCTTTCGGGCGATGGTTCGGGGCAGGAATCCTCAAGCTTTCCGGTGGGGCGCCGATGGGCCAAAGAGTGGGCAAGAGCCGCCCGTGTCGTCCCATGACCAGACTTGAGATCGAGAGCCCGGAAGCAATTGGACACCTGCAGGAGCCATTGAGCGGCCAATCTGAAATTAGGCCAGAAAAACGTGGTGGTTCTTCAGAATCTTCTAACAATGCCGATCCGGACGCCCGTGCCCAGATATCGCCAAAATCAGGATTAAAGGTGCGGGTGTTGGTGGTGGAAGACGATCCTGCCGACGTCGAACTCGTCTTACGCGCTTTGCGCAGCGGCGGTTTTGATCCGGTCAGCGACGTGGCGCAGACGGAAGCGGACTTTCTGGATCGCATCCGCAAGAACAGTTACGACGCGGTCCTGGCCGATTACAACCTGCCGACATGGAACGGGATGGAAGCGGTGAAACTTCTACGCCGAGAAGGTCTGGATATTCCGGTCGTTCTGGTCTCCGGCGCCCTGGGCGAACTCAAGGCCGTCGAGTGTATCAAGCAGGGCGCCGCCGATTACGTGCTGAAGGATCACTTGCCGCGGTTGCCGGAATCGGTGCGGCGCGCGTTGCGCGACCAAAAGTTGAGGGGTGAGCACCGCCAGGCACAGGAAGAGCTGGCGCGCTCCAACCGTGATCTGGAGCAGTTTGCCTACGTAGCATCCCACGACTTGCAGGAGCCGCTGCGCATGGTGGCAATTTATACCCAACTGCTGGCGGAGAGGTATCAGGGAAAACTGGACCCGGAAGCCGACAAGTACATTCACTATGCCGTCGACGGGGCGTTGCGGATGCAGACGCTGGTGCAGGATCTGCTGACGTTTTCGCGGGTTGGTCGCGGAGGAAATCGTTTCAAGCTCACCGATTGCAATGAGGTGGTGCAGTCGGGGTTGAAGAACCTGCAGACGTCGATCGTGCAAAGCGGGGCGCAAATTCACTGCGAAAAACTTCCATCGGTTCTGGCGGATGGTTCGCTGCTGGCGCAGGTGTTTCAGAACCTCATCGGCAATGCCATCAAATTTCGTGGATCAGAGCCCCCTGTCATTCGTGTGACGGCGAAGCTGCAAGGCAAGGAGTGGGTATTTTCGGTCCAGGACAACGGAATTGGTATAGCGCCGGAGCATGCGGAAATTGTCTTTGTGATCTTCAAGCGATTGCACACCCGCGCGGAATATCCGGGGAGCGGGATCGGGCTGTCCATCTGCAAGAAGATCATTGAACAGCACGGTGGCCGGATTTGGGTCGAATCCCAGGGCGGGAAGGGGTCGACCTTCAAGTTCACGCTGCCGGCGCAGGATGAGCGGAGGTAATACGATCCCGCCGATGAAAGTGGATGCCGAGGTTCTGTTGGTGGATGACAATCCCGCAGACATTGATCTGACGCGGGAGGTATTGGGCAATTGCAAGTGGCATTTCCACGTAAACGCAGTGAACGACGGGGCGGAGGCGATCTCTTTCCTGCACCGTGAAGGGAAGTATGCAGGCGTCCCCAGCCCCGATTTGATGGTTCTGGACTTGAACCTGCCACGCAAAGATGGGCGACAGGTGTTGGCCGAACTCAAGGCAGACCGGAATTTGGCGAAAATTCCAGTGATCATTTTCACCACATCGCAAGCGAGTTCCGACATCACGCGATGCTATCAACTGGGAGCGAACTGCTATTTGCGGAAGCCAGGGAATCTGGCCGATTTTGTCGCAATAGTGAAATCGATGGCGGACTTCTGGCTGGGTTTTGCCAGCCTACCCCACAAGGAGAAGCGATGAGCGATGCCCCGACCCATGTGCTGTTGATTGAAGACAATCCTGGCGATGCGGACCTGGTGCGTTTACGCTTGGTCGAGGGCAAAGCGCCGGTGGATGTGAGTTGTGCGCAACGGCTTTCGGAAGCGCTGGCGTCGCTGGACAAAGACTTGCCTTCGGTCGTGCTGCTCGACTTGAATCTTCCCGACAGTCATGGCGCGGAAACATTTCGAAAGGTACTCGAGAAGGCACCGCATGTTCCAGTGGTGATTCTTTCCGGGCAGGATGATGAAGTGCTCGCGATGAAAGCGCTGCACCAGGGAGTGCAGGACTACCTGGTGAAGGGCGACATCACCAGCACGCATCTGGAGCGGGCGATGCGTTACGCCATCGAGCGGCAGGCGCTGCTGCATACGCTCGAGATGAGCCGCAAGCAGCAACTGGAGTTCAAGAACCAGTTCCTGTCGCACGTGTCGCACGAACTGCGCACGCCACTCACTTGTATTCATCAGTATGTGACCATCCTGCTGGATGGCCTGGCCGGGGAGATGAGCGTCGAGCAGCGCGACCATCTCGGCACAATCCTGAAAAGCGTCAACCAGTTGGGAGCGATGGTGCGCGACTTACTCGAAGGCAGCCGCGCCGAGTCGGGGAAAATGCGGATCGAGCGGCGTTGTGTTGCGATCGCAGACCTGGTTCGTTCGGCCGTCGCCATGATGCAGGCCACCGCCAAGGATAAGCGCGTGGGGTTGGAGATCGGCGTTGACGACACGCTGCCGTTCGTCTACGGCGACGCGGACCGCATTCTCGAGGTACTGATTAACCTGATCGACAATGCCATCAAATTCACACCCCCCGAGGGAGCCGTCACCGTTCAAGCTTGCCCGGTGCCGACGGATCCGGACTTTGTCTGCGTGTCGGTGGTGGACACCGGATGCGGCATCAAGCCCGAGGCGCGCGCGTTGATTTTCGAACGTTTGTATCAGGACCCGAACGCAGTGGACAACAACCGCAAGGGTCTGGGTTTGGGTTTGTTCATCGCCAAGGAACTGGTTCGCTTGCACGGCGGGCGAATGTGGGTGGCGAGTGAAGCGGGCCATGGCAGCACGTTCTCCTTCACTCTGCCGCTGTATTCGCTGGCGAAGCTGCTGACCCCGGTCATCACCGCTCAGGATCGTCTGCGCGAGGCCATTGTGCTGGTGCGTGTGGACCTGAAGCCGCGCACCACTCCGCCGCGGGGAAACTGGAAAGAGGCTTGCAGTCAGAGCCTGACGCTGCTGGAGCGCTGCGTGTACCTGGACAAGGACCTTGTGCTTCCGCCGATGACGGGTTCCGGCGCGGCGCAGACTTATTTTGTGGTGGCTTCGACCGACCTGAGTCGCGCCGAAATCATGATGACGCGAATTCGGGAGCAGATGGGAAAACTGGCGGAGCTGAATTCCAGTGGTGACTTTGAGATTTCGGCATCGGAGGTGCCTCTCCCAGATCCTGCGGCCGGTCATTCCCTGCAAGAACAAGTGCAGGAAGTGGCAGACCGCGTGACCGAAATGGTCCGCGCGATCGTCGGGCCCCAGCTGAATTCGACGAAAGCGTAGTCAAGCATTGCATCTTAGAAAAGAGGAAAACAAAATGGCAGCACAAAAAATCCTAATTGTTGACGACGATCCGGACCTTCGCCAGGCGCTGCGGTTGCGCCTGCGCGCCAACCACTACGACACAGTCAATGCGGGAGACGGATACTCGGCGATTGCGCAGGCCTACAAAGAGCACCCCAGCCTGATTATTCTGGATCTCGGACTGCCCGCAGGCGATGGCTTCGTGGTGCTCGAGCGGCTGCAGAAGGATGACAAACTGTCGGCCATCCCAGTGGTGGTACTGACGGCGCGGGATCCGCAGAGCAACGAGCAACGCGCGATGCAAGCAGGCGCGGCGGCATTCTTCCAGAAGCCGGCCGATAACGCCGAACTGCTGAACGTGATTCGCGCGACCTTGTCGCAACATGCTGCGGGCACAGGTTTGCCATCGTAAAGTAAGCGATCGCGAACCGGAGGTTTTGCAAATTCCGAACTCCGGCGTCTCGCAAAGGCGCCGGCGGCAGGGATCGCCGCTGTGGCATGCCAACGCCACACTTGTGCGATCTGCCTGCGAAAAGAGGCAGCGATGCAACTGGAGACTGGCACCACCAGGCCGGCGGCTTGTGGTTATGAGTTCCAGAGGCGGCATCCGCGAGTGCTGCTCTGCGTACCGGTTACTCTTCGTCACCTGATGGCGGGCGGCGTCCGCATCTCACGCGGAATCAGCCTGGACATCTGCGAAGGCGGAGTCGGTGCGCTGGTCCGAGGGACCCTGCAAGTGGGCGAGACCGTCTCCATCGATCTGCCACTACCGGAGAGGACGATCCGCGCCGTGGCCATCGTGCGCCACACTTCGAAGGTGAGTTCGGGCTTCGAGTTCGTGGGGTTGAGCGCGGAGGAGCGGCAGCAGATCCTGAGCATTTCAGGAAGCAGTTAAAGTGCGACCAATCTAAGTTCCGCTTTGGGAAATCCACGTCCATTGGTGGTGCGCCCATGTGCCCCCTGTCACAAACTTCCTCAGACGGCCCAAGCATACTGATCTCGCCCGCCATTAACGAAGGCGGACACTTTGCGATGACGAGTCAGGCTGATCCAAGTATTGCCAAATTTTTAGCCCGTTTTTCTACATCCTGCAGTGTATTGGCCGCAGGCTTCGGCCTGTTAGTCCTGACGGGGTGGACATTTCATATCCGGAGGCTCGAGACCGTTCTGCCCGGCCAAGTCGCCGTGAAAGCGAATACCGGAGTCTGCTTTGTTTTGATTGGCGTCGCGCTGTGGTTGCTCAGAAGCGCGCACGACAACGAGCGGTGGGGCTGGCGAAGGGCCGCGCGGCTTCTGGCTCTTTTCGTGAGTGCAGTCGGCCTGCTTTCTTTCCTGGAGTACTGGTACCGGTGGGATCTAGGTATCGATCAATTGCTATTTAGCGCCGGGCCTGAGGATGCTTCGGGAAGCGTGCGGATCGGCTTGATGTCGCCTCTTTCGGCCATGGGGTTTTGCTTGCTCGGTCCGGCACTGGTGCTGCTGGACGCAAGAAGCCGTTGGGGGCAATGGCTAAGAGAGATGCTCGCCGGTATCGTAGCTGTCTCCTCGATGTTCGGTATTCTTGATTTTGTTCTGGATCCCTCCACCACTCACACATACATTGCGCCCACCACGGCGCTTGCTCTCTTTCTTTTTTCCTTTGGAGTCATCTCTTCTCGAACCGAATGGGGAGTTAGCGCGCTGCTGGTGAGCGGAGATTCTGGCGGACAGCTCGCGCGCCGTTTGTTTCCGGCGGCGATCGTCGTCCCGGTCTTAATCGGGTGGCTGCGATGGAAGGGCCGGATCGCCGGGCTCTCGGAATGGGCCGGGGTCGCATTGATGATCGTGGCAGCCGTCATCCTGCTGGCGGGAGTCGCTCTATGGAACGCGTTCGCCATCAATCGCACGGATGCACAGCGACAAACGGCGGAAGATTCGGTGCGCCGTCTCGCCGCCATCGTGGAATCATCCGACGACGCCATTATCAGCAAAACATTGGACGGTGTCATCACCAGCTGGAACCTGGGCGCTGAGAGGCTGTACGGGTATACCGCTGCCGAAGCGGTCGGACAGCCAATGAAAATCGTCGTTCCGCCGGAACTTCTTAGTGAGTGGGAGGGCATCCTCACACGCGTCGGACAAGGCGAACGGATCGAGCACTACGACTCGGTGCGAGTACGCAAGGATGGAAGGGAGGTCTGCGTCTCCGCAACCATCTCACCGATCAGAAATGCCGCGGGGGAAATTGATGGTGCCTCGGCGATCGTGCGCGACATCACCGAGCGAAGGCGAGCCGAACTCGCGCTGCACGAGAGTGAAGAGAACTTTCGCACTCTCGCGAATCTAGTGCCCCAGATGGTGTGGATGTGCTCTCCCGACGGCCTGAGTGTTTACTTCAATCAGCGATGGGTCGAGTACACCGGCATGACCATGGACGAAAGCTATGGCCAGGGCTGGAACACTCCCTTCCACACCGACGACAAGCAAGCGGCGTGGAACGCGTGGAACCATGCTACGGCCACGGGCGATACTTACCGCATAGAGAGCCGCCTGCGGGCGGACGATGGCACTTATCGGTGGTTTCTCATGCTAGGTGTTCCCTTGCGTAATCCCTCGGGAAACATCGTCAAGTGGTTCGGAACCTGTACCGACATTGACGATATGAAGCGGGGGGAAGACAAACTACGGGAAGCGTCGCGGTATACCCGCAGCCTGATCGAAGCCAGTCTCGACCCGCTAGTGACCATCAGCCGGGAAGGCAAGATCACCGACGTCAACGAAGCGACAGAAAAGGCCACCGGCGTTGCCCGTGAGCGGCTGATCGGAAGCGACTTCTCCATCTATTTCACGGAACCGGAAAAGGCGCGGCGGGGTTATGAGGAAGTGTTTGCCAAGGGTTTTGTGCACGACTATCCACTGGCGATTCAGCACAGTTCCGGCGGGGTAGTTGATGTACTGTACAACGCCAGCGTTTTCAAGAATGAGCGTGGAGACATCAACGGTGTTTTCGCCGCGGCCCGCGACATCACCGCGCGCAAGCGCGCCGAGCGCGCGCTGCGGTCGTTGAGCGTTTGCAACGAATCGCTGATCCGGGCCACGGATGAACCGGGCCTGCTCAAGCGAATCTGTGACTTGGTTGTGGACGTAGGCGGATACCGCATGGCTTGGGTAGGGTACGCCGAACACAATGAGAGAAAAACGGTTCGCGTCATGGCCGCAGGCGGGTTTGACGAAGGCTATCTGCAGACCACCCATATCACCTGGGCCGATGAGGAACGCGGGCGCGGACCGACGGGGACTGCCATCCGAACCGGCAAAACAGCCGGTTGTCGCGATATGGCGTCCGATCCCCGATTCGCTCCCTGGCGCGAGGACGCCCTCCAGCGAGGCTACCGTTCCACCCTGGTGCTGCCGTTGCGGAGCGGGACAGAAGTGCTGGGAGCGATATCGATCTATGCCACGGAGGCAGGAGCGTTTGACGAGGGCGAGCAACACTTTCTTGAGGAGCTCTCCAGAAATGTGAGTTACGGAATCGCGGCGCTGCGTGTCCAGGAGGAAC
>Ga0070714_100000614_pt1 | contig 25446 bp, 21 predicted proteins | sample LARL83metaG_FD_65450 | JGI IMG/M metagenome (GOLD analysis project Ga0070714, IMG submission 65450) | Corn, switchgrass and miscanthus rhizosphere microbial communities from Kellogg Biological Station, Michigan, USA - LAR L8-3 metaG | ecosystem: Host-associated > Plants > Roots > Rhizosphere ... | reverse complement strand
ATCGCCATCGGGTATCCGGACCAGGCCACTGCTACGGCGGCGGCGGATGAGGCGCGCAGGCTGGCCCGGGATCTGATTATCGAGCCGGACGCGATCGCGGTGATCGAGCGCGATAGTGAGGGCAAGTATCACGTGCATACCAGTCATCATCCGGTGGGGGCGGGGGCGACGTGGGGGATGTTCTGGGGGTTGCTGTTTGGGTTGCTGTTTTTCATTCCGGTGTTCGGGATGGCGATCGGCGCGGGGATGGGGGCGCTGATGGGGAAGGTGACGAAGTCGGGGATTGACCGGGAGTTCCAGGATCAGGTGCGGGGGATGTTGACCCCGGGGACGTCGGCGCTGTTTTTGATGGTGGAGAAGGTGACTCCGGATAAGGCCATCGAGGCGATGAGCAAGTACGGGGGGACGGTGCTGAAGACGTCGCTGTCCAAGGACGGCGAGGCCGAACTGCAGGAAGCCCTGCACGGCGGCGGCGCCACGGCCTGACCTCCCCATCCCGACCAGCGCGGCCAGGAGCGTGACCGGCAGCACGGACCGTACCGGGGCAGCACCACGCGAGGCCCGGTACGGCCTGCTGCTGGCGCTGCTGGTCGTGACCTACCTGTTGTCCGCGTCCGGCCTCGGCCGGCTGGTCGCGGTCGTCCAGGCCGTGCTCTTCCTCGGCGTGGTGCTGATCGCGCTGCGCACAGGGCCCATGAATCAGCGGGTCAGGCTGGTCATCAGCCTGGTCGCGTTGATCGGCACGGCCGTGGCCCTGGTGGCCCTGCTCACCGGTACCGCGGCCGGCGCGGGCGCATCGGACCTCTGGAAAGGCCTGATGCTGCTCCTCACCTCGAGCATCATCGTGCGCCGCGTGCTGGCCAAGCCCTCGGTCACCGTCCAGAGCATCTACGGCGCGCTGAGCGCCTACCTGATCATCGGATTCATGTTCGCCGCCTTCTTCGGGGCGATGCAGCACCTGGGCTCGCAGCCGTTCTTCGCTGACCACGAGAAGGTCACCACGCAGACGCTGCAGTACTTCAGCTTCACCACGCTGACCACCCTCGGCTACGGGGACTACACCGCCGCCACCAACGCCGGCCAGGCCCTGGCCGTCATCGAGGCCCTCACCGGCCAGGTGTTCCTGGCCACCCTGGTCGCCCGGCTGGTCGCCGCGTACCGGGCGCCGCGCCGCGAGGAGGCCTCCTCTTCCGGCCCGGCCTCAGCCGCCGGCCCGGGCCGCCCGGCCGCCCGGCGCCGCTGGCCGCCGAGCAGCGTCCGGCACCGGGACCCGGGCAGTTACCGCCGCAAGCCGCCCCGGCCCGGCGCTCGCCCGCCCCGGGACTAGCCGACGCCCCGGCGGAGCCGGGTCAGCCGCGACGGCCGGCCGGAGGTCGGCCATGGAGGGGGACGGGGAGGTGGGTGGGGACACGCGGGGGGGTCTGGGGGGGTCGCCCCCCGAGGCCAGCACAGCCGTGGTTTTCCAGAGTGCGGCCAGCTCGGCGGTCTTCTCCGGATACAACGCCGCCACGTCGCGGATCTCCGCCCGGTCGGCGCTCACGTGGTACACCTCCCAGGCGCCGGGCACGTCGTGGCCCCCGCCTGTGGTCACCCGGCGCCCGGCCACCGCTTTCCAGCCGTCCCGGTAGATCGCGTGCGCGCCGGGCATCTCGTAGAGCTGGGTGCACCTGGCACTCGGCGCCCCTGGCGCGGTGAACGTGTACCGCATGCTCACGCCGTGCATGGGTGACCTCCTGACCGGCCGCGGCGGGCCGAGGCCGGCGCAGTCGAGGATCGTGGGCACGATGTCGACGGCGTGGTGATACTGATCGCGCACCCCGCCCGCCACGTCCGTCATCTCCCTGGCCCAGCTGATGATCAGCGGGCTGGGGGCGCTGCCGCCCAGCGCGGACTGCCTCGGCATGCTGTACGGCGTCCGGAAGGCCCAGGCCCACCCGGACGGATAGTGGCCGGCATCGGCCAGCGGGCCGCCGACCTCCGGCGGCCGGCCAGCCAGGGGGGCCTTCGCGTTGGCCGAGCACACCACCACGATCGTGTCGTCGAGCTGCCCGGATTCGCGCAGGTAGCCGACGAGCCGGCCGATCTGGTGATCGGTGTAGCAGCACTGCGCCGCGGCTGACTCGGCATACTGCCTGCTGAGCAGCCGCTGTTCCTCGGTCAGCGCAGCCCACGGCCGGTCCAGCCGGCCATCGGCGGGGCCCCGCGCGGAGCGCCGGCCGCCGGGGGCCAGCCCGGTGTCTTCCGGCACCACGCCCAGCTGCTTCATGTTGGCCAGCACGACCTCGCGGTAGCGGTCGTAGCCCAGATCGAACTGGCCGCGGCAGGCGTCGGACCACCTCGCCGGCGCCAGCTGCGGGATGCTGCCCGGGCCGAACGAGAGATAGCACAGCCACGGCTTCCCCGGGGTGGTGCGCGATCCGTCCCTGATGAACTCGATGGCCATGTCGGCCAGGTCCCCGTTCAGGTGGTAACCGTCCTCGGGCGGGTAGGGCGGGTCGATGTGCTGGTTGTCGTAGACCAGATCGGGACACCACAAGCTGGTCTGGCTGCCGAGGAACCCGTAGTAGCGGTCGAACCCCCGGGCCAGCGGCCAGGTACCGCGCGAGTTCGTGATCGTGCCCGCGGGCCAGGGGCTGAGGTGCCATTTGCCCACGCAGTAGGTGCGGTAGCCGCAGCCGTGCATGATCTCCGCCAGGGTCGCGGAGTCCGGCGGGATGACCACGCTCTGCTCCTGCCATCCGCGCGGGCCCGCCGTGGACCAGCCCAGGCTCCCCTCGTGGTACTCCCGGCCGGTCAGCAGGCAGCAGCGGGTCGGCGAGGACAGCGCCGGGGTGTGCCACTGGGAGAACCGCAGTCCCCGCCTGGCCAGCGAGTTCAGGTGCGGGGTCTCGATCAGCCCGCCGAACGCATTCCACATCGCGATGCCCGCGTCGTCCCAGACGATGTACAGCACGTTGGGCGCGACCGTCATCGGCTGGCCACCCCCGGCTTGGCCTGGGCCGGGGCCGGCAGCAGCCGGGCCGAGAGCACGTACGCCACCACGACCGCGACGATCACGAGCGGCATGACCGCCACGCCGTCCGCCGAGAAGATCAGCGTGGCCAGCAGGACCGAGGTCAGCGGGAGGCGCAGCATCACCGCGCACATCGCGCCGATCCCCATGGCCGCGCCGGCCACGGTGGCCAGGCCGGGCAGGTGCGCCAGCGCGATGCCGCCCGCGGCACCGAGGAACATCGAGGGGAACACCGGCCCGCCCCGGAAGGCGCTCAGCGAGGCGGCGTAGGCCAGCCCCTTGCAGGCCAGCAGCAGCACCAGCGCGGCCACCGAGTACGAGGCGCTGTGGGCGATCAGCGGTCCCAGGGCGTTCTGGCCGGAGAACAGCACCTCGGCTGACGCCCTCCCGGTGCCGGCCGCGAACGCGACCGCCAGCCCGGCCACGGCCAGCCCGGCCACGGGCGTGGCCAGCAGCCTCCGCCGGTCGACCACCCGCCGCAGCCGCAGCGCGAGCCTGCGGATCACCGACCCGAGCGCCGCGGCCACCGCCCCGATCACCAGCGCCCACCCGAACTCCCCGATGCGCGGCGGGCCGAGGTGCGGCAGGTGCCCGATCGCGAGCGAGAACGTGCCCAGGCCGGTCCAGGCGCCAAGGCCGATGAAGATCAGCGAGCCGACGCCCGCGGCCAGCAGCCCGGGCAGCAGCAGCAACTCGAGCATGTCGCCGCCCACCCCAGCGGCCTCCATCAGGAGGAAGGCGCCGAGCAGGGGCGAGCCGAACAGCGCGCTGACCGCGGCGAAGCTCCCGGCCCCGGCCACCACGACGCGGGCCTGGTCGGGAGCGCCCCGCTTGACCAGCCGGACGGCGCAGACCCCGAGCCCTCCGCCGAGGGCGATCAGCGGCGCTTCTGGCCCCAGCACCACACCCAGGCTCAGCGCGGCCAGGGCCGCGAGCACCACGCCGGGCAGCTGGACCGGCGGGGGCGGGCCGCCGCCGGCCTGGAACCCGTCGGCGGGGGAGTGCCCGCCGTGGCCCGGCAGGTACTTGATCGCCAGCGCCACCAGCACCCCGGACAGCGCCAGCAGCGGGACCGGCCACCACAGCGGCGTGGAGCCGAAGCCCAGCTCGCGGGGCAGCGTGGTGAAGATCCAAACCTGGGCCCGGTTGACCAGCGCGAGGAACCCGTAGGCGGCCGCGGAAACCGGCACACCGATGATCGCGGCCAGCACGAGCAGCCCCAGGTAGTTACGGGACCGCAGAACCGACAGCAGATCGCGCGGGGTTGTCACCTCTGCGCCCAGGCCTCCTTGCCCGGCCCTACAGATCGTGTTCTGCGGTGATCCGTCCCGACGAGGCCGCGGCGACCAGCGCGGCGTGGTCGCGCTCGTTCTGGTCGGCATAAGCCACGGAGAATTGCGTAATGGCCCGGTCGAACTTATCCGAGCCGCCCAGATAGGACGCGATAGCAATCCGGTCGCCGGACCGGGCGTGGGCCCGGGCCAGCGTCCACCCGCACAGCTCGCCGTACAGCCGCATCCCGCGCGCGGGCATGGTGTCGATGTCCAGGGAGAACTTCCAGTCCCGCAGCTGGCGGACGTAGAAGTCGCGGGTCTTGCCGTCCGGCCCTGTCCCGCGCTGCCAGCCCAGGAAGATGTCGCTCGACGCCTGCATCAGCCGCTGCCCGGCGACCACCCGCTGGCCCTGGTTGCTGTACTTGCTGGTCCCGAGGAAGTGGCTGAGCACCGAGGCCTCGGCCTCCTTGACCTGCAGGAACAGCGGGTCGGAGCCGTCCCGGCCGAGCAGCAGGATGATCCAGCAGCGGGTCCCGACGCTGCCCACACCCACCACCTTGCGGGCCATGTCACAGAACTCGAACTGCTCAAGCAGGTACTTGCGGTCGGTCTGCAGCGAGCGCCGGTACCCGCCGATCAGGCCGGTGATCTGCTTGACGAACTCGGCCCTGTCCACCCGCTCGGCGATCAGCTCGTCGATCGGGATCAGCAGCGGCGGGTCGGAGATGATCCGGGGCTGGCCGTCGACCTCGCGGGTGAGCTTGGCCACCTCCTGCATGCTGTCCCTGGTGCGCGCCTTGGCCATGCCCTTGTCGAGCCGCTTGTGCTGCTTGGCGCCCAGCTGGCCCTGGAACTGCTGGCGCACCTCCTCGATGTCGGCGCGCGCGTACCACACGGCGAGGTCGGTCTGGCCGGCGAACATGCGCATCGCCTGCCGGTACCGCGCCACCGTGGCGGCCACGATCGCGGCCCGCTTCTTGGCCGGGAACCCGCGGCCGCGCGCGGCGACCTCGAGGCTGGCGGCCAGCCGCTTGACGTCCCACTCCCAGGGCCCGGGCATGGTCTCGTCGAAGTCGTTGACGTCGAAGACCAGGCGGCGCTCGGGCGAGCCGAACACGCCGAAGTTCGACAGGTGCGCGTCGCCGCAGGCCTGCACGGACAGGCCGGACACCGGGGTGATGGCCAGGTCGGCGGCCATGGGCAGGGCCGCACCGCGGAAGTAGGTGAACGGCGAGACCATCATCCGGCCGTAACGGACCGGCACCAGGTCGGGCAGCCGGGTCTGGGCCTGCGCTTCGAGCAGGCTGATCGGGTCGGGCCGGTTCGGCGGCGGGTCGAACTCAGCGTGGCTCTCGAGCGGCACCTCGGCCCGCGCGGCCTTGCCCCGTACCGCCCGCTCCTCCGGGGTCAGCTGCCCCGGTGCGGAGTCCAGCCGATAGCGCTGGGTCACCTTGCCTGGCCTCGCCGCCATGGTCACGCTCATCGTCGGTTCCCCCTGCCCCGTGGTGCCAGCTGTGGAGTGCGCCAGCCACCATGCCCAGCGGCGGCGCCCCCTGAGTCACCCAGACCGGGTGAACGCTCTGGCTAGCGGCCGCCGGCCGCCGCGGCGTCCCCGGCGGCCCGGCGCCCCGCGATGAGGATGTCCAGGCTCAGCGCCAGGATCCACACGGGAAACAGGAGTTCCACCCAGACCGAGATGTTCACGCCCACGAGCAGCACCACCGCGACCGCGATCCCGGCCAGGCTGAGCCACCTGGGGACGATCTTGGTGTGCCGCGCGATCGTGACCGTGGTGAGCGCGAACACCGCCTCCATGCGCACCGAGTAGACGGCCAGCAGGGCCTCGGTCACGTTGCGCCCCAGGGCCAGGATGCCGGTGTTCGGCGAGCCCGCGTGCCGGGATCCGGCGGTGGCGATGAGGCCGCCTGCCACCGCCGCGGCCACGAACATCATGCCGACGAACAGGATGCCGCTGCCCATGAAGATCGTGGCGAAGAAGCGGTCCTCGCGCCGGCCGACCCGGTCCCTGATCACGCCGATGAACCACAGGAACGCGATCCCGGCGAACGGGATCAGGTTCAGCGCGATCGACACGACCCGCCGCCGTCCCGAATCGGTCAGCCACGCCCCGGGGCTGGCGGGATCGGCGGGGGTGGCCACCTCGAGCAGCACCAGCGCGGCGATGAGGAGCACCGAGAACACGATGCCGGCGACCGCGGCCGCGCGGGGCGTCCGCAGCGGGCTCGAGGGCTCCAGCAGGTCCTGATCCACCGGTGACGTGGTCATGGCCTGTCCCTTCCCGCGCCGCCGGGCGGCAGACCACCCCCATCGTGTGATGCGCCGTCAGCCGGTCCGGCCGGATGCTGGCCGAGTAGGGGGACCGGGCCCGGGGGCATGGCTGGCTCGGTGCCTGCAGGCAGTGCCGGAGAATTCCCGCCGATCACACGAAAGAGGTAACAACATGGCAATTGGCCCTGTGCAGCTCCTCGTGTTGGGATTCAACCAGCCCGACTTCCACGGCGAGATCATCGCCGAGCTCGAGCGCCTGCGCGCCACCGACACGGTGCGGGTGATCGACTCGCTGGCCGTCTACAAGGACGCGGACGGCGAGGTCGAGGTGGAGCACCTCAGCAACCTGACCGAGGACGAGGCCGTCGAGCTGGGCAGCACGATCGGTGCCCTGGTCGGCCTCGGCGTCGACGGCGAGGAAGGCGCGGCGGTGGGCGCGGTGGTCGGGGCCGAGACCGCGGCCGAGAACGGCGTGCACGCCTTCACCGAGGAGGACGGCTGGGATGTGCTTGAGGATATCCCGAACAACTCCGCGGCCGCCCTCATCCTGCTCGAGCACCACTGGGCGGTGCCGCTGCGGGACGCGGTGGCGCGGGCCGGGGGCTTCCGCATCAGCGACGGGTTCGTCAGCCCGCTCGACCTCATCGACGTGGGCCTGATGTCCGCCGAGGAGGCCAAAGAGCTGCACGACATCGAGACGGCGGGCGCGGCCATCTGACCCGTTCCGGCCCATCCGTCATAACCCGGGGGGATGACATGTTCGGATCACGCAGAGTCTCGCGGCGCACCGCGCGCCGCACCGCACGGCGCGTGTCCCGCCGCCGCAAGTAGGGCGGCCAGCCGGGGTGACGCCCGCGGGCGTCACCCCGGCGGCGGGCCGGCCATTCCCCGGCTGTGGCCAGCCGGCCCGTTTGCCGGCGGCCCGGTCAGCCGCTGAGCAGCTTCGCCTTGGCCGCCGTGAACTCGGCGTCCGTCAGAGCGCCCTGCTCGTGCAGGCTGGTCAGCTGGTTCAGCTGGTCCAGCATGGAGGGCGCCGCCGCGGCCGGGGCGGCCGGGGCCGCGGCCGGGGCTGGGGCGGGCGGCGCCTGCTGGGGCGCGTACCCTCCCTGCTGCTGGGCTTCGAGATCGGCGAGGCGCTGGTTCTGCTCCGCCTCCGATTGAGACTGCTCCTCTTGTCGCCGGGCGTTCCTCCGGCCCATCGCGTACGCGCCGCCGCCAACCGCGGCCGCGCGCAACAGCGGACGTCGCCGCCTCATCATGGCTGCCTCCTCAGACTGACCCTCGGGTCACTCGAACCGGTCGGGCAGCTCGAGCCCGAGAGCGACCATGAGTTCCGGCGCCGCGGCCATTATCCTGGGCCCGCCTACCTGCGGTGCGACCGCGCGCAGCACGCCGAGCATTTCCTGGGGGGAGACGCCGGCCGCTAGCGCGTTGGCCACCTGCCAGAGGTAGGAGGCCGGCGGCGCGTCCAGCGCGATCAGGGCCGCGATCTTCACCAGCGAGAACGTGCGGGCGTCCAGGCCGCTGCGCTCCTGCTCGATCTCGCGGAGCTCCACAATCTCTTCCAGAACGCTGCCGTCGCCCGTGGACAGGCCGGCCAGCGCATCTTTCGTCGCGTCGTCAATATCGGCCTTGACAGGCACAGTCATGAGCACATTCCTTTCGCTCCTCGGGGTGAGGGGGCACACTCCGCCTGCCGTTAACACTGCCGCGAGCCAGGCCGCTCGGCGTCACCCGTGGCGGATGGTAGCGACGGTCAAGCGGTGCCCGTTTTGCCCGCCTCTGGGTGATCCGGGCCGGGTGGGCGGGTGAGAAACCCGAGCCGGGCGGACCGCGCGTCCCACGAGTACACGACCGCGGTGCCCGCGATCACGTCGTGCAGGGCGCGGTGCTCGCGCCCGACCAGGATGCCGAGGAAGCCCAGGCCGAACAGCAGGAAGCTGAGCGGGAACACCAGCGCGCGCACGACCCCCCGCCAGGGATCGATGACCGTGCCGTCGGCCTGGACCACGCGGATGCCCAGGATGGCCATGCCGAAGGTCTTGCCGCCCGCGGCCCACGAGTAGCCGAAGTAGAGGAACTGCCAGAGCACGAAGACCGCGGCCACGGCGATGCTGCCCCGGTTCCAGCTGACCGACTGCCCGGTGACCACCGACACCACGTAGGAGACGCCGGCCAGACCCAGGGCGAACAGCCCGGAGCTGACCGCGGCGTCGATGGCGTAGGCGAGAAACCTGGACACCGAGCCCGCGTAGTTGCCCTGCAGCGTGCCCCAGCCGGGGTCCTGGGCGCGGGCGGTCACGGCGAGGCCCCCGCGTCGATCGCGGCGCCGTTGAGCAGGGCCTGCGGGGCCGCCGGCCGCGGGTGCTTGCGCCAGAGCGCGCGTCCTATCCACCGGTCGATGAACCGGTCCAGGCCCACGGCCCCGCTGCGGGCCGCGTCCAGCGCCTCGGTGGTCACCCCGGCCGACGACTTGGCGATGACCGCGCCCAGGTTCGTCTGCTCGATGAGCTGGTCCAGGTCGATTCGGTCGGCGAGGTCGTTGACGTCGATGCGGTCGAGCAGGCGGCCTACGTCCACCCGGGCCAGGACCTCGTTCACGTCCACGCGGTTGACCAGCGCGGATATGTCCACCCGGGCCAGCACCTCGTTCATGTCCACCTGGTCTATCAGGGCAGACATGTCCACCCGGGCCAGCAGCTTGTTGATATCGACCTGGTCGAGCACCGCGTTGAGGTCGACGCGGCGCACCAGCGCGTTCACGTCCAGGGCCTGTACCACGAGATCGACCACCCGCTCGGCGACGCGTTGCGACATCGTCTCGAGCGGGTCGGTCACGCGTTTGCCTGCCGAGCGCAGCCGGTCCACCGGATCCACGAGATCAAGTATGACCGCATGAGGGGATCGGGAATCATCCGAAAAGGGTGAGGCACGCCGTGGATGAGGCGGGGTGGGGTGCCCGCTCCGCTCCGGCGGGCGGTGCTGGGGGGTCACTGGTGGCTTGCTTCCGCGGGCCGGCCGATCAGCTCGATCAGCCCCAGGGCCACCAGCAGCAGGATCGCGATCAGGATCACGGCCACCTCCGTGGGCTGGCCCAGGAACACGAACACCAGCGCGGCCAGCGCCACCGCGCCCACCCGCAGCCCGGTGCGGTGTGCGTACGTCCACGTGCCCACCGGCCCGGTGCTCAGGCCCGCGTGCTCGCCGGTGCTGCGGAGCCAGCCCAGGCCGGAGGCGAGGGCCGACCGGGTTCTGACCGCGGTCACCGACGGCCCGGTGAAGAAGGCGCCGGCCGCGACGACGAGGCCCACCAGGAGCAGCGTGCGAAGCGCGGTCCTGATGAACCTGACCAGCGTGTCGAACAGGGCGGCCGCGGCATCCGCGGGCACGCTGGCCGGGACGCTGTTCAGGGACATGCTGCGGACGATGTCCAGGCCGGCGCCGAGCACCAGCATCGACGCGGCGAAGCCGAGCCCGGCTCCGATCAGCGCCCGCCGGTGGCCGCGCGCGAGGTACACCCCCGCGCCCAGCAGCAGCAGCGTGAGGATCGGCAGCACGATCTTGAGATCGTTGATGAGCCGGTACCCGGTCTGGGCCTTGACCAGGTACTTGGCCGAGAACAGCGTCAGCGTGGGGTGGATGTCCGGCAGGCTGTTCACCAGCGTGAACCCGCGCGAGGCCAGGTCCTGTTTGATGATCTTGATAAACGGCGCCAGGTCGAGCACGACCTGGCCGTTGCTGACGCTGACCGCGCTGCCGCCGCGCCCGGACAGGGCCTTGACCAGCTCCTGATGCACGACCGTGTTGGCCTGGACCCAGGCCCGGGCAAACCGCGGGCTGGTTACGATCTTGTGGATCTGCCCGTGGATGAACCCGCCCACCGCGCTGGCGATCGACGGGCCGAACGTCTTCAGCAGGCTGCCGACCCGGGGCAGGCCCTTGCTGGACAGCGCCGAGGCGGCCTGGTCGGCGAAGCCGGTCACGTCGAGGCGGCTGGTGATCTCGTTGGTGAGCTTGTCGGTCAGGGCGTTCTGGATGGCCGGGTCGTGTACCAGCGGTTCCACGTTCGCCACGTAGCGGCTGGTGTCGGAGACCTGATTGGCGGTCCAGACGCCCAGCACCGATACCGGGGCCAGCAGGCAGCCGATCACGATCAGCACGGACGCGACCGGGGCCCGCCAGCCCATCCGGCGGCCCGGTGCCTCGTGGCCGTGCTGCACGCGAAGCTCGGTCACCTCGGCGCGAAGGCGTTCCAGCTCGGCGCGCTCGTCCTGGCTGAGGTCAGTGTTGTGCATCCGGTGACCGTTCCTGACCTGCACCTTCCGCATGTCACCCGGCCGGGGTGAACCGCCGCAGGCGGTCGGTGCGCCATGCTTCGCCGGTGAGGTTGTGCCCGTGAGGAGCTGCCGTGCGGCCGGTTGATCCCCGTCTGCTTCGCTATGCCCGGGCCGCCCGCAGCTACCTGGCGGCCGCCGTGGTCCTGGGGCTGGCGGGAACGCTGCTGATCCTGGCCCAGGCCGGCCTGCTCGCGCACGCGCTCGCCGCCGCCACCCGCGGGAGCGCGGCCGTGGCGGCGCTGTGGGGCACGCTGCTGGCGCTGCTCGGCGTGGTGACCTTGCGGGCGGCCGTGACCTACGGCGGTGAGGTGGCGGCGCTGCGCACGGCCGCCGACGTCAAATCCCAGCTGCGGCGCGCGCTGGCCGCGCGCTCGCTGCGGCTCGGCCCGGCCTGGCTGAGCGGGCAGCGGGCCGGAGAGATCACCACGCTGGCGACCAGGGGACTTGACGGGCTAGACACCTATTTCGCCCGGTACCTGCCTCAGCTCGTGCTGGCCGTGGCGGTCCCGGTCGCGGTGCTCGTGCGGGTGGCGCTGGCGGACTGGCTCTCCGCGGTCGTCATCGCCGTGACGCTGCCGCTCATCCCGGTGTTCGCGGTGCTGGTCGGCTGGCACACCAAGGCCAGGACCCAGCGGCAGTGGCGGCTGCTCGCCACCCTGGCCGGGCACTTCCTCGACGTGGTCGAGGGCCTGCCCACCCTGAAGGTGTTCGGCCGGGCGAAGGCCCAGGAGCAGGTGATCGGGAAGGTGACCGGTGAGCACCGGGCGGCCACCATGTCCGCGCTGCGGGTGGCGTTCCTGTCCGCCCTGGTGCTCGAGCTGTCCGCCGCGATCGCCACCGCGCTGGTCGCGGTCGAGGTCGGGCTCCGGCTCCTGGCCGGTCACCTGGACTACCAGACGGCGCTGCTGGTGCTGCTGCTGACCCCCGAGGCTTACCTGCCGCTGCGGGCGGTGGGCGCCCAGTTCCACGCGAGCATGGAGGGGGCCGCAGCCGCCGATCGCGTCCTTGACATACTGGAGACTCCGCACCCGGGCGGGCCGCAGGCGCAGGCCGCGGTTCCCGGCCGGGAGGACACCCCCAGCCCCCGCCCAGTCGGCCCCGGCCGGCCGGTCGCCGACCCCGGCTGGCCGGTCGTGGGCCCCCCCGAGCACGTCGACCTCCGGGCCGCCGAGATCACCCTGGCCGACCTGACCGTGGCCTACCCCGGGCGCCCGCACCCCGCGCTGGACGAGGTCAGCCTGACCATCCGGCCGGGAGAGCGCCTGGTGCTCACCGGGCCGAGCGGCGCGGGCAAGAGCTCGCTGCTCGCGCTGCTGCTCCGGTTCATCCTGCCCGCCGCGGGCATGATCCAGGCCGGCGGCGCCGACCTGGCCACGCTCGCCGCCGACCCGTGGCGGGCCCAGATCGCGTGGGTGCCGCAGCAGCCGCACCTGTTCGCGGGCAGCGTCGCGGCCAACATCACCCTGGGCCAGCCCGGCGCGACGGCTGAGGAGATCACGCGCGCCGCCCGGCTGGCCGGGGCGGCCGAGTTCATCGAGGCCCTGCCCGGCGGGTACGGCACCGAGCTGGGGGAGCGGGCGCTGCGGCTGTCCGCGGGCCAGCGGCAGCGGATCGCGCTGGCCCGGGCGTTCCTCAGGGACGCGCCGCTGCTGCTGCTGGACGAGCCCACCGCCCACCTGGACCCGGCGGCGGCCCGCCAGATCGCGGAGGTCCTGGACACCGTCATGGCCGGCCGCACCGTCGTGCTGGTCACGCATCAGCCGGCCTGGGCCGCGGGCGGCGGCCGCGTGATCAGGCTGGAGCGCGGGCGGCTGGTCCCGGCGGCCGGGCCCGCCACCGCGCCCGCGGCGGTAACCCCGGCCGGCGGGCCCCAGGCCACACCGGCGGTGATCCCGTGAGCGTGGCCATCGGGCATCGCGCCGGACCGGGGGGCGGCCCCGCGGCCGGCGGATCAACGGAACCGGGCGGCGCCGCGGCGGCCCGGCCGCTGCTGCGGCTGATCCGGCTGGCCCGGCCGCTGCGCGTGCAGCTGCTGGTGTCGGTGCTGGCGGGCGCGGCCGCCACCGGGTGTGCCGTGGCGCTGCTGGCCGTGTCCGGGTTCCTGCTCGCCCGCGCCTCCCTGCACCCCAGCATCCTGGCCATCTCCGTGGCCGTGGTCGCGGTCCGCGGCCTGTCCGTGGGCCGCGGGGTATTCCGCTACGTGGAGCGCCTGGCCTCGCACGACGTGGCGTTCCGGATCCTGGCCGACATCAGGGTCACGATCTACCGGCGGCTGGAGCGGCTGGCCCCGGCCGGCCTGGCCTCGTTCCGCTCCGGCGACCTGCTGGCCCGCCTGATCAGCGACGTGGACGCCACCCAGGACCTGTTCATCCGCGGCATCGGCCCGCCGCTGGCCGCGGCCCTGGTGGGCGCGGGCGCGGTGACCGCGTGCCTGCTCATCCTGGTGCCCGCCGGCGGGCTGCTGGCCCTCGGCCTGCTGCTGGCCGGCGTGGCCGTGCCGGCCGTGGCCGTGGCCGCGTCCCGCCGGGCGGCCCGGGTCACCGCCCCGGCCCGGGGCGAGCTGGCCGTCACCATGACCGACCTGCTGTCCGGCGCGGCCGAGCTGCACGCGTTCGGCGCGCAGGACACTGCGCTGGCCGCCGCCGACGACGCGGACCGCAGGCTCACGGCGCTGGCCCGGCGCTCGGCCGTGGCGGCCGGGCTGGGCAGCGGCCTCACCGTCGCCGTGGCCGGGCTGACCCTGTGGGGGGTTCTGGTCCTCGGGGTAGCGGCCGTGGGCGGCGGCACGCTGACCCGGGTGCCGCTGGCCGTGCTGGTCCTCACCGCGCTGGCCGCCTTCGAGGCGGTGAACACGCTGCCTGCCGCGGCCCTCCAGCTCGGTGCCTCCCGCGCCTCGGCGGCCAGGATCGGCGCGGTGCTCGACGCGCCAGACCCGGTCGCCGACCCCGCGGCCCCGCTCCCGCTGCCCGCCGGGCCCGCGGCGCTGCGGCTGCGCGGTGTGCAGGTCAGGTACCAGCCCGGCGGGCCGCTCGCGCTGGACGGGTTCGACCTCGACCTGCCGCCCGGGCGGCGGGTGGCGCTCATCGGCCCCAGCGGCGCGGGCAAGTCCACCGTGGCCGCGGTCCTGCTCCGGTTCTGCGACCCGTGCGGCGGGACCGTCACCCTGGGCGGCACCGGCCTGGCCGGCTGCGCGGCGGATGACGTCCGCACGGTGATCGGCGGCTGCCCCCAGGACCCGCACATCTTCGACACCACGCTGCGCGGCAATCTGCTCCTGGCCCGGCCCGCCGCGTCCGGCGCCGAGCTGGATGCCGCGGCGGAGCGGGCCCGGCTGCTGCCCTGGATCCGGTCCCTGCCGCGGGGCTGGGACACCCGCGTGGGCGCCCGCGGCGCGGCCCTGTCCGGCGGCGAGCGGCAGCGGCTGGCCCTGGCCCGGGCCCTGCTCGCCGACCCGGCCATCCTGGTCCTGGACGAGCCCACCGCCCATCTCGACCCCGAGGCCAGGTCCGCGCTCACCGCCGACCTGCTGGCCGCGACCGAAGGCCGGGCCACCCTGCTGATCACCCACGAGCCGGACGGGCTCGACCAGGTCGACGAGATCATCGTTCTGGACCGCGGCCGGGTCGTGCAGCGCGGCCCGCACCGCGACCTCATCCGCACCGACGGCCCCTACCGCCGCTGGTACGCCTAGCCACGCCCGCCGCCCCGAAGGGCGCTCACCTGGTGCGGATGACGACATTGGGGCCCGGGTGCAGCAGGCTGCCGTGAAGGCTGCCGGAGCCGACGGGGGGTGCCGATGTCGCTGCCGATCCAGGATTACGCGCTGATCGGTGACCTGCACTCGGCGGCGCTGGTGGGCACGGACGGATCGATCGACTGGCTGTGCCTGCCCCGGTTCGACTCCGACGCCTGCTTCGGGGCGCTGCTCGGCGAGGACAGGCACGGGCGCTGGCAGATCGCGCCCACGGCCGGGAACAGCCGGGTGCTGCGCCGGTACCGGCCGGACACGCTCGTGCTGGAGACCGAGTTCACCGTGGACACCGGGCGCGTCCGGGTCACCGACTGCATGCCGCCCAGGGACACCGACCCGGTGCTGGTCCGGATGGTCGAGGGCCTCAGCGGCCGGGTGGACCTGCGGATGACGCTCGGCGCCTCGTTCGAGTACGGGTCGGCCGAGTCGCGGGTGCAGCGGCACGGCGACGCGTACCGCATCTCGGCCGGCGCGCAGACGCTGTGGCTGTTCGGGCCCGCGCATGTGCGCCGCACCCGGGGCAGCGCGGCCGCCAGGCTCTCGGTCGGCGCGGGCGACCAGGTGCCGTTCGCGCTGGTGTGGCGGGACGCCCGCGCGGACCAGCCCGACCCGCCCCTGGTTCCCGCCGTGATCGACCAGACCGCGCGCTGGTGGCAGGACTGGGTCGCGGGCCTGACCTATGCGGGCGAATGGCGCGATGCGGTCATCCGGTCCCTGATCACCATCAAGGCCCTGACCTACGCGCCGACCGGCGGGCTGGTCGCGGCGCCGACCACGTCGCTGCCGCAGCAGCCGTCGGGCTCGGCGAACTGGGACTACCGGTTCTGCTGGCTGCGCGACGCCGCGGCCGCGCTCGGCGTGCTACTGCGCTGCGGCGCCCGCGACGAGGCCGCCCGGCTGCTGGACTGGATGATCTCCGCGGTCGCGGGCGCGCCGTCCCGGGTCCAGGCCAGGTACGCGGTGACCGGGCAGCGGTGGCTGCCGGAGATCGAGCTCGACTGGCTGCCCGGCTACGACGGCGCCCAGCCGGTGCGGATCGGCCACGCCGCGGCCGGCCGGCCGCCGCTGGACGCCTTCGGTGAGGTGCAGACCGCGCGGCTGGCCGCCCGGATGGCCGGGCTGGCCGCGGCCCGCGACCCGTGGGACCCCGATGAGCTGCTTGACCTGCTGGAGTCGGCCTGGCGCGAGCCGGACGCAGGGCTGTGGGAGGTGCGCGGTCCACGGCGCCAGTTCGTGCACTCCAAGGTCATGATCTGGGCGGCTGCCGACGCCGCGGTCAAGATGAGCGAACGATTCGGCGATCCGGGGCCGGCCGACCGGTGGCGCAGGCTCCGCTCCGAGATCAGGGCGGACGTGCTCGAGCGCGGGTACGACACCGGGGCGTCGAGTTTCGTTCAGGCTTATGAAAGAACGGGTACCGACGCGAGCCTGCTCCGGGTGGCCCAGCTCGGCTTCCTGCCTCCGGGGGACGAGCGGGTGCGCAGCACCGTCGCCTGCATCGCGCGGGATCTCGACTGCGGCGGGGTGCTGCTGCGCCACCAGCGGGACCCGGAGGACGGCGTGGACGGGGATATGGGCTACCTGCCCGCCACGTTCTGGCTGGCGCAGGCCCTGGCCGCGATGGGGCGCGCCGCGGAGGCGCGGCAGGTGTTCGTGCGGCTGCTCGGGCTGCGCAGCGACGTGGGGCTGCTGGCCGAGGCGTACGACCCGCTGCGGCAGCGGCTGGCGGGCAACTACCCGCTGGCCGGGAGCCACCTCGCGCTGGCCGAGACCGCCGCGGCCCTGGACGCGCTGGGGGACCGGGCCGGGCTGCGCGCGGGCGCCTGAGACCTCACCGGGCGGTGCGGTCGGCCCGGGCGGGCCCGGGCGGGCACGGCAAAGGCCCGGCCTGGCGGGCCGGGCCTTCGCGTGTGGCGCCGGGTCGTCCCGGGTCTGATCCCTGCCCCGGGCGCGTCCCGTCAGCTGACCGTGCGCCGGGTCCCGCTGGCGAGCGCCCAGATGATGAACACGTCGATCGCGATCACCACGATGGCCCAGAGCGGGTAATACGGCAGGAACAGGAAGTTGGCGATGCCGCTGATCACCGCGAGCACGATGCCCACGACCCTGGCCCACGTCATGCCGAGGAGCAGGCAGACACCCGCCGCGAACACGACCGCACCGAGGATCAGGTGGGTCCATCCCCAGTTGTGAATGTTGTAGGTGAAGGTGTAGTTCGTCACGGAGACGAAGAACGAGCCCTTCAGGATCCCGGTGAGCCCCACGAAGAAGCTCCACAGGCCCGAGAGGATCATCAGGACCGCGGCCAGCGCGGTGAACCCCATCACCGCTACGGCCCTGCCCTCGCCCGTCTCCGCGTACCCGCTGCTCCGGTGCGCGCCGCGCTGGTAGCCCGACGTGCTTGTGGTGGCGCCGCCGTTGCCGGTGGACGGGGCCGTGCCGGCGGTGTCGGTCCCGGTCGGTCGCTCCTGTGCACTGCTCATGAAGCAGCCCCCCTTTTCTGCGGGCCGCGAGTCGAGCACTCGCGGCTCCGGCCCGTCAGCCCCGATCCCCCTGGCGGCCAGCGGGTTGCCTGGTGTCCGGTATGTCTGACCGGATGTACCCGGTGCCGTTCTCTTGCGACGCTATTGACAGCAGCGGGTGAACGGCATCATCCGGGCGGGGTGATCGCGCCGGGAACCTGTTTCTGCAGGTGAAGGGCTGTGGATCAGCGGCGGGGGCCGGGGGTCAGTTCGGGGGCTCGGTGAACCGGCGCTCCTCGTAGACCTGGGTGGCGTTCCGCCGCTTGCTTTTGCTGATGGTCAGGGCGAGCGAGATGATCAGGCCGACGATGCCCGCGATCATCAGGATCAGGCCGACCAGGGGAAGGTCGATCCCGTTCGGCTGCCACGACACGGCAAACTTGAGTATCGCGCCAATGACGATGAGCGCGATGCTTCCTCCGATGGTCACCGGGGGCCTCCTCCCGTTTCGGCAGTGCCTGCGTCCTCACAGGCTGGCCCGCCGCCACCGCGCGGCTATGGCCCGCTGGTGAGGCTAGGGTCGCCCGGAGCACACGGCACCATCCCCTGTGGATGAGGTTACTGCGGGCGCCCTCACCCTGTCCGGGTGAGGGCCGCCGGGGTCATGGGCGGCCCGCTGGCGGTTGGCCGTCGCTGACCGGGGGTACCGAGGCTGAAGAGGGCAGCGTGCCGTATGTCACCCCACGGGGTGAAGTTTGACCGTCAGATCGCTTCGTGCCGGTCCGCCGCCGTCGTCGGGGGATGAAATGTCGAGCACGATCAGCGGGTCTGCTGCCGCGCGCCGGGTGAAGCTGGCCGCGGCGGACGGGACCGACCTTCTCGGGGACAAGCTGCGGATACCGCGGCTGAGCCTGGCCATCCTGCGCCGCCGCCGCGTGATCGACCTGATCGAGCAGGCCGCGGCGCACCGGGTGACGGTAGTGTCCGGGCCAGCCGGGTCAGGGAAGACCGTGGCCTGCGGATCCTGGGCCTCGGCCGTGCCCGCGTCGCGCCGGGTGGCCTGGCTGAGCCTGGACGCGGAGGACCGCGACCCGGCCCGGTTCTGGCCGTATGTGCAGGCCGCGCTGACCCGTGCGGGCACCGTGGCCGCGGACGTGGCCCAGTCGCTGCGGGACACGCCGCCGGACGCGGTCCCCCTGCGCCTGGTCGAGGCGGCGCAGCTGCTTACCGAGCCGGTGACCCTGGTGCTTGACGACGTGCACGAGCTCGCGGACGGCCCGGTGCTGGCCGGTCTTGACCTGCTGATCCGGCACGTGCCGCCCACGCTGCGGCTGATCCTCAGCGGCCGGTGCCCGCCGCGGCTGCAGCTGGCCCGGCTGCGGGTGGCGGGCGAGCTGGCCGACGTGACGTCGGCGGACCTGGCCTGCACGGCCGAGGAAGCCGGCGCGTACTTCGCCATGCTCGGCCTGGACGTGGACGCCTACGCCCGCGACGAGCTGCTCCGGCGCACCGAGGGGTGGATGGCCGGGCTGCGGCTCGCGGCCATGAGCGCCAGGGCCAGGGAGCCGGAGGATGGCCGGATCACCGACATCGCCGGGGATGAGCCGCTGGTCACCGACTACCTCTGGGACGAGGTGCTCGGCCGGCAGCCGGCCGAGACCCGGCTGTTCATGCTGCGCACCAGCATCACCGAGGAGATGTCCGGCGACCTGGCCGACACGCTCACCGGGGAGCCAGGCGGCGCCCGCACGCTGCAGCGGCTCAGCCGGGAGAACAACTTCGTCGAGGCGGTGGGCCCCGACCACGCGGCGTACCGCTACCACCCGCTGCTCCGGGACGTGCTGGCCGCCGAGCGGAGCCGGGAGATCCCGCACGAGGTCCCGATCCTGCTGCGCCGGGCGGCGCGGTGGCACGCCGCCCACGACCGGGCCATCGACGCGCTGCGCAACGCGGCGCAGGCCGAGGACTGGGATTACGCCGCGCACATGCTGGCCGAGGCCGGAACCGCCGCGCTGGTGCGCAGCGGCGCCACCCCGCTGGAGCAGGTGCTGGGCCAGTTCCCGGCCGAGCGCCGGGCCGATGACCCGGCCGTGGCCGCCGCGCTGGCCGCGGCCAGGCTGTGGAACGGCGACCCGGACGGGGCCGCGCATCACCTGGAGGGCGCCCAGCGGGCACTCGGCCGCTGCGCCCAGGCCGAGCGCCGGGTCCTCGAGCCCTGGCTGGCGGCGCTGCGGGTGATGCAGGCCGCGAGCCGGGCGGCCGCCGATCCCGGCCTGCTGGCCCAGGCCTGGAGCCTGGCCGAGCAGGCCCAGGCCACGGCGGGCACGCAGCCGGAGCACCGGGCGCTCGGGCTGCTCTGGTTCGCGCTCGGCACCGCGCGGCTGCGGCGCTGGGAGCTCAGCGAGGCCGCCTGCGCGCTGAATTACGCCAGCCGCCAGCTCACCGCGGGCGGCCTGAGCGAGCTGTACGCCCGGGCCCGCGGCTGGCAGGCGCTGGCCGAGGCCTGGTACGGGGACCTGACCGCGGCCGAGAAGGCCCTGGGCGAGCCCGGGGAGGAGGCCGCGTGGCGCCGCGACCCGGGTGTCTCGTGCCTGGCCGGGCTGGCCTCGGCCCAGCTCAGCCTGGCCCGCGACGACCTGGGCGGGGCCAGGAAGCTGCTCGACGACGCGGACGAGTACGTGGCGGGCAGGCACCAGGTGCCCGGCGAGCCGCACCTGAGCGTGGTGGCCGCGCTGATCAGGGCCCGCACCGTGCTGGCCGACGGGGACGCCACCGGCGCCCGGGGCCTGGTGCTGCGGCTTCGCGACATCAGCGCGCCCGACGACCCGCACCTGGACTGGGTGCTGACCATGCTGGACGGCGAGATCGCGCTGCGCACGGGCGAGGTCGGGCGGGCCCGGATCATCCTGGACAGCGGGGCCGACGGGCCGGGCCACGACCGGGCCGACAACATCCTGATGCGGGCCAGGCTGCTGCTGGCCGAGGGGGAGTTCGGCCCCGCGCTCGAGCTGGTCGGGCCGGTGCTCGACGCGACGGCCGCCGAGATGACGCTCCAGGTCAAGGTGGCCGCGCTGCTGGTCGCCGCGGTGGCGAACCGGCGCCTCAGCCGCACCGAGACCGCGGCCGAGCTGATGGAGCAGGCGCTGGCCCTGGCCGAGCCCGACGACGCCAGCCGGGTGTTCCTCGACGCCGGGCAGCCGGTCCGGTCGGCGATCACCGTGCTGGTGCCGCCGACCAGCCGGAGCGCCGGTTTCGCCGGCCGGATCCTGGAGCGGTTCGACACTCAGCTGCCCCACGTCTCGCACGCGCCACACGCCGAGGGCGGGGGCGGGTCCGAGCACACCGAGGTGCTACTGACCGACAGCGAGCTGGCCGTGCTGCGGTTCCTGCCGTCGCACCTGACCAACCAGGAGATCGCCGAGGCGCTGTTCCTGTCGATCAACACGGTGAAGACGCACCTGCGCTCGGCCTACCGCAAGCTGGGCGTGGCCTCGCGCCGGGCCGCGATCGCCCGGGCCCGCCGCCTCGACCTGCTCTGAGCCCGCCGGGTGCCGCCGCCCCTGCCGCCGCCGCGGCAGCGGCCCCGCTCAGGCGAGGGCGCCGCGGTGGCCGAGCCGGTGCAGCTGGAAGGCCAGGAAGGCCAGCACGACGCCGTAGAGGATCAGCCACGCACCCAGGATCGTGAACAGCAGCACCAGCGAGATCCCGGGCCAGAACAGCACGACGCACCCGGCGGCCAGGCTGAGCACCCCGGCGACGGCCTTGAGCCCGCGCCCCGGGACCGGCCCGGACATGGCCGCCACCGCCAGGTCCGCGACGCCGTGGATGATCCAGAACGCGCCGACGATGAACGCGACCAGGAACAGGCTCAGATCGTGGTGCCGCAGGCAGAACAGCCCGACCACGGCCGCGACCAGCCCGACCACGATGTAGGCCGCCCGGGTGGCGCCGCTGGCGTCCTGGGCGGTGAACCCTTCGAACAGCCGGAACAGCCCCGCCACCAGCAGCGCGGCCCCGAGCAGGATGGCCACCACGGTCAGCGTCTCCTTGGGCCAGACGAGCAGCAGCACGCCGACGGCCGCGACCCCGACCGCGGCGGCGAGAACTGCCGGCCAGGTGTGGCGGCTGAGCGACGCGAGCCTGGCCGTGGCGTAGCGTTCCTCCGCGGTCCCGGCCTGGTCGCCTGCGTACGACCCCGGCTGACGCGGAATGGCGTTCTCTGGCGGGCTGGCCTGGGACTGGCCCGGCCGGCCGGATGGCGCAGAGCGCGGTGCGGTCATGTGAGCCCCCTCAGATTGACCCGTTCCCCCGGCGGCCCGGTGCCGCGGCCGCCTCGCGGGTGTCCGCACGATGCTGCGCCAGGCGGCGCTTTCGATCACCACCCGAGCCGGGTGAACACCCCGGGACTGCCCTAGACTTGGCGGCCGTAGCCGTGCGTGACCACCTGTGCCCGGGCCGCGGCCTCTGCCTGCCCGGGACGGGAGCCAAGGAGTGACCCCGTCGTGAAGACCGACGTCGAAGAGCTGAGCCCAACCCGAGTCCGGCTCACCATCGAGGTTCCGTTCGAGGAACTGAAGCCGAACCTCGACCGGGCCTACCGTGAGGTTGCCCGGCAGGTCCGGATACCGGGCTTCCGCCCGGGCCGGGTTCCGCCGCGCGTCATCGACGCACGGATAGGCCGCAGCGCCGTGCTCGAGCAGGCGGTGAACGACGCGGTCCCGCAGCTCTACGGCAAGGCGCTCGAGGAGCACGACGTGTTCGCGCTCGGCCAGCCGGAGGTCGAGGTCACCAAGCTCGACGACGGCAAGGAGCTCGCATTCACCGCCGAGGTGGATGTCCGGCCGAAGTTCGACATACCCGATATCGAGGGAATGCCGGTCACGGTCGAGAACGCCGACGTCACCCCGGACCAGGTCGAGGAGTACATCGGCTCGCTGCGGGAGCGGTTCGCCTCGCTCAAGGGCACCGACAAGCCGGTGGCCGAGGGCGACTTCGTCTCCATCGACCTGTCCGCCGAGGTAGACGGGAAGGCGGTGGAGGACGCCCAGGCCAACGGCGTCTCCTACGAGGTCGGCAGCGGGCAGATGCTGGACGGGCTCGACGAGGCGCTGACCGGGATGTCCGCGGGCGAGTCCAAGACGTTCACCGCGGAGCTGGCCGGGGGCGCGCTGGCGGGCACCTCGGCCGACGTGACCGTGAAGGTCGAGAGCGTCAAGGTCAAGGAGCTGCCCGAGCTCGACGACGACTTCGCGCAGTCCGCCAGCGAGTTCGACACGCTGGGCGAGCTGCGGGCCGGGACCCGGGCGCAGCTGGAGACCATGCGCCGGGCGGGCCAGGCTGGCCAGGCCAGGGAGCGGGCCATGGACGCCCTGCTGGCCAGGATCGACATCCCGCTGCCCGAGGACCTGGTCAACCGGGAGATCGAGAGCCGCAAGCAGTCGCTGGCCGAGCGCCTGGCCCGGTCCGGCAACACCATCGACGAGTACCTCGAGGCCACTAGCCAGACCCCCGAGGACCTCGACAAGCAGTTCGCCGAGGACGCCCGCCGCTCGGTCAAGGCCGGGTTCGTGCTGGACAAGCTGGCCACCGACGAGGAGCTCGGCGTGGACCAGAACGAGCTCGCCACGTACCTCACCGAGCAGGCCTACCGGATGGGTGTCTCGCCTGACCGCCTGGCCAAGGAGCTGTCCGACCGCGGCCAGCTTGGCTCGGCCGCCGCCGACGTGCTGCGGTCCAAGGCCCTCACGCTGATCGCGGAGCGGGCCAAGGTCACCGACGAGGCCGGGCGCGAGGTCGACATCAAGGCCGCGGAGGAGGAGGCCGAGGCGGCCGCCGAGGAGCAGGCCGAAGCGGCCGCCGAGGACGAGAGCGCCGCGGCTGAGGCGGCGGCCGGCGACGATTCCGCTGCCGGCGAGGACTCAGAATCAGCCTCGTGACCTGCTGACGGGGCGGGACCCTGCGCCGACAGCGAACAGGCGTCGGCGAGGGACTTCCCGGTCCCGGACACGAGTTATGGTCACTGTCAACGACATAGAGCGAGGAGGGCACGCGTGACCACGCCTGCCGATGATCAGGAGCTGTCGCGCCTGGTGGCGCGGGTAGCCGAGGCTCCTTCCATTCCCCTGGGTGACCAGCTGTTCCAGCGCCTGCTGCGGCACCGGATCGTGTTCCTCGGCCAGCAGGTCGACGACGACCTGGCCAACCGCATCTGCGCCGAGCTGATCCTGCTCGCGGCCGAGGACGACAAGCGGGACATCAGCCTGTACATCAATTCGCCCGGCGGCTCGGTCACCGCGGGAATGGCCATTTACGACGTGATGCAGTATGTGCCGAACGACGTGTCCACGTACGCAATGGGCATGGCCGCGTCCATGGGCCAGTTCCTGCTCTGCGCGGGCGCCGCGGGCAAGCGGTACGCGATGCCGCACGCGTCGATCCTGATGCACCAGCCGCACGGCGGGATCGGCGGCACCGCCACCGACATCAGGATCCAGGCCGAGCAGATCCTGTACCTGAAGCGGACGCTGGCCGAGCGCATCGCGATGCACACCGGCCAGACCGTCGAGCAGATCGAGGTCGACTCGGACCGGGACCGGTGGTTCACTGCGGACGAGGCCAAGGACTACGGGCTCGTGGACCGCGTGATCCGTAGCGCAACTGAGGTCCCGACGGTAGGCCCGGTCTCGTGAGGACGCGACCGGGAGCGGAGGAGCAGACAGTGAACACAGGCAACCGGCCACCGGCGCCCACTGCCGAGGGGCTGTGGCAGCCGCCGCAGTCGCGCTACGTGCTGCCGTCCTTCGTGGAGCGGACGTCGTACGGGATCAAGGAGATGAACCCGTACAACAAGCTCTTCGAGGAGCGGATCATCTTCCTCGGCGTGCAGATCGACGACGCGTCGGCCAACGACGTGATGGCCCAGCTCATCACGCTGGAGTCGATCGACCCCGACCGGGACATCCTCATGTACATCAACTCGCCCGGCGGGTCGATGACGTCGATGATGGCGATCTACGACACCATGCAGTACATCCAGCCGGAAATCCAGACGTTCTGCCTGGGCCAGGCGGCCTCGGCGGCGGCTGTGCTGCTCGCCGCGGGCACCAAGGGCAAGCGGATGGCGCTGCCCAACTCGCGGATCCTCATCCACCAGCCCGCGGTGGAGAGCGGCTACGGTCAGTCCAGTGACCTGGAGATTCAGGCCCGCGAGATCCTCCGGATGCGCACCGCTATGGAGCGGGTTATTGCCATGCACACCGGCAAGGACGAGGATCAGGTACGACGCGATGTGGAGCGGGACAAGTTCTTCACCGCTGAAGAGGCCAAGGAGTACGGGCTGGTAGATGAGGTTCTGACGACCCTCAAGCGCCAGACCGAGGTAGGGTCGTCCTAACCAGGAGGACTCAGCCGCCCACGGCGCGCCGGCGGCGGCGGTCCGAAAGCCACAACAAGAGGCGCCGAGGCGGTACCGTCTAGGTCTACGGCAAAAAGACGGAGCAGGAGACGCCCGCCGCGGATCGGCCACCGGGTCGGACTGCGGCGGCCCCAGGCAAAGGAGTATCTGGGTGGCACGCATGGGCGACGGTGGTGACCTGCTGAAGTGCTCGTTCTGCGGCAAGAGCCAGAAGCAGGTCAAGAAGCTTATAGCCGGCCCTGGCGTGTACATATGCGATGAATGCATCGATCTGTGCAACGAGATCATCGAGGAGGAGCTCGCCGAGCCGGCCGAGCTCAAGTGGGACAGCCTGCCGAAGCCCCGCGAGATCTACGAGTTTCTCGACTCCTACGTGATCGGCCAGGAGAAGGCCAAGAAAGGCCTCTCCGTGGCGGTCTACAACCATTACAAGCGGATTCAGTCCGGCGGCGAGCGGGCCAGCGAGGACGGCGTCGAGCTGGCCAAGTCCAACATCCTGCTGCTCGGGCCGACCGGTTCTGGCAAGACCCTGCTCGCGCAGACCCTGGCCCGGCTGCTCAACGTCCCGTTCGCGATCGCCGACGCCACCGCGCTGACCGAGGCCGGGTACGTCGGCGAGGACGTCGAGAACATCCTGCTCAAGCTCATCCAGGCGGCCGACTACGACGTGAAGAAGGCCGAGACCGGGATCATCTACATCGACGAGATCGACAAGATCGCCCGCAAGAGCGAGAACCCGTCGATCACCCGCGATGTCTCCGGTGAGGGCGTCCAGCAGGCGCTGCTGAAGATCCTGGAGGGCACGACCGCCTCGGTGCCGCCCCAGGGCGGCCGCAAGCACCCGCACCAGGAGTTCATCCAGATCGACACCACCAACGTGCTGTTCATCTGCGGCGGCGCGTTCGC